>JAAUXT010057062.1_pt1 | contig 19154 bp, 22 predicted proteins | sample 7278171 | NCBI WGS metagenome assembly JAAUXT01 (sample SAMN14350112, study PRJNA611818) | marine sediment metagenome | isolation source: surface marine sediment (1.8m) | place: French Polynesia: Moorea | collected 2018-08 | reverse complement strand
AGTATAATAAGTCAAGGGAGCACAAAAGTTCAAAGCTAAAATAAGGAAATTATCAAAAGGTTTACTTAAGGAGTATTTTTTAAAGCTTTTGGGACCTCAAGAAAGGACAAATATTAATTTTGAAGAGGAATTTCCTGGGTTTTGATTCAGAAAACCCTAAAATTTGCATGTGTGTATAAATTTCCTAAAACTGTAAAATATGGCTTTGTACTGATTTTGCAGCTGAAAAAGGCGGGTGGTCTTATACATGAAGGGGTCTTATACACAGGATTTTACGGTAAATGGTGGTACAGATCATGGTCAAATCGGTGATAGCAGATCATGAAGATTCCGCAAATTTAATGACAGAACCTCGAACTGTGGTGATTGACTGGAAGAGATGCCCAGTGGTGAATTGCGCACTTGAAATCAACCTCAGGCTGATTGTGCACGTACCATCTCGAGGTTGATCCACGCGCCTCCGGCAGTTGACGTCGGCTCCCTGCTCCAGGAGACTTCTCACCGTCTCTGCGTCCCCCTCCTGCGCTGCTTGCACCAAGGCCGTTCCCAGGCGACTCGCGTGCCAAGCCCCGGGAGCCTTTGGGGACTCGTCTTGATTCATCCTTCGAGTTGACGGGATGACCTCTGTGGAATTGAAGTGAAAGCCACACACGCGCCTTCGTACAAGTTGCGTCAGTGCGCCCATACTTCCTTGGTACTTGGGGGCAAAACAAATGAAATTGCATTGATCATTCCGGCGAATCTAAGATCAGGCTCGGGAAGGGGGGGCACGGTCTCCGGGTCAGGGGGATCTGGCCACTCTTCAGGTTTGAAGGACCAATTCAAATAGGTACACACAAATATTAGGCGCAGATCCCAATCGTGCTTCAACATCGTCAGATAACCACGGGACCAATCCAATGTCGCATGTGATCATCTTTCGTGGAGCCTGATCGAGGTCTGAAGCAGTCTGGGTGACTTTCCAAAGTGGAAAATTGACACTGGTGTACTTAGGCCAAGCCGTTGGTGATGAACACTCAACGACAAAACTGAATTTTCGTGTTGTGGCTTACTCGGAAACAAACTCGACTGGTGCAAACAGAACCACGACCATGTCGGCCGGTCCAATTCAAGCTTTCGGGCGTTCGTTTCAGCTCTTGAGCAGGAGGCTTCAACAGTTCTCAATAATTCACCCGAACTTACCTGTTTTTGAAGTCGAATTATTCTTTTCAGGAGAACTTCGCTCGACGAAAACCTTCACTATTTCCACACATGAATGAACCACGTGATGTGGGCAAATGGTCACGTGACTAAATTCAACACTGAAATTTCAATCGACGCCGTTGGCACAGTATCAGAATATCACAACAAATATTACATCTAAAAATCGTGCTTTTAGTTCTTGTTCAAGTGAAGCTCCCACACAGGAACAATTCGAAAAAGAAATGACTAAAATGCATCCTCTTGCTTTGTCGTTTCACTGTTTAGCGATTTTGACTCGACATCTGAACTTTTGTTGTTTGAGCAGTCAGAATCACGCCGTGTCGGTCTACAGCAGGTTGGGACCTGGACAAACAGCTTTTGCTGTCATATTTCCTTCGCTAACAGCTGCATTCATCGCTGAATTGCCATCTAGAATTATGGCGCACATTTTGAGAACGATAAGTGGTGCAAGGGCGTTGAGAGTGAGTGATTTCACTGCTTATTTTGTTCAGAATATAAGGACGGAGCACCGCAAGTGACCGTGACACGAATTGTCACCGGTTTGGTCTGGATGGGGGCGGGTCGTTTCATCGCAAACACTCGCTGACTCTGGGCGAGAATATCTGGGAAACTGGCTCATTCACTGTGGAGTGTGGCATTCAGAGTCGCACAGTAATATAGAGAGAAACTGACAGGGAATGAACAGTTTGTCGTGCAGCAAATGACAACAGAACCTGACCGTGACCTTGTCAAAGCATGATTGGATTGAAAACGTGACTTGTAGCGACTTCAAAATTCCCCGGTCGAGGTCCCTTTGTGGATTGTTCACGTCCTTTGCACAACGTCAAGTTTTTCCTTCGAATGTCAGACACTGTCGCAGAAGAATGGCTTCGGTCTGGGGGTCTTTGTTGACTGGAAGTCTTCTCGTGTGAAACAGCGAACAAGAAAGCAAGGTGCTTCGATGCAATTCAACGATTCAGGCCAAGAACCGGTCGGTCATCACCATCACCAGCTGGAGTGGTCATCAGCTGATGGTTATGTGGTCACCAGCTGCTGTGTTGAAGACGCCTCGCAACACTGATTTTCTATCAGCTCGTAACTGGTGGTGCTGAGTCACCGATGATCAGTCTGGGTGAAAGCTGGTTCCCGAATTGTTTACCACTTGTTTGTTCCACTTGTGCATTAACTTTGCAGGTGCTGCAGTTTGCGTCGCGAGGGTACGCTTCAGCCCCCGTGAGTACTGCGCTGGTCGATTTGACGCGTCGGTGCGCTCAGGACGCGTTCTTTTCATTTCTGTTGCGCTGAGGGGAAAATGCTTCGTTCTGTTCGTCGTCAAAACCGTCCATATCTTCTCTATTCTATTGCCTCAACAACTACCATCCTCAAAGAAACGCGTGACAACGCGTCTGATACAAACGCGCTGTTCCCCTGATGATGACATCTGGTGTGTGTTGCAGGCGACGACGAAGCTGTTCATCGACGGAAAGTTTGTCGAGTCGCAGACCAAAGACTGGATCGACGTGCACAACCCGGTGCGTAACGAGTCCCCCCAGCCACTAAGGAATGCCAGGGACCGGGTGGCGCCACCTGGTGGGTGGCCGTGAGGTTGACCAAAAGGGTCCACCCCCGCCAGTCAGTGGTGTTCAAAGTTGAAGCTGTTCTTCCACCTCCCTGCTCCGGAGCTTTGCTCTCAATCCGCCCCCTTGAAAAGGCCCCATTGTGAAGGAGACAGTGCAAATGTGGGATGCGACACCGCGGTGTGAGGCATAGAATGCGTCCTTCAGAAACAACTGCTCTGCAGCACCCGTTCCAAAATGCGTGCCACGGAAGCGAGCAGCAGATAGCAGCCGCAAGTGTGATCACACTTCTGATTCGCTGCTTCCCTTGCTGCAGGCGACCAATGAGGTGCTGACTCGCGTGCCCAAGACGACGCAGGCGGAGATGCAGGCGGCGGTCGACTCGTGTCGCAAGGCGTTCGCGGACTGGTCGGAGACGACGGTGCTGACGCGCCAGGCGCACATGTTTCGCTTCCAGCAGCTCATCAAGGACAACCTGGTGAGAGTCGGGGTCAGGTGGATCCGGTGAAGGGAGGTCAACACAACCTGGTTGTGTCGGTACAACCTGGTGCAGGGCACGTCGAAGTCGGATTGGAACAACCGGATTGGATGTAGTTGTTCAAAGTGACGCACAACCGAACCAGATTTGGCTCAAACGTCAAGATGTGCATGTGGTTCATCAAATGGCAGTGTGTCTCTGCCGGTTACTTCAGCTTGGTGCTAGTTGGGTCAAAGTCGTACGATGAAGCTGTGTTTGAAACAAGATGATACGAGTGAACGCGCACCAACGCAAATTCATTCATTCATTCGTTCATTCATTCATTCATTCGTTCATTCATTCATTCATTCATTCATTCATTCATTCATTCATTCATTCATTCTCTCTCACGTGTTTGCTGTGCAGCGGCGGATCGCGGAGGAAATCACGCGCGAACAGGGCAAGACGCTGGTGGACGCCGAGGGCGACGTGCTGCGGGGTCTGCGTGAGTACTGCTCAGTACAACTCCAGTGTGTGTACTCGGCTCACAATGATGCGTGGGAACTGACGAATGGTGCAGAATGCTGGAGCACGGCGTCAAACCAAAGCTGGAAGGAATTGCAACGCAGCGTCAAGAAAGTTGCACAAAAGCAGCACACGTGTGATCGTCTCTACCTTGTGTTCCTCGAGTCTTTGGAACACTCCTTCACTGGGCGCGCGCGTTTGTGTGTGTGTGTGTGTGTGTGTGTGTGTGTGTGTGTGTGTGTGTGTGTGCGTGCGTGCGTGCGTGCGCGTGTTTGTGTGTTTGCGTGCACATGTGTGTGCGTGCGTGCGTACGTGGAGTTTTCTTCTGTAGGTTGTGGACAGTTCCGAGGCACGTGTCAACATTGATGTTCTTGTTTTACAGAGGTGGTGGAGCACTGCTGCAGCATCACGTCGCTGCAGCTCGGGGAGACGCTGCCCGGCATCGCCAAGGACATGGACACGCACACGTACCGCCTCCCGCTAGGGGTCACCGCCGGAATCACGCCGTTCAACTTCCCGGCCATGATCCCGCTCTGGGTGCGTCCGTGCGTGTGAAACAAGCATCAAATGAGTTGCGGATTGAAAGCCAGCGCTTTCTGTTGGTGTGTGTGTGTGTGTGTGTGTGTGTGTTTGTGTGTGTGTGTGTGCGCGCAAGAAGGTAATTTGGGCTGTGATGTCTGCATGTTCGTGCTGATTGCAGACGTGTGTGTGTGTTCGTGTCAGTCTACTTACGTGTGTGTGTGTGTGTCTGTCTGTGCGTGTTTTTGTGTGGCTTTGAGTATGTGTTTGCACAGTGCCACACCCATGCCTGTGCGTGTTATGTTTGTGTTCAGCAGACCCAAAATTGTGGACGCCATTGATGAGAAATTCGTGCTGCCCCTTTGATTAACAGACTGATTGACCGTTGCTCCTCAGATGTTCCCGATGGCGCTGGTGACGGGCAACACGATGCTGCTGAAGCCGTCCGAGCGCGACCCCGGCGCATCCATGGTCCTTATGGAGCTCGTTAACGAGGCCGGATTCCCGCCAGGGGTCGTCAACGTCGTGCACGGGGCGCACGAATGTACGTGTGTTCACACATGCACGCACACACACTGCACACACACACACAAATGCACACACACGCATACGCAATTTGACACACAGACACTCACATGCACACACAGGTGCAAACACAGAAATGCAAATACACACACACACACACATACACATACACAGACTGACCTGCACACACAGGCGCAAACGCACACACGCACACTCACACACGCACATACTGCAAGCACAACATTTGTTGACACTGGTATGTGGTAAAAGCTTCGCAATTATTTTCTCCGTCAACCAGTTCTTCGCAAAAGTTGACTGACACGTCTTTTGCAGCGGTGAACTTTATCTGCGACAACCCCGACATCCGCGCCATCTCGTTCGTCGGATCCGACCAAGCGGTACGTCACGTTGCCCAGACAACGAGCCACTCATTGTTTCCCAGCAATTTCGTGTGTCATTCTGACAAAGCAGAGTCTTGTCTCTGGCGGAAAATCCTTTTCACTTGTGGTGGATGGTATTGCGCACGCCTGATGCGAAGGCCCTTGTCTCTGAGAACGGTGATTTTTTGACTGATTTTAGGGAACCTACATCTACGAACGTGGCTCCAAGAATGGGAAGCGCGTCCAGTCCAACATGGTACGTGGCGTCGTGGACGCAGCGTCCAGTAACGTTCTCACGTTGGTCACATTTGAGGCAGACGTCATGGACACTGAACATGAACGCAGTGTTTGCTTTGCCAAAATTATTCCATTGGCGTTGTGTGCGATGCACGTCTGGTTGTATTGCAGGGAGCGAAGAACCACGGCGTCATCATGCCGGACGCCAACAAGGAGGCGACGCTCAACGCTGTGAGTGGCTCAAGGTCCTTCGTTCTCCGAAGAGCATCGTAGTGATTTCGTTTCCAGTTGCTCGAGGAACATTGGTTCCGCCGAGGCAGCGCGACGTCAAAGGCTCAATTGTTAGCGGATCCAGTTCTGAATTTGAAGACTTGAGTGCACAGCGCATTCCGCACGAAATAAGGGTCAAACACCGCCGTTTGTGTCGCAACTGGTATGGCCGCTGCGTTCTGCCGCACGTGGGCGTGGGAGAACGCCGCGTTCCATGACGCAGCGGCTCGTGACCTGCGTAGGAACGTACCTTATTGGACGCCGCCGTCCGAACGTCGCACGGGGCGTCCGATGACGCAGCCCAAAGGTCTTGCGCAGGAACCGTGTGAACGCCACTGTTGGGTGTCCGCACAGCCAGTGGACGCGGCGTTCTGTTGTGTGTGATCACAACGGCACCTCCGGGGCCGCAGGACTTGGTCTGAACGCCGCTGCGCGTCTCTCCGCAGCTGGTGGGGGCGGCGTTCGGCGCGGCGGGGCAGCGCTGCATGGCGCTGAGCACAGCCGTGTGGGTCGGAGAGGCGAAGCAGTGGATCCCAGAGCTCATTCAGAAGGCCAAGCAGCTCAAAGTGAACGCCGGTCAGTGTGTGTGTGTGTGTGTGTGTGTGTGTGTGTGTGTGTGTGTGTGACAGAGAGAGAGAGAGAGACAGACAGACAGAGTGAGTGAGTGAGTGAGTGAGTGAGAGTGAGTGAGTGAGTGAGTGAGTGAGTGAGTGTGCGCGCGCGTGTGTTTGTGGATGTGTGTGCATGCGCAGGTGTGTGTGAGTGCGTGCGTGCGTAGGTGTGAGTGCGTCTGTGTGTGAGCTGCGGGGGATGGACAGGGTCGACAGGTGAGTGGGGAGATCAAATTTGGCACAGCTCGACTTCTTGTGAAGGCAGTCCTGTGTGAACGAGGAGGTGATTCTGGTTGTCCTTCCGAAGGAAACACTCGTTCCATGATTGACCCAACAAGGCTTCAAGATTCGCTTAAAACGCTGAATACACGTGTTTGCAGGTCACGAGGCGGACGCGGACCTGGGTCCCCTAATATCGCCCGCGGCGAAGCAGCGCGTGTGTGACCTGGTGGAGTCGGGAGTGAAGGAGGGCGCCGAGCTGCTGCTCGACGGACGTGGCGTCGCCGTGCCCGGATACGAGAAGGGGAACTTCGTGGGGCCGACCGTGCTGCATAAAGTACAGGTGTGTGTGTGTGTGTGTGTGTGTGTGTGAGAGAGAGAGAGAGAGAGAAGAGTGTGTGTATGTGTTGAGAGAGAGAGGAGAGAGAAGAGTGTGTGTATGTGTTGAGAGAGAGAGACAGAGAGAGCTTGTGAGCACACAAAAAATCCAGCTTTTGTGTGACCACCCTCGTGGTGTACTACTGGTGCTTTGCCACACATATCAAGCTTTCAACGCTTGTCCCAAGTCAGTGTCAGTGCCCAGTGTGTACACGTTAGCTCAATGGAGAGAGTGCTCTGGGTGTGGTTGAGACTTCCAAAAGCCGAAGGGCGTTGTGTGTTATGGGTTCGTGCCACAAACGTTCGTAAATCAACGTTTGTCAGCAGTGATTGTCCTTGGTGAGATTGCAGATACATTCAACCCACGCGGTGGATAAATTCAACAGCTCAACAACATCAATAGACAATTGCAATTAAAATCCACTCGGCTCTTCCAAACTCGGGTCTGTCCCCCCGCCACCCACAGGTCACTTTGTTTTCTTGCTGAATCCTGTCGATTGGATCTGACACAATTGGGGTGGACACCGCCCCTTCACCAAATCGTGAGCCCCTACCCTCCGCTGTGTTCTCTCGTGGAGTTACAGGCATCAGGTTGTGCCAGATATCTCTCCCCCAGAGAGATATCAATACATATTTTCTTATTGAGACCCCCGCGACACAGTTGGACCCCTGTGCGAACTGGACCAGCTGCTCAGATCCTGGATCCGTCAGTAAGTTCGCACAAAACAGATCTATCCAGAGGTCAGTCACCTGACCTCCCCCGGAGGACGTTCCTTCAATCAAAACTCTCAACCCGCGAGCCTCTCTCCATCGCACCAATCACAAGAGGCCCTGCCCCGTGACTGACCTTCACGCACGCGCACCACGTGACCCGGGGACCCACGTCAGGGAGGAGGGCGCTGATTCGCCCTGCTGACCTTCAGTGACAATCTGTTCGAACAGAACATGTGCCATGGGTCTCATCTTCTTCTTTACAAACCATGTGGTGTCATGTCGCTCCAACATTACAGCGCGATTGTTCAGGGGCGGATCCAGGGGCACCTCAGACCCCTGCTTCAAGGATCCAAAATCACACCCCTCCCGGATTATTTTTTTTTCAGAATTGAGACAGGCTCCAAGGAGGTCGCCCCCCTTTCTGACAAGATCTTGGACCTCCTGCTAAATTGTCAGTGCAGGTGCTTTCTTACCTTGGGAGACAACGTGTATCAATTATCAATGGAGTTTTGAAGACTGAACAATTCAACAACCCGTGTCGTGGTACTAAGGTTCCGTGACGTGACGCATGCAAGAAGCACTGAACGTGCACAAAGAGATCTGTCCCTGACACACAGAGAAGAAGAAAACCAGGCTGTCCAAGTTTCCTCAGAGCATTGTCTTCTGTCGGATTTGTCAGCACCACCAAACAAGACCTGGAGAATGTCACTCGTGAACGACGCGTGTCCCTTGTCAAGTTGCAACGTTCTTGTATCACGAGCGAATTTCAAGGTCCAAGGTCTTCAGATTGAGGTCCGGGACAGGAGGGCAAACCTGTCAGCAGCAGACCCCAGTCCTGGTGTGTCACGCCTCAATGTAAACTTTGGCGGGTCGCGAGCGAATCGACACCTAGACAAACAAACTGAAGTTGGTTTGATTGTAGCTGGATTTTTTTTCACAAAAATAACACACACAAAGCAGCCTGGTGGAAGTGGGGTTGACTTCATGTTTTCGAGGTGAAACGGACCCACGGCAAACGCCCTCCTGGATCGGCTAGAGCTGCTTGTTTCCGTGCAGTTCCGTGAGAGTCGGGAGGGACCTGGATCCCCAGGATCCACCCCGTGGCGCGCGGCCGAAGTCCACGCGTTTCAATCGTCCTCGTGACGTCTGATTCGCTGCATGTGACACACGTGACATACGGGCCATTCTTCAGGGGTGTTTTATGGCCTCAGTTCCAGGATGTTGACCCAGATGCAGAGCATTTTCCAGCGAATGGGCTGACAGATTCACCTTCACCTTTGTGTCATTGCTCGGAGTGCACGTGTTCCCGTTCTCCGAGGAGGACGAGTGGAAGAAGTGCATGTTGGGATTGATTGACGATGTCAAGGAGAGAATGAGCAGCCTGTTCGAGAAAAGGTGTCGACCCTGCGCTCTGAAACAGTTTCGCGCTTTCGACAAATGTGACTCCAATAGATCTTGACATCCCCCTCTTCTGTTTGCTCACCAAATGGAGCACCAGCATTAATCAACGCTGGAGTGACCCCCGCCACCCCCTCCGTCCAAGGATGGACCCTACACAGAATGGTTCTGTTTCCTTTCTCAATCCAGCGGGTACAGCCACGGAAAAGAAACAGCTGAGGTGTTGAGGTGGCTGGAGGCAGGTTCTCCCAAGTTTGTCTCGGCACGAACAAATTGCTGATTTCGTTGATTGAAGTCACAACCCCCATTATGTTTTTGGCTTGTTCTGACCCGAAAGACAATTTAAATGTTGGCTTCGAAAGTAATCCACTTACCCAGTAAACTTTCCACTTGCTGCTTTTACCAAGGACGTGTGCACGATTTGGATGAAGTGCTTGGGTGAATGGCAGGCTTTACTTTCAAAACACAAGTTGAAAAAGAAATCAAGTGAGCCAAATTCCCGGGGTTTGAAGCTTTGGTCCCTGGTCCTAAGGCCTCCTGGATCCGACGAAGAGGAACAATTGAATGTGGTCCTCTACATTCAAAAGTTTACCCCTTCCCAACCTGTCCATTGCATTCTGGTCTTTTTCACTTCGTACTTTGATCAGTGAACGACAATGGCTGCGTTTGGTGTCTTGTGTCAACCGTTTTGACGTCTCGGAATGGGATCACCACGAAGCACAAATTTTCTGGATGAAGAAACCATTCCGATGTTGCAAACTGTGACAGGACCTGTACGCATCATGAGGTGTCATGTCAAAATTTACTGCAGGTAGAAAGGGTCAAGCAACTTTTTCTTGACGTTTCGCAAGGGCCTTGAAGTTTGATTTTAATGGCTATTGATTTGACAGCAGCAAAGTCCAGACCGATTTCATTGAAAAGGAAGCCAAACCCAACCTCTGCTAGTACTGGTCAGAAAAACAAACCCTTAGAAAATCCCCGACTGTAAGTGCAGTACTCACCGACTCAGATATTCCCTTTTCGAGCTGATCAAAATGCAGCAGACCATTGGTGGTTCACGATGGTTTGTGATCGGACTGCGGATCTGGGAGAATGCATACCTCCAGTGGGTCCCCGATTGTGGTGGGGAGGGGACACTTCTTGGGGGAGGAGGGCAATTTTAGTCTGGGAGTGACGTGTAAATTTGATTGGTAAAAAATGAAACACTGGTGAGTTTTCGCAAATACGTCCTGTTGTATTCCAACGTGCTCCAATTGCCAGATCGGTTTATTTTCCTGTCTGTGCGACACGCGCCCCGTTCTCATACAGAACTTCGTTTTCTGCCTCTCACTGGAGGTTTTGACGCTGTGGAATGAGGTCGCCATTGACGCCTGTCGTCGCAAGTTTTCAGCTTCAAGAAACCATTTCCACCGTTTCTGTGTGGCAAAACCTGCGTCACTATTGGGCCCATATCACACTTGGCTGCAAAAGTTTATGCAAATTTTTGAGGCAGAAATTCGTACGAAAACGTCCCAAAAGTTCCCCATTCAGAGAATGAAAAGCTCGAACTCTTCGTTCAACAGGTGAAAGTGTTGTGAAAATTCGTAAGAAGTGATTGACGTGATTTTTGCGGACTGTAGAATTTGTGCTTTATTGCTTGAAAAAATCACGGGAGATTCTGTAATTTGTCACTTTTTGCCGCACGATCCACAAATTCCTGTTGGAACAAAGGAAAGGTTGGAGAGCGAAAGAAAAACTTGCACACGAAGTCTCTAATCACATTCTCTCTTTTTCTCAAAATGTGCATTTCGCCATTTGTTTCGTGCCAAACCGGACGATCATCGCCAAGAATTGGACAGAACGCGCGTAGGCAAAATTTTCAGAGGGAGGTTGATTCGTTTGAATCCAGCGACCCCTGGATCCACCGCTGCCTTGACCTCTGTGGTCACATCAGCTGTGTTCACAGCTGTGATCACGCTCTCTATGATGAGGAAGGCGCCGACAAATCACCAAAAGTTCAGAGGTAGTTTTGTAATTTTAGAATCGTCTGTAAATGCACGTAGATTTTTCTCATTCAAATTCAATTCATTCAAACCCTCGGACACACATCTGGGGCATTTCAGGAAAGCATCGCAGCCTTCCACGTTCTTCGCTGAGACTGAGACACAAATATGGGTCAACAACGCTTGAGGTTTGTGCCGCTGACAGAATTGTGTGAATTCAACTTCTTTTCAAAACTTCTGGGGAAAACTGGAAACAAACTTTGCTGAGTTCCACTAAAATTACTGATGGAATTGAATTTGTCTTCCACTCCGACCAAATGAGAAGAAAACTTGTCATTGTGACACGACATGAATGCGTAAAGCCAGGTTTGACCGAAAGCCAAAAAAAGATCGTGTGATCGTGCGGTAAGAAACCAAGTTTGCGGAGGCTTTCATCTCTGGAACATGACCATTTTTTCCTTCAAGGTTTTGCAACCGTCGCTTTTGCCAAACTGCGAGAGAATTTCTTGCTTTCTGTCTCTCTTTCTCTGTCTACTCTCCCCAAATCCCTCTGTCTATCTGTTTGTCTCTGCCTTCGTGCTATCTTCCCTCTTTCTCTCGCACTCTCTTTTCCTCGCTTTCTCCTTTGTCTATCTGTCACAAAAACAATAAAATTTGTACACAGTTTGCAAAACTTGTTTCACCACCTCCTTGACAAATCACTGTCAGCAGCAGTAGTTAGACGCTCAGATCGCCTCTGGAAACACGCCAACATCTCGTAACCTAATCGCAATCCGTCCGCCGGCCGATTTGTCTCACGGGCAGCAACAGCCGTGTTGCAATGTTTCCAGTCCGCTGGGCCGGCTGGCAAACTTTCTGTTGCGAATACCATGCAACAGAGGGCTTTCCAGAGCTGACGCCAGCTCCTGTTTTTACCATGATCGCCCAACAGGTTTGACGAAGTTGCGGTCTGCGTTCGTATACACACGCCGCTGTCTCAAGCTTCTCCCCCTTCGTCCAAGTGACCTGCGTTCAGTGTGTTCAATTTTTCCTCAGAAACACTGTTTTCTTGAATTGTGACCTCTTTTGATAAGTTTTGTTGTGCTGTGGTCACTTTCATTGACAAAAAATCTCTCGACAAAACAGCATTTATGAAATTTCTTGGTCACGAAATTGCAAAATGACACCAAATTTTCTTGACTCACTTTTGAGACGAAAATGTCCACCACCTCAAACGATATCTTGCCATCTCCAGAATAATTTTGTGGAATAAGTGAGTAAAAATCTCAAAAGAAACATCCATAATTTTCTAGTAAAATTCATTTACAAAACTTGGATGGAAAGTTTCACACTGATCTTAACGCAGGCAACTTGCACAGAAATTGCTGTTCACACACGAGATTTTATTATTTTATTTGGAAGCTCTAGCTGTCGTGTTGGTTTTCACCAGCGCTTTTGCGCACGAACGTAACTGAACGCCGAAGTTTGTCTCGCTGTCCATTTGTTAACAAGGCGAAAAAACTCGTGTGAACCTTGAGTTCATTTTCAAAACTTGTTTTTCATTTCTTGGTGCTTGCAGCTGTGGTAGATGTTGGCAGAAGTCTTTGAGCGAAAACAAAAAGTTCTACGTGCAGACGTCGCCAAGACAACAGACTGGGGTACGACGCTTGGTCCATCTTCACGGACATTTTTGCGCGCCTCAACAAAACTTTGCGATACTCTTCTGGACGTATCCATCACGGCCTGATTTATATCTATTTAAGGTCAAAATCTGGCCACATCCTGACTCACCTTGTGACGCGAGTGTGTTATCGGGAGACGGAACAGCTCCCAGGAGAGTCTTTCCCTGCGCAGAACACGGTCTGGTACTCCGACCATCAGAGATGCCCTCACAGATCAAATCACACGAGCCTCACCCAACTCAATCTCCTTTTCAACGGGAGATCTGTAGAGTGTGAAGATCACACTGGAATGTGTCTGCACTGCGGGCCTGGGCGTCTCTGTTCCTACAACGACCTACCAGACGGTCACTTTCCTGTCTTTGGGTTCACACGTTTCCTCTCGCAATCCTCACTCAATCAAATAAATATTTTCAGCGAACTGAAGTCCTTTTATTTTGTCACAGAGGGGCTGATATCAACAAGTTGTTTTGCTTTTTATTCTGGACAAATACGCGGTTGTCACCAGCAAGTTTGTATACCTTGTAACAAGCAAGTGAGATTTTGTTTCACCTCAGCGGACTAACTCCTGTGTGATCAAATCCTTGATCTGTGAATCTCTGACACCCAGACACACGAACTGACCCCACCTTCCACTCCCCCCCTCAAAATGAAATCACCCCCTCACAGTTGTGCGCTTCAGTCACAAATGGATTTGCAGTTCGATTTTGGAAATTTCTGAGGGCCTCCCTGAATTTCCATCCCAGACCCTGGTCACCTACCTGCCCCCACCCCAAAAATCATTTTTCTTCTGCACACACACACGCACACACACACACACACACACACACACACACACACACACACACACGTGTACACACAAGAACACTGGCGGAAGTTTCTTACGAAAACAGCTGGAGAATTAGGTTGTCGAAGACGCAAGAAGTCCAAAAGGTCCAGACGAGATGTTTCTTTGATTCCTGCCTGGTTTTCAGGCCATGAAACAAAGCAAGTCTGCAGTAGCAAGAGATATCTGGACACTGCAAATTGAACCCTCTTACTTTGTGCCAACGGAACTTGGGACAGGTAATATTTTGCAAGCAGAAGTTGGGGGCCCCCTGACCCCAACAATAATTTTGCGTTTCTGAGGGTCGATGGCAGGTTGAGACTGCAGTTGCCCCACCTTCACTGTGGTATATTCGGCCATATTCTCGAACAATCATTAAACCACTGCAATGTTCCATATTACTCCAGAACATTCCATTACATTCATATACCAGTCAGTTTGGAAAAACAAACCAGAATCTGTGACAAGCTTGTGAGTTCATCACCAGCCAACAACAAAGAAACACCTTGGGAGTTCAACTGGAAACACGAGTTCTTCTTCATTCTACATTCCCCCTGATCCTGGACTTACTGGACGATCTGGACCACCAGAAGTAAACCGATGCCGCGTTCACTACACTTATACCACAGACTGGACAATTTCTCGTTTTGTGTGTCTGTTCAGGTTCAGGATTGAGGCTTCCCGGACAGTGGTTTGTCAGTTGGTCAGCCAGACACCTGGGTAACAGAAGTCTCAGGGCTGGCCAACTCATCACAGGCACATGTTCACATCGTGAGTGACAGATCAATAACCAATATGATTCATTTTACATGTTTGTGGATCGCACGGTTGGGTGACTTTTGGGACTCAATTTTTCACCACAAAGTAGAGCAGCGCAGCAATAAAACTACCAAAGTTGCCAAGAAGCTCGGCTCGCAGTGATACAATAAAAAGTAGCCAGCAGGTCTAATTTATAACCTTCATTTGAATAGAAATCACCAAGATGGCTGGCGTCATGCGGGGTGTGTGGATGAAGAAAATCTTACCTTTTTCAAGATGGACGAATCACAAGTCTTCGTTTCCACTGCGAAAAAAGTCAAAGTCCCTTTTGTACTTTTTGCGTCTCTTCTTGTTTGGCAAGGTGACAATTTTAATTGGTCGCCTGCCAACAATTCGCAGCAGTTTATTCGAAAGAACCACGTGATTGGAACACCGAACAGCACCCGCCGGAGGTGTCTCACGTGACCCAGTTTCTTGGCCAATGACAGCGCCATTCTGACTGAATAATCCGGGGCACAAAGGTCACGTGCGTACCAAACTGCACAGGAATTAGAAATGAAAAATTTTCAAATACTGGTCCTTTTCACATGCGTGAAAAGCGAATGCAAGTCTGGGGGGTTTCTTGTATTTCCCCCCCCCCTGGATCCCCGAAATGGCTCCCAAAACAGCATCAAATGGCAGGAACACTGACTGCAGAACTTCAACTTTCGTCCGTTGTTTTTTTTACCTTGGCCAAAGAAAATCGAGTTGTCCAACGAGTCAGAAATGGAGGCAGGGGACCCTGGGCACAAAACAAATAAAGTTGAGTGTTGCTTGAAAGGTTTTTGGTGAAAGTATTCTCTTGTCTGACATAGATCAATGTAGAATATTGCAAGACCACTCTGTAAATCTGAACGACTTTAATTTTTCACAGCTGCAACGTAACAAGGCGTGGCACCATGGACGAAATGGGTGTGTGTGTGTGTGTGTGTGTGTATATATATTTTGGACGCACCACCTATTCTCCGTCCAACAAAACCTGAAAATGACAAAATTGGGGTCTTGATGACTTTTGTCAAGTTACCGAAAACAAATCTAAAATTCCTGTTGGCGCACACTTTTCATACATTTCAGTTTGACCAAACCTGAAGGAAACTCCGAACTCGACACACAGAACAACACAAACATTTATTCCTTGGCTGACCTTTGTGTGACCCCTGAGATCCACGAGATTTCCGTCAGACCACACACGACCATCTTCCTTTCCCAGTTTGCATTTTACATGCAGGTAAATCAGTGCCAAATGTACGGGTTTTGGTTCTCTTGGTTCACCAAATGCTCCCAAACATCCCCACCCGTGTAAAGTTCTGGGGTCAGTCACATTGGGCAGTTTCACACCGAATCTCGGACGACCCGAGTGGTTTGACACAGCTTTTCTTCTTTGATTTGGCCAATGTTCGAAACAGCAGAATTTTTTTCCGAGGAATTTTCTGTTGAGGGAATGACCACCAATTTCTTTGCATTGCCCTGGTAGAACGCAGAGGGAAGAGCCGAGTCAGCCTGTTTGGGGTCCAATCTGTGTTGGTGTGCTTGATCTCTGTCCAAGTTTCATTTGAAAAAAAAAAATTGAACTGTTCGTTTCGTCCTGCATTGAGCAAAGTTTCAATCGTCGTGTCGAGTTGGAGAAACTGTACTGAGGTCAGTTCAGGAAGACAGAAAAAGTTGACGCGACGAGCAGATTTCAGAAGAGCGTTCACGCCCTCACGCACCCGATGTTCACGTCAAGTTCGCGACAAGAACGGCAGCTCACCTCAGCAACCCCCTCATTCCAGGGGAACAGTGACCTGCACAGACCTTTTGGGGCTCAAAATTAGTTTCTGGGGTGAGCTTCAAAGAATGTGGTGCAAAATGGGGTCGGGCAAACTATTTTTCATTGCAACACGAGAAAAGCTTCTGCTGTCCCAGAATATCCCGATCAGTAGTTTCAAAATGTACGTGGCACAAATCATTTCAGCTGAATTTTGAAGACAAAACGGGGGTGGATTGATCCACTTTTCTGTTGAAGCCCTGATGAAAGTCATATTTGTATTCCTTGCCCTGATTTCAGTCTGAACGTTTTTGTCGCAGGCACGCCTGTCAGATTTCAGATCTCAGCTGTATAAAAATTTTTGTTCCACATTCAAATGTCAAAGAGCACCCAAACCCACTTCGTCGTTTCTGCATTTGGAAACTTTGCTTTGTGGCAAGGATCAAGCGAAAATTGGAGAGAAGTTTTGATCGAGTGCAGAGGCGATCTCCAAGGGAACGGTTTGCAGGCACGCAGTCCTTGTGCAGAGGTGGTGCAAAAATCAAAGCCCCCTCCCCCGAAATAAAAAATGATACATTCAAATGACTGAATTCAGCTGTGGTGGACCCAGGATCTCCGGTACGAGGCTCCAATTTATTTTGTGAAAATAAAACAAGAAACACAAGAATTGTTTTTTGTTCCTGAAGCTGAAATTTTGCGGTGAAATTTTCAAGGGATCGGGACTCGCACGGGCGTCAGCCTTCAACCCAACTCTGACCAAATTTGGGATGACGCAAGTCCACTTCTTGCAAACAATTTAGACAGCTTTTCTTTTGTCTGCTTCACAGGTCTCCTGACACCAGTTGTTCGGACTGTAGTTTCCAGAGGAGACCTGATTTCAAAATGGTGCCGTGAGTGAATTCAGACAAGTTTGTGGGGCTTGGGTCTCCCTGACCCGTCCCCTTCCAACGAAAAAGAAAGAAAAGCCTTGTTTTCTGCCACAGACACAAAATGTTTTATTTTTCGTCCAGCTAAGTTTTTGGGATTTGAGTAGCCCCCACATCCCAAAACAGAAAAACCCCTGACCTCAATTTGCTGGTGGAAACAATCCAAGGCAGCGGCATCAGGGATCAGAATCGATGATCTCTGGGAACCTTGTGTGCCCGCTGGTTCCCCAAGGTCTCTCAATGCTTTTTCACTTTCAGGCAGTCCCCGGCCCACCGTGTGGTGCACTGGTGAGGGATCGACAGCGGGGCCCGACAGCCGTGTTTCCTGCGCTCGGCCCTTCTCTCGTTGGCACATGCAGATGCCTGTTGAGATCCAGGTGCCAAGATTGTTGAAATTCACAATCAAGTTGACCCACACAAAGCTACGCCAAATTTTATGTCAAAAACTTTTTTCTCAACTTCGTCACTTTTGGCGTACAGGCACAGCGTTTGCTCACTTTTTGTGAAAACTTGGTGGTCCATTGAGAACCAAAAGTTCTGCACAGTTACAGACTTTCCCTGTTTCATTTTTCTGATCGTGAGAAAGAAATTCATCACAAAGTTTGAGAAGCTGAAGATCGAGTTTTTATGCTGAACCAAAAAAACATGCTGTTATCTGATAGATCTAAAGGTACTATTTTTGCAAACCCTTTTGTTTTGGAATTTCTTGGCATTGAGTGCAGATGTGGAGGAACCACAAAAGTTATGTTCCTCTTTGAGATGAACACGGGACCAAATCCCACACAGTTTGTGTATTTTTTTTCTTGGTGTGTGGACAACAAATGTGCATTTGAATTCCGTGCCGCAGTCCATTTTGCTCGTCTGCGATAAATGTGGAAAATACCATTTGAACGGCTATTGCAGGAAATGGCTTTTCCACGAAACATGGCCGTTTTCAGACAGGGAATGTAAACTACCCAATTTTACAAACGTAATTGGAACAGATCTTCAGAGTAGAATCCTTTTTCGCACTGAAGGAATAAACTTTGAGAAGGGAAATCAAGAGATAAGTCAGGTTTTGAAATGGTTGCAGCGTGAATTTCTGTGTTCGCCTGTCTGTTGAGGCCACAATGCAAAAAAACAAGTTTCACATTTCGTCCGGAAGAACAAAAACGCAGTGAAGGAGTGAAAGAGACTGAAACTTTTCAGGGTACCAATTGTCATTTTCATGAAGTGCTCGCACATTTTCTGAGCGACACGTTCCGTCTCAAGAGGTTTGTCACGAAGTTCGAGCAACGTTCGGTTTTTGTCTGTCAAAACACAAATTTGAGTTTAGGTGTTCAGTTCAAGATTTTCACCAAAATTGAAATCCGCGTGTGTTGACCAACCGTTGTATCTACGCACAAGCGTTCCCTTCACAGACGTTTTTCCGTGCTAACACGGCACAATCAGTGAAAATACCAACGGTGGCCTTCAACTCTCGATCAGTTGAACAGAATGCACAAGCATTGAGAAAATGGGTGTACATTTTTTGGTCTAATTTTTTTTTAGTCCCCTATTTTCGGGAGGGATAGCACGACAGACGGTGAGTATCTCCCAACACCCAGGACAACAGTGTGCACCTGTCATATTCTGATTCTGCCTTTGAGCGAGAATGCCCACACTACTGTTTCTGTTCCTGGAGATGCGCCTGAGAGAAAATCTCCCGAACAAGGGGCTGACGGATTCATCTCAATCTGACCTGAACAGAATGTCTGCAACCAACTCAAATTGATAGCGTGTGTCGAACCTTTGGCGGAATCAAGATTCCCTGAAATACTTTCACACAACTATTTTCCGAACAAGAGTTGGTATCCCGTGTTCCAAATTCGATTGTGTCCAATTCTGCTTCTAACTTGCAGCCAGAAGATTCACTGAAGGACAAACGACCTTCCATGTCACGAGCGGGTGTGTTGGTCATTTGGTTCTCGGCCTGTTTGATTTTCTTCTCACCTTCCTTTTCCTCTCTCAGTCTCCCCCGATCCCCAAACTGTCTTTCCTTTTCGCTCTCCTTCTCCATCATCCGTCCCCCAACCCCAACCCCAACCCCAACCTTCTCTCTCTCTGTCTCTTTCTGTCTGTCTGTCTCTTCTCTCCCTTTGTCTCTCTGCCCCTCTCTCTCCCTATCTCTCTCACCTTCTCTCTCTCTCTCTCTCTCTCTCTCTCTCTCTCTCTCTCTCTCTCTCTCTCTCTCTCTCTCTCCCTCT
>JAAUXT010092177.1_pt1 | contig 19155 bp, 24 predicted proteins | sample 7278171 | NCBI WGS metagenome assembly JAAUXT01 (sample SAMN14350112, study PRJNA611818) | marine sediment metagenome | isolation source: surface marine sediment (1.8m) | place: French Polynesia: Moorea | collected 2018-08 | reverse complement strand
CCCCTCCGCCACTCCCTCCTTCCCCTCCCCTCCCGGATGGCGTGCGGCGCCCCCGTGCTGTATCAGATAGCGTCCCCCCGCGCGGCCTCCGCCCCCATCGCAGGTAATTAGCACCTGAGGGCGGCGACTTCAAAGCGTCTCACCTGCGCGGGTCGCATTAATCGGGCGCGATCGGCGGGAGACGTCGGAGATAAGCGAAGCGTCGCGTGACGGCCCGGAGATACGGAGTTCACTGTATCAGCGTGCTGCCGCTGCGAGTTGCCCTCAACCTGAACTCACGCAATTCGAACAAGCCCAATGCGAATTTGCCAAAGTGGACCCGTTTGAACTCGCCAATTCGAACTGGCCCCATTCCAAAGTTCGTGCCTTGTTCAAGCTCGTCTGGCTCGCATTTACCGCATTCGAGTTCACCAGTTTGAACTCACCCAACATGAATAAGTTCGCACTTTTGCACTTCATCCATTGGGGCTTCGTCACATGGATTGAGAAACTATTGTTTCTGACGCTGGTGCCTTGAGTGTCGCCCTCTGATCCGAAACCCTCTCGTGTTGGTGCGCCCTGCATGGTGCGTCTGAATGCAAGACTCGTTCAAGGACACAACGCGTGACGCCTTCAGTTTGAGCCAGACACCACTGGTTCGCCCCCTGCGGTGCTGAGGCCGGGACCCTCACGCTGATTGACCCGCTGGTCGTAACTTCCGCCTGATCAGCATCGTGCGCACCTAACTCTCCGCGGAGTCACACCCATCCCATTGGGAACAGCGCCGCTGCGCTGTGGACGAGGCCTGAACTCCGCGCAATGCGCAAACACAAGCAGATCCACACCGAAGCTGTGGACAAAAATTATCACAGGTGGTTCACTTATTTCCAAGGCAAATGAAAGAGAAAGAGAATCAGAGACACAAAGAACGAAACAATTGGAGACAACGGGATTCTGGTGATAGTGATAGCGTGAAAGAAGGGAGAGACAAAGACAAGTATGTTTACCAAAACAGGGATGGAAAGGAAGAAAGAGACAGACAGACAGACAGACAGACAGACAGACAGACACACACACACACACACACACACACACACACACACACAAAGAGGAGGGCGGGAAACCAATGCCCCTCAGCATTTTGCCCACCCAAGCAATGTGAAGTGCGCAGCCTCAACTCGTGCACACCTGAGCCGCCAGTGTCGATTCTACAGGACTCGAGCACACACCGCGTTCCACTCCCGCCTCCGCACTCAGCTGCCACTTCGCTTTCTATTGCAACACTTTCCAAATGTCTCTCCATTCTGGGCAAACGACCCACAATTGATGACATCAAATATTCATGAGCGCGTCTCGGTAATTGTGACTTGTCACTTTGTGATCAATAGTCGCCTCCGCCGCGCTAAGCAACAAGTAAGACGTGTCGCGTGTCGGACGGGTTCATCAAACAGGTGCACCCTCACCGAGCAGGCGCACCCTCATTGAGCGGGTACACCCACATAGAGCGGGTACACCCTCATAGAGCGGGTACACCCTCATGGGTACACCATCATAGAGTACATGCACCCTCATGGAGTGGGGACACCCTCATTGAGTGGGTACACCCTCATGGAGCGGGTACACCCTCATAGAGCAGGTACACCCTCATAGAGCGGGTACACCCTCATCGGGCAGGTACACCCTCACCGAGCAGGTGCACCCTCATCGGGCAGGTACACCCTCACCAAGCAGGTGCACCCTCGTGGACCAGGTACACCCTCATAGAGCGGGTGCACCCTCATAGAGTGGGTACACCCTCATCGAGTGGGTACACCCTCATCGAGTGGGTACACCCTCATCAAGTGGGTACACCCTCATCGAGTGGGTACACCCTCACCGAGCGGGTACACCCTCATCGAGTGGGTACACCCTTATCCAGCGGGTACATCCTCACCAAGCGGGTACACCCTCATAGAGCGGGTACACCCTCATAGAGCAGGTACACCCTCATCGAGTGGGTACACCCTCATGGAGCAGTTACACCCTCATCGAGTGGGTACACCCTCATGGAGCGGTTACACCCTCATGGAGTGGGTACACCCTCGAGTGGGTACACTCTCATAGAGTGGGTACACCCTCACTGAGCGGGTACACCCTCATCGAGTGGGTACACCCTCATCCAGTGGGTACATCCTCACCAAGCGGGTACACCCTCATAGAGTGGGTACACCCTCATAGAGCGGGCACACCCTCATAGAGCAGGTACACCCTCATCGAGTGGGTACACCCTCATGGAGTGGTTACACCCTCACTGAGCTGGTGCACCCTCATCGAGCAGGTACACCCTCATGGAGCAGGTACACCCTCATTGAGTGGGTACACCCTCATAGAGTGGGTACATCCTCACCAAGCGGGTACACCCTCATCAAACGGGTACACCCTCATCAAACAGGTGCACCCTCATAGGGCGGGTACACCCTCATGGAGCGGGTACACCCTCATAGAGCGGGTACACCCTCATGGGTACACCCTCACCGAGCAGGTACAGCCTCATTGAATGGGTGCAACCCCTCCCCATCGAAAAGGTAAAGCCTCATTTCAAGAGCGGGTACACCCTCACCGGGCGGGTACACCCTCATTGAGCGGGTACACCCTCACCGTGTCCACACACACACTTCGTGTGCTTAAGTGGGACCATGATCCCACAAAGGCACCCCGGGATATTTTTGGCTGAGTGTCAGACCCATCCATGGGTGGCGCAGAGGAACTGGTCCAGATCTGCAGTTCCAGGGGCCTGCGCTCCAGTCTTGACAGGAGGCAGCAAGTCATGTGCCTCGACTGCAGATCTGATGCCCTGACCACCAGGTTAGCGACCCAAACTTCGTGATCACAGCTGTATTCTACCAACAACACAGTGAGTGACCTCAATTGACGATTCTTGATTGACCGTCATGCATCAGACACATTGCAGCACCACCAGGTACCCGCTGCATGATGAGGTGACGCAACTGTCTGTTGTGCGCCACACACGGCTCAAACGCGCTGTACAGTGTTCAGTGTTCTTGACTCTACTCGTCGCTCGGTGGAAGTCAGCGCTCCTGACTCCGGCGGCGGCCGCGGCGCGCACTGACGCGTGAGATATGCGCTGTCGGAGAACCTGCTCATCTCTACAGCGTTCTGGGCGATAATGGAACTTTTATAGATTGCGCATTACGCGGGCTTGGCTGCGTCCTTTTGCTCCCGAGGCGGCGACGCTGTCAGCGGCTATACGCGCGCACTGAGCCACCGAGCCCCATTGATGATGTATGGCAGGGAAACTGTGCACAGTGTGCCGCGCACGTCAATGACCAGCTACTGGCTCTAGAGGATCCAGGGTGTGTGTGGAGGGAGTCAGGGGGGCCTGTACGGTCCTGACCAGGGTCCGACCCTGGATGCCTCTGGCGGGCCCAGGGTGTGTGTGTGTGTGTGTGTATATGTGTATGTGTGTGAGGCGGGGGGCAGGGGGCAGGGGGCCCTTCCTGACCAGGGTCCGACCCTGGATGCCTCCAGTGGACCCAGGGTCTGAGTACGGGGTCAAGCCGGAGCACGGGATGACACCCTGATGGGTTCTGGGGTGGAGGGAAGAGACACCCACCAGTTCCGTGCTGGGGAAGGGGGCAACCAATCCTGAAGACAAACTGGGAGGGAGGGTGGACCCCCTCCCTGGATCCTCTGGGACCACATCAGTTTTGGCTCTTGGCTTCACACGGAGCTGGGTGTGGTCCTGACGGGAGCCGACTCGCGATGATTGCTTCTGTGACTGAACATTGAGAACGTCCATCAGGTGATCCAGTGGCGGAGCCAGGGAGTGTTCAGGAGGGGACCCTGAGGTGGTTCCATTCGTGAACCCAAGGTCAGGTCCAAGGTCAGATCCAAGAGGTACATTCAAGCTTCATCCAGGGGGCGGGACAGATCGAGGGTGAATTAAGGGATGAAATCTAGAGGTGGAGCCAGGGGTAGACCCATGGGCAGATCCAAGAGGTAGATCCACGATGCATCCACGGGGAGCAGTTCAAGGGTTGGATCTGAGCTGGAATCAGGGGCAAACCCGATGAAAGATCCAGGGACGGATCAAGGGAGTTCTTCTGCGAAGTGCTTTGCGGTGAGGGCTTCTTGGTCGAGGCCCTTAAGCACAACCTTCCGTCGTAAGTTTTCTACGCCTGTTGCAGTGCTTGAGTTGTGGACTTCACTGTTGTATGGATTTTATGAGCAGAGAGACCGAGACAGAGAGAGAGGGGGGAATTTCGAGAGTCCCTGACACACAATTGTTTCTTTTCCTTCATGCCCCTGGAAAACACAAGGCTTTGTTTTCTGGGCTCGGCATTGTGACATGTTTCATTCAATACCTCTCCCGATGCGGCAGACCTTGGGTTCGTCGCGCCTGCCTCACACTGCGTCAGTGGCAGCGACCGTTGGTGTGGGGCGCTTCGCACGACAGGTACAACCCGAGGTCATCCACGACGCCTCCGAGGGGTACCAAGCCCCTGACCAGCAGACCCAAGACCCCTGGCCAGGGGACCTCTGGTCCCTGTTAGGTTGGCCCAATGCCGCTGCCTGGAAAACCCACGGGCCCTGCCCGAAAGTAGCATGACCCTGGACGCAAACCTGTGACCAATGTCTGGTGGGACCTTTGAACCCTGCCCGTAGGGATCGACCTCTCACACCGGGGAGCCCGAAGCCCCTGCCCGGCCGGGGACACTCACCTCGGGACCCAAGGCGCCGGCCGACACCCTCCCGCCGCGGGCCTTCCGCTTGAGACGGCCGTTCTGAGCTCCTTATCCCAGGGGCCCTGCGCCACACATGGAATCAGCCCCCGTCCCCCACCCGACCCACACAGGAACTAACCCTGCACCAGTGTCTGTTTCTCAGACCAACATCCACACATTCATCCATCTGTCTACACAGTGCACTTCGTCAACTCTTCCCTCCCAGTTCCTCTGCAAACAAATGTGGTGTGGATTGAAACGGTGCACAAGGATCCAGGTTCCCTGGGCTCCGTCCAGGTTCCCCCCCCCCACCACCACCCAAAGACTCAACCCTAATTTTGCGTTGCTGTCCCTTTTCTACTGTCTGCGTGTGCACGTGAAAATTTTAAGCTTCCAGGCTCCTTGAGGTCCACCCATATTCCGCCCCCCCTACCACCCAAGAGCTCACCCCTCATTTTACCTGCGTTGCTGCCACACAATTCTGCTGCCTCCGTGTGGATTTCTTGAAGGTGGAATCCCCACTGGCGGGGGAGGGCGCCCCCGGCCCCCCCGACCGAATCGTGGCCGCCCCCCGAGGATCCAGGGCGGCGCTGTACCCATTATTTTGAAAGCGGAGTGGCACGGCGCGGGGTGTCAGCCGGTGTGAATCAATAGACGCCTATTCACCGAGGCTCTTCGCTCCGAGATGTGTGCAACTCCACCGGTGGGGCACGATCACACCGGATGCGACACGCATGCGTCACGTGGTGTGGTTCACACCGGAAGTGTGGCGTCGCGCACAGGAAGTCGGCTCTGAGGCCTGAGAGGATGCGTTCCTGGGTCAGTTTGTGGAGACGCTACCTCTCACTCCCTCTCTCTCTCTCTCTCTCTCTCTCTCTCTCTCTCTCTCTCTCTCTCTCTCTCTCTCTCTCTCGTTGTCTTGTCCAGCGACCCGCACGCCTCCCAACCTGCACCACAACCAGCAGCTATGTAGAGTCAGATCGCATCAAAGACGCTGTAAGCCCGACTTCTGCGCTCGACGCATCCCGATCCACTACGTCAAGGCATGGGGCGACCTCTATGAGCCCATCCTCAGCCCGTGACGCACTTCACGTGAACGCGGCCGCTTCGCGCTCCGTGTTTGATGAACTCATCACGACATTTGCGCGGAGATGTAACTTCCCATCGACCCGACTCCAGTCGAGAACTGAGCCGCCGTATCTCCCGCGAAAAAAACGCTTTTCCTTCTTGCTATTCTCCAAAGACTCTCCCTGGGCGGTTTACACACTGGTGACGCGCGGTCGTTTTTCTGTTTGACGTCGACGTCAAAATGTTGGAATTTTTGACGTCACCTTTCAAAGCCACCGCGCATCAGGCAAGTGAAAACACCTCATGTCACAGTCCAGTCCAGTTTTCATTGGGTGGCGCGTCACACACACACACAGACACACACACAGACACACACACACACAAACATACACACACAAACACACACACAAACACACATGCACACACACACATGCACATACAAGACAGGCGTTTTGAGTACCACTCGGTGATGTCTGTTTGGCACGTGTTTGTCCCTCATGCTGGATTTGGATCCTCCAGCACGACAGAAGGGACACGGCAGGGTCCACATCAAGGCTGGGCCCACCCGGACCACAAGGCTGGGCAACCCTTACTCCAAAGCCATGGCCGTTCCAGCACCATTTGTTGCGCTGTTTGCGATGCCATCCGCCTCATCGTTGTCACGACAGCGCGCGCTACATCATACAAGCAGCCATGGTGCACATCAGGTCAGGTCGAGATCACACGATCACTCCGGGGGCGTCACGCATTTCACCCCGCACCTGGTACTGGGCGCTACGTCACATTGAAGTGTTCAGGGGGGGGGTGTGTGACGTACGACTCCCGTGAGAAATAGGCTTTCAGTGGAGACGCGACGCCAGGCGAATGAGAGGGCAGGTGCTCCTCCTCTTTGATCTGGCCGTCGTCTCCTCCCACTCCCCGCCGCGCAGCTCGTGATGCAGCGACGCATACACGTGATCGTCCTGTGGGCCGTGCTGAGAGAAGCCGTCCCGGGTTGCACACGCACGCACGCACACACGCACACACACACACACACACACACACACACAAGCTTGACCCTTCCCTGGACGCAGCGACGTAGGCACGTGATCTTCCTGTGCCCCGTGCTGAGGGAGGCCACCCAGGGCTACACATACACACACACACACACTTGACCAGATGCTGGACGCGCCCTTTGTGCAGGCTGTGGGTGCCAGATTCCTAACACACACACACACACACACACACACACACACACACGCTTGACCCTATCCTGGATGCAGCGACGCACACACGTGATCGTTCTGTGTCGTCGCTCCAGCTCCACGCGCTCAGGCACAACTTGGCACGACGGCGAAGATGCATCCGGAGACCACTCCAGGGCCCCACCCTCTGTGTGTCTGACCCCTGCCCCTGATTCGGCCTGGCACCCATAGCTGGCGGACAGCTCCATGGCAAGGGCCTCCCCGAGGCAGTACAAGATCCCAACCGGAAGGGACCTGTGGCCCCTGCTTGTTGGGACGCATGTTCTCTGCCCACGGGATCAAAGGTTGTTGGTCAGCGTGCTCCGCTACCTGCCCTCGGTGACCACGTGACTAGACCCGCGTCGCGGACGACAGATGTCGACACGCGTCGCCCGGCAGCGGTTGGAGATGACAAATGTCGACATGTGTTGACAGGCGCCAATTGTCTGTTTACTGAATGGAGATTGATCTGTCAGCGCCAATCGATCGGATCCATCGATCGCCGCGCGCTGATTGATTGACGGCTCCAGTTCCCGCGCTTTTTATCACGTGGTTATGGCCGCTCGATGCGCTGCTTCACGCGCGATAAACTTTGATGGTGCGTCAAACAAAACATGCCAAACACCAGTGCGTCGACCGCTGCACCCGTGCGCACGTCAAAATTGTGGACGCTGCCGCAGCGTGCGACGCGAATGCGTCAAACGTGAAGTTGGCGTTTCAACTGCTTCCCTCGCGAGCTGCCACCGGTGCAACGAGAAAGACATGCAGCGTTACCCGGAGGCACGGGGTTGGGACCCCCAAGACTGCGCGAAGGTCAGGCAGGTCTGACCGCAGTGTCTTTGCCCCTTGCCTCATACCTCCTCATTTCTACTCACATGTGCAAGTGACGACAGATGCACAGACCACGAAGCAAGGAGCCTGCTGGCATACGTGCCTGACGTTCAGCATGGGACCCTCCCTCACCCGTGTCTCCTGATTTCAGGTGCCTGGCCATCTCGTTACACCGCTTACCGGATGTTCACCATGCGCTTAACCCCGCAGGCATGGCAACGGCCTCCCGACGTGACGTGGCGTCGACAGAAAAAGAGAATGACTCTGTGTAGCCGTTTGTGTGTGTAACAACTGGGAGCGAATCGTGTACATGCAGGAGGTCTCCTCGAGACTGGGCTTCGTGTCATAAGAGAAACAATCCTTCTCTTCCCACGTTGCCCCACAAAGAAACAAATCCTTCTGTTCGCTAAAGGACAAAGATCTTAATTGGGACGCGACGCACTTCAGAGCGTCGTCGCCTTTTGACGCTGAAACCTGACCCACGGAACTGGGACCTTCGAGACCTTCCGCTGGCGGCGCCGTCAACCTGACACCGTCACTGTCACCGTCACCGACGGTGAGTCACGTCATGTGAACTGCAGCTAAAATAGCTCAACCGTGCACAGACCTTCAACAGCGATATTTCTGGCGTCTCTGACACAATTTTGAGTCAGACGGAATTGGTTGTCTTGGTTACCTGACTCACTCGTGGACGAATTCAAGCCTGGTTCACACTGGCGGACATGTGCGTTGTGTCCCCAGTAATACAGGGCAGAGCCCACAGCTGAAGCCGGGTACCAGGTTCCTGACCACACGCGCACACACACACACGCACGCACACACACACACACACACACACACACACACACACACACACCAAAGTTGTGTAAACAGCGAAACCTCTCAGCAGGTCAAACTTTGAAGACAAACTTTGAGGTTGGAATCGGATCCCCTTGAGGCGGTTGCGCCCTCTTGAGCAGATCCTGGATGCACCCCTTCAGCAGGTTATGAAGGCCAGGCTCCTGACCACACACACAAACATACACACGCACACACCTGCACACACGCACACACGCACACTTGACCCGCCCCTGGATGCGCGCCTTGGACAGGTTCCCCGTGTAAAGCAGATCTCAGCGCTGACGCCCATTGGCTTCGTTTGAACTTGAGATTGAAGTTGATACTGCCCAGTGGAAGGTTCTCATCTCGTATCTCTGTTCGAGGCACAGATTGAGACACTCACAGGGCCGGATGTCTATTTGCAGACTCTGTAACTGTCTCAAAGTGACAAAAACGAGTTGGTTGCCTCAGCGTCCATTGACCTGCGTGCAGGGGGGTCCCAAAGGCGGTTCCGAAAGTGGTTCTGGGGGTGGGCGACCTCACTGAGGTGGACAATTTCAATTTGAGAAACCAACACACATTGTGCCTGCAGTACACAAAGACACCAAGGGGCCATGTGTCGTGACTGGGGAACAGGCTCTGTGTGGCCCCTGGTTGTACGAGGGAATCCAGGGTCTTTGCGCCTGTTTGAATGAACCCCTGCTCCACACACACGCACACACACACACCTCTATGAGCTCTGGACCCAGATCTGTGTCAAGGGAACCTGGCCCTGAAGCAGTATGCACAAACCCAGGCCCTTCACCAACACAGAGAAACCCTGGCCCTATGTCTGCGTGGAGGAACTGTAGCCTCACGTCGGGCCCAAACCTGTGTAAATGACCCCTGGCCCCATGGCAGTGCGGCAGAACCTTGGCCCCGCGCCTGTGCAATAGAAACCACCCCCACCCCACCCCCACCCCCACCTCTGCGCCTGTATGAAGTAACCCGGGGCCCCTCGCTGTTTGCTCGCAGTAGGCGCCCTTTGTGAAACCCGGCTTTCACACTCCCCTTACAAAGACCCCTCTCTGCATGTCGGAGGAATTTCCTCGCAGCGCTTTGAGAAAGGCGCTGTGTGCATTAAAGATGTAGTGGAGGCGCTGGGGGCACGAGGGACCCGAGCACCGCAGATTGTATTGCAGAATGCCGAGCCCAGCCCCGCCGCACGGTTCAATGGTGTTTGGTGATGCAAATGGAGAACACATCCAGAGAATTGCGGTTTGCCAGACTGCGGCTTGTGGTTTTGGATACAGCTTTGAGGGAGTGAGTGAGTGAGCAGTCACACTGTGGGAGCAGTCGCGCTGTGAGCGTTGCGCGTTTAGGAGTACAAACCTGGCCCTGCAATGTACATGGACAAGGCAGTTTGAGCAGTAGAGGGTTTGGGTTCATCAGTCGAGGCACAGAACAGAGAGACCCACAGGAAACTGAAGACGTGGTGTCGGCTCGCCTCGTGTGAAGTGCTCACTTGGCATGAATGCAGCTCAAAGCTCCTGTTGTTTCTGTGGCTCAATCGGCAACATCTGACCATCATGGGGTATCTTGTCTCAAGTGAATCCAGGGGCCACAGTCCCAAATCTTCGTTGGAGACCCGAGGTCCCTGCAGAAATGCTTTCCCAAAGCCTGCCCCCCATGGAAGTCTTGTTGATGCACAGTGGAAGCTCCTCAGCACGGGTTCCAGGCCTGTTCCCCACCAACTGGCGCCACGCGTTGCGTCCTCATCCACTGGGCCTGTGACCATCATCCAGGCACCAGAGCAATGCAGGACGACACGACCTCAGGGAACGCACGTGTTGGTGTTTATTTTTCCAGACATGCGCTGACGCATGTTTTTTGCATGTTTTCTCCAGACATGCACAGACGGTGGCGACCACTGCGCAATAAATGCGAGTTATAAAACTGATTTTTTCCCAGGGCTGCGCCGCGCTCGGGTCCCGCCTCGCGGCCTCGCGGCGGATGGAATTCCACATCGCGCGGACGGCGCCCTGGTCACCGTCGTGAGTCGTGACTCGGACCAGAGACCGCGGTGCGTCTCAGCTCAGAATAGGGAGATTAGGCAGAGGCGCTGTCGGCCGCGTGGTCCGTGGTCCGTGTTGCATTGAAGAGTGAACAGCGTCAAGGCTTCGGGCAAAGATACGACTGTCATTCATGACGCCGTGATGGGGACGAAATCACCACAACACACAGGTCTGTGCAGGAAAGCCTCCAGCGGTTCCAGGGGGCGGGTCCACCCTGGGCCCAAAAACTTCTCTCACGTCTAATGGAAACAAAATAGTGCCGCAGGCGGAGAATTTTTCCCAACTGACATTTTGGAAGTTAAACTTGCAATCCCTGACCCCGAAAATTAAACTGACCCTCTCCCCTAAAGTTGAAAATGGCGACAATCAGATCCCAGCTAAGACCCGACAAGGCTTCCCCCGCCCGCCCTGGATCCCCCAGGGGTGTGGTTCACTGCTCCTCCAGTCATCGTCCCGGAAGCGAAGTCAACAAGGCTGACACGATGTTCACCCCGATGACGTCAGTCAGTCGTAGATCTTCACTCACGACTCCGTTTCCAGGACGAGTCTCAACAATGACCTTTGTCATCTCTTTGTTCTCAACTTAACTCCACAAAGAAAGATGGATAAGAAACTCACAGATCTCCTTGGCGTTGCCCATGGCGACGAGAACGACGGTTGTCAGGAAAAATCCGAAGCGCGTCGCTGAGGAAACACGCGTATCCATGGTGACTCAAGTTAACGTGTCCTTGGTAACGTCAAGTCACGTGATGCTCAGCGGCGGATTCGTTGTCTTGGTGACTCAGGGTACGTTGTGCTGTGCCATGTCCCTCTGAAAGAACAAACAGACCGCGAGTTGAAACGTGCTGTGAGCGCGATTGACGTGACGACGTGCGAGCCGAGCATCCACCCACGTCCTACGCGTACGTCGACGTCCTGCAGACGCTATCCGCACTCCACGCAGAGGGACACCAGCCGCCCCCGGCCCCGCCCACAAGCGCCGTCCCGCCCAACCCTGGACCCCACTCCTGCTCCAGCTGTTGTTGAAAACACATGTGTGCGCAACCCTCAAGACACAGAAACGCACAGCAAGTTTCGAAAGTTTTTCAAAATCCAAGCTGGCTACTTATCATTGCACGCACACTTTCACACACACACGCACACACACGTGCGCGCCGTACCCCTGAGGTGCGTGTCAACACTGACAAGTGTTCTTGTTCGCTTCTAAAGATTTGTTGACGTAGCCTCGTCCGTCCAGCTTCATGAACTTTGAGCTCATGCACGTAAGATCGACCGCAAACACGTTCTCCAGTCACCCGCAGAAAACACCGCAGAGCACTCCAGTGGAACCAGGGTTCAGAACCAAAGGCCCAGCCTGCCTCACTCCCCAGTTGTGGCATTCAAAAGAAGCTTGTCATACTGTGTTCTTCTATGTTTAGGTTTGATCCCCTGGAAGCCAAAATAACTATTTGTCTTCGTTTGTCTCAAGGTCGCGAGGGTCAGATGCGGCCGAAACTTTGGTCCTGCCCCTCCCTGTCCGGACCCTGGATCCGCTGGAAGCACGAGAACAAATAGAACAACACGGCGGTGCACAGATTTGGGTCATAGGGACCTTATTAACCTGGTTCTGCGGTGACGGTGAGGCAGCGGAGGGAGATAGGAAAAATGAGAGGGAGAGGGAGAGCTGCTGCTCCAGCGATCATCCAAACCAAAATGCATGCAAATGGGAAAATACTTGGTGCCTGTAGTGCAAAAGGAAGCTGTGTGTGTGTGTGTGTGTGTGTGTGTGTGTGTGTGGAAGGGTGGTCCAGGGATCAACAAAACCCTGGGCCCACAGGGACCCTGGATCCGCCCGTGGAGGGTGGGGCTGGGTGACCATCGCACCTCAGAACAATTCTACTTTCGTCGCTGACAAATGTTTGTCGTGCTTGCAAATTTTCCAGATTGAACGAAGGTTCCCCAAAGTTTGCCACAAATCCCAGGTAAATCCCGTGAAGCTCCACGGACTACTTTGTTGTTTAAGGCGACGTCACGAGAAAGGTGGAACAGACCAGACCTGTAACACGTGGAGAGGACCAGACCTGTATCACGTGGAGAGGACCAGACCTGTATCACATAGAGAGGACCAGACCTGTATCACGTGGAACAGACCAGACCTGTAACACGTGGAGAGGACACAGACCTGTGTCACGTGTCTGGGGGACGACACGCATTCCACCGCACCTGATCAGGTTTGCTCTTCCGGCGGTAAAAGGAGAAGCGAACTGTCGGGGTGAGCGACGTTTCCCGGACAAAACGAACAACCCAAGGTGGAAGACAGGATCCAGAATTCAGGTCCACGCGTTTACATTGGGAAGTGGAACTTTTAGCTTCCTCAGGCAGCCTTGGGCAGGCACACACACACGTACACACACACGCACACACACACGTGTACACACACACACACACACACACACACACACACACACACACACACGGCCCCTCGCCTTGCTCCACCAGGGTCAGGGCGTGCAGAGCGGGCTGAATTTTCGTCTCTCAAGGGGACATGTCCCCTGCGTCCCTGATACGCCTGAGCCAAGCAATGCGAGACTGGAGAGCTCAAGCTTGGAAGTGAGACTCCCAGGCGACTCGCCAACGTCGCGTCGCCAATGGGCGCGACACTCAAACGTCGGACGTTGGTTCCAAACGTCGGGTTCAGATTTGTGGTTTTCACATTGGGTAACGCGCGGCGGTTGTTTTCTGGGCTGACGTCAAAAATTCCACCATTGGATTCACTCTAAATTTTCACTTCGACGTCAAAAATACATGACGGCGTCACCAACGTGTGAACCCGTTGAGACTCGAGCCCCGAGGTCAGCCCCGCTCCCTCCTGGATCGCGCGGTGCGTGAGTGAGACGCGCGGTTCAATCTCCCAATATTGGCTGCAATCGCCTCGTGATTAGTCCCGGAGCCAAGAGGCTCCATTAGCGGATTAATGGGACACGAGACGCGGAGAGAAGTCGCACTCGAGCTGGAGCCGCGCCAGGCGAGCGGCGGCGGGGAGGGAGGGAGGGAGGGAGGGCTGCGCGTTGGGCGGGGCGCGCCGGGTGTAAGGGTATGTCAGGGTATGTCAGGGCAGAGACACACATAGTATGTCAAGGGCACACAAGGTGCATCAGGCCAGAGGTACAGAGTATGTCAGGTCAGGTGCACACAGGGTGTGTCAGGCCAACAGCATAAAGGGATCAGGGCAGAAGCACGTTGGACGTGTCTCTGTCACCGAGGGATGCTGGATGCGGTAAGCGTTACATCCCCGCCCCAGAAGACAGCACTGCCCCATAGGAACTGGATGCGTCCGACTTCACACGCCTGAAAACGACACTGCGTCGTCGCTTGGGACGCAAAACGCCTCCAGTGCGAAATAAATCAGCCGCGCGTGGAGGTGGAGTCCCCGGGATCCGTGCCAACCGGGATCCGGATCCACGGCGCGGGGTCCAGGTGTGAATGCGCCGTTCGCGTGCCGGACGCAAAACCACTCAGGCTGAATCACGCAGGGACGTGTCACAGACCCGGATGTCGGGGGTCAAGGGTCAGAGGATCAGAGGAGCCAAGCGGCTGAAGGGGAAGGTCATTTCCGGTTTAAAAACATCCAGGTGAATGTCAAACCTCACCAAAGTCGCGCTGCAGCTCCATACCACGGGGAATTTAGCTGTCCCCACCTTAGATCTGTGAGGCCTTGGATGCTGGGCCAGCACCACTGCCTCTTGTTCACTGAACCACGAGTTGATGCGCACATGCAGCGCGCACCACGTGTTCCGAGTCCACGAGACTTGCGGCAGCTGCACCGCCGAACCTTTGTGTTGGCTGCCGCTGCGTCAGATGCTACTATTGCGTCAGTCGTTGTTGTTGCTGTTGCTGCATGATGTGTCTGCTGCTGCTACTGTTGCATCTGTTGTGGGTGTTGCTGTTGCTGCAACTGCTGCTGCAACTGCTGCGTCTGCTGCTGTATCTGTTGTTGTTGCTAATGCAGCGCGGCTTTGCTACGAAACCCGACGCTTCCGCCACAGGGCCCCGCGCCCCATTAGAACTGTGGGATTGAACCTGATAAACCGCCTCGGTGGCGTCACCGTCGCGTCAAGTGTCTCAGCGTCAAATTCATGATTCGCTGCAACTTCTACATGCTTCTCACAGAGATTGTATTTGCTTTTGTTTGAGATGTTCGTCTCTGTAAAAACAACAAAACTGAACCAAAGACACTCAGGGCATCATACAGGCACGCGCACTTCCGTGCGCCGCGGTGTGCACACGCACACACACGCCACACATACACACATACACACACAAACACGCATACACACACACACACACACACACACACACACACACACACACGACACAGACGTCTCCCTGGCCCCACTTCTGTTTTTTCTGACGCATTTGCCAATATCCTGGTCAAATGGCTTCTCCTTTGGTGTCGTTCTCCCTTCTGTGTTGTCCCGAACCAGGCGGGAGTTCGTCTTCCCCGAGCTCGAGCTGGGCGGGGCTGTCTGTACCTGCGGGAGAGTGTCGGGCGGGTGATGGAGGTGACTCTCTCAGGTGAGAGGCAGGTGCACCTCGCACCTGCAATTTGGGACATCAAAGCGGTGCCGCCTCTCACGGGAAATGGCCCCCACCGCTGACATTGACTTGTCTCGCAACTTCTCTTTACGGCCCGTCGGCTGCAGCATCCGCCCGGGGAGATGTGGGGCAGGAGGGGCGGAGGGGAGGGGGCTGTGGGGCAGGAGGGAGCGGAGGGGGAGGGAGGGGCCAGTGGAGGAGGGAGCCAGGTCCGGGGACGGGGTGTGGGGCAGAGAGAGAGAGAGAGAGAGAGAGAGAGAGGTGCTCTGCAGGGGTGTAGAGAATGTAGTGTGGAGCAGGGGGCATTGTTGGAAAGAGACAAGGGTACCAAGGGGAGGATGTAGGTGGGAGGAAGAGGAGGTGACTGGAGCCAGGGAGGGAGCCAGTGGGTGAAGGGGGTGAGAGGGGCTGGTGTGGTGGAGCCGCGGGGATCGAGATCGCATGAGCCGACCCAGCGTGATCACGTTATAATGGCACCCAAAACCAGCGAGTCAGGCCCACAGGCAAAATCTCTAGCCTGTCCATAGCAGCACGGGGAAGTCTGTCACTGTCAGAACCTCAGAGAGGGAACAGAGGGCTGCAGAACCTGAGTCCCGTGTCCGTCCCTTGGAGAGTTCGAGAGTTTGACACCTGTTCCCACCTTTGAGAGGGCAGGTCACCAGGGCTTGATCCTGGCCCCGCCCCCCCCCCCTTCAGGGAAATATGACTCCAGCCCCCCCCCCCCCGGGAGGACGTCCCTCTCCTGCTCCCCCCGGGACGCTGGAGCAGGGGATCCCGGGCCCCCGCCGCGCATGCCGATGCGCACATTACAGCGCGCGCTGTTTGTCGCCGGAAGCGACTTGATGGATGTTTATTCAATTTGTGCTGACAGTTCCGATACCCCGGGGTTCTGTCTGCCCGCGGCGGCTCCGAACAGCGAACAGCGCGGATACAGCGGAGCAGGGACCGGCGGGCGCGGATCCAGGGGTCAGCAGGCGGACCCAGTGAGCCAGCAGACGTTGATGCAGGGCCCTGAATATGCTTTGGGAAGGCCTGACTCAAGGCACCACACAGACAGACAGACAGACAGACAGACAGACAGACACTCTCTCTCTCTCTCTCTCTCTCTCTTGCTCAATCTCTCTCTCTCTCTTGCTCAATCTCTCTCTCTCTCTTGCTCTCTCTCTCCACCCCTATGATGTCAGCCCTCGACCCGGTGGGTCTGAGCCCTTCCCCACGAGACCCCGCCCTCCCCCGGGGAGGGTTATCTCGCTGGAGCCGCGGGATCTCAGTCTGGCCACATCGATTCGCGGCCGGATTCCTCGGTTCGGAGGCAATTTAATTGGAGGAGGAGGTTTTTCTGGCTGGAGGCCAGGCCGACGGCACCGAATCCCGAGGGAAGCGGCTGAATTGGGTCAGTGAGGAAACATGTAGACTCAGTCCTTACAGGACCATCACACCCTCCTGACAGGACCACCACACCCTCCTTACAGGACCACCACACCCTCCTGACAGGACCGCCACACCCTCCTCACAGGACCGCCACACCCTCCTCACAGGACCACCACATCCTCTTCACATTCCCACGAAAACGCCTTTTTCTTTTCCGTTTTTGACGACGCCTGTCCCCCAAAGAGACTCCTGACCCGATCCGGGATCCAGCCCCATGAGGTTCTCGCTGGTCTGTTAGAGTCCGGTGGAAACTGTTGTACCCTCTCGGAGACTCCCGGCACCGAGGTCAGAATGTACAGTGGCTTCTGCCCGACGCTTGTTGGACCCTGTGATAGTCCTGTCGAGCACACGCGCCTGGAGAGCAGAAGGGCACCGGAGCTGTCGTGTTCAGAGAGCTGTGAGGTTCACCTGTGCGCACCTTTTCCCCTTCTACGAGTGAACCTGACAGCCACACAGTCCTCTTCATTTCACTGTCTGTCTGTCTGTCTGTCTGTCTGTCTCTCTCTCTCTCTCTCTCTCTCTCTCTCTTTCTCTCTCTTTCTTTCCCTCTCTCTCTTGACTCCAACCAAATCTCACGGATCGTGGGACTGTTTTGAGAGCGGAAACTACGATCTGCCCCCACTCTGTGGTCAGGGTTGGAATCCCCTGGATCTGCTGGACCTGCCGCAGTGCGCGGCGAATCTATCTTCCGCGCTCAGCTCCATCGCTTCTGCATTTTTCACTCTCAGCAACTCTTTCCGGACCCAATCTCCCCCGGTCTCGCTCCCGCAAATCGCCTTTTGAACAGAGTCCGGGGTGGGTCCAGGTCTGGGACAGGGAGGTCCAGGTCCGGGATAGGGGTGGGTCCAGGTCTGGGGCAGGTCTAGGTCCGGGGCAGGGGAGGGTTCAGGTCCTGGGCAGTTGTGGGTCCATATGTTCCAAGGCCACAGGCGTCCAAGGGACCTGGGGGTCCCCCCCCCAAACCTGCCCCCGAAAATCAACTTAGGCCCGTTATTTTGATCCAGAATCGGGGCCCTCGTGGGACCAGGTCCTGGACTCGCCCCTGTGACGTGTTCCCTCAAACCTCTTTTCCAGGGCACGGCGCCGCGCCAGACATCCATTCGCTGTTGCATCGGAGGCCATTTATTGTGGAGTGGCACGCGGCCCGGGGCAGTAAGCGACTTAATTAGGGCTGTGTTCTGGGCCGGGCCGACGGAGCCCGCGGCGCGCGGAATCCTAAGTGCAGGTTTATACACTGCAGCTGCAGGAGGCGCTTCCTGCTGATCGGCTATTACTGCAGGGACGCGCGGCGCGGGGGGGGGGCGGGTTCACACCGGATACGTGAGGGCGGGGGGGCGGGCGAGGGGGGTTCACACCGGAGTCGTGAGGGCGGGGGGCGGGTTCACACCGGAGACTTGAGGGCGGACGCGGGATGGGTGGCTTCACACACGTGACACATCGCCGCAACGCAAGCACGTCCCTCCAACCAAGGACACGCACGTTCCTTTTGCGAGTGCGTCGTTCACGTAGCATTGGCGAGTTTTAGCAAACAGCCGGCAACCTGGAAACGCAAACGGAAACGTATCTTGTGACAATCACAGCATGCCAAAAGTTACGTTTATGTTTGCATTTCCATGGTTGCGGGCTGTTTGCTAAAACCCTCCTGGCTTCACTGGACACCGCGACGCAAGCAATGACGCCGCCTGTGGTTGGGATGGAACGCGCTGCGTTTGTCAGTGTGAACGAGGCCTGTGAGAGACGTAGAGACGGAGAGATAGACGGGCGCGCGTCACGGGGCGTGTTTTTTTTATGGGTGTGCACTGAGCGATAATTGCCACTCTCTGTTTCCACGATGGAGCGGAGTCCAAACCTCACACAGCGAGAACATTGTTCAGTCTGACCCGAACCAATCAAACGTGCGCGTTTATGTTTGCGGCAAACACGTGTCACGTGTCACGGCATCGCTCAAACTGCCTGTTGGGAACCATGGCAACTCACACTGTGTGTGGGACCTGCAAGTTTTACAGTGCTTCTTCACTGTTCTTGCTAAAGTCATTTTTCAACAGCTCTGAGTCGGATTGAAGGACTCAGGGACCTTCCTCTTCCGATGGCAGGGTCCCCCGCAATTCAACACGCAGAATCACTCAGCGCTTCAAAGACAACTAATGTCGGGAGTCTCGACCCAGGGCCCCTGTCCCTGGATCCGCCTCTGGGTCACTTGGTGCCCAGCCTCAGATCCAACAACGCCACTCCTGATTCCCAAACTTCCCGCAGCACAGCGCCCTCGCTCCCCGCCCCCTTGCTCCCCAACGGGAACCTCACTCCCCTGCCCCTCGCTCCCCACCCCTCGCTCCCCCACCCCTCGCTCCCCACCCCTTGCTCCCCACCCCTCGCTCCCTCGCCCCCTCGCTTCCAGCCCCCTTGCTCTCCCACCCCTCGCTCCCCCACCCCCACACTCCCCCACCCCCAGCT
>JAAUXT010001703.1_pt1 | contig 19163 bp, 19 predicted proteins | sample 7278171 | NCBI WGS metagenome assembly JAAUXT01 (sample SAMN14350112, study PRJNA611818) | marine sediment metagenome | isolation source: surface marine sediment (1.8m) | place: French Polynesia: Moorea | collected 2018-08 | reverse complement strand
TTCATTTTCCCTGACTTTTCCAGAATTTGGCCAAAATTGCCATTTTCCCTGACTTTTCCCTGACTGGAAAAAGTTTTCCCAAATTTCCAGGTTTTCCAGGTTTTCCAGACTGAGTGGGAACCCTGCGCATTCTGAAAGAATGACAAACATCAATTGCACCTGTTCTGTTGGACCAAAATATCACAAAACAAGATTTTCCTCTCACCAGCTGATTTGAACCACAAAAGACAGTTGCCAATTGTGGTGTGTCTTTTTGTGTTTTTCTCTGCTTTGTTGTGCACATTACATTGCTGATATGTGAAACATCACAAGATACAGTGAGCCACTGTGGTCTAGCTAAATTAATGATTGTCATGATACCACACAGGTTTATTTCAGATACAATATAGTTTTTATGATCAAATGGGCTTTTGTGATAATGTTCACTGACACATACCTCATCAAACAGTGGTTGTTTACTCCATGCAATGATTCTGTCCTTGTATTTGTACCTTTGCAACAAGTCTGCAATGTCCATGTCCATGTCTCTGTCAGTTAGGTTCAAGTTTGTGTTCTGTGAGGTTTGGGGCCAAATCAGTTTTTCTATTTCTTCTATCTCAGAAAAAGAAGGTTGAAAAGATGCGGGTGTTCCATCTCTCCATATCAGTTTCTGCAAGAGGAAAGTAAACTGTCAGTCTCTATATCCAAAGTCCTGCTGAATAATGCACTGACAGCTAATGGTTCCTGAGCTTGGAATGTTCATTGTGCAAAATTTGCTAATTCCAGAGCACCTCTACTGGTGGTGCATATCTTTGACACTTAGTTCATACAAAAGTTCTTTGAAAGCATTCTGTGGATCTTTTTGTTTGATTGACAGGGCAGCTTTTCTCCAGAAACTACAAGTACAAAAGGCTGACAAGAGAATTAAAGCTGTTTTGGGCATGATTATCAAACAATAATTTTGAGTGTCAGAACGCAAGACTGAAGTGTGGCTGTATCTCATCTTCTAATCAGGACAGATCTGTGATATTTGGTTCTGTCAAAGATTTTTTGTGGCAAATTATGGATCTTACAGATTTGTTGCTGGGCTTGCTTTTCCCAGCAAAACCAAGAACAAAAAGTTTGAGAAACAGGAAATGGTTGTTTGAGGTATGATTTCCACAAATGATAACATTGTGACTCTCAGAACACTACAATGTTGTAAGATTGGTCCAAAGTTCAAATTTTAGCCCAAGAACAACCACTTTTATCAACAGACGCAAACAGCTGCATCTTGACTTCTAGTTGAGATCTAGCTGTGTTTTCTGGTTCAATGAAAGGTTATGTAAAACACTCTCTGGAACACACAGTTTCATTGCTCTGCACAGGTTTTCTCAGCAACCACAAGTTCAAAAATGTCACTGAGCAAGAAATGGCTGTTTAAAAAAATGATTTGAAAAATTAATAGTATTCTGAGTATCAGAACACCACACTAAAGTACAAATATATCTCAAGTTCGCACTTTGGCTCATTACCAACCACTTGAAGGGAGTTTGCACTGCAGTTACATTGATCATTGTGAGTCATTTACCATTAGAATCACTGCTGTGTGCTTTTCAATGTGTCCCCCCAAAAAAACAAAACAAAAAGAAACACAGTTCGTTTGGCTAACCCAAACACAGCCACATTTGAGGCAAGTTTGATCAAACCCATTAGTTCATCAAATTCTGGTTGGCTGTGGAAGGTTGGCAATGATTTTCCTGTCTGGTGGCAAAGTCTTTGTGATTGATTCCATGACAAGAGACCTGAGGGCTTTACCAAGTAATAACATGCATATTTCAATGAAAGACAGCAGCTGTGTTTTATTTCGTAGCCTGGGAACAATACATGTGAGCTTCTCACCACAATTTCTTGAGGAAAGTTGCATTTGTCAAAATGTAAGTACTTCTTATAGGTATTCCTGATGAGAAAAACATCAACATGGCCACGCATTGTTTTGCACAATGTTTCTTGAAGGTCTTCTGAGGTGATGTTGTAACTTGTATTGTGATACCCAGGCCTCCAATACTCTGAACATGGGTATGAAAGCATATATATAAATTTATTGGACTGAAGAGAAAGGTGATATCCACTTGCAAACAGCTGTATCCTCAGGTTGACCACCAGTTGAATGATCGAGTTTTCCTTGGATGTGGCATAAACTTCTAACATTTGAGCTGATATCTTGTCATCATCCTGCACTTGAAACACTGCGGAGTGCAATGGAGTAATATTATGCAAACTAGAGTCCCAGAAGAAATGAGAATCCAAAAATGTATTGAACATTTGAATGCCTGTTGATTTTGTCCTGAACTGTGTTGAGTTAGCTAATTCTTCCTTGGTAAGATATATTGCTGTTTCTGCCCAGGATCTAGACAGGAAAGGAGAATGAAAATTCAAAGCCACCAGTGCAACAGCTTGAAAGCTTGGGTAAGTTTTAAAATCATGCTGATCCTTCCCCCTCTCTGGTCACTGTTGTAGCAAACTTCTTTGTGATAAAACTCTCCTGGTTCTCCATTTGCCCAACCTTTGTCTCCAAAAATTGTTCTTCCCTCAAAATGATCTTCCAGTTGATTGACTTTTGCAAGGATTTTCAGACAATCTCCCAAATACAATGACTCTTTGTGATTGTCTATATGTGCACTGAGAGCCTGAACAACTGTAATACTTCCTTGATAATTTATGGTGTTGTGTGTCAGCTGTATCGTGTGCACATAATTATATTCTTCATCTTTTCTGACTTGCAAAACAAAACAAGTTGTATTTGTGATGATATATGTCAGGTAATCAAAGACATTGATGATTTTCTTTGACAATGAAAAAGTTATGTATGGAGGACTGATGTTGGCAAGAAATATGTTACATCTCTGCACTGATGCTGATGCATGACAGCAGTATCTATGTGTCAACACCAAATCAACACTTGTACTTCTACACTTTGTCAAAGATATTTGGAATAGGGTGAGAACTTTGTGGTAACCTTTGTACTGATAGATAAACAATGCCAGTTCTGAACCATGGGAATAAAAATTTCTATTGCTTCCAACTGAAGAGCAGAGCAAGGCTATTTCTGGCTTATTCAAGTTGCTTTCCTCATATATTGTAAGTCCACCAAAGAGACACCTCATTTGGTCATGTCCTTCAAATATCATTTGGATAATGGTGATGTTTAAATGATATCCAGGGTGAGCTTGCAAGACAGCAGCAAATTCATGATCTGTATCAGGTACAGATTTGAACAGAAACTCTTCCCTGAAATGTTTTGTCATCACAATCTTCTTGAAAGCAAGATTTTCAGACACAAAGTTTACTGCATCAAGCTTTTCACCTGCTGGTAGATTCATAAGCAGCAATAAAACTTGGCATTGGAAAGTACTGCACTTAGCAATGTGTCCATGTGGTGCAAGTGATGTAGACAAATGTGAGGGTCCATCTCGTATTCTGTACAGAGAATTATTATGGAATGGGAGTACAATTTTGACAATCAGGATCTTTTTGACTAAAATGTGGTATGTTTTCAGGTACCAATGCTGCTTTTCATTCTGTATCACAAATATGAACCTGAAAAGCGGTTGAGTTCTTCTTGTGAGATACGGCTGAGAAAGTATTGCTCTGTTGGTCAAGGAGATATTAGCTTTGATGGCAAAAATCACATCAATAGCAGAATCAATTTGTATTCTAGAAACGAAAAATGGTATGAAGACTTGGAAATGTGAGTGCACACCACAAAACAGAAACCCCTCATCCTCTTTGGCCCAGTGCAAAATCTGAAATAATCCATGGCTGCAATGCTTGATACCTGGAGAAGGAAAAATTAACTCTTTAACAAAAATCACAAAAGTTGTTTATTGGTGTGGACTCTTCAATTGCCAGGTCAGCCTTGCATGGACACCATGATCCTCCAATGGATTATAATCAAATGGACTTTGTTGATAGAAATACAAATGTCTCAAATCTATGTGACATACATTGCACAGAAAACAACCAGTGGGCTTCTGAAGCCTTCTCCTCAGTCTTAAACATTCCCTCATCCATCTGCTTCCACCAGGCCTGTCCCAAATATATCTTTGAGGCAGAGAAACCCATTGAAGCAAAGTGTGGCATTTATAATTCTGTGTGGAATTTTCATCAAATTTGTTCTTTGAAAGATAATCTTGGACATCAATCTTGCCCATTATGACTGCACTCAATTCGTCTGAGTAATTCTTTTTGTCAATGTCAAATACCTGATGTATGTTGGCATGGTAATGTGTTATGTTTTGACAGTACCACATTTTCCTGAGACACCAAAGATAATCATTTGTATGAGAAGGTCCTCCACAGTTCTCCAAAGCTGTGTTCTCTGCCAGCTTTGCAAACTGTTTTGATATACAATGTTTCTTCATCATTTTCTCAACAAATTTGTCAACAAATGTATGCCATAGTTTTGAAGAATCTGCAAATGTCTTGATGTTTTCAGGAAACTCCTGCAGCAGGTTAAAATATGCAAAGGATATTTTCAGAAGAATTGAAAAGAATAAAATGTCTTTGATATTTTGACACATGATGCCTCTTGAGCCTTGTGTGGTTCAGTTGGGTTCTTTCCACACCAACCTCAGTTCCCTGGTGGGTCTTTAACCAGTGAGCTGTCTCTTAATATGCAGTTTTCTTGGCCTTTTTTGAGACAGCTGGGCACTCCATTTGAGACAAAGAAACAATTATTTTTGTTGTTTGTTTGGATGAAAGATGAAACTTGTGAGAATGATTCATCAGCACATTTTTTCATCAGTGTTTGCTGGCAGCACCTCAGTTCTTGCACCAGCACCTTTGTCTCAGGTCTCATGCTTTCCAGTTTTGCCAGGTTGGATACCAAAGAACAAATTGGGCTTGTGTTTTGATGCCCCAATTTTGTTTTGTGGTAAATTCCACACATGATGGATATTTGCAGCTCCCCCAAAGCGCAATTAAGTTTTGCGCGGTTTGCCATCAACCCCTGTCTACACACAAGTGTACAGAAAGGATTTTCCCACCAATTTTTATAACACAAAGAAAACTTTTTTCCCAAAACATCTTTTGAGATTTTCTTCAACTTGTTTGGTAAAAACAGAAATATTGCTATCTTTTCCCCAAGGCACCTTTGAAAAACAATTTGAAAAATTTGCCACAAAATGGAAAGAATGTTGAGCTGCCATTGAGCTTGCCATTGAGTGAAACACCCCGTCTACACACATGTGTGTAGACCACCATTTGGGGGTTAAGACAGAGCATCCAGGAGCAGTCCAAGGGCAGCTCCAGGGTTGGCCATGTGTGTGTAGGCTGGTGGACCTCTCTGTGGAAGCTGTTTCCCCACAGGGACCATGTATGGATGAAGAGCATTGTGGAGTGGGATTCCAGCTGGCTATGTGTGTCTCTGTATGGATGAAGAGCATTGTGAAGTGGGATTCCAGCTGGCTGAGTGTGTCTCTGTTTGGATGAAGAGCATTGTGGAGAGAGATTCCAGCTGGGTGCATAATTCTCTGGTGCATGTTTTCATGGGTCACTACTACCCTCACTCAGATCAACTCCACACAAGAACACAGAACAACTGCACATTGTCAGTAACACATGCCTTCTTAAACATCAAACCAAAAGTGGAGTGGAATTATTTTTTTCCCGAAAAGTCAAGTTTTTCAAGTTTTCTGGTTCTTCTAGCAGTACAGTTGGGGGTTGCTTAACATCTTCTGGGATCTTTTGGAGAACAATCCATGATTTGCTTGGGTTGGGAGAGCCACATTACTCACAGTGACTCAAGGGGGTTCAAGCAGCATTGCTGCACCCATTGTGCAAGTTTTCGTGGCCCCACCAAGGCAAATTGGTGGCACAGATGCATTTTTTTCGATTTGCTTTGACTGTGATCAAACCGTGGGAGTGATCGTGTGTGGGTGTGTGTACGTGGGTATGTGTATATACATATATATATATATGCGTGTGTGAGTGTGTGAATGTGTGCGTACAAGACATGGACACAGCATAGCCAGGAGTGTTCCTTTCAAGTTTCGAATTGAAGATTGCAAAAGAGCAACAGAAAAGTCTTCCTGACAAGTTTCTCTCAGCTTGGAAACACAGTCTTCTGTGGGGCAGAAAAGCAGCTTGTGATTTTTCCCCGCATGCAGTGCAGAGCAAAAACACAGTTTCTCCAGTAGGAAATTCCCATTCCAGGAACTTTCAGAAGGAGCACCACTTGTGAAAGTCTTGCTCCTGGTATTGGGACAGTGTGATCAGTGGATAACTTTTTACTCTGCTGCAAAAGACCCATTTGTTTACAAATGCAGTTGGAATTTCAAAACCTCAACTAGTATTTTTTGTCAGCAGAAAATAAGCTTAAGTTTTTTCCACATACCTTGTTGAACTTTTGCTCTCACAGAAGCTTTCGTTTCAAGCATATTTGTGTTGAAGTTTTCACTCTTTTTTGATGTCATTTGTGAAAGAAGAAGAAACCGATTCATGGGAATAAACTGTTTTGAAACTGATTTGGAAGACAAGTTGAAACTGCAGTTTGTTGTGGGATGTCCCACCAAGGAAGAGCACTTTGTGGCTCACTGAACTTTTTTTTGCTGTGCCATCAAACTGAACATGTCTGATCCCATCCAGTCCTTTCGGTCCTTCTCCCCCTGGACAGACTTTGGGCTGGGGAATTGCATGTGAGGCTGAACACAGTATCTAAACTGCAATCTCCCAGCCAATGTACTATACATATGGCATCTCAGCCAAGATTCTCAGCCTAGATGTTCCATCCCTTCTTGTCCTGTCCATTCTCGCATGGACAGCACAGAAGGGTCTCTTGGGCTGAGGTCCTGAAACCCCTCCCTCTGTTATGTTGGTGCTTTCCATGCGCATGCCCCTGTTCCTGTATTCTATGTGCGCCTGCACCCTGCCAGACCCAGCCAAAGGGCAGCAGAAGAGTTCTTTTGAGAGACCATGTACGTTTGAAATTTGCAATAAAATAAAAATAAACAAAAGTTTTAGCTCTGTCTCTGCTAATTTTGTTTTCCTGTTGTTTGAGGGACAAGCATGGTGAAGAGTTGATGCATTGTTTCTGCATAATTGTGGCAATGCTTGTATCCACTATGTTGTCAGTGGCTCCGCATGGCTCCAAGGAGTTGTCAGAAGTATTTAAGATTGAGGGTAAGAACATAAATTGAGCAGTTGTGACACAATGTGCTCAGGCACAAAACCTCTTCAGCACCAAGTTATCTGTCATGTGGTGATGGTTTTTACATTTTGTCTCCCAAAGAATCCCAGGAAAGGACAGAGAAACCTGAATGGGGTTCCAAGAAGTATTCTCCTTTCATAACAACCATATATACTTTTTTAAAATCAAGTTGGGTCTGAGACATCAAGATTGGATGCCTTCAGTTTGTTGAACAAAACCAAATTCAATGTCTGTTGTTCCTGATCCACCAATGCTTTCATTTCCAGAGATAAAGCAGGAAGGTACCATTGTTCATTTCTGTGAACAGCCTTTTAAGAAATTATTCATCATGAGGCATACTACAGAACATTTCTGTCTGCTTTTACTTCTGTTTTCACCTGTATGGACTGTTTTACTGCAGTGTTTATGCCCCATGTGCAAAGATGTATTGAAGGTAAAATCACATGGGTTTCTGACTCCAGTATTGAAGTAGTAAATGCTTTGTTGAGAAAACAAGATGGGTCAGCCACTTTGCCTCCTCTCACAGACTAGTCAAAAATAAGAATGGGTCAGTTGAGTGAATCATGTGAATCCATCAGACTGTTCACAAACGAAAAAGAAGACAGTTTGCTTTTGGGGAACATGGTTTGTACATGGTTTGTACATAATTTCACAATACTGGCCAAGGAATAACCTGCAAAAATGCTTCATGATTTAGTTGAAGGATTTCGTTGTGAAGTTTAATCCATGTATCTTCAGCTGATGGTGAGATGACCTGGAAAAAGCAATGCATTATCTTATGTCCCTTTGTTCTCTTCTGGACACTAAAGGGTGATGAAATGCTTGTCAGACACAACAAGACAGAAGCCAGGGAAAAGAATGACACAGACACAATGGCAAATATGCTTCCAAAGCACTGGTTCTCTTACACAGAGAGTCAAATTTACACAATACTTGGCATATTGTCTGTTGAGGACTTGGTTGATACATTAGAAAACTTTCAAAGGAAGCAAAATTTCAAATTTGCACAGTATTTCACAGAGTAGGATACAGGGTTGTCTACAGGGCAACAGATGATTTTGAAATGCTGACATTTTTTGATCTCATAGCAGCAGGCTTTGCAGAGACTCAAATGTATCTTGTACCTGTTCTGCTGAGTGAAAAAACACAGTCATTGGTAACAATTGTTTTGGAAGAAATGAGATCAAACATGAAAATTACTGTACACAAAAACAGTGAAGTTGTGATTTTTTCAAACAATAACGCCCAAATGATAGAACATTTTCACGCAGTACTTTTTGATGGGCCAGACACACTAGCTCCAATCATCAGTTTTCCTGTGCTCCCAAACTATACGCACTGCAGCACTTTCCAGTGTGTGCTTCACATGAAACAAAGCATATTTTTTCCCTCTGGCTATCTGTACAGATTTGCAGAAAATTCTGTTTTGTCCTCAATGACATCCCTTCACAAAACTGAATCATTCAAGACGTGGAGTGTTCCAAGGGTGGGGAGTCAGATGTCTGTACTTTGGGTTGACAGATTTGAGACTGATCTTCACTCTCACATTGAAGTCTTTCCCAGTAACTTTTCATTCTCTGGTGCAGACCACCCCCTTTGTCTGCATGGGGGCATTGCATTCATTAGTGTTGACAAAAATGTTTCATATCAAATGGAGAACATTTGTCTCATGAAAAACAATCATCTTACTTTCTTGAAGCCAGTGTATTCTTCACACAACACCTTACTTGTTGTTAGTTTTATCTATCAGACACATGGTGATTTCCAGGGGAATCTGCAGATCTCCACAACCACCTGCCACTTACTGAAAGTTTCTCAGTGTCTCAGAGGCTTGATGACTGGTATAGAGAGAACTAGGGATTACATGTTCTTGCAGAAACTGAGCACAGGAGAGTTTTTCAGTGTTGAAGATGAATATTTTCCTGTTGCATTTGACTCCACTGGTTACAACTGTACTGTTGCACAGATCAGAGTGGCACACCCAAACCAACAGTGTCTCTTTCCTTTCAGCCAATATTTCCCTGAAATATACTTTCAGCATTCTCAAATAAGTATTAGAAAGGAAATACAACTGCGGAAGATACAAGACATAACATTGAGAGGCCAACTAATGAGTGTGGGCAGCTTTCATACAACAAAAAGAGATGGTGAAAGCTCACTGATAGTTGAAGGAACACACTTCAACCATGACAAAACAAGAGATGCAAATTTCACTGTGTATGAGCTAGATCAGAAACAAATTGTTTCGAAAGATTTCCCTATGTCCATTTACAAAAAGCCATCATCAAATATTTTCACAGTTTTGGAGCCACCTTTTACAAAAAATTTGTATTTCACACTGAGAATATTTCAAGAAACACCAATCTACCCAGAATCATTGTCTCTCAAATTTAGTGCTTGGGGCCTTTTCATGTGGCTGGATGTCAGTGTCAGACCAGCAAGAACACACATGTTGAATTCAGACACAAAAGACTTGCCAGGAGTATCTGGTATTGCAAGCCTATCCTGGAATTCCCCAGAAACCAGTTTGGTCCTGAATGTGAATGAAAATGATCTCAAAGATGGACCTGTTTTCCTCAGTGTGCAAGTGGAGCTGCAGGTATAGCTCCCACAGTACAAACACATCACCAAAATTCCACCAGTGCTGCCTATGGGCTTTTTGGTCAACAGTCTTGCCTCATTTTTTCTGATTTACACTTATCATTTTGCTGAACACATGTTACTGTCAGGTCACATAATTTTTCAGGAGGTGAACTTCTATGATTGGTGTCTTTCTGGATGTGCGAACTGCACTCTCAGCCAGATGATGACTCTGAACCTGGAATTTAGGCTGAGTCAGCACAGGAATTGGCTGCATCTGGATGTTCCTGGAAGGGTGTTCGGTATAAATGTGACAACAACAGCTGAAGTTCAAACAGTTATGCAGTGGATAGAGAGACCACATTCAAAAGTGATAGACACACTCAAGCAAATTGATCCAGCTGGATTTACATTTACATCTTCAGATGATACATTTCATCAAAGTGCTCTTTGCAGGACTAAATTACCACATCTGGACAAAATGAAAAGGGAAAGCATCACTGCTGTGAAAACAATAGCAAATTTGTCTGAAAAAGAGCAAATGTTTCTTGACAGGTCACTGGAGAAAATGAGTTCAACTTGTGTGTTGCAAAATGTGACCCAAAAAACAAAGAAGTACAACAGACACTTGCATCTGTGTTTTCTGCCCAAGGGCACTTATATATTCCACAAAGAATTCAGCAAAGTTGTCTCATCCACTTCAGAATATCTCAAGTACATTTATTACCAACCTCAGACAGCATCCATTAATAAGGGAACTGACAGCTACAATTTCTCCTCCTGCCCAAACTTGGTCCACAATCCAAAGCTCTTCACATGGATTGAAGCTGCACAATTTTGTTTGTCCACAAGAGCTAGTCTGCCAAAGTTTTATGACAGAGAAGATCAGGAAGATTTCTTGAGTGCTATGAAGGATGTCCCACACCTGTTTCCCATCGAAGCAGTGTATATTGGATTGATGAGAAAAACTAAGGTTTCTTTCCTTCTGTGACTGGATTTATTGTTGATGGATTTTTTGCACCAGTAAATACTTTACTTGCAACAGAATTATTTACATGGTTCACCAGAAAGATTTTCTTTTTCAGAGAAACTGGACAGCACATATGTGGATAAAAGGTTGGTTGGCTTCATATCAACAATGGAAGGTTTCAACTGGAACCACAGTGACACACACAAAAAGACACTCAAGACATCACTGGAATGAGATAGAGCATCATCACCGCATAGAGTTTGTTAATTGTATGAAGCAACAACTTTCCAAAACATGTTATTCAGAAGAAAATACCTCATTTCCTGCACACATCATGAACAATTATACAAAACTGCTACAGCCCACCAATATCCATTATTGCACAGTGCTTTCATTGTTGAACACAGCTCAGACAAATTGGGTATCAGTGGACTGCCATCAGAAAATTCTGAGCCATGTGGTGTGCTTCACACCTGCAAATATGACACAGACAACTTCAGATCAGATGAACAAAACATGTGAAAAGTTTGAACTGTATTTTGACTCAAAGTGCTACAGCTTTTTTTGGAGCTCTCAACATGGAAGAGTCAGGCAGATGACACAAGCTTGCAACAAGGACTCTGACATTCTTTTGTTCAGCAAGGAAAACAAACAGAGTGTTTTTCACCTTTTACTTGAAAGCACAAGTTTAACAAGTATAAATGTGGCATCCCTTGATGGTAACAATTCAAAAAGTCAAACATTTTTTGTTCTTCGCAAATATTGGTCAAAAACAGCAGTTGAAGAAAGTTCCAAGTCAGAAGGGTTCTGTGCTTGTGTGAGGAAACCAACACAGCTCCAGATAGAGAGCAATGCACTATTCAGATGTGATGGTGGATATTTCGTGTCTTCTGCCTTTGTTTGTCACAGTGGTTTTTCATGCAAAATCAGTTCCACAAACTCAGAATATGATTCCCTTTTCAACAAGTGTGCTCCAGGAATGAAACCTGAGAAAAACAAAGACACTAACTGTTCTCCATTGCTTTACAAAACAACTGATGGAACTTGCCAGACTTTTCTCACGCAGCAAATCCTGCCCACAAACACAAAGGACCTTCAATGGGCAAAATACAAATGTTACTCTGGACAATCTTCCATTCCAGCAGAGTTAGTTGATGACACTGTACTGTGGTTTGTCAGCAGAAGATGAACACATGTACAAGAAAACCCTGACAGATGATATGTATCTGACATGTTCAAACCCAAAACAATTGCCATGTGTTGAAGGTTTCACTAGATGTTATAACTTTACAGAAATATGTATCTACAGGCTGAACAAGCATGCTCTTCTGTCCCCTTGCAGAACTGGCTCTCACATTGAGCATTGTACCAACTTCCAATGTCATGCACATTACAAATGTTCAGGCCATTACTGTATATCCTAGGCAGATGAGTGTGATGGACAGTGGGACTGTCCCACAGGACTAGAGGAAAGAAATTGTACTGCATCAATGAACTGTGATGCAAAGATGAAATGTTATGATTCAAAAGTATGTTTGGCAATTGCTAATGTCTGTGATAATTATTTGGACTGCCCATATGGAGATGATGAGACTCTGTGTGAACTTGACATTAATATTTGTCCCACAAAATGCTACTGTTTGAATTTGGGGATCATGTGTCAAGATGTTTCCCTTCCCAACTTAAATTTTAATAGAAATTATTTTGCTTCATTTTACCTGGTCAATTGCAGCCTTCCCACATGAAGAAAGATTCTGAATGACATCACTATATTTGCCAACTTTTCACTCAACACCCTCTGTGAAATTGCTGACACCAGAAATATGGCTCAACTGATTTCAATTGACATGTCTCACAATGATATTGAATACATCAGGACAAACTCATTTTCAAATTTGTCCAAATTATCTCATATTAAGTTGGCTACAAATAACATTTCTTCTATAGATGAGAAAGCCTTTGTAAACTTGAGCAAACTTCACTTGCTTGATATGCAGGGCAACAACCTCACACATTTCAAAGGAAGTGCTTTTCACAATGTGTGTCAAGTTCACATTTTAAACTTGAGAGAAAATCCAATTGTATCTTTTTCCACACAAAGTGAGATTCTCTCAGTTTTGTTACTGGATAAATACCAGTTTTGCTGCAACAGACCACAGGGTCAGAAATGTATTGCAAACACTGACTGGTACTCAACATGTTGTGAACTACTTCCATCCACAGCACTTCAAGTGCTTTTCCCTCTTGTATTCACTGTTCTGTTATTGTGCAATATTATTACAGTCATCTGCAGTATTTATCAGGACAAGAAAAGAACTGGACACAATTCACTCAAGCTAAGAAAAAGAATCCTTGTGATATAATTGTCAGAATGATATGCATATGCAATGTACTTTCTGCACTTCACATGTTGATAGTATTTGGTGGCAGCAAGAGCTATTCGGAATCATTCCCATTGTCTGCAGAAAAGTGGCAAATGAGCCCATTTTGTGTTTCAGCTTTTTGTCTTATCCTTTTCTCAAGTATAATTATTCCACTTGTTGGTGTTCCTTTCCATAGGTAGACTACAAGTTGTGCTTCAACCATTTGATTCTGCCTTCAAATTGCATAGCTTTGTTGCAAAATGGCTCATTGCCTTCACTTTGGTATGTGTGTGTGCCACTGCTATCTTTTGCACAGTGTATTTTACCATCACACAGAACACTTCAGGACTGTGCATGCCTCACACAGATGTTACTCAACAAAATATTCTTGTCTTACCATTTCTGTTGTTTTCATTGACTGAACAAACATGTGCCATTGTGATTGGCACTGTCAATTCTTGTCTCCTTATCAAACATCTCAAAACCTCCCACGAAAAGACCACAAACACCAGACAGATGGGTAAGGCTGTTCCCATACAACTGGTCACCCTGACACTCTCTCAGGTACTGTGCTGGCTTCCTACATGCATCACATTTCTGGTCTTGCTGTACAGAACTCACTATCCTTTGGTGGTTCATCACTATATAACTGTGTTGTGTATGCCAGTCAATGCTATCATTGTTCCTGTGGTTTTCACCATTGTTCTTCAGAGAAATTAGACACTGGTACAATTCAACAATGAGCTTTCACTCATGATTCAAGCTGCACCTTGTCAGAACACTGTCCATTTGCAATCCATGCTCAGAAGAGGGAAGGTCAGCCAAGTGGAACAACACATGAACAGGATCTTCCAACAGGCATGACTCCTTTTCTCTGAGAGTTACTTCTCCCTGTCAAGTCATCAGGTGTTTTGCAAATTTGAGTTTTCATTCAGTTTGGCCATTGACCTCAATCATGGATGCAGCACATCACAATGAGCCTTGTGAACAGAGGGGCAAGAGGGGTACCTTACTTGTGGCATTGTGGGTAGTCTTGGAGAACATTTTGTTGAAATAGGTACCAGTTGTGGCTGTGGTGCTTTGGAATAGCATGTTCACTTAATTTTGTGCACCTTGCATTTTACTGTTGTTTTTTGAATCTTTTAGAAATTTCTTTTGGAATCTTAGCCTGCATTCGTCACTTCCTTTTTCTATAATAAATGTTTTCCAAATGATTAGAAAGATCAGAGGAATCACATCAGGTCATAAGTATCAGTGTGAATAATTTTTGCATTGTGCACGAAAACAACAGTGGGCTGCAGTGTTTCCTGCAGGAGCAGGTGGCTGATAGTCCTTCCACATCTTGTGTCACAATCTTGCTGATCGCAATAAAAACTGTTGACTTCCTCACTCAGAGGAAGTGGAAATGGCCGAATTGGACTAATTCATGCAAAACAAAGCAAAAAAGACATGTACCCTTGTCCCATTGACAATCAACAGGCATAATCTTTGACCTCACCTCCCTAGGTCCCTTGTTACTTGAAGGGTTATTTAACAAACAAAGCCTGTCACATCCCTGCCCACTTCAGTTTTACCTGCCACAATTTTCAGTGAGAAGGCAGCCTGGTGTGCCAGGTGAACATGACAGCCAAAATGCCAACAGCAGATTATTTCTGTTGCCATGAACATTCCACATCCTTCTTTTTTGCAACAGGTGCTTTGTGTGGACCAGGCTCATTCTCTTTCTCTCCACTTCAGTGCTGGGTTGCTTGTGCAGACAAAGAACCTTATCTTTCTCTATGTGCAGTTGGCTTTCACTTTTGTAAAAATAAGATGTGCAATGACAGCAACATGCTTAGACAATGATGGTTATGTCTGTTCTTTGGATTTGGGTATTGATATGTCATCAACCAGTTCAGGAAAACAGAAACAAAATCATGAAAAGCCCACACAAGAAAAAGGAAGACAACTGTTGAAGCATATTTCTTTGAGAACATGTCCACTGCACATACACACCCACTCACACACATACACCAATTTTGTTGTTGAAAAAAGCAACAAACACAGAGTATAAATCTGTGAATTCAAGTTCACACCATTGGCTCAAGTGGACATGTTTGTCTGCAGGTTCTTGACTATACCTTATGACACAGGATAAGATGGTGAAAGCTGTTTGAAAGCTGTTTGATATGGACGGCTGCCGAGTGAAAGGGTTTTGAGCACTTTTGAAACCCCATGAGCCTTGTCGTACCTCGGCAGCATGTCTGACTTGTCATCACGAATCTCTCTGACAGCACAAAGTGGTGAGTATCCAGATTGAGCAGACAAATCTGTTTTGTAAAAGTTGATTCTTCAGAGAAACAACAAAACATGGTGAACATAACAGGCATATCCTAAACTGTAAAATTTCCCAACCACAACAAGAACATAAAATGTCCCTGCAAATCAATGATGAAAAGATTAACAGAATTGTCCAAAGGATGATGTACACACCATGCAGTTCAGTCAGTGGAACAATAAGAAACTTCACATGAGTCACGACATAGTTTCTGAGCAACTAACAAATGGATGCTGACAAAACTCTCCAGTTCCACACAAATAAACTACATGAGCTTGCTTGGTTACTGGCAAATGACTGAGTTAATCAGACCCCAATAACTTCACAAGAAGCAAGGGCAGAGAAACAATCAAAAGATGCAGACAACTGCATCCAAGTATTGGTTGACTGTTTTCCACAGGATTCCCCACATAATAATTCTGGTTCTGGTCAAGATTCTGATTCTGGTTAGTGTGTTCTTGTGGGAGACAGCAGAATAGCTTGACACCATTCAGAGTACTGTCATCTCCATCAAATTGATCTTCTTGTACTCTGGTTTGAATTCCACAAATCACAGACTGTTGACTGCAGCTCTTCTTGCCTACCCAGTTCCCCCATCCTGGGATTGGTATCTCTGACACCTTGAACTCAGTCTCATCAGGTTTGCAGTAGAGTTTGAAGTCATTGCCTGCAGTATTGTCTCCTGTGGACTGAGGCTCCAGCTTGTAATCAGCAGCTGTGAATCCTCCACTGCACTCCTCACTCTCACCCCAGGCACCCCAGAATCCCCTGTTGCTGCAGACTTCTTCCCCATTGGAGCAGACCAAGCAAATAGAGTTCAATGCTGTGTCATCTCCTGTGTCTTGAAATGGTTCAACTTGCAGTTTGAACTGAAAATCAGAGAACAGGAAGAAAAATCTAAAAATAATCTGAACTCAAAGAGAAAATCATTGCAACATGAGAACAGAAGTGAGACTTGCTCAATTGGAATGACTCAAAATTGTGATCACCTCAAAAGCAAAGCAAGAAAATGTACCTTGGTTGCAAATCCCTCTTGACAAGCTGAAGCCTCACCCCAGGTCCCCCAATGTGCATCAAAGAGAATACTCTCTCCAGTTGGGGAATACTTCACAGGTTCAGCCTGTTGAAGACACATCAGAGACAGAAGCATCATCAGCAGAGTGTTAAGGGACATGATGGAAGCAGCAACCAGCAGTCAATTTTACAAAGAAAACAGCAAATATTGCCCAGAGTATGTGAAGCTTTTGGTTGTTCTCAAACAGAAGGCAAAGCTCAACTGTTCAAGCTGAAAAGCAAAATCCTTTCATCCTGCACACCTGCCATGGAGACTGATCTCTGTTGTTTTGGAGAACAAAGCTACATGTGCAGAACATATTTCATGATGATGATAAGAGACATGTGTACAATTGCTACAGACACTGGAACAAGCCACAAAAATAGCGCTGTGGAGCTCATGGTGATTTGAGATGCATTTGGCTCACTGGGATTTTTGATCCTTGTGCCTTTCAGTTAATCTGTATTCCAGTTGCTGTGTGTTCTGGTCACTATTATCTATATAATATTCATATCAATTAATGGACTCTACATTGTTTCACATGGTAGGCTTCAGATTAATTTGTGCCTGTACAGCTTGTACTTTGTCAGCTGCTTTTTTGTCACTGGTGATTTGACACGTTCACATCTCCCTGTTCTACCCACAATTTCCGACCTTTATTTGACTCAAGAATAGCATTGTCTGTGGATTCATGCACTGTTTCTAAATGTGTGGTGTGTGCAGAGTATTGCAATGTTTGATTGTCGCACCCGTTTGGATCCTTTCTGTGTGATTTTAGTCCCTGATCAGTTCAACTGAGGAGCATGCTGCACAACAACTGCACGGAATTGCCTGAAATTGGACATGCACATGCATGCACACACACATCAACAACAACAACAACAACAACAACAATAGCAGCAGCAACAACAACAATGGAAGATACTGTTAATGAGGCAAATCTGCAGACTAAAAACACAAGAAGACTGGATCAATACCACTGACTGAATGATCTCTGGTTGGACTGCATGGTTAAAACAGAGAGATGTGTCCTTCACACCTGGCTTTTGTATTGTCCTGAGAACTACAGGCTGTGGTGGACTTTCTTTGTTTGAGGGATGCTTGGTCTCAAATATGTGGCAACTGCACCACATTTTTATCAGAGTTTGTTTTGCTCTGTCCTCAGTGATGAAAAGTGGGTCAAAAGCCACACATGCTGCATTCCTCAGGTAAATATTCCACTGCCATTGCAGCCCACCAATGAGTGCTTTGACTGCACTCACCTGATATACACCTTTGCTTCATGAGTTTTGACAATTTTAGGGATTGGTGTGGGCATGTGCAAGTTCCAAAACAACACACAACAGACAGCAGATAGCACACTGTGCTTGACTGATCACACTTTGCCTTTCTGGGGGTGACTGGCTGTGGCCAGCACTTTTTCAGGTTTGGGTCTTTTGCACAGACTGTCTGCAGTGCTGTTTTACACATACACACCCACACACATACCACAGATTGTGTGCTCCCACCAGACAGTGAGGTGTATTTAGGTGAGTACTGTTGGAGACATCCTGGCAGCCTGCTTCATGTTTTAACATCATCAATGCAACACTTTCTTGTCACAGTGATCAGCTTGGTGTTGGCTGGTTAGAAAGCTCATTCATTCTTTGTGATGGTGTCAGTTTTTTTTTCAATTTGACCAGAAAATGGGGCATATTAAAGTGTTGAATTTGTGCACAACACCAAAGGATTGGCAAGGAAGGCATACCTCTTACTTACAAAAACACAGTCAGTGACAACCACAAAACCTGTCTGACAGACACAAATTTTTTTCATTGTTCCAGTGCATTGAAAGATACACTCATAGTTTTCTACAAATCACATTCTGTTTTGAAAGTCAACTTAGTGGTTTCAAAGAACAAGTGCAACGGTGTATTTGGAAATGTTTGTTTTTGCAGACAAATGAAGCAAACCTCATGAAATTCTCTTTTGAATAGCAAGATGATCCCCTCACCAGCAACTATAAGTTAGGATAAAGAATTACTTGCAAGAGAATTCATGTTGGTATAAAATACTTCACAAATGCCTTCTACAAATTTCGTTTGGTTACAGAACCCTAAAATATTGTCCTGCTTGGTCAGATAGACTGATGATTGTCCAAACAAGCAGCATGAGTGAATATATTTCCAATTCAAAAACAAGATCAGAATGCCACTTACAGCTTAAAATGGCTGCAGTTGTTGTTGAAGCATCATTCTCAAGAATTGATGGCAACAACAATGTCAGAGGGGACAAAGAGAGGATAGCAGATTGCCTTCTTGTACAGTATGTCAGACCAAAAACACAATTTTACCAATCAGGAAGCAAGGCAAAGATGACTTTTATCAATTTGTTGTGTTCAGCATCCACAGTGACCCTTGCCTTGGTTTCATCTTTAAGTCACAGAGCAAAGAATGTTCAACAGGCAACAGCTATTATTAGGTGATTTGAACCTTGAACCATACATTATGTATAATGTATGGTGATGGTGAAAATCACCTATAGGCATCAAAAGGCTAAATCTGTGAACGCGAGTTTGAAAGTGTTCTATTTGTTTGATTTTGGTCATGTTTGGTGTTTTTGTTCACTTTCGGGTTGTAGTTGATGCACGAAGTGTCAAAAGAACAAATTTTTGCATTTACGTATTTTTATGGGCAAAAAACCAATATGGCCGACATGGTGAAATTTGGGTA
>JAAUXT010102255.1_pt1 | contig 19164 bp, 17 predicted proteins | sample 7278171 | NCBI WGS metagenome assembly JAAUXT01 (sample SAMN14350112, study PRJNA611818) | marine sediment metagenome | isolation source: surface marine sediment (1.8m) | place: French Polynesia: Moorea | collected 2018-08 | reverse complement strand
GCCCTGCTTGACCCAATAGCCGGGAGGTGCCTTGTTGATCCACTGGCGCGCGAACGTCGCGCGGATATTCGACTCCCACTCGGGGTGACCGTTGGCCTTGGCGATCTCCCGATACAGGGCTTTACGGTCGCGGTTTTCGGCGGCAACCCCTTGTTTCACCTTGCCCCGCTGATTCCCCGGCACGGCGTTCAGGTCGCGCACCGCCACCATGCCATCCCGCGTCAAGCCGATCGCACCGCTCTTGAAATGGGGTCGCAGCTGCTGAAACCGCGTGCCCATGGACTTCTTGAGCTTGTTGATCGCCGGGGTGTTGACATTGAGATTGGGCGCGGCTGCAGCCACGGGGATGAACACATCGAGCACCGTGCGGGCCGATAGCGAACGGCGCTCGGGATCCTCCTGATTGGCCGAGGGAAGCGTTTCAGGCTGCTCGGCATCGCCCGGCTCGCCCCAGACATCATCGATGATCGTATCGGCCGCCTGCTCCGCGGCGGCGGCCGGAAAATAGACGTTGACCGTCACGCAGGCCGTCAACAACCCGAAACAAAGCAACAACCCCCACCACATCCGTGAAAACCAAACCGTCATAGCCTCTCCTTTCGAGACTGAAATCATTACCGAACAACCGGACTGTCACTACCGACGGCGGCCTTCAGCCTCGCCACCAGGTCATGCCAGTCAACACGGCGGTTATAACCGATCACGTCGATCCGGGGTAACCCGCCCCCTTCGACCAGGTAATACCCCTCGCCGGCCGGTGCCACGCCGCCCATCTCGCAAATACCCTTGGCCAGACGACAGCGGATGCCGAGCCGCTTGTAGCGAAACGCCTTGAACATACCCAGGAAACCCCGCGACAGCGCCTCGGTGACACCACCCCCACTCAGAGCGGAGATATTCTCCAGCGCCCGCTGACTGATCTCCCTGGACGTGTCCCCATCATGGGCGCTGAAAAACGCCGCATCGAACTGGACGGGACGCCAGTGCTCCAGGCGTAAATCCCGCACGCTGCCGTCCAGTTTTCCCTCGATTTTGCCGAAATCCAGGGCCTGGGTCAGGGTCAGCAGATCCACACCGCGTATATCGACATGGGCGAACAACCGCGGCACGTCACCGAACGGATCCTCCAGACGCAAGTCCGTAATCGTAATATCGCCGCCAAAAATACCCATCCCCAGTGCGCCTCCCACCCGCAGGTGCCCCTTGGCGTAGCGCACATCGGGTATCACGCCCGACAGGGTGCCAGACAAGGGAGGCCAATTCAACGTCCGACTCAGCGCCTCCATGGACAGGGGGGTCAATGCGCCATCCACCCGCCAAGCGGCAGCCTCCGTACCCAGATCCGCGGCGACCAATGCCTCGATCCGCAGAACACCGTCCAGCACCGGAATCCGCGCCGGTCGGAGCAGCCTCAGCGCGCCGTCTTGGATTTCGAAACGCAACTGCCCGGCGCCGACCGGCACCCCATAGACGTGCCCGTTGCTCCAGCTCAGACGCGACCGCCGTTGTCGCGCATCCAGAGCCCAGGCCAAGCGTCCACCGAGGCCGTGGATTCCGAAGCGCCCCGGAACATCTTCCAAACTCACGTCCATGAATTCCAGATCCAGCGCCCGCAAGCCATCGCGGGCGTAGTCGATACGCCCCTGCAGACGGCCTTGGACCTGCAATGCTTGCACACCAGTATTAGCCGCGAATGGCTGAATATAGGCTGAATAAGCGGCCGGCAATACCACTTCCCCCAGTGTGATTCGCGCCCGCCTGATGGTTCCGGATCCGGCCTCGGTGTCCAGGGCGAACACGGCCTCCGCCGTGATCACGCCCGGATGCCGCAGCTGCACCTGCGCCTCGACAATCCGGCCCTGTTCTCCGGCAAAACTCGCCTTTAAATCCAGTTTGCCAGAGGCAGCTTCCGGATTCATTGCCAAGCCTGTCAGCTCGCCAAGGGAGGCGGCGGCGGCGGCCAGGGACAGACCTGATCCCTCGACCCGCAGCTTCCAAGCCGTGCCCTCCAACCCGCCCCGCAAGCCGATACGCCCCCCGGCGAAGGCGAGATCGGTGATGGTGAAATTGAGACGATCCTGGGTCAAGCGATAGTCGAAACTCACGCGACCGGCAACGCGGTCCCGGGCCAAGCCCTCCAGGGACAGTCGGCCGGAGGGGCATCGCATATGGCGCCCGGCGAACACAAACCCCTCACAGCTGAGATTGACGCCTGCCAGGGGCGGCAATGGCTCCGGCAAGATCAACTCACCAATGGTGATCGCCAACGCCCCGCTTCCCTGATCATCCCGCTCGAGCCTGACATCCACATCCCGGGCTGTCCAGTCGGGGCCCTTTAGAAGGGCTGTACGGCTGTGCAGGTGCAACGCCTGGGCGGCAACGACCGGGGCCCACATCATGATCACCAGGACCGCGAGCAGTATCGCTGCCCGGGCCTTGACCGCCAATCTAGTACCTCTGCTCATAAGTTCGCACACACGGTTCCCCCCTTTAGCAAAGGGGGGTTAGGGGGGATTTGGAGAGATCGCAGGGGAGGCGAACGTAGCTGAAATCCCCCCCGGCCCCCCTTTTTCAAAGGGGGGAGCTATGATACCGGCACCGATAATCCCTGAGAAAAATTCAAACGAGGGGATATCTACGAATTTATGAGCAGGGGTACTAGCCTTCCGAGAAAACACCCGTCGACAGATAGCGGTCTCCCCGGTCACAGACGATAAACACGATCACGGCATTGTCCACCTCGCGGGACAAGCGCAGGGCCGCGGACAAGGCACCGGCAGCGGAAATACCTGAGAAAATGCCCTCCTCCCGGGCAAGCCGGCGGGCCATATCTTCCGCTTCACTCTGGCTGACATCAATCACGCGATCCACCCGCGCGGGATCATAGATTTTGGGCAGATACTCCTGGGGCCAGCGGCGAATACCCGGTATGCTGGAATCATTGGTTGGTTGCACCCCAATGATTTGCACCGCGGGATTGCGTTCCTTGAGAAAGCGCGAAACGCCCATGATGGTGCCGGTGGTGCCCATCGAGCTGACGAAATGGGTGATACGTTCCTGGGTGTCGCGCCATATCTCCGGGCCCGTCGTCTCGTAGTGCACCAGGGGATTGTCGGGATTGGCGAACTGATCGAGCACCATACCCTGGCCTTCCGCTTCCATGCGCGCGGCCAGATCCCGCGCCCCTTCCATACCCTCTTCCTGACTGACCAGGATAATCTCCGCACCGTAGGCTTTCATGGCAGCGCGACGCTCGGCCGACATGTGGGCCGGCATAATCAGTAGCATGCGGTAACCCTTGATGGCGGTTGCCATGGCCAGCGCTATGCCTGTGTTACCACTGGTGGCTTCAATCAGGGTGTCGCCAGGCCGGATGTCGCCCCGCTGCTCGGCATGTTGAATCATACTCAACGCGGGGCGGTCCTTGACCGAGCCGGCAGGATTATTACCCTCTAGCTTGCCCAAAATGACATTATTGGTGGGGCCAGGAATTCGCTGCAACCGCACTAACGGCGTGCGGCCGATAAAATCCTCGATGGTGGGAAACGCTGTCAATTTAGTCATGGATAACGGACACCAGCAAAATTTCGAATGAAGGCGGGATGCGGATTCCAGTGCGATTGCCGTATTATACATTTTCGCTTGAAACAGGTATTCTCATATTAATGGTTGTCTCCCAAAAGTCGCGACTGCATTCATCCTATAGCGCTGGAAGCTGTTTTCAAGACACGCCGTCAATACATCCCTTCAGGCCCGAGCGCGGCATTCCTGCCGCGGACGGTCTTGATAACAGCTTCCAGCGCTATAACGCCCCAGTCAAAGCGTTGCCGTTGATGTCAACCAAGGGACGAGCATAACGCCATGCGAATTGGTATCCGCACCAGTGTGTTATTTCTGGCGCTGGCACCGGCCATTCTAATCGCCACACTGTTGTTGATTTACCTCACCAGCACCCGTATCCAGGATCTCGAGCAATCGCTCGTGGACCGCGGCCAGGCCATTGTTAATCAACTTTCTCCGGCCTGCGAGTATGGTGTTCTGATCGACAACCGGGGAATTCTCAGAAGACTGGCACGCGCCGTCCTCAAGGAACCGGACGTTAGCCGCATCCAGATAAAGAATCGCGCCGGGGAAAAGCTGGTGGACCTCAACCAACGCCCAACGCCCGTTGACGGTGATGAGAATACCAGCCCGGAGCACCCGTCACCGCTGGTGTTCGAAGCGCCTATCAACTTTCTCGAGGCCGGCCATGATAAATCGCGTGGCCCGGAAGGCGATGGCGTTTCGGGTGAGGCCAGCAGCGCTGCCGGTGTCATCGGGCATGTGCACCTGGAATTATCCCGTGAGACGTTGATTGAACGCCAGCGGGAAGTGGTCAAGACCAGTATCCTGCTCACTATCTGTTGCCTCCTGCTGGCAACGATTTTTGGCCACCGCATTGGCCGCAAGGTCGTGCATCCTATTTTGCGCATGGAGAATGTCGTGAGCGATCTGCGCGATGGCAACCTGGATGCTCGTATCGATCGGTTTTCCAGCGGAGAGCTGGGCAGCTTGGAGCGCGGCATAAACGCCATGGCCTCATCCCTGAAAGCCTCCCATGAGCATCTTCGCGAGCAGGTCAACGAAGCCACGGCGGAGCTGCGCGCCGCCATGAACGCCCTTGAAATCAAGAATGCGGAACTGGAGGCGGCCCGGGAAAAGGCGATCGAGGTCAGCAGGATAAAATCCGAGTTCCTTGCCAATATGAGCCACGAGATCCGGACCCCCATGAATGGCGTCATGGGCTTCATCACCATGTTATCGAAGACCAAACTCAAGCAAACCCAGCGGACTTATCTGAAGACCCTCAGGGCTTCGGCGGAAAACCTGATGGTTATTCTCAACGACATCCTGGATCTCTCCAAGATAGAGGCGGGAAAGTTCAAGATACGCCAGCGTAAATTCGATCTGCGTGACGTCCTGGAGGATGCCGTTCTTCTGTTTGCACCCAATGCCCAGCAGAAGGGCCTGGCTCTGGCGCTCGACATCGAGCCGGACGTTCCCTCGGATTTGATTGGCGACGCCCCCCGGATAGCGCAGATTGTGACGAATTTCGTCAGTAACGCCGTCAAGTTCACGGATCGCGGTAGCGTCGAGGTGAGCGTTGGCAAAGGCCAGGAAACGCGCCGTACGCTGACGCTGTATTTGCGCATCACCGACACCGGAATCGGCATCGCGGCGGAGGATCAGAAGCGCCTTTTCACCGCCTTCGATCAACTGGATAACTCAACCTCTCGTCGCCAAAGCGGCACGGGCCTCGGGCTCACCATCTCGCAGCACCTGGTATCCATGATGAATGGCAAGATCTGCGTGCAAAGTCGTCCGGGGGAAGGCACTGTTTTCGGTGTCTCGCTGATGGTGCACAAGCGACCCAGCCGCGCTAAAAAGCCGACACAAGCCAGCAACAACCATGGGATGGCGATTATTTTTGCCACCGACGCCAGCCTGACGCGTGCGCTGAGCCATATTCTGGAGTTTCATGGCATCAAACCCCACTGCACGGACGATATGGCGAAGCTCCTCGAACTCATCGGCTCGCCCCCGGTGAAAACGGAGCAATCGATTACCCTCATCATCGACGAGGAGGATCTGTTAACGCACCAGTCCACTTTCCTTGAGAAATTTCAGCGCTCCAGCGGGCGGATGCGCGGATGCAATCTGCTGGTGGTGGGGGCCAGTGAAGAGCAGTTCGATCACAGGCTTCTTTCCCGTTCGTTCGCGACCGTTCGCATGGCCAACAAGCCGCCGACATCCCGGGAGTTGATCACCCTGCTCGAGTTGCCCCGACAGCCCGCTGCGGATGCAACATGCCCGCTGTTGCCCACCGGCGCATCACCCCAAAGCGTCCCCAACAGCTTTGCCGCTGGCCTGAAAGGCTCGATCACGGTCTTACTCGCCGATGATAATCAAATCAATCGCCAGCTGGCACGGATATTTCTCCATCAACTCGGTGTTCAGGTCGATGAAGCCTGCACCGGATTAGAGACCCTTGAACTCAGTCGCCATCGTTCCTATGATCTTATTCTCATGGATATTCACATGCCCGACATGGATGGTCTCGCTACGACGTTACAGCTGCGCCGTGAAGCGGACAATCCCAACCGGGATACTCCCATCATTGCACTTACCGCCGACGCGCTTGCACGCCAGCAAAACCGCTATGCGGATACGGGTATCAACGATCAGCTTTGCAAACCCATCACCGAGCAGGCGCTGCAGCAGTTGTTGAGTAAATGGTGTATAACGGAATCCGAGAAAAACCTCGCCGTCACCCACCCCTGCCAGAAGAGAATCCACCATGATGAAGTTCAATGAACCCATGGTCTATGATGAGATGATGGCAATTAGCATCGCCGGCGGTAGTCGAGACATCGCCGCGGAGCTGTTGGAACTTTTCGTCGAGGATCTACTCATCCAAACCGACGTCCTGGAACAAACCTATGCCGAGGCAAACTGGGAGACATTGCGACAGCTTGTTCACAAACTCAACGGCTCGGCGAGTTATTGTGCAACCCTGGCGCTCAAGGAAGCGATCCAGAACCTGGAGATCATTCTCATGCAGGCCGATATTGACACCGTCCCGGGAGCCTTTGCGCAAGTCCAACGGGAAATCGATAGACTTTTTGAGTTCTATGGCGTTTAGATCCCCTCCGCCGCAATTTAATATGGCGCGCTATTGTCTCAGCGCGACGGCCCAAAGCGCGCCGGACAAAGCCGCCCTCATTGTGGTTTCCAACCCCCGGGCGCCCGTGGAAATGGCCGAGTGTTGGACCTATGGGGAGTTGGAAGATGCGGTTCGGCGGGTAGCGGCTGGTCTGCTGAAGCGCGGGCTCAGGCGAGGAGATCGCATCATGATTCGCATGGGCAATACCAGCCACTATGCACTGCTGTTCTTCGCGGCGATAGCCGCCGGGTTGGTGCCCCTGCCATCCTCGGCTCAACTGACGGAATCAGAGGCGGATTTTTTATTGCGGGACTCGGGGGCGAAGCTGCTTGCCGTGTCGCAGACCCTGCGCATCGACCCGATAGCGGGGGTCGATATTCTGGAATCGACCGAAATCCCGCAACTGCGTGCATCCAATGCACCCCTGGCATACGCCGATACAGCCGCCGACGAGCCGGCGTTCTTGATCTATACCTCCGGTACCACCGGCGACCCGAAGGGCGTGCTGCACGGACACCGCTCCGCCTGGGGACGCCGGCCCATGTACCAGGGCTGGTATGGCGGTATGGGTCACCGGGATATCGTGCTGCACGCCGGTGCTTTCAACTGGACCTATACTCTGGGGGTGGGTCTGACCGACCCCTGGGCCAATGGCGCTACCGCCGTCCTCTACAACGGCCCGCGGGATATCGCGGTCTGGCCCCAGCTGATCGAGCGCCTGGGGGCGACGCTGTTTGCGACGGTACCCAGTCTCTACCGCCAGATTCTCAAGTACTGCGACCTGGACCGCTTCGATCTGTCCAGCCTGCGCCATGGCCTTTGTGCCGGGGAAGCCCTCAGTCCGGCCTTGTTGCAAAGCTGGCGGGCGCAGGCAGGTACGGAACTCTATGAGGCTTTGGGTATGAGCGAGTGTTCCACTTATATCTCCTCATGCCCCGGGATTCCCATTCGCCCGGGCAGCCCCGGTAGAGCGCAGCCGGGACGCCGGGTTGCCATCCTTCCCATCGAGGGTGGCTGCACCCCCCTGGGACCCGACGAGGTGGGTCTGTTGGCGTTGCATCGCAGTGATCCGGGACTCATGCTCGGTTACTGGAATCGTCCCGCGGAGGAAGCGTTGGTCTATCGAGGGGATTGGTTTGTGGGCGGCGATGTGGCCAGTTTCGATGCGCACGGCTATATGAGTTATCACGGCCGTAACGACGATGTCATGAATGCCATGGGCTACCGTGTGTCGCCCTTGGAAGTGGAACGGTGCCTGATCCAACATCCGGCCGTCGCCGAAATCGCCGTTACCGAGCTGACCGTGCGTGAGGGTGTCAAGATTATTGCGGCCTTTGTCGTACCCCATGACCCCGATAATGTGGATGCCGGTCCGCTGCTGGCGTTCGCTCACGACAGGCTTGCAGCCTACAAGTGCCCCCGGGAGGTGATCTTCACCGACTCGCTCCCGCGCACGGCCAACGGCAAGGTCATGCGACGCAGACTGGCCGCGCTCAATCAGCGGCAAGGATGGTGACGCATGGATCACGACAGATTCCGGGCTTGCCGCATCAACTGCTTCATCTCGCGCACCGCCGCTCCCAGGCCCGTAAACAGGGCCCGGGACACGATGGCGTGTCCGATGTTGAGCTCACGAATAGGGGTCAAGGCCGCCACCGGCTTGACATTCTGGTAATTCAATCCATGCCCGGCGTTGACCTGTAAGCCCAGCTCAACGCCTCTCAGCATCGCCATGCGCACCCGTTCCAGTTCGACACCCCGATCCTCCCCGGAGGCGGCATCGGCATAGCGCCCCGTATGGATCTCTATCTTGGTGGCACCCGCCTCGGCGGCCGCCTCCACCTGACGCAGATCGGCATCGATAAACAGCGAGACCTGGCAGTCCACTGCCGTCATCCGTAGACAAGCCTCTTTGACAAGGGATACCTGCCCCGCCACATCCAACCCGCCCTCCGTGGTCAGCTCCTGACGCCGCTCCGGAACCAGGCAACAATCGGCCGGGCGAATGCGCTCGGCAATATCCAGCATGGCGTCCGCCACGGCCATCTCCAGATTCATGCGGGTCAATAAGACTTCCTTGAGTAATTCAACGTCACGGTCTTGAATGTGACGACGGTCTTCGCGCAGATGTACTGTGATGCAATCGGCGCCCGCCTGTTCCGACTCCAGGGCAGCCTGTACCGGGTCCGGGTAACGCGTCGTACCTCGCACCTGGCGCACGGTGGCAATGTGGTCAATATTCACGCCCAACAATATATCGCTGTCTATCCCCATGTCTCGTTTATCCCAGGGTTTTCTGTGCTGCCTGTCGTTAGATGCCGATTCCGTTGCCGCCGCCGCTCCGCCAACAACCACTGCCGTGTTCTCAAGGGCCTGCCCTGCAGGTGCACATTGATGGCCGCCCGGGTGAGGCGTTTGATCTCCCGCAGGAAGGCAGGATTATCAAGGGTTTCAAACCTCAGTGCCAACAAGCTTGCACCGGAGATCTCGATCCCGCTTTGTGCCCGCCGCGCGGGTACCGGCCCCCGGTCGAGCACATAATGATAGGTCCGATCCAGCCTGATGGGTGTATTGGTTACAGTATCCACATCCAGTATGAGGCCATAACCCAACTCGGCCAGCAAACGTTTCTCGAACAGGCGCAACGCTTGCTCTTCGTTGTCGCCAACCGCCAGCGCCCGAAGCACCCGTTGATAGCTGACGAAGAGTTCGGGAAAGGGTTCGTATCGCTGCAGCAAACGCAGTAGCAATTCATTGACGTAAAGCCCGGTCAACAAACGTTCGCGCGGCAACAAGACGGGGGCATCCACCTCCTCCACGGCCGTTAGATTCACCAGCTCCCCGTTGCCTGACCAGGATAACAGGAGTGGGAAAAACGGTTGCAACAAACCCCGGCGCCGGGAGCGGCATCGGCGTACACCCTTTGCCACCAGCCCCATGCGTCCGTAGTCGCGGGACAGGGCCTCCAGGAGTAGGCTACTGTCGCGGTAAGGGCGTTGATGGAGAACGAAAGCCGGCTGCAAAACTATGCGCATCGCTTGAAACCCAATGCTAGCGGATATTCATGACTGCTCACGATAACCCAGGTTGAGAAGCGCGCGTTCATCATCGGCCCACCCTTCGCGCACCTTGACCCAGCTCTCCAGAAACACTTTGCGGCGAAAAATTTTTTCCATATCCAACCGCGCCTGGCGACCGATTTCCTTCAGCGTACCCCCTTTTTCGCCAATGATTATGGCCTTTTGCCCTTGGCGTTCGACCCAGATAACCGCTCCGATTCGCACTAATCGCCCCTGCTCCCGGAAGTGTTCGATCTCAACGGTCAGCGCGTAGGGCAACTCGTCGCGAAGATAGCGGGTTAGTTTCTCCCTTATCAGCTCCGCCGCGATGAAACGCTCGCTGGCCGTTGTCACTTGATCTTCCGAGAATAGGAACTCTGACTCCGGTAATCGTTCGGCGATGAGCCGCTCGAGCGTATCCAGGTTATCATGGCGTAACGCGGATACGGGAATGATCTCCGCGTCCCTTTGATACTGACCGACTCGCTCCATGAAGGGCAGCAACAGCGTCTTATCGGCTATCCGGTCAACTTTGTTTACAGCCACAATGATCTGGCCCTCGAAATCCCTGAGGCGACGCACAACGGCTTCATCCTCATCGGTCCAGGCCAGGGCATCCACTATTAGAACCACGATATCCACATAGCCCATTACATTGCCGGCTGCGCGATTCATATAGCGGTTCATGGCACGGCGGGCGTTACTGTGAAGCCCCGGCGTATCCACATAGACGAGCTGCACCCCGGGCAACGTTTTGATGCCGAGGATCGTATGCCGGGTTGTTTGTGGCTTGGGCGAGGTGATACTGATTTTTTGCGCTAGCAACCTATTGAGCAGCGTGGATTTTCCCACATTAGGCCGACCCAACAGGGCCACATAACCTGCGCGTCGAGGCGCATCGGCACTCATACCACCACGTCCAAGGCCTTACGTGCCGCTTCCTGCTCCGCCTTGCGCCGACTGGTGCCAACGGCAACCGTACGTATATTGTCCACGCTGCACTCGACGGTAAAATGCTGGGCGTGGGATTCACCGGCAACCTCCAGGACGCTGTAGACGGGTAGCGCCCGCTGACGCGCCTGAAGGTACTCCTGGAGACGAGTCTTCGGGTCCTTCAGCTCCTCGACCGAGGGTAGCGCCGCGAGCCGTCTCCGATAAAGTTTAAGCGTCAAGTCGCGGCAGACGTCAAAGCCTCCGTCCAGGTAAACAGCCCCGATAACCGCTTCCAGGGCGTCGGCCAGGATGGAGTCGCGCCGATAGCCACCACTTCTCAGCTCACCGGAGCCCAGTTGCAAATGGTCACCGAGTTTTAAACCCCGGGCCAATGCCGCCAAGGCATCCCGTTTAACAAGGCTCGCCCGCAGGCGACTTAATTGTCCCTCACTGGCTTGGGGATGAGTCTTGTACAACTCCTCGGTAATGATGACGTTCAAAACCGCATCGCCAAGGAATTCCAGGCGCTCATTGTTGCGCCCATTGGCGCTCCGATGGGTCAGCGCTTCCCTGAGCAACGAAGGATTACGAAAGTCATAACCGAGAGCGAGCTCTTGTCTGGTTCTTGCCATACTATTGCAGGGCAACCGTCTGATTAAATTTGCCGACAACCTCCAAATTGGCTATGAGCGGCCGACGGTCCTCATAGACGAGTTCGACTATGCGCCCCCCGTTCTTGGCCAGGCGAATCTTCACGTCTTTGGCGGTGACGACCTCGACATAACCCACGTCAAAGCGCCGTTGGATACTCTTCTGAATATCCAACTTGCTCATCTTCGCGACCCCATGTTCCGACTGCAACGCCTCCAGGGTCGATTTCACGGTGAAATAGTCAAGGTACATCGGCACGACCCGAAACCCGATAAGCACCACAAACGCCAGCAGTATCAAAATCACCAGCGCACCGATCATAGTCCATCCCCGTTGCCGAAGTACAAACGACGCAGCATTCCGTTCCATCTGTTATTTCTCCCTTACTCAATCCTTTCACCAATACGACCGCAGTGACCATTGAAGGTTATACAGTCCCAATTCATCCATATAAAAAAAGCTTTACCAATCAGGTTCTCTTCAGGTAATGACCCCCAAGAACGACTATCGCGGCTGTTATCCCGATTGTCGCCCAGTGCAAAGTAGTGACCGGCCGGCACAACGTAACTCCAGGCCACATTATTATGGCCCTTGCGTTGCAATGTTTGAAACGCCGTATCGCCCACCTGCTCAGGATAGACAGCATACCCCGGAATAGCCTGGGGAAGGTCGCCCTCGAGCGGCTCCCGAGTAACGACCTCACCATTAATATAAAGCTGTTTGTTATGGTATTCCAGCCGATCGCCCGGAATACCCACGATACGTTTAATATACGCGACCGAGGGATCTTCGGGATAGCGGAAAACGGCCACGTCACCCCGTTGCGGCGCACCGGAATCCATAATTTTGGTGTTGGTCACGGGTAATCGCACACCAAAGGAAAATTTATTGACCAGGATGAAATCCCCCGCCAACAGCGTCGGCATCATGGACCCGGAAGGAATGCGAAAGGGCTCTACGATGAACGAGCGCAATACCAACACCGCAATAATGACGGGGAAGAAAGACCGGGACAGATCCACAATCCATGGGATCTTGGCCGCAGTAGTCGCCCCAGGGCCCGATCGTGTTGTTTTTAGCCTGGTGACGGCGCCGTTGCCACCGGGCCCGGAGGCCGAGGCCTTCACCCCTTTGGCATTACCGTCGACGCCACTGCGTTTAGTATCACCACGGCCAGCGCCACCCACAGCGGCACGCCGGGGCGCCAATACCAAAATATCCAGTAACCAAATAGCCCCTGTCACCGCGGCCAATACAACCAAAAAGGTAGCAAAATCAAAATGCATTACGAAACAACCATCATGTCAAAAAGATCGGAAGATATCATTTCTTCTCCACCTGCAGGACAGCTAGAAACGCCGCTTGCGGAATTTCTACTTTGCCCACCTGTTTCATGCTCTTTTTACCCGCTTTCTGTTTTTCCAGCAGTTTACGCTTACGGGTAACATCGCCCCCATAACATTTAGCGGTGACATTCTTACGCAGCGCCTTCACCGTGGTACGGGCGATGATATGGTTTCCAATGGCCGCCTGAATGGCGACTTCGTACATCTGCCGCGGTATGAGCTCTTTCATTTTCGCGGTCAGCTCACGTCCCCGGTACTGGGCCTGATCCTGATGTACGATGATCGATAGCGCATCGACTCGCTCGCCGTTGATCAGCACGTCCAGTTTGACTAGCGGTGCCGCTTGAAAACGCTCGAAGGTGTAGTCGAAAGAGGCGAATCCCCGGCTTACCGATTTCAGCCGATCGAAGAAATCCAACATGACCTCACTCATCGGTAGTTCAAAGCTGAGTGAAACCTGGCTGCCCCCATAATGAAGATTACGTTGCACACCCCGTTTCTCAATGCACAGCGTGATGATAGCTCCCAAGTACTCCTGGGGGAGAAGAATGTTGGCCAGGATAATCGGCTCGCGTATCTCGGCGAGTTTGTTCCCGGCTGGCAACTTAGCGGGATTGTCAATGTGAAGCATCTGCCCGTCCGCCGTCACTATCTCGTAAATGACGGTGGGAGCGGTTGTGATGAGATCAAGATCATATTCCCGTTCCAGGCGCTCTTGCACGATTTCCATATGCAGCATACCCAGGAAACCGCAGCGAAAACCGAACCCCAGCGCCTGGGAAGTCTCGGGTTCGAAGTAAAGGGACGCATCGTTCAATCGCAGTTTCTGCAAAGCCTCCCGAAACGCTTCATAATCATCCGAACTCACCGGAAACAAGCCGGAGAACACCCGCGGTTGGACCCTCTGGAAACCGGGCAGTGGTTCCATGGCGGGCTTGCCGGCATCGGTCAAGGTATCCCCAACGGGTGCGCCCTCAATGTCCTTTACACCGGCAATCACATAGCCCACCTCCCCGGTAGACAATGTTTCCTTAGGCTTGCGTTTAGGCGTGAAGATCCCGACATTGTCCACCTGAAAGGTTCGTCCCGTGGACATGACCTGAATTTTCTGTTTCGCCGTGATACTCCCATCCACAACTCTGACCAGAGAGATGACACCAACGAAATTATCAAACCACGAGTCGATGATCAGCGCTTTCAAAGGACTTTCGACAGCACCGGTTGGTGCCGGAATACGGTTTACGATCTGTTCCAGCAAATCCTCGACATTGTACCCCGTCTTGGCACTGACCCGAATAGCATCGCCGGCATCGATGCCGATGATATCGCCGATTTCATGGGCGACGCGTTCCGGGTCCGCCGAGGGCAGATCAATTTTGTTCAATACCGGCAAAACCTCTAGCCCCTGGTCAATGGCCGTGTAGCAATTGGCTACGCTCTGGGCCTCAACGCCCTGGGCGGCATCAACGACCAGCAAGGCGCCTTCACAGGCGGCCAACGACCGCGACACTTCATAAGAGAAGTCCACATGGCCGGGCGTATCGATGAGATTCAACTGATAGGTGTTGCCGTTGTGGGCGGCGTAGCGCAGCGATACGCTCTGGGCTTTGATGGTGATACCGCGCTCGCGCTCCAACTCCATGGAATCGAGCACTTGCTCGGCCATTTCCCGCTCACTCAGTCCGCCGCAAATCTGGATAAATCGGTCGGCCAGCGTGGATTTTCCATGATCAATGTGGGCGATGATAGAGAAGTTACGAATAGTTTCCATGGGGTGAGAATAAAGGCACGGATTACTTGCTGAAGGCAACAATGTGGACCGAAACGATTGTAATACTACGAAAATTTAGGTTATGAAACAAACGATAAAAGGTTTCCCTTCGGGTAGAAGACGGGAAACCTTTGCCGAACTCAGTATAAATTATTTATACCTACTGTCGATACCGAAACTTTCAATCACTCACAGCGTTTCAAAACCACGGGACGAAGGCCGGCTCCACCACCGCTTCCATGGAACCATAAACGTACCCAGAGAAAACCCCCGAGTAGCCCCAACGCGGCGCCTATGACGGTCAGATGTTCCCCCTCCGCGGCAATCACGAACTCGGCAAACAAGGCTCCCATGAACATGAGCAAAAGTGGCAGCAGATAAACGGCAACCGAACCGACCACCAGGGCATCCGCGGACATGCCAATGATGACCTCGTCACCGGGCGATAATGTCAGATCCGTTGCCACCCGCAATCGCCCACGGCGCTTTCCGAGAACGTTGGCAAGCAGCGCACTGCCACAGGAGCCCTTGACATGGCAATGTCCGCACAAGGCACTCGGCTGCTTCTCGATCCATGCAAAACCGCCCCTGTCCATTTCCACAACGACGGCTCGCTCTTCGATCACTGCGCAACGCTCGCTTTTAATGGTTCGAGGGAAGAGGCAATCATTTTGACTGTAACGCCCGGGACCTCGCCGACGGCCATCACTTGATGGCCTTTTTTGATGACGCCATAGGCATTGATAGCCCCCATCCGCGATGGCCCTTCCAGCAGAGGCGCCAGTTCCCTGAGTTCTTCCACGAATACCGACACGATGGCTAGACCATCGGTCAACACAATGTGCTCAGTCACATAGCCACCCTCTTTCCGGTATCGATTGTATAGCACCTGCATGAAGCCTCGGGGAAGACTTTTGATCGACCAACCGGGCTCCGTCACGACTTCACCGCTCGGATGATCGCGCAACTGGCGAGCCTGCCCCAAGCCCTCGGGGGGCGACAACAACTCTCGGTCGATCTCGGCCTTAACTTCGATGCTGGTGAACATCATCTGTTCCAGAATGTACCCGTTTTCGTCCAAGAGCGCCGATCGCAGTACCATTCCCGTATTACCATCCAACCAAAGACGATAACCGAAGCGGAATTCATCCCGGGGTTTTATACCGATCACCTCCGTATCAACCCCCGCTGTCCTGTCTTTCCCCAGCATTTCGAAACGGTAATAACCTTCCAGTTGATTCAAGTCACGTGGTAGAGACACTGGTAAGGGCGAGCGAGTGAGGCGGGATCCAGCAACATATACTTCCTGGGTCGGCAACAGGCATAATACGGAATCGCCCACCACTAACACTTCTCTGAGCGATCCATTGAGGGAGGAAAGCCGCTGCCGCTCTCCTTGCTCATCATGACTGTGCACAATGTGCATCGACTCCAGCTTCTGTCCCTGAATATAAACAAACGTGCCCTCATAATTGAGTTCTTGGGAAGCGTTCATCATACGTTGCAACCAATCCCTTGCTTCACTGCTTCCATCCGATGCTGCAGCTGATATAACGGGGTATAAAAAAAGGGTGAGCAGCGAGCTGAGCTGCAGGGCCTTCCAATTCATCAAAATCACTCAGCGTCCTGGTTCGTAACCAACGATACGAACGTAGGGTACTACCCCTTGAACGCTGTTCATGGAAGCATATTCGTTATGATTAACGAGGTAGGTATTGAGACGCGACTGTAGAGCTTCGCTGGAAGGATCTTCCGCCCTATTGGTCACAGGTGTGACCGCAGCCTGCTGACTGCTGGCCAGTGAAGTATCGCCCGTTTCACTCAGCCTGAGACCGAGCACCACGACGCCTGCTATGGACGCTGCTAGAGCGAAACCGGTCACGGGTTTGTGCCACCCGAAGCCCGACCGAATATTAGCTGTCGGTAATTCCGGTAATGGTAAAGGGTCCGCATCGATAGCTCGCCTTACACACCCGGCAAAATCCATGTTCACCGCCGCGGGGAGATTGTTCTTAATGGCATCGCCAATCAAATGATAGCGCTGCCAATACTCTCTTAGTTCTGTATCCTTGGCCAATCGATGCATCATCCACTCCTGTTCTGATGTCTCGCACTCACCATCTACCAACGCAGAAAGTTGTTCACTCGATTTATCCGCCATAACTGTATCCGATATTCACTATTGCAACAGAGGACGCAATTTATTATCAATGGCCTCACGTGCCCTAAAGATCCGCGAACGCACGGTGCCGATAGGACAGCCCATCGTTTGCGCAATTTCCTCGTAACTCATACCCTCAAACTCACGAAGAGTTATTGCTGTACGTAAATCTTCCGGTAATTCCTCAATCGCCTTGAAAACCGTTTCCTCTATTTCATCCTTCAACAAAACCCGTTCCGGTGTCTCATATTCCTTTAGAAACGATTGCCCATCGTATTGTTCGGCTTCCTGCGCATCAATATCCGAACCTGGTGGACGCCGCCCTTGAGCCACCAAATAATTCTTAGCCGTGTTTATCGCAATCCGATATAACCACGTGTAGAAGGCACTATCTCCACGAAAACCCGGCAGTGCCCGGTAGGCTTTTAAAAAAGCCTCCTGGGAAACATCCAATGCTTCAGTCGGATCGCTGACATAGCGGGATATCAATTTGATGATCTTGAATTGATATTTACGAACAAGAACATCAAACGCATTCTTATCCCCTTTCTGTACCTTTTGCACCAGTTCGCGGTCTAAATTACGTTCGCCCATACGGGCAGACCCCTTCTGACAAAACGGCAATATCCATACGGCCACTAGGGTAGACAGACACTTAGTCTATTAGTTCGCATGCTTGCCAAGAATATGATTATATTTTCAAATGCATTGGGCGGGACTATGAATCGGCATTGATTTAGCATTTAACCAAGACCGACCTCCCCCCCGCGACACCTTAACCTATTAATGGAGTACTCGACAAGTTATGGCTACATCTGCTCAGTCAACCGATGTGTTAATTATCGGGTGCGGTGCCGCCGGCTTAAGCTTGAGTCTGCATCTCGCCAACTTCACCAAGGTTACGGCATTGGCTAAAGGCCCCCTGTCCGAAGGTAGCACCTACTATGCCCAAGGTGGCGTTTCGGCGGTGCTTGATGTCAATGATTCCGTTGAGTCTCATATCCAGGATACGCTGGTGGCGGGCGCCGGTCTGTGTAACCCTGACAGCGTTCGCTTTACCGTGGAGCGTGGCCGTGAATCCATAGAATGGCTTTGCCAACAGGGCGTTTCCTTTACAACTCAAGCTAAAGCCGATGGTTCAGAGGAGTATCACCTGACCCAGGAAGGCGGCCATAGTCATCGGCGAGTGGTTCACGCCGCGGACGCCACTGGTTTTGCAATACAAACCGCACTCGAAGAGCGGGCCAGGAATCACCCCAACATAACACTCCAGGATCATCTGATAGCCGTGGATTTGATCACCACGCACAAGCTTGGCACCGAGCACAGGAACCGCTGCCTGGGTGCCTACGTATTGAATCGCCGCACCGGCAAAGTAGAGGTCCTGGGCGCGGGCGCGGTCGTACTGGCCACCGGTGGCGCCAGCCGCGTTTACCTCTACTCGAGCAATCCCGATGGCTCAACGGGCGATGGCATCGCCATGGCTTGGCGAGCCGGTTGCCGCATTGCCAACATGGAATTCATGCAATTCCATCCCACCTGTCTGTATCACGCCGAAGCCAAATCTTTCCTGATCACCGAGGCGGTCAGAGGCGAGGGCGGTCATCTGTTGCTACCCGACGGCAGCCGTTTCATGGAGCGCTTCGACCCTCGGCTTGAACTCGCGCCCCGGGATATCGTGGCACGGGCCATCGACCACGAAATGAAACGCCTGGGTATTCCCTGTGTTTATCTGGACATCAGCTATAAACCAGCCGATTTCACCAAATCCCACTTTCCCAATGTCTACGGTAAGTGTCTCGAGTACGGTCTCGACATGACCCGAGAACCCCTGCCCGTCGTACCCGCCGCCCACTACACCTGCGGCGGTATTTTGAGTGATCACCGGGGCCGCACCGATCTGGAAGGACTCTATGCCATCGGTGAGGTTGCATGCACCGGTCTCCATGGGGCCAACCGCATGGCCAGCAACTCCCTCCTAGAGTGTCTGGTGTTTGCCAAAGCGACCGGCGATGACATCGAATCCCATCTGACAGCCAGGGCATCGACGCCAGCATTACCGGCCTGGGACGAAAGCCGGGTGACGGATTCGGACGAGGAAATCGTTGTTACCCACAACTGGCTGGAACTGCGCCGTTTTATGTGGGATTACGTGGGTATCGTTCGGACCGACAAGCGCCTGCGTCGGGCCAAAAGCCGGGTCGACCTGCTGTTGCGTGAAATTGACGAATATTACGGTAATTTTCGCGTGAGCGGTGATCTCATCGAACTGCGTAACCTGGCGCTCGTTGCCGATCTCATTATCCGCTGCGCTCTGCATCGGAAAGAGAGTAGAGGTCTTCACTACACGTTGGATTACCCGGATACCGCTGCGCTATCGCCACCGCGCCAGACGGTGCTGGTACCCACAAATTTTGCTGCCATGGATTCGCCACCCCATTGGTTGAAGTAACAGTACGCGGACATTGCCCGGTGGCCTGACCGCATTTACTGACCCCGATAGGCTCTCAGCAATTGCATCCTGAGCGACCGCACTTCGT
>JAAUXT010015106.1_pt1 | contig 19165 bp, 22 predicted proteins | sample 7278171 | NCBI WGS metagenome assembly JAAUXT01 (sample SAMN14350112, study PRJNA611818) | marine sediment metagenome | isolation source: surface marine sediment (1.8m) | place: French Polynesia: Moorea | collected 2018-08 | reverse complement strand
TTGCTACTCCTATAGTAACGAAAGATTCCTAATTTGGATACTTTATTGTGTGCTGAGATGTTTGCAATGAGAATAAGGAGATTTTGCCAAAGGCATGTACATGTATGAAAGCTACTCTCAGAACAAGTTGCTAATAAAATATAAAAAAGAACTTTCATTTTTAAGTCACGGTGCAAAACATATGTCCTTTCCACCAAAATTACCCCTTTTATCCCACCTCTTCACTTAAAATGTCCTACTTTTGTCCTACTTTCTGGGCTAAAAATGTCCTACTTTCGTCCTACTTTTTGCCAAAAATGTCCTACTTTTCCTACTTTTTTTTACCTGTCCTACCGCTGGACACCCTGTGGGACCTCAGTGACACAAAACCGGGGTGCGTGTTGGGTTACGTTCTGTACACGGGAACTGCGCGGTACCTTGTGTCTCGCAATTGCCGACGTGTTCTCTCCACTTCTCCCTCCTTGTCCATCGCTGATGTGGATGAGGTCACACGTGAGGAATCGTGAAAGTTTGTGAGTGTATCCAGGACCGGAAGCTTTCAGTGGGTCAGGCACCTTGCACCCCGGAACCATGGCAACCCTGCACCCCGGGACCGGGGCGGCCCTGCACCCCGGTGCCATGGTGACCCTACACCCCGATGTCGTGGCGGCCCTTCACCCCAGTACCGGGACGAGGAGTCGGAGGAGCCGGCTCCCCGCACCGCACCGCGCCGCGCTCCGCAGATCAATCAATGCCCGTGTTTGAATTGCCTCCTCTTTCCCCCGATCCCCCGTCCCTCCTCGTCTTTCCTGTCTCCCAATGATATCTCGGATTCACTGGAGCTAAGATGGCCTAAAATTGCGGTTACACTGTTGAAGCTACTGGTGCCGTCAGATTGTATTATTGACGACCTTTCTGCGCACCGCGTTCCAAAGCGACGCTGATTGAGCAGCTGCGACGCGCGCGGTTTTGAGGGGACGGACAGAGATTGTACTGCTCGTCGGTCTGATTTGGTCTTCAGCTTTACTGCTGTTGTGAAGAGGTCGCCGCGTTTTGACAGAAGGGCCAGTTTGAGGGAGGAATTGGTTCCTGGATGTCTTGGCGCGGGAGACAGTGGCGGGGGGGGGGGACTCGTCAGTGTGCGAGTTCCGTTCGCTGGAGATGCTCACAAGGCCGAGTGGGCGTGCAGACCGGCGGTGGATCCGGGGGAGGGGCGGGGCCAGGGAGCGTGACCGACTCAGACGACGGAGCGGAAGTCTGAGCGGAGGGCTCCCCTGATCTGGGTGTCGTCTCCATTAGGCGCCCGGGGAGAGGGAGGGATCCGCCGCCGCACCTGAGGCTTCTCGCCCGGGGAGAGGCACGGATCCGCCGCCGCACCTGAGGCTTCTCGCCCGGGGAGAGGGAGGGATCCGCTGCCGCACCTGAGGCTTCTCGCCCGGGGAGAGGGACGGATCCGCCGCCGCACCTGAGGCTTCTCGCCCGGGGAGAGGGAGGGATCCGCCGCCGCACCTGAGGCTTCTCGCCCGGGGAGAGGGAGGGATCCTCCGCCGCACCTGAGGCTTCTCGCCCGGGGAGAGGGAGGGATCCGCCGCCGCACCTGAGGCTTCTCGCCCGGGGAGAGGGAGGGATCCGCCGCTGCACCTGAGTCTTCTCGCCCGGGGAAGCGCGCGTGTTACCGTCGTCATCCGTGTCGAAGAGGTGCCCCAATGTTCACCTCGATTGTCTGGAAAACTAGGCAAACACGGACCTTCCTACTTTTGACGCGGTATTTGTGGGTCGTGCACGTCTTGCAGACGGATGAGATCGGCACGCAGCCTGTTGTTTCTCGTGGAGGTGTCGTGCGACTTCCCTCCGGTTCGGGCTCGGCTTCCACGCCGACTCGGGCCTTGAGCTGCTGTTGACCGGTTGTGCAGGGTCGTCCGAGGCACAAGGCTTGCAGTTCCCAGGGACCTCTTCGCCTCTGCTCCTGCTGTTCCAATTTTGAGCCCCAATATCTTGGAAGATCGCTTGAATGCTTGTTTGGCAGAGTTAAAGAGGAGTTTTCAATGGAGGTGGAGTGGGTGTGGATGTCGGGGCGCGGTGAGTTCCCGACTCCTGTGCGCGTCGGTGTTGTGCGCGGTAAATCAGGCGATCCGAGCGTGAATGGAGCCCGCGGGGAGGCGCAGCGCAGCGCCGGCAGGGAGCGCAAGGGCCCGGGGGGGGGGGGGCCGCGGGGAGTAGGGGGCAGCGGGGAGTTGGGGGGCTGGGGCTGGGAGGGCTTTCAAAGGTGGGGGTAAGTCACAAGGTGGGCAGTGTGGGCTGGCGGTGGTGCGGAAGACTTGACCAGCTAACCCTTCGTCTCTTGTTGATGTCGAGGCTGCAGCGCCTTCAATCGAGACACTTGTTCACGTGGCGTCCCCGTCTCAGTGAGAGCTCGCTCACACCCAGTGTGTCACAGGCCCCTTCCGTTGAAGCTTGGGGCGAAGCCGTCCACAACAAAAACAACTGTGTTGCAGCTCTTGATTTGTGAGGACCCCGGTACGAGAAGTGCAGCCCAGAATCATAGTTGCTGGACTTCCGGTTTTGCTCGTTGTCGGCGCATGCGTGCAGCGCAGTGGCCCATTGAGAGGTCCGCCGTGTGAGAACTGGGTCACAGCGAGTATTTGCGGGGCGGAATGGTGTTGCGCACCTGTTCGCGGCGAGAAAGGTGTTCATCGCTGACTCAAGATGGATGTCGCTGCGCAAAGGTCGGAACGGCAATAAATCCACAGGCAGCGTGGAGCGTGGCGCGAACGATGAAGCCACACAGCTCCAGAGTGTGCGCCAGCGAGAAGCAGGGCGAGGTGCCCGCGTTTCGTGACTGGTACACAGAGGTGAAACGAGGAACGACCTTGACCTCAAACGGGAAGCGACCCTCAACAGGGTGTGACAGTTCCCATTGCAGACAAGCTAATCCGAATCAGAGCGGCCAATCGGAGATGAACCTGAAACTTGAAGCTTTCAGGAAATGCGCCCAGGCCAAAGCCGATTGTGCGCGCAGCAAGAACTTTGTCCGTGGAACATGGGTGCAATGCGCATGCGTCCGCTGGTTCACCCCAGGGCGTGACAGTGCCTGCATGTGTCAAGAGAAAAACTGGCGCGCAGCCAACTTCCTGTTTAATCGTGTTTGCGTCGCTCCACCTTGGTTCGCATCCCGTACACCGGCTCGGTGTTCTGTGCGCCGCACAGCTCGGTGCGCGGGCAGCTGCCCCGCCGCACCAGGGCAGCACGTGAGATCAGCGCTGCTGGTGTTGTGGGCCCATCTCGCCCGCGATCAATGGATCCTCGTGTACCTCGTGACGTCAGTGCGTCCCCGAACTGGGGCAGCAGATACATACATATTTACTCACTCCGGCGCTGCCTCCGCCTCCCGCCGTTGTTTCTCCAAGGCCTCTCGCCACCATCGCGCTCGGGCGACGAACGCACGGGATGAGTCTGCTGTCTTTGGGTGCAGGCGGGTCCCAGATCGGGTCAAGGGGGCCCAATCCCTTGTGTGTGTGTGGGGGGGGGGGCGATGTGAACTCTGAACGATTTGACTAGAAAAAATGGGTATGTACCTGAGACCCCTTCCTGTTCCAAACAACCCCGACAACATTGAGGTTGGGGTCAGAGGGGGTCATGCTCACCCCTGGACCCGCCTGTGACAATAACTCTGTTGCAAGCGGTTCTTTCTGAAGGGTATGGTCCACTGTGCAGACACACGTGGACGTGGTTCTTTGCGCCATACAAAGTGAGCACGTGGACTGGGATGTTTTTGCTGCAGATGGTGGGTGAGTTTCAGTTTGTTCCAGGGGACGTACGAGGCTGACACCAAAACTCTTTCCTGCCGATGACGCTTGTTTTTGTTGTTTGGTCAAGATCTTTGCATTCCCATTGGTCAGCAATGGTACCAGGTGATTGAGAAACAAAAGAAGTCGACCAGGGTGTCGCGTCACCAAGAACATGACCAGGAAAGAGTTTGGTATCAGCCTCGTATGGGTCAGAGCCGCAGTGTGCATTCCGCGGCAACGGTACAGGTGTGAAGTGTCCAGTCCCAACACCCGAAGCAGTGTGCTGTTCTCGGTTGGTGCGCTGCATTGGCACGCATGAACCCAATTAACGGAGGTTCAAGCGCGTGTCTGCACCTGTTGGTGTTCTTGTTCAGTCCACAGTGGTGCCAAAGCAAATCTGATCCTGTGGTGGAGTGAGGCACATTACATGCAGACGGCACGCAGCGGAACCGGGGCCCGGAGCCTCCGGGGCTTTGTCTGCAGTAATTTTGCATACGAGGGATTGGATCAGATCCCGCGGGGTCAGCCGGGCCCGGTCGCTGCCCGGGACTCTTGTGTGTCACTCGGGGGAAAGTGCACGGCGGCTGAATACGCAGCAAGTCGCATGGAGGTGTTGGGTGCGGATTTAGAACGGAGAGGCAGAATCGGTAGGGCTCACTGACCTTGACTGATGGGGGTCAGTCAGCTGGGGTCGCGAGAAGGAGGTCAGGTTCTGGATCACTCGTCAGCCGGGATCAGCTGGAGACGTGGAAACTGGGTCAGGTTTGAGATCACTTCACAGTTGGGATGAGCTGGGACGCGGAATGTAGGTCATCTTTCAGATCATTCATCAGCTGGGACAGGTGGATTCAGTGCAGTGCGTGCAGCAGACATCAGAGGGAACAGGTGTTGTATGTGCGGGCGCCGCAAACGGTGACACTACGCTGCAGTTGCAATGCGGATTTCTGGATGTTATCCTCGCACAGCATCAAAAAGTGACGCACGTCCGAAAGCGACGTCGATCGTTCTTACGGACGCCATTGAATCGTCAAAGAAAGAGCACCGAAAAGCATTCAGGACACGAGGGCAGAACTGGAGCGGTCGTCGCCGTGTCGCTGCCGTTTCTCTGTTTGTGGAGTCTACATTGAGAGCTGGAGAACGCACACAGCCCCGGGGAGCGAGCGGGCGGGCGGGCGGGCGGGCGAGGCGCGGGTTGCTGTGGAAACTCTTTTTGAGACGCCAACATTGATTGAGTCTGCTTCGAGTGGCGGAATTGAGACACAGCGCCCGTGTCGTGAGACAGCATGTTAAACGCTGCGCTCCTAGATTTTCTGGAGGCGATCGGAATGCAAAGCTGTATTGAAGCGGTTGGAGGGGAATTCAGCTTTTCTGTTGGCGCGGCCGCGTGCAGCTCATGAATGCTTGCCAAATTTAATTTGTGACGTTTGGGTGCTTTTGTTGGCAGTTATAATGGGGGGCGACGCAGTCAGCGTCACGTCTCAATGAGAACCGGGGGCGGGGCCATACATTTGGTGAGGGGCGCAGACCGGGGGGGATGTTAGACTTTCAAGAAACAGGTCGTGACTGATGCGCACCAGAATGTTGACTCTGACTTTGCGCCGTGGTTGAGGGGGGCGGCAGCTTCTGTCCCTCTGAATCCGCCTCTGGGAGTTGACTGGGGCGTGCCCTGCCCCGGGATCCGGGACCTGAGGACCAGGGAAGCCGCGGCCCGAGTCCGCCCTCATGAGGCGTTCAGCTGCTTTCGTCAGAGGTTGAAGGCAGATATCCAAGAACGTTGTTCCGCACAAGAAAACCACAAAAGGCCTGTTGAATGCACAGAGGATTCCTTTGTCGATCGTCCTGCAGTCGTGTGTTGTCGTCATTTCTCGATTGGTCCAGCTCTGTGCCACACACCGGTCGGGTTCCCACTGTACATCGCCCTTTCTATGGACCTCATCCCAGTGTCTGGCCTGGTCCAATCAGGTCGCTCAGGTCCTTGGTCCTTGGTCCTTGGTCCTTGGTGGTTGTTTCCCCAGGTTTCTGGTCCTTGGTTCCTGGATCTCACTGCTTCCCGGTCCCTTCTTACCTGAGCGTACCCAACTGGTGCCCGGTCTCTGCTGACCTGACGCGTCTCCACTGGTGCCCGGTCCATACTGGCCCGAGCGGACCCGACTGGTGCCCGGTCGCTGCTGACCTGAGCAGACCCCACTGGTGCCCGGTGTCGCTCCCCACCTGAGCCGGTGTCAGCTCCGGGTGTCGCTCCAATCTCTAACGCCGTGTCGGGGAAAGCGGGTGGAAAATGAGCGCCATCGCGCTCCAGGGGCTGCCTAATGAAGCGTCGCGCCGCTGCGCCGGGGCCATTGTTTCGCTCGCAGAGACGCCGAGCCTCGAATTCACAAGTGGTTGCGCCAAAACTGCGACGCAAGTCGGATTTTCAAAACACTTTCGAGGGATCAGAAGGTTTCGCCTGGTGGGATTGTCACTGTTGTATATTTCTGTTTTCGAACGGGGAAAATGAGGTGGGACCACGGACGTGGGCGACAGTGTTCTTTATGTCATGAACGCTGAATTGACCTGTGGTCATGAACTTGGTTCACAGCAAGTGCAGCAACAACGCGGGTCAAAACGTTTTGATCACGAGTTGCAAGCAACGCCGGAAGCATCACTTTGGTCGTTTCCTGGAGAAGGGTGATCCTGATGTCTCGCCGCTCGGCGGTTTGTCTTCCTGCAGCTGGACTCCAGGGCGTGTTCCCCCCGTCACCAAGCGCGTCCTGTGCAGCGTCCCCGTCAAGCTGATGTTCAGGCGCAGCGCTGTTGTTGTAGCTCTGTTGGTTGTCTCAGCGTTGGGGGGCAGTGGTGCACGGAACTGGTCAGACTGCAGTGAAGACGACAGTGGAGCCATTGAGACTGAAGCGAGGCCATTGAGACGGGAAGTGGGGCGAACTCTCGGTGACTGCAGAATGTGTGGGCAAAGCTGACGTCCAGCGAACACGTCCCAGCCGCTGTGACAAGAGCCTCGAGCGTCGAGGACGTCCAGGAGATCCGTGCAGTCTTCCGGTGATGTGTCCCACACGTGTGGCTGACGTCAGCGCTGGGCGGAATATGTCTGTGCTCGGTGTGACACTTTTTCTGACACATGGCCTTCACACGTGGAAGTTGGGTGCAGTTTTGAGCCTTCAGTGTTCAGTTGCTGGAGAAATGTTCTTGACGCCGCTCTCAGGCTGCGATGTCGGCGTCTGTGCTCAACGTGCGTGTTCAGCTGCACACGATACACCGAACGCGCCTGTCTGGGTGAGTGTCGGCGTCATTGACCTGTTCCGGCGATGATGTCCAGTGCAGGAAACTCGAGAGGGGTGGGTGGGTGACCTTTCCCTCCAGTGTCCGTGTGATGCAAAGTTTGGTGTTTGGCTCGTAAGCGTGACATGATAAAGCTGTCGTCGTTTACTTCGAAGAGCGGAACAAGTGGTGTAAAACTGGCAATTGGACTGATGTCGGAGGTTTGCAACCCCGGATTAAAGCTGCTGTTTACTGGGTCAGATCTCGTGTTTGCAGGCGCGAATCTGCTGTTTTGCATTCCGGTCGCGAGGGCTGCGGCCCCCGCGGTGACTGCGGGGGCTGCGGGCGGAGGCGATCACTCCCCCGGGCGGAGCCGGAGCCAGAGCCGGAGCCCCAGGCCCGCCCGCCCGCCCACCGAGCAGCGCTGTGCTTCTCCAGGTTGAGAGTTCGCTTTGTTTCTCTCTGGATGGAGACTTTCGGCCGTGTCGGAATGGTCTTGAGCCCTCAGAGTCAAAACGAACAGGAAGACCGCGCTCGTGTCGCACGTTGTCAACTGCTGTGTAATGAACGGGGGAATTGTGAAATGTGCGAGCAGAGGTGGTACGGTACGCCTGCAGCCGAGTGAAGTTTGGCTTGCGGAGAAAACAAATGCCACTTAAAATACAAAGAAATCTCCGCGGGGAAGTGAAGACTGCAGCTGGAGGCGAACATCTGTGGGTGGAAATCAGGTCACCGCGGGCGGCTGGCTGTTTGTACACGAGGCACTGATGGATGGAGGGCGACGCGCAGTAAGTCAGAGCTGCGGCTGCGGGTCGGTAGAGCCGCCCGCGTCGAGTGCGGTCTGCCGGAGTGGACGGAGTTCACAGGCGTTCAGCGTGTCAAACAAGGGCAGAATGATAAGTGTTGCAAGCGAACAAAATCAAGAAACAGCCAGCTTCCGGTCTTGTGACTTCCGGTTTTAGCTGAAGAACAGTGGGAATGTGGTGTCACACGGAACGTGACTCAGGCAATCTTCCCTTCTCTCCATTTGTCCCATCTCTCTCTCACCATTCTCTCTCTCACCATTCTCTGTCTGTCTGTCTGTCTGTCTGTCTGTCTGTCTGTCTGTCTGTCTGTCTGTCTCTCTCTCTCTCTCTCTCTCTCTCTGTGACAGGTGATGTGAGCTTGGATGTCAGGTCTCCCTCCTGACTCGGATGTTTTGATTCGTCGCTTCGCTCGTCTGTTTCCAGGGCTAAATTTCCGGGCAGTACGTCCAGGGCTCTGCCCCGGCTGTTCCGGATTGACGGGTTGATTTGCTTCCCCGCCGTTCTGGTGTAGCGTTCATTTCACCTGATCAAACACAAAGAAACCGGCCAATGAAATATGCACAATGATCCTCGGGGGGATTTGATTGACACATGTGGAACGCTTTCCTTCGCATGGTTGACACGCTTCGGGGAGACACGTGCAGCCCCGGCCATGTACTGCGGGTTCTTTGTCTCGCAAAGTGATTTTACTGCGCAAATCAATGCGCCTTATGTGGCGTTAAAGCTGTTGTTGCCTTGGCGACGAGAAAGATAATGTTTGCGGAATGAAAGTATGCTACTACTCGTGCTGCACACTTGCTAATTCGCTGTGACAAATTGCAGGAGGCACGCCGCCGCGGGGTGGGAGCGGCGCTCTTGAAGCAATCCAACCCGTTTCAACTTGGTAAATGAGGAAGATAATGCGTGGTGAGGGTTTTGATGGAGTGACTCTCTGCCTGGTGTTGTACTCGCGGCGAGAAGCGAGAGGGTTGGTGTTGACTTGGTGGAGGGTTTGCACAATGGAGTCAGGCGGGGAGAACGAGTGGGTGTGCAGATGGCCTGGGCGGAATGTCGGTGGCCACGGAACAATGCCAGCAACGTTAAGTACTTCTTCACAAGGTTGTGAGATTGTGGAGGTATGCGTATTGTGGACCCAAGGTGCGAGACGGGAAGGAAATTTTGCGGTGGCAACTGGCGTCAGCATTGAGGCATGCTGCCCTATGCCGACCTGATGTCCACCCCTGATGTCCACATCCTCAAGCTCTCGTTCCATTGGACATCTGCAGCGTGGCCAGGCACCTCTACCAACCGCGTGAGAAATTACTTCCGGTTTCCAGCGAGTGCTGAAGCAGCACGTGTGCGCTCGTTTCGGTGATGATGTCACCTCGCAGTCACTCCAGGTGTTGCGTGCATGGCATCTTGCAGTTGTGCTTCTTACACTGAGCAGGTGAGCGGAGGCGCAGTCCGCTAAAAATGGAGATTCAAGCACAGACGTGTGCTCTTCAGCCTCTTGTGCACGTGTGCGTGCGTGCGCGTGCGTGTGTGTCTGAACCCAGAGCCTTTGGGATCGGTTTCCAGTTGTTTGAAGCTGTACACGTTTCAAAATGTCCAAAATGCCCGTGTCCACCTCGCGCGTACACAAGTCACATATTGGTGGCGCCGCCAGCGTTGCTGGCAAAACGTTCACTGACGGCGCGGTCTCGGTTGTGATTGCAGGCTTCGGCGCGGGGTGGTGATGGCGGAGGCGGTGCTCCGCGAGAAGGAGAAGCTCGAGCGCAAGAGTTCCAAGTCGCGCCTCTCCAAGCAGGATGAGGTCGAGGACCCCGACGACGCCGACGACAACTCGCCCAGCTCGGAGGCGTCCGACGCCACCGTCATACCCGCAGGTACACCTCCGTCACACTCGTAGGTACGCCACCTGTATATCAGCGGCGTGCCCAGTCAGCGTGCGAGTCATGATGTCAGTGGAAGGTGGTGCAGGCCAGAATCATACGAGGTTCTGTCAACTATTCTGAGAATGTGCATGATCTTGCAACTCCGAGAAGGACAATAGAATCGGCTAGTCAGCTGTTGTCTCGAGTCAATCAGCCGTGTCCAATGGCTCAGCCATGAACATGAACATTCTCAGAATATGTTGATAGAACCTCGTACCGACAGGTACGTGTGCGCTGGTGTCTTGCGTCTGCGTAAAAATCAGAAATTGTTGCGTCAGGATCTCACCCTTGGGCATCCCAGCCGTACCCAAGGCCAGAGAACACAACACATACCCACATACCCTGCCAGCCGTACCCCAGGCTGAAGAACGTCAGGGAGCACAACACATACCCTGGAGGCGGCTCTTGAAGCCCGTGCCTTCTCGTTGGCAGGAGGGAACGACACTCCCGTGGTGAACACGCCGAGCGGCGGCTCGCCCGAGTCCAACTCGCCCGATGACGGGAAGGACTCCGGCGGGGCGGGCGGCGGCGCCGCGGGGGGAGCGGGCAGCGGCGGCGGCGGGAAGCGCCTCGAGACGCAGAAGAGCTCGGACTCCGGCAGCCCCACTCAGGTACGCGCGAATTGTCTTTGTCCAAAGGTACCCGTGTCTCGTACCGTTGTACAGGGGACCCAAGGGCACCAGCGCTCAAACCTCGACCCCACTCCTCCGATATACCCCAAATAAAATGCACCACTCCACCCGCAGGTTCAGAGCCTTGTTCTTCTCAAGGTGAAATACTTTGATCAGTCAGGGGGGGGGGGTTCGTCCCCCGCACGTTGGTCCTGGACCCGCCGAGTACATTTTCTCCAAAAGTTGATTCAAACAAACTGTTCGTTCAAGAAAGTCGGGATTTTTCGTCTCGGACGTGCGGGCACGGTGCGTGTGGAAACATGGCACGCCTTCAGATTTTCGGTCCTCCGGCTGACCTGAGTGGTGCAATGCAATCCAACACAACGAACAGGTGTGCGTGGGACGTCAAACACTGCGGTCACATGACCCTCAGTTGCGCCCGTTCTCGCCAAGGACACGCCAATTCCTGCTCGCACTTCGGTGTTATTCGCTGCCGCAACGAAGTCAGTGTTTCCGGTGCAACGAAGTCAGTGTTTCCGGTGCAACGAGGTCACGTGTTTACGGTGCAACGAATTCACGTGTTTGCGGTGCACTGCTGCAGGGCGGAAACCCGAAGGTGAAGCTGCTCGTGCGGAGCCACGCGCTGTGCGACGACGCGTCGCCGCCGCCCGAGGACGCCGCCGCCGCCGCCGCTCCGACCGTCAAACCCGCGGCGTCGCAACAACCTCCCGCCGCGACCTGCGAACCTGCAGAGGTGAGCGTCGTCCCGTCACTGCGTCTTTGCCGTGATTGATGTGAGATAGAAGGTGGCTTACGAATAGCCATGCTGAAACGAGCAAGATCCAAGTGTGAAACGTTGTGTGTGTGTGTGTGTGTGTGTGTGTGCGTGCGCGCGCGTGTGGTTTGGGTGCGCCTTGCCCCCCATCGGAAGGAGTACATATTTGAAACCACGTGATGATGTTTCCCTGCAGGTGGCGCCCGCAGCGTCCGCCGTCACAGCGACGACGTCGACGGTCACCACCACGACGGTGGTGGCGGGCGGCGACAGCGCGACCATCGCCACGGCAACGCTCAGCGTCGCGTCGCTCTCTCCAACGCCCAGTGTAAGTACTCATACTCCGTGATTTCTGAATACTTTTACGCGGTGCAACGTGACCCGTACCAGGAACGTCAACAACAAAATACGTGAGGCTCCCAACTCGCTTCCGGTGGTCTGCTCACGGGACAACGCCCTAATATCTTTACACGTGTGGATTCGCACGTGTGTCAACGTGTCACGTTCGCGGTGTGGCTGGCACCGACGTCTTCGCACAACCAGCGATGCCAACACGGACAGTTCGTCCGGCGTTTGATTCTGTGACACTGGATGCTGCTTCTTGTGCAGCTGTGGTCAGCGTCATCGATACCACCGTCGCTGCTGTTTTTGTCGTGTTTCGAAGCCCTGTCCAAGTGTACACACGAAGCGACACTTTTTTGCGAGCATGCTTGTTTCAGTCGGAACAGTGCTGATTGGGTACAAAAGTCTCTTTTCATGAGAACTTTTCTCTTGACCAGCACTTTGTTTCGCGTACGTGTGCAATTTGTTCAATACCACGTGCACAGCCACCAAGTTCTGTTGGAAACTGGAGACGTGGGCAACTGTGGAATGGCTCTCTGTGAACACTCGCATGCATAAATGAAGGGCACCGACCACAGGGGAAGGGGGCGGCGGTCTTGCGATGAAAGTGAGGGGCGCTTTAGAAAGTCTCCTGCGCAGACACAGAGAGCTGTGATCGAAGCGCTATTACTTCCCAACACAAGACGCGAATTTGAGCCTGTGAGGCCGGGGGGACCCCGCACGACACAGGACGGGCGGGGCGGGCGCGCTCGGCCAAGAAGCGACAAATCGACCGCACCGTCGGAGCCCTGTACTCGTGAAAGCGGGGCGCTTTGAACCGTTCAGACGGCATTCGGGCGGCATTCGGGTCTCTTTCACACTCGCTGCGTCATGCGGATGCAAGGGAGGCTGAATCACACCACATGCGCCGTTAGTGGGCGTTGCATCGTCGCTGGTGGGGCGGGCGGTGAGACGCTGAGGTTTTCACACAACATCCGTCAGTGGTTTCAACTCTGCAGCACCCATTGATGTGAAGAGGGGCGCAACGCGTGACGTATTCAGTGTGAAAGAGGCATCAGTGGGATTGGTAGCCACTGGACAAAGCAGATACGAGTAGCAGGCGCCGTGTTTGCGCCGAATGCCTTGTGCGTTGCGTGTCATGGACGTTGCGTCTGTTCCATCTTGTACTTCCACCGCTTCTGTGTTAATCTGACAAAAGACGCCCCACAACATTGAGCACCCGAAGAAGCTTGTGTCCTGGACTGGATACTGTCTTCAACATCGTTTCAATGGGATCTTGTGCCAGAATATAGAGACCAAAAGACTGGGTGCGTCTTGTGCTTGAGTGCGACGACTTGTACACGGTTGAATACGGTACGCAGTGGAGAGGGGCTGGTCAGTGGTTCATGCACGAGCTGAAATACTTTGTAGCTCGGAGCCGCGAAGGTCAATTGTCTGCACGACGCTGCAGCAAAATAGACACTCAAACACGACGTGAAATGTCACGTTGGACCCACCAAACAGTCACCGAGCCTGTGAGCCACTTGATCGACTCTTGCTCGTGTTGTCTGACAGAGGCACAAATCCACGAGTCCGTCGTGCATTTTTCCAACGTGCCAAAGTGAACTCCATGTTACGAGAGACAGTCACAGACTGGATAATGGCAGGTCTCTTGGAGACAGCCAAATCTGGAAACCTGGGACGAGCGGGAGAGAAGGCAATGACTCTTCTTCGTGTGAAGAATTCAACGCTGAAACTGTTCACGTCACTTTACAAGAACTCAGGGAAGTGGGTCAAAGTTCCTTGTCTTCAAAGGCGAGTCCAATCACACCCATTCCACAGCTCGTTGTTCACGAGTTCCTGCAGAGTTTCATTGTGTGAGAGGCAGGGAATATGCGTCGTCAGTGGCCGAGTCGGCTGCAGTGCGGAGACGCCGCGTGCGCTCACATAGGAGCTGCCTGGCTGCACTGCGCACAGCTCAGTATGTAAAAGACCAAAGTGATCAATTTCAATTTGAAGCAGCTTCTTGCTAAATATAGACACAGCCTGTATATCAGTCCGTTATGGGTCCTATTCATCCATCGATTCGCAGTCGGGGATGGCGCCGAGGTTTCGGCTCCCTATTCTCCGGCGCGGGTGCGGCGTGCGTGGGCAGAGCGCCGCCTCACATGTGAGGGGGACCGGGGGACGGGAGGGCGCAGCGGCGCCGCGTGTTCTCGCATAATCTCGCGTTGCGTGCGCAGACAAAAGGACGCCGCGTCGGGAATGGGGATAAAATCTGATTCGCGGTGCTGGCGTCCTGGCCTCAACTCGTTCGCTGTACTGGCTTCTTCGTGAGAATGAACACTGTCAAAAAGAGTCGCTACATGTGAAGCGCAGCGTTGTTTCTTTGGCTGCGTCCTTCTCACCACGGTGTTGCTGCAGGAGCTGATGTGTGACTGGGATGACGGCGTCACGGTGTTGGTGCCCAGCCCTGTGAGCGTGGCACCACAGACCCCCGAGGCTCTGGAGCAGGGCCCGGGAGACAGAGGCGTGAGTTCGCGCAGCGCGCGGCGCGCCCGGTCCTCGGGGAGAGAGAGAGGACGCGCTCCACACCGGCGCCGAAGTCGCAGCTGGCGTCACCAGGCATTTCGATCCCATCGTCGTGTTTGTTTGCACGTTTGTTTGTGTTGTCTGCGTTTGTTTTCGTGCGACGTTCTAGTTTCTCCAGAACTTAACAGGTGGAATGCTTTGTCAGATTTTTCCGGGGCGAGACACGGGTTTGGGGCCTCTTTCTCACTGGTTGCGTCGTGTGCGGCATTCCAAGCGATAACTCAGCGCCCTTAACACGTGGACGGACGCCACACATGGTTCATCCAGTGTGACACAGGCCTGATACAGTCCCCGATTTCTCGTTCTGAATGTTGACCTGGCATCTCGAAAACGCTCCTGTGATGACGATTCGCCTGTGCATTCTCGAGGTGCTTGACACGCTGACTTGTGGCCGGCTTGGCGCGTGTCTACACTGCCACGTGTTCTTGTTTGGTTGAAGACGCTTGTCGTTCCTGGTGTAGTTGCCAAAGATTCTTTGAATGTTTGTGCACAAAGCCAATCATTTTCGCGATGTTGTCTTTGCAGAGAGGCAGTCGGCACCGCTCGCTGGAGAAGGACGGTTCCCAGGGCTCCGTGACGTCCCACTCTGGAGGCACCTCCCCCTGCCTCTCCCGAGGTGAGTCCTACTCCGGGGGCACCTCCCCTGCCTCTCCCGAGGTGAGTCCCACTCTTGGGGCACCTCCCCTGCCTCTCCCAAGGTGAGTCCCACTCCGGGGGCACCTCCCCCTGCCTCTCCCGAGGTGAGTCCCACTCCAGGGGCACCTCCCCTGCCTCTCCAGAGGTGAGTCCCTTCTGACAAAATTGGGTTCAGGAGACTTGTCAGCAACTGGATTTGAGACATTGAGGAAAAGATTGATTGATTGATTGATTGATTGATTGATTGATTGATTGATTGATTGATTGATGCAGACTCGAGCACGGAGACATACACGGACTCGACGGGGATCGACCTGGAGGAATTCATCCGCGCCACGCTCAACAAGAACCCGAAGGACCGACACATGCTGCTCAAGCTCGAGACCGAGATGCACAACTTCATCCGCGACTCCAAGTGCGTCCCGCACGTTGTGGTTCCTCAATCAGTAATTCCTCCAGGGGCCGATCCATGGTCTGGTCAGATGGTCTCCCGTCACGGAGGGTCGGGTGTAACTTTGACCACGTCTCTCTGATGTGGAGATGCAGCTTCTGCGCTGTCTGCATCCGGACCATCTTGATGGTTCTGGAGTTCTTATCGGAAATTACTTCCGGTTGTTGACTTCCGGTTGCTTCTCCCACAGGCACGAGTACCTCAAGTTCCCGCAGATGTCGTCCTACCACCGTATGCTCGTGCACCGCATCGCTGCCTTCTTCGGCCTCGACCACAACGTCGACCAGAGCGGCAAGAGCGTCGTCGTCAACCGCACGCCCAACACGCGCATGTACGTACCACGTGACCACTGCCCGTCTCGCCCTGAAGGCGTCAAGCATGACCGCATTGGCGAACAAAACAAGTTCACAAATGCGTTGCGAATGTCAGGCTGCGCGAAGCAATGCGTCACACAACACGACAATTTGAAACGGATCTGACAATTGCGTTGCGTTCCAGAGCAGACCAGAACACGGACGCCATGCGTGACGCACCGAGTAAGATGCAGTGTCCATTGACTTGTTCAGAGACGCAATGCGTCCAGTGTGAGACACTACCTCAGTAGCCACAGCTTTGCTTCTCATTTTGCGTGTCGCTGACGGTGCGCACCGACAGAGCTGTGAAAGGTTTCTTGTCCAACGAGTTTCAATGGAAGTTTGGACTGTGTGTTCAGAGCTCAGCCAGAAACAAGTACCCGAAGAAGCATGTGCCCTGGGTTGGACTGTCTTCACCATCGTTTCAATGGGATCTGGGTGCCGTCTCGCATGACCGCATTTGCGAACTGAACAAATTGACAAGTGCGTTGCGAATATGAGGCCGCGCGAAGCAACGCGTGACACAACACGACACAGTTGGAAACGGATCTGTCTTCTCCATGTTTGCGTTTGTGCATTGCAGACCGGACTTCAAGTTCAAGGAGCACCTGCGAGACGAGTCGTCGTACGAGGACCAGCCCAAGCGCCAGATCCTCAAGCGCGAGAGCGCCAGCTTCGAGGAGGTGAGCGAGCCGCGCGCTGCGCACCGGGGGGAGGCGGCGTCCGCTGCTCTGAAGGCAGTTCAGAATGCCTTCCCGGGTCAGTCTGACAGGACCCGGTTCGAGTGTGGGAGTTTCAGATTCCCAACCATGTTTTACACAGCAGAACATCGTGTGTGAGCAATAAGACTCTACGTTGACTTGAGTGTCTTTTCTGGACTGGCATACCCCAGCCTACACTCTGAAACAAAAAGTCACAGTACCAGGCTGCTCCAACTGCATTCTGACCCGAGACAGTGTGAAACACCACAACCAACGACGCTTCCAGGCCAGATTACGTTCGTCCTTCAATGCAAACAGAAGGCTCGCGTTGCACGAAGCGTGTAACGTCCGTGTGAACGTTGGCGTTGCAGGGTCGGAATCACCTGAGCGTGGACAAGAAGAGCAAGTCGTTCGAGGAGCGCGAGGAGGACTACAAGAAGGCGAGGGACCGCATCTTCAGTCAACAAGAGGTGGGTGTGGTGGGGAGGAGCGCGAGGACGGAGAGAGGGAAGAAGGGAGGGGCAGAGGGTGAAGAGAAGGGTGACTTGTACGTGCTGCAGCTGCCATGTTCACCCAGGTTCAGACTCACCGAATTGCTCCGAAATAGAGCATCAACAGAAGGGTGTGACTTCTGCATTTGTACCACTTTACCACTGTTTTATTGCGCCCTTAGTTCCCACTTGTGTTGGCGTACATTTTTTGTGCGAGTTATGCAAGGGTTGAACCTCATCTTGCTGTTGTGTGTTGGCAGTCGTCGTCGGCGGAGGGCGCCGGGCCGCTGCTGCTCGAGTCGCCGCTGTCCAAGCCGAGCACGCGCCAGTCGTCGGCGCGCTCCAGCAAGGAGGACCTGCGCTGGTCGGCGGATGCGCGCCCCTGGAGCTCCACAGACTCCTCCGGCTACTCCACAGACTCGTCCGCCAAACTCAAGGTCAACATGACCAAGGCGTCCAGCTTCGGAGGTACGTGGGGAAGAGCGATAGTAGGTAGCTGGGTGCGAGGGAACAGGCATGGGCAATGGATGTGTGTGGTCAGAAGAGGGAGCAGGGCAGGGGAGAGCGGGTGGCAGGATACGGAGTCAGTCCAGGGGGCAGGGCAGGGGAAGGGACGGTGTGTGTGTGTCAGACCAGGGGGAGGCGAGGTCTGACATGCGTTCTCGTGAGCTCAGTGTCTCGAAGCAAATCTGGATTTTCTGGACCTCACTTTGGTCCGTTTCAAAGTCGACAAAGGGTCAGGTTGGAACCTGACTTCAGGGTCAGGATATCTGAACGCGCTGTATCTTGTCAAGTCCCTCAGAGGACAAACAAAACGTCGAGGTCAGAACTCACGCGGAGGAGCTCCTATTTCGAGACGCTAAGTAGCATAAAACCTGCGCGCTGTGCGCCCAGATCTCGGAGAAACTCCCGCTGCTAAGAACCCCGAGCCCCCCGTTTTATCAAAGCTTCTCAGTGTTGATTCCTCGCAGTTGTTGATTAATTTTTTTTGATAGCTTTAGACTGGCAGTGTTGCTCTGGTGGCTCCACCCGCCTTGAATCTCCGTGTTTTTTCATCACGTTTATTTTCCCGTGTAGATAACTGTTCAAACATCACGTTGTGTTGCGCAGTCTCCTTGGAAACGTACAAACGTTCACAATGGATTCTTGATGAAAGCAACACCTTTTTCATTCGATCACGTGCTTTCCTATCACGTGCTCACTTATCACGTGCTCACCTCTCGCTGTTCAGGAAAGCCTGTGACACACTTCCTTTGAACCATGAAGCTGATCCAGCCGTGGATCTTGGGACCTCGGGGCCCCACTCTGAAAAATTCTTCGTCTTCCTCCCCTCGCCTGTCCTTGTCTCAAATTTTTGGGTCTGCCCCTGCTGTGTCGCAGCCTTTCCATGCACTGTTTTTGTCACGCACCGACAGAGCTGTGAACGGTTTCTTGTCCAACGAGTTTCAACGGAAGTTTGGACTGTGTATTCAGAGCTCAGCCGGTCGACTATCTGTCTTGCCGTCAACCGCCGTTCCAAAGTGTCCACCTGATGTTCTGAAGTTCCCTCTGGTGGGTACAGGATTGGGGTAGAGAAAGGGTAACCTCGGGCTCAGCCAGGACGAACCCATAAAAGCTGGAATTCGGGAAGTGGGGCGGGGCGGGGACAAATTCTCGCGGCGAGGGCAACCTCAACTTCTCTGGGGGGGGGCGAAAAATTGTGGGGTGAAAATTTAATTTCAGGCCTGAGAGGGTGAACGCTCCCGCCCCTGGATACGTTTGAGCAGTGTCATGTCCATTGCCCCCTCCCCCTTGGCCCCTGGAGTTTGGTCGGTTGGTGCGGTTGTCGGCAGCTCGCGAAGGACGCGATCTCACTCACTCACTCACTCTGCTGCATGGTGTGTTGCTTTTTAGGTGTGACGGTCCTCAGTAGAAGCGAGAGTAGAACCAGTAGTTTGTCCGGTGGACGCTTGTCAAAAACAGGTCAGTGACATGTGGGCAGCTCTCGTGTATTATCGTGGCAACTCTGGTCTGGTTGGGGCGGGTCCAAGGGCAAGAGCCCACCCCCCCTCGGCCGACCCCAGATGGTCTCCCCCCCCCCCACGAGTTAGCATTGAATCCACCCCTCTTGGAGGTCCTCTTCAGGGTGTTTAGTAAGGAAACCAAGTCTTGAGAGACGAGAGACGAGCTGCAGAAATGTTCACGTGCAATTCACAAGCGAAAGGATCCACTTTCGTATGATCTGGATTCTGGGATTTTTTGCCAATCTGGGATCAAGGGCGACCGGGAAAACTTGGGCTCCTTTGATTCCAACAATCAAAAATGAGGTTCGTGTCGTATCGTATTGACACGAAATCAGTGCAGTGGACGAAATTCCCTTGCCGCCATTCAGCGCTTTTGATCCTGCGGGGGGGGGGGGGGGGGGGGGGGGGGGGGGGGGGGGGGGGGGGGGGGGGGGGGGGGGGGGGGGGGGGGGGGGGGGGGGGGGGTGGGGGGGGGGGTGGGGGGGGTGGG
>JAAUXT010106015.1_pt1 | contig 19168 bp, 22 predicted proteins | sample 7278171 | NCBI WGS metagenome assembly JAAUXT01 (sample SAMN14350112, study PRJNA611818) | marine sediment metagenome | isolation source: surface marine sediment (1.8m) | place: French Polynesia: Moorea | collected 2018-08 | reverse complement strand
TCCCCAGTTCGCTAGCTGGAAGAGTAATGGTGTGTGTGTGTGTGTGACCACGTCGGACCATCCTAACTCAATGAGGAGAGAGGCCGCAGGAAAGATTAGCGCACGTTAGGATCAACCAGGAAAAGTCATTTAGGTTGGGAGTGGGAACAGTCCCCTCGGTTACTATATCCGTTATGGAGAGTGTGATCCAAACTACGAGAGCCCTTCTCTCGGATGTATGGCCCACACTGTACTGTGTGTGGCCATGAAGTACTCACGTTGGTAGAGGATTCATTCTGTCGAGGCAGATGCTCCTGCAGCGTACATAGTCAGGGCCGTTCTGCCCCACTAGGGAAGGAACGACCCTGCATTGATGTGCGTTTCCCCCCGTCACCCCTTTTGTAAAATCTTGATGCAATGACGCTAGCATCAGAACTTGGACCGAAGTACGCCACTCAAAATTATCCTAGTCAAGGCACCCCAATTTGCAAGTTGCACGGCCCCAGCATAAAACCTCGCAGCACAATGAAAAGCTGATACTTATTTCAGGACGGAATGCAAATGAATCAGATGTGAAACATTTCTTGGCTGAACTTTTCAGATGAAGTGAGAGATCCAGCGTCCGACATCAACACGTTGGGCGGTCTGCCAGACCCAACGTTCGGTCCAGCCGAGGGCTGCAAAACCAACTGGCAGTTGTCCCTTGAGAACCTAGAGAAGCAATTTCGAGAAGAGATTCCACGGCTGACGTACCCGTACTCAGACAGGTAAACCTGCCGTTACTGTAAGGCGGCAAAAAGAAAGCACGGAACCTACTGTGGCACTGGCCCATTGCTCAAGAGTGACCACCAGGGTTCCCACTCTGTCTGCAAGAAACAAATTGTTGGCAAAATTCAGAAAATTATTCTGGAAGTCAGCAAAAAACAGAATGGAGTCCAGAAACGTCACGAAACAATGAGAAGTATGAGGTGAAAATGACATCTCGGCAGTTTGACACTCTTTCCCAGAGTGACAGTGGTACGCAACGGATTCCTGACAAACACCTATGGCAGGCAGAGGTTTTGAAATATATTCAGGTCGTGCTACATGGACAGTTGGGACGAAGAAGAGAAGCGGGACTGCATAATGTTCAATTACTTTGAAAGGACCGTGAACATGCTGCAAGGCAGTACTGAGTCATTCTCAAAGGCTGTCCGGGTTCTCCTGCACATCGCCAACATCTCAGTCTCAAGTACGTTTTCGATCGGGTGTGTTCAAAGTCTGTGGGACTCGGATGGAGCGGAACGTTGTTTCCAACTCACCACGGGATCAGTGGGAAATTAATTATTTGGTTTTCTGGTTTCGTTGCAGTGATCGCGAGCGAAAAAGCATGTCCAGCTCGCGCACAGAGATTTTTGCACGATTTGGCACATTTGGTGACGCTTTTTGTGTTGGATCCCGAAACAAAGACCAAAATCCCCGCAACTGAGCTGAAGGAATTGCAGTGGTAATGTATACACATCTGAGTTGTTTCTGAATTCAGCTCAGACCAGCATATTCTTCTGCAGCCGCGCCGTGTGCCGGTATTTCACTGGCGATAACTGATAGAATGGATGTCACCCAACATCGGGAACTCCCGTATCTTCTGGATTGTCACCAATGGGTCATCGACATTGAAGTGTCTTTTGATGTTTCGTACCCTGGACCTCCACCATTGGGGTGGGATGGGCGTTCGAAATCTGAATGGCCATCACCCGTTTCGGAGTTCAGGATGTGGGGTTGCGTCACCCAAAAGGACATTGCGCTGGAGACGAGCCTGTGTTCAATGCGTGACGTTCTTGTTTGTTGGCGCTACAATTTGTCTTTTCACAATTTTCCAGGCGAAGCAAGGAACTGTTGAAACAATGTCCAATCATGGAAAGTTCCTGGGCACAGCTGCCCACCATTACGCGTCTCTATGTGGACAAATTGGACTGCGTAAGTGCTGCTGCATTTATGACCGAGAGCAGCATTGAACAGCAGATTTGTTTTTTGTTCTTGTTTGTGGTTTGAGCCATTTATCTGTCGATAGAAAGAAGCGGAGGGGTTGTTTACGGAGGCCATGTGTGCCACCTACGCTCCAGAATGGAGCACGGAGCTCAAAAATCTCGTCACGGGCAAGGTGCAGCCGAGAGACAGGTGACCAGTTTTTCGTCTTTCTTTTGTTTTGAAACAAGGGCAATGGCGTGTCAGAACAGAACAACCAGAAATAACAAACTTCTAATTATTTGCGAACACGTGTTCTCAGAGACAAGTACGCTTGCTCCTTTCAGCACCTACGAAGAGGACATTCGACTTATGCTGGCGAGAATAGAGACAATGATGTATCTGGGTTCTGGACACAGCCAGAAAAACATCTGTCTCCTTTCTGAGAGAGTTCTTCGTGTCTTGGTGCGAGAAGCTTTGAAAGTGAGTCTCCGCTCGCCGATCATGTCCAGACTCTGACTTTCATTCGCTTCTTTAGGTGCCCAAAAGACTTGTTTTTACCGTGACGTTCACGTTCCTTTTGAACAGGACTCCATCTTGGGGGACTACTTGCAAGGCGATGCAGTCGCGAAATTCTTCGAGCCAGAAGATCCTCAACCATCGGCATCTGATTCTTGTGATTTGAACATTTCCAAGTCGACTCGTGGTTCGTACGAACAGCCATCTTGTGGAAAAAATTTGCCAGGAAGCCTTTGTCTCGCTGAAATGTACAACCAGGCACTCTTTCGTCTCTTACCACAGGAAAAAGAAAACGCAAAGCTGGAAGGCCAAGCGAGACACCTGCTGCCAAGAAACCACGTTTCTGCGACGTCGAGAGTGAAACACTGAGCAAACCCTCAAGTCTCACCAAGGTTGGACACTCTGCCACATCTGGTCATTTTCTCAAACCAAAACCTACAGTAGCCTGTGGCTCATGTGTTCCTTGTCAGTCGAACTGGTTCAAACAACGTTTTTCCACGGATACATCCACCAATCAATATTTGCTCAGGTGCCTCCTCCAGAGCGAACCTGTGAACATTGGCAATCGCTGGAAGTAGATTTACGGCTTTCTTTTTGGGTGCAGGACCTGCCGAACTTTTTGGAGGTCATGTGGGGTGGGGTAGGTCATGGGGGTCACGCGAACAAGCAAGGATCCCCCCCCCTTCCACAACAACGTAGGTCTTGGGAGAGGGTACAGCCTGCCCAAATGCCAGACAGCTCCCACACCCAGGGACAGGTTCAGGGCAAGACCTTTCTTTTCCATGTGTCTCAAAGATTTCTGAATCCTTGGGATGTGCCTATCTGTCCTCAAGACTCTGCTTTCTTGTTCTCATTGCAGGGCCAGCTGGCGTACGGTCTGATGTTCGTGTGCCACACTCTGATCAAACAAGGTCCTGGAGAGGAAACCATTTCTGACCGCTCGTTGACTGGAGCGTGCTTCCTTGGCCTTGAATTGAGTCGTCACAAACTCCTGGACAAGGAAGCAAACATTGGGGTGCTCGAACACAAGTGGATGTTGAAGGTGCAGATTCGTCCATAATGGGCTGACAGTATTTTCTGTTGGTTGGAAGACAATGAAATCAGACGTACATCCTTCCTTGTGCAGCTGGAGCGCAAACTGACAGGGTATTTGGCGGATCACGTGCAGGATTCGGCCGTATTCGCGTCGCTGTACCTGTCGGCGATGACAACTCTCGGTGCTTCCTGGTACAACGGCGGGTATCCTCTGGTCCTGCTCAACGAACTCATTTTCATGTGGACTCAGGTGAGAACTCACTTGGTCGGTTTCCAGGCGTTTCCGTTTTCAGACACAAAGCACAGGCTATCAGTACATCTGCGAGAGGAAAACGTGGTTCTGGTGGCACAGTCATCGGGCAATTGGAATCATGACCTGACCAATGTTGGGAGGTTGTCAAAGAGAGGGTTTGGTGCTTCAGAACGACTGTATCCAGAAGAAGAAAGGAGGTGTTCTGACCCTCTTGGGGAGCTTGGTACGAGAGTGTCCAGACCCTGCAGAGAGTTTCCACTTTCCATCAGATGTTCCCGGATCAGTAATCGGTAGGAGTTGGTTTTTCCAAAGGAGGAATTGTCGCGTCAAGCTGAACTCGACAACGCTCTTTTTCTCAAGCAGAGATCAACAAATTCTTACTGTTTTTGCAGGAGGTCAACCGTACGTGCAGAGGTTGGTTTACGCTCTGACGGAGAAGCTGCTGTCGCTCGTGGATGGAACGAACGCTGATCACGCCGCGTTGACGTGTGAGGTGCGCAGTGTGTCTCTCGCGCATTGAAACTGGACATCGTGGCGTATCAGTTGAAAAGATTTCGAAACTTCGGAAACTGGGAGAATCCATTGTATCCGATTCATTTCTGGGAAGAATTTTGAGGCGTGGGATTATTTCAGACTTCTCAGCAGACTGACCAGGAAAACATGTCATTTCGTGAATTCTATTTCGCTGGTTGTTTCACAGATTTGTTTGACTTCAGGGTTGGTGTGTTCGTTGTGTGCCACGCAAATGCTCGTTTCAGGTCCTGGATTGGTTCGTACAACATGGGGACCAGGCTTTGCTGCGAAGAATCGTGCAAGACCTGCAGTTACACACTGCCAAGTTCAGGAAGAACACAGAGGTGATGAAGAGAATTCTGACCTTGGTGATTCACGGACGAAGAACACACGGCAACGCCCTGGACCACTATTACAACGGGTAAACGCATCTTGATAATGTCGCGTTTCTGACACAGTCCAGGTGAACTGAGGCGTCCAACGCTGGTATAGTCCAGGTAGAATGGAGAACATAACTTTTTGCAGTCGGTACGAGCGCAGCGATAGTTTCATCATCAGTCTTGCATCAAAGCTTGGGATCTCCAGCCTGCGCTTCATTCAGGATGTGTGGAAGGACATTTTTTCTTCTCGTGACCTGGAAAAGTTACTGATAGAATTGAAGAAAGACATTGTGCATGTCAAACCAGCGAACAAACTGCCAACACCTGTGTCGGAACTAGTCGTGCAGTACTTTGAGTAAGTACATCTTGCAACAGTTGTTGGTGTATTCCAAAGAGTACCGGTGTGCGCTTGTGTTCTCAATGTTGCTGCTCTCGGGTGACTTCGAAGAAGTTTTTGTACACGAATACGAAGTTTTGTTTGTCGAGGTGTGAATTGCAATCGCCCTGTTTTCAAGTTTCCTGTCAGCCAATATGTTATTTTGCTTGAATTGCTTCCACGGAGGGGGGGATCCCAGTTTGAGTCACTCGTTTGATGGGATTCAATCGGTGATGGCGATTCGGCGTGTGTCTACACTGCTGAGTGTTCTTGTTTTTGTACTTTGGTCCGCTGAGAGTTGCTGAAGTTGACTTCAGGCGTTTCCCCATTTGTGAATTTTTGTTCACAGGCGTGAAGATTGGCATGACACTGGTGCACTGGAAGTGTTGCTTTTGCTCTCCGAACATGAGCTCATGCGTCAAAAGTGCATCGACATCATTCTGAAGAACTACAAGAACTACTCTTATCCAGCCTTATTCAGACTTGCCCAATTGCTGTCCGACCCCGACAGTACCTCGAAATCTTCGTCTGGCGCTGGATACTTCAGCGAACAGGCGTTTCAGGTGAGATTCTGATGACAAGCAAAACTTTCCATGTCTGATCGCTGTCCTGAATGGTCTGCAGGGTTGTGAGGTCATCTTTCAGGCTGTGGAGTGTGGACTGGAAGTTATGCGAAGTCAGAATTGCTCTGAAAACCGGCTTTTGTGGGAGTCTAAAATCAACTGGATTTGTGACATGAGCTTCAAGGACAAAACAAAGAATCCGTACTTCAAGGTATCCACATGAGCGCGACACATTGCCTTTGCCTGATCATTTCTGCTCGATATTTGCTTCGAATTGGCGCGGCCCTTATTCCGTGCACACAAAAACATGTTTTGTTCTCGGCCAGAGGGCATTGGACGCATTTGCACAACCGGGAGTGGATGTTGCAGTGAAGACCCAAGTCTTGGACATCCTCCTTCCGCAGAAACAGCTGTACAAGAAAGCAGCCAAGCTGGTCAGAAGCGTCCTGACTGCCTACGAGACAGAGATTCAGGTGCGTGGGTGTTTTTTCTCTCGCAGGCATGTCGGTCTGAGATTTCGGTGGGCGAATTTTCATCCTTGTTTGGTGGATTCGGCAGGCTACCGGTACCTCGTTGCTCGGCAGTGGATACAGTGAACGCCGCTACAAAGGCTTCATTGAAGCAGTGAAGAGAGCAAGGGACGTCTGCGACAAGTACTTGGAGGACGGAGGAAACACCTTCATGACGACTGTTGTGGAACCGATTCTTCTGAAACACCGCGGCAAACAGAAATTGCTGGCGATGTTTGAAGTGGAGTTCGGGGAATCTGTGTTGCAAGCAGTGAAACGTGTAATTCACAACAAGAACGCCAAGCATTGAACAACCGCTTCTCGAGTGTCAAGCGATTAGCGTTTCACGTCGTCTTCCTCCAGTGTTATTCTTGAGCTATTTTCGCGCCCGTCCAGAGAAGTGTCCACGTGCGCAGATTGGAGATAATGAAGGAACCAGCAGCTCTCACCTGCGAGCAGGTGTGACATGCAGATTCACTTTGCCTGATGTTCTCAAGTATTGTCTCGAAAATGCTGCTCTTTAAACTCAGGAAGGTGAAAGAAACTGCCTGAACTGAAAACCATGTGTGTCAAAAACATTTATTGTTTTGTACTCCAGAACAGTGAACTGCCAAATAAAGTCCTTCGTTCCACAACTCGCCGTTTTCTCTCGACCTCGCCATTGTAAAATGAATCTGTCTGTGAGCAACTGCACTCCAGGGGTCCTGGTGGTGCAACATGCATGGGTTCGCCTCATTCGAAGGGCGTTTCACTTCCTGTTTCCCTGCGATCTGCACTTCAGCTACCAATGAAAGTGCGAGGAAACCACGTCTGGTAAACTTTCGCCGGTTTAATTAACCACTCAAAATGGTGCCGAAGCAAATCGTCATTTGAACTGAAGAAGGGAACAATGAACACGACAGACAAAAGGACGTAAACTTTCGCCGGTTTAATTAACCACTCAAAATGGTGCCGAAGCAAATCGTCATTTGAACTGAAGAAGGGAACAATGAACACGACAGACAAAAGGACAGTCTTCATTGGGGGAAAGGCAAACCTGAGTTGTGGGAAAACTTAATGGCAAGCCTTTGGATTTCTCTGCGCACTTTCGCACAAAAATGCACTGAAGCCACCAAATGTGCGAAGTCCCTTTGGGGCAAGCACCATGTGGTAGTGCAGTATATGGCAAGGTGGATGAAATGTCCCCTAGCCCCCTCCCCCTCCCCCCATCTGGACCCCCCTACCTGGACCCCCCGCCCCTTGTGGATTTGAGGATTTGTGTTTGCATGACTTGTGGAATACAAGGAGAACAAGGAAGAATCGACAACATTTCCGGCAAGGCACTTCGTACTGCAGTTGCCTTGAGCACTGCTTCTTGTTAGAGTCTACAGCTTGGTGCTGGTTCGCTTGTCAGCGGCGACGGCTCTGTAGTTGGCGGGCGCGTAGGCGTCTATGAGCGGCTGTCCGCGCGTCTCTGGGAGGAAGATGCTGAGCGGGAGGCAGACCGCCGCCAGTACACAGAACGTGATGTAGGGACCGAGGCGAGAGACCGTGCTCTGCATGCAACAATATGCTCGATGAAACTCACAACAGCGAAAGTTAAACTCTGCTGCAAAACGTCATTCGTGGGAAAACTTTGTTGTTGACACGTGGGCCAAATGACAATGAGACGCACCCAGTATACGAACTGTGGAGCTGAAATTGTCGCCACTCGAGCCGCGATGGATCCCATCCCCACTCCGAGGTTCCTGGTCAGAACAGAAGTCACGCGGTCTGCGGTCTCTAATCGCGCTGGATATTTGTGTGCATGTGTGTGTGATTGTGCGTGTGTGTGTGTGCATGTGTGTGTTTTTCGTCACATGTAAACAGTTTCACTCAAAACTGCACATTCACTCACAGGGAAGACGTAACACTTGCGGCCCGTTTGCTCGACTCAGAAATGAAACAAGTGAAAACCAGCACTGACCTGATAACGGTCGGGTAGAGTTCAGCAGTAAAGATCTGACAGACGTAGGTGCTGCCGAGCGCAGCCGACTTGCCGATGAGTGCGCACGCCACGATCACGTCCGGCACGACGTCCTCGTTGTCTGCGGAAAACACAAAGTCCGTTCGATCAGAATCTACGCCGCAACATCTGGGGCTGCGTCCTGGTGCGAATACTTATTTCAGGAGTCTGCGAGAAACTTACGTGTTGCAAGCACAACGAGGATTCCAATCAGACATGCCAGTCCGGTTCCAAGGTAGAGCATGGACGATGCACGCCTGCCAATCCTGAGAAGAAATGGATCTGTCACATCTATAGGAGGGACCAACTTGTCAAGTTGCGCGGTGCAAATAAGTCACAGCGTACACTTACAACCACAAGAACAGGATGGGGCTGACTTGAGCGACCAGGTCCACCAATCCACCGTATAGCATGTTCAGATAGCGGTCTCCAGACAGATTCTTCATGTTGAAGGCGTGCATGTAGTACAGCACAAACGCCGTGAACCTGGAATCAGAATTGTGGACGAATCCAAAAGCCAAAATTCAGCTGGCGACGAACGTGCATGTGGGTTGCAGCCAAATCTCTTCTCGTGCACAATGTACTGGCTGTTCCGTTCTTGAACATCCAATGAGGTCCTGCGTTCTGTAAAAAAATCAAACAGCGATCAAACGCAGAGTGTCAACTCACCACAGGGCGATGAGGATCACTGTCCTGATGGCGTATGTTCTGTAGCGGAACAGATCGATGTACGTGTACTTCCTCAGCCTCGCCTCTTCTTTCAGATCCACGTTGGCAGCTTTCTTCAGCATTTCCAGAGAAGGCACCGGCTTGTTGTTCTTCTCAGCGATCTTTTTGAGAACTTGCTGCGCTTTTTCGTAGTGGTGGTGCTGGTTCAGCCAGCGGGGGCTCTCTGGAATGATTCTGAATGAGAGAAAGATGAGGCAACACGGGTTCACATCAGCTTCGAGAAAGTCAGTTACGAAACATGTATTCCTCCTCACATGAGTGTCAGGAAGAGGACAACGCCCGTGGCGGATGTGACCATCGTCAAGTGAGTCCACTCTCTGATCCAGTACGCCTGAAACACATATTATCTCGTGTTCACAACAATTAATGATGTCCAGTCTGTGCGGACCGTGGGTCACAGCTGGTGGTTGAATTCCGGAGGGTCATTCAATTCAGGACTCACTTTTGGTCGCTGGTACGAAACATTTGAGACCCAAAGCTGTTGTCAAGACTCGACGTCTTGCCTGATCCGCAGTCCTTCCATTTCGCGGGAGTATCCCAGTGGAACAACAGAACTCTCAGTGACACCACTTCTGCCGCTGCATGTACGGTGGAATGAGTTGAAAATGTGTTACTCACCACGCCTGCCAGAGCCATGCTCCCCAGTGACCAGAAGCCAATTGTACCACAAAGGACCCGCCATTGTCTACCGACGAACTCGAGCGGGTACACACACGCGACGACCATGTTGGCGCCGAAGCCAATGCCCACCACCACCCGCGCGGCAGCGTACAACCCCCACGATGGCACAAGAGCCGACACAAATCCTGCAAGAGTTCCGTTGTTTGCGTCAAAACAGACATTTCAGAAAGAACTGACAGCCAAATCACAGCGTCAAAGCCCGACGATGTCCAGAGCGTGCGAGAATCAACGGGGTCGTCTCGACTCCGTCGACTCCATTTGTTACGTACCTCCCAGCAACATGATGACGTTGGCGATGAACCAGCTTAGTTTGCGGCCGAGCAGGTCAGACAGCTGCGCGAAGAAGGCGGCGCCGATGAGCAGCCCGACGCCCTGCAGCGTCGTCACCAGGTCGCTCACGTAATCCTGCCCGCACACCAACCCCCACTACCGGCAACGACAACGCAGAAATCGCACATATTTTTAGTTTTGTTTTGAGTCGCAGTGTGGTGGGTTTCCTTTTTGGTTGGTACGTCGGGGTCGTATACTTGCTGTTTCCAACTTTCGTTTTATTTGCGTGCCATCATGTTTTCGGGTTTTTGAACGGAAGATTCGGTCACTTCTCTGCGTGCTGACCTCGCTGACGATTGACGTGAAGCCGTCGACGAACTCATACTTGACGCACTTCCGCCCGTTCAAATCGCACGATTTCTTCGTTGACTCATTTTGGCCGAAGGTTTCGTTTGAACCCTCATACTGAGAACAGTACCATTCGGGCACAGCACCTGCAAAGAATTTCACAACCAAGTATACACTTATCGTAATGCGGGGGTCACCAACTACAAAGCAGCGGATAATGGCAAATGGGCTGGAAAATGGTTTGTTTGCACATGAATGAGAGGCACTTGCCAGTAAAAACTGTCACCAGCACTGCGAATGCTGCGTACACATCAAAAATAGACAGCAAAATAAAGATGACCCGCTGCCAATGGCCGAACGCTCCCAAGCCGTCTATGATATCGTCAAAACTGATGCTGTCGCCCTTGTTGTCTGCAAAACAAAATTTTTACACCGAAAAGAACATCGATGAGGCGTTGTTCTGTGACACTCTGCACTGCATAAAAGTTCAGCAACAAATAAAGCACCATTCTTGTCTGCTCAATTGTCCATGTGTGCAGCCTTTCGACAACACTTCGTGAAGCCAGAAATGCAAGAAATTATCCCGAACGTATCATGGCACGTATACTCGCGTACGCTTGCACATGCATTGCAATGCTCAAACAAAAACCCCGAAAAAAACAGCTTCGAGAGAAGATGGTGAACAAATGCAAAATGAAACAAAGATCATCCCTTTTTACCTTTTTGAGACTCGTCGAAGTCCAGTGGACCATTTTCTTGATTTTGTTTATCCATCATGACCCCTGAACAAAATCTGCGACCACAGTGATCAGATGAACATTGCGATGTCAATGGTTTCGCGTGAAATTGCTTTCACGAAAAAATACAGCAGTCTGGATTGGTCTGTGTGAAGTGTTTTACAAAGCAGAAGAGAACTGAATAAACAGCGGGATCAAGCACATGTCACAAAAAGTTGAACGAGTGTATACAGTACATCCCCACGACAATCCGCATCACTTCATTGTGTTTTCAGTATACTGTTTTGTACAAACATGACCCATTTTGATTGTGTGCATGTGCAATGCACCAGGACACGAGACGCGTCAATTGTCTTTCATCGTGTGTCCATGTCGTCTCATTGCCCAGTGGCCGACGCTCCTGCGTGCGCCCGTGACAGCAACAAGAACACCAAACGATTGGACACGCGTTGTTCTGAGTCAGGAACGACCGCTTTTGAGCAGCAAACCAATGAGCAACAAAATTGACCAAGCAGCCAACTGGTACAATGTTTGTTTGCTCTTGAATGCTGAATTTGTCTGAAAAACTTGTGGAAGTGAGGGGTTTGATATTGTTGGTGTGCTCGGACGATGAAGCAACATTCACAACTGTCTGGGAGAAACCGCAGGGTAAGCTGGCCAAATCCATCATCTTTTCCGCTCTTTGAACATCACCCCAGCTGCGCAGAGACAAGATGCAGTGACACCAGAGCGAAAACATTCGGTGACTGCAAGATTCGCAACAGTCTCGCACGTTTATCACTGCATGTGATGACGATGTGTCTGCTCTGCAACAGTCCACAGAAGGTCCTCTGTGATCCAAGAGCCCGAGTTGCGCCCTTGGACACCACAGAATTGGCCCGAAGTCTCATCGTCTGGTAACGTAAATGCACATAAGGCAATAAATGTGGTTGTCCAAAAGAAGAAACCAACTTTATTTGTGATTTGTAACTGCAAAAATATTTCACGACCAACTCACGCAAAGGGTTTTTTGTTCACGCGTGCTGCAACGAACACTTGTTAGCGATCACAGTGAGTGTGTGCAGCAAAGTTTGACAAAGCGTCTGTGCATGTCACAACACTTGGCGTGCATTGTTATGAAGGAGCCCTCCTTGTCACTGTCTGTCAGTCTGTCGCATTCAACTGTTCCTTTGCAGCATTCTCACTTCGACGATAACTCTTCAAAAATCAATGGGGAATACAAAGTTATTGTGCTTTCCTCTCGAGTTGGGCTCGACATACGAAAAGACCTTCAAACTTCGACGCCGCACATATTCGCCACTGCCATCCACTCCATGGTGCCCCCAGTGCCCGTCCGGGAAGAAAGAACGGCAAAATGGAATGCTTCCAAATGTCACGTGCGTCTGCCACTGTGAGGAACTCCTCTGATGAACGATCTCAAACTGCACCTTGTCAGGAGATCAAAGTCTGATCACTGAAGACTTCATGTCACTGAAAGCACCTCCCTGATGCACAATCCTCAAACAATGACCAAGCACCTGCAAGATTGACATGCGGGTAAGGTGAGCACCAATTTCTGTTTGAGCACCCTGTGGGGTTGCAATCCTTTGCTTCATACTGCGCAGCTCTGGTAACGACAAAACAACAAGCAACACAGCGATGCTCTCCACCATTGCACCAGTGTTTGAGCTGGAAGACCAGAAACCGCAATTTGTTCTTGAATTCGTTCCTATTTTCAACCGCACGATTTCAGGGATCACACATGTTGAGAGGTGCATTCACTGCAGCGAGGCATCTCAAATACCGCAGACTCAACTCAACAAACTGCAATTTTCGAGACAACCAGGCAAAGCTTTTGAACACACGAACTTGGCGCGTCGCGAGCGCACGTCCCCACACGTGTGTCACCCACTGATTTCAGTTGCACATGGGGAAACATACGACATTTGATATCATACTGGTTGATATTTGATCAAATTTTATGCAACTGGACTTGCAATACCGGTATACATGAGCCGCGTGCCCTACTGCCAGAACGTGATGATGTGATTCCTTGGACTATTCTGTAAAAACCAACCTGGGGTCTTGGGGAAAAGCAACCTGGGTTGGTTTGGTTGGAAACGAACTCTTGAGACAATTCTGTATTTTCTTGCACCAAGGTTGCTGTGCCCAACTTGCTTTGCCGGGCGGGGGTAAAATAACATGAAATGAACCCTGCTTTCAAAAAATTCTGCACACCTTGAAAAACAACTTGGGTGAAACAACATGGGTGGTTGGTTTACCCAAGCTGCTTCAGCAGGGGGGGGGGCAACATTCAGGATGCTTTGTTCAGAATGAACTCTGGTGAAGAAAACAAGGCTACCACCTGAAAAGCATGCGGTCTGCTTCGGGCCAGTCAGTTTCTCGCATGGCCACAGTGCTATGGCCATGGCTGAGTTACCAACTCAACTGTGGGGCGGGGGGTAACTCAGCCATGCCAAAAATGAAACTTGCTTGAATGGGCTTAAAATGGCACAAAAGTCATTTTCAGCACGGTTGAGTTTCCTCCCCCCCCCCCCGAGTTTGTTGGGCCAACTCAACCAAAAGTGACTACATACATACACACAAGACTCTGTATCACTATAATAAGCACGCATCCTGTCGGCAGAGCCGGACCGCGCGCTCAAAAACAAAACAAAAACGTACAGGTTGTTTCACCCCCACCCCCTGGTTGAGCAACCTGTCCACACACGGCAGCCACAGACACGGATACGCTTTCCCCGCTTGTACCTACGTCTACGCTGCCTTGTGCCTCCCTATTTTCTCTTTATCTCAACTCGAAAGCTGGTGTGAGAACAGCAGAGTTGCACCGACTTCAATTGCATCAAACCTTCAACAAAATGTTTGCCCACAAGGAGGAAGAAGTGCCAGGTACAGACCAACCTTGAACAAAACTGTCCATGTCACAACCAAGAGTTTTCGATTGAAACTTTCAGGGCCAGTCGCTCAACTGACGTGTGTGCGGGCGGGCAGGCGGGCGAGAGTGCGCATGCGTGTATGTATGTATGTATGTATGTATGTACGGGGGTAATACTAAAAGTCCTTTCCGTCATGATCGTCGCCTTTACTCTGTGTGAGCGACAACTTGACCTGCTGACAACAATGTTATGCAACAGAATGAGTCAAGAGAGTGCCCCTGCGAGGACAATCGTCCTCCGGCAATGCAGCAGTCTCTTGAAGGACAGGAGGATGAAATCTAAACTGGCTCAAAGAGTTTCACTTCTGTTTTGCTGCAAGAAGGGAGATCCATTTCCCGAGGCCTTGCGACAGCTGCGACAAGTTTTTGGTCATGCCTGCATGTGTGAATGCTCTTGCAAAACTTGGAAGAGATTCCAGTCTGGAGACAGAACTTTTGACAATGTGGATGACAAGAAACAGCCAGGTAGGCCATGATCTGGATGCTCTGCAGACAATATCCAGGATGTGAAGGCAGTTGTGGATTCTGACAAGAGAGTGACAATTTCACAGATCCAAGGCAAACCGGACTCACACGAGGAACTGTGCACCAAATACTGAAGAAGGACTTGCAGTTGAGCAGAGTGGCTGCCAAATTTGTGCCCAAAATGCTCCTTCCACATGAGTTGCAGGCATGTGTTGACATTTCCAAATAGTGGTTGGATCGTGTTCAGAGAGATGGATCAGTTTTGGACAGAATTGTGACAGGTGATGAGACTTGGGTGTCCTGCTTTGATCCAGAAAGTAAGAGGCGCAACTCCCAGTGGACTGCAAAAGATGAGCCACACCCCAAAGCCTTCTTGAGATCTCGCTCTGTCAAGAAGGTCATGCTGACAGTTTTCTTTGACAGTTCAGGAATGATCATGGCAGAATTTCTGGATGGAGGCACAATTACCTCTGACACTTACATAGACATACTCATGTGCCTGAGAGACAGTATCAGGGGGCATCGGCCAATGCTTTGGACTCATCACAATTGGATTTTGTTGGATGACAACACCTCTGTGCACACTTCTTATGACACAATGACCTTCCACAGACAAGTCAGAACTGAGCGCGGACCACACCCTGCATACAGCCCAGATCTGGCGCCATCAGATTTCTACTTGTTCCCAAAGTTGAAATCAATCTTGAGAGGCAGGTGCTTCAGGAACAAAGAAGAACTGAAAACTGCAGTCCTCCAAGCCCTGGACACCTTCACCAAAGAAGACTTTCAATCCTGCTTCCAGCAGCTGTGTCGGCACTGGGCAAAATGTGTTGCTTGTGGTGGTCAATATTTTGAAGGAGATCGTGTAGAAATCTGACTCTAAGAAATTGACTGCTGCACCATATGGGTCTTGTTATTGTTTACATTGTTCACATGGTTGCGCTTGACCAACATGCACTGCACATTGAGGTCAAAGTCAGCAGAACATGACACACATTTCAAAACATGACAGAAAGGACTTTTAGTATTACCCCCATATGTATGTATGTATGTATGTATGTATGTAAGTATGTATGTGTGTGTGTGTGTGTGAGAGAGAGAGAGAGAGAGAGAGAGAGAGCGAGAGAGCCAGTGGGGGTGTGTGTGTGTGCGTGCGTGTGCGTGTGTGATGTCACCAAGTTCAAGTTACTGCCCGGATAAAATCTTTGAATGTGACGGATTGGGCCAGGCCAAAGTGTGACTTCAGCACAGTCGATACTTCAGCAGATGGGTGTCAACCATGCAAACAGATCACATACCCGTCTCGTATGCACTGGCATAATGATGCCGTCATCCCAGACTCTGGACGAAGAATACATGGCCGACGTCTCCTGTTTCAATCTTGTTTCTGCCTGGTCAGCAAATTGTCTGAAATCCTCACTGTCTCTGTTTGCGCCACTGGGAAACTGCGCCTGTACAAAGCGAGAATGCAAAGTAAAAATGCAACAAAGATTTTAAAAGTGCAAGTCGCATATATTTCAAACAGAATGGAGGGTTTGGAAAAGGCCTTGAATCCGATCGCACAGACGAAAACAAGCGAGTCCGTCAAATTGTATCCTGGACAAACACAGTTTGGTACGAGTACAAGTCAGGATTCCAGGCAAACATTTTCGTTCGAAGGCATCCTCAGAAAGAATGAAGAATTTTCCACCTGAATTGCTTTCTCCACCAGTTGCTCCATAGGTTCCATTGCGATTCGCGCGTTTGGCCACATGAACAGAAAACGTGGATCCATGCTTCTACCTCCCTGTTTTTGGAAGCATCTTTGACACAACAGCATCACCAAAGAACAACAAGTTGTAAGAAGCCATGCCGCTGAGAGGCGGAGCTCACCATCATGAAGTTGCTGGGACCGAAGCTGTTTCCCACGACAACAGTGAGTTTGGGTACTTGAGCGCAGGCGACGGCCGCCATCAATCGAGCTTCGTGTCGCAATTGAATTCCCATGTGAGCAGCTGAAAATTCGACGTTGTTGTACATTCCAAGTGCTTCATGTCTTTGGCTCAGAGAAATAGAAATACAGAAATTGGAACAGTGATCGCACGGACCTGCTTGTGGCGACATCACCTCTGTCGCCTCCGGTGTTGTGTTTTGCAAGAAGACCAACGGCACCTTTCTTTGACTGCACAGCTGCACAAAGTGAGCACCTTTGCTGGCGGCATCTGCTGTCATGTTGCCATTGTTAGCAACAATTCCGACCAAGTACCTGCCAAATGTACACATTTTCAGGGAAATTCACGAAGACGAGACACACATCAGATCACTTCGAAGAAAACGCAAATGAATGCCTTGAACGTACGTACCCCTCAAGACAGGCAAATCCTGCAACTAGCGTTGTTCCGAACATTGCCTTGAATTCCTGAAACTTGCTGCCGTCAACAATTCGAGCAATGACCTGAAAAGCGTTCAGGGTGAAAATCGGACGTCCCCACACAGGCAGATTTATTTCTGAAGAAAACGGAGTGGTCTGTACCTGGTACATGTTCATAGTGTGTTGCCCAGATCTCGGGACGCAGCCGGGCAGCTCGCCAGGATCAAACAGCGGCTCTTCGTACCTCCTGGGCGCTGAGAGCGGGGGAATGTTGAATGTTGAGACCACGTCGCGTCCCATCCTGAAACCTTCTCGTTCAGTTGTGGCGAAATGGTCCGTGCAGCCACTGACACTGCGTTCAAAAAAAAGGAACAATTTGACCACTGGCAATTGATTTGTAAAAATTCCGTGTTCGTTTTTAGTCGCGGAAACGTGACTAGTATTGTCCGTGTGTGTCTATCTGTCACACAGCATGGGACCCCTGTGAGGAACACAATGCTTAGGCCAGGGTATGTACATAAATGGCCTGGGAAGAAGCATAAGTATCATTTTGATTCTGGATGCCGAAGAGGCAACATCTCTCTGTGTACATTCTGATTGGCTGAGGTAATTTTGGCACCAAATCTTTTGGGCACCATTTCTTGTGGACGAAGCAGCATGGCATGAGCTCTTACGGACTGAACAGCAGCGTGTACACATTTTCCACGACAAATGTCCTGTGAGGCATACTCGTTTCACACAAGTGTTTCGCAGTCCTCACCTTGAATGCATGGTCGCACCTCCCAGTTTCTCAGCAGATATCACTTCTCCCAGTGCAGCGTAAACTAAGGGCGGCCCGCCCAGAAATATTGTTCCGATTTTGTGCACGATCACAGTTTCCTGAGCCATCGTTGGTACGTAAGCACCACCTGCAGTGCAACTCCCAACGACGATCGCCAACTTTAGAGTGACACAAAAGATTTGGTCAGAAAACTTGAAAATGTGCGTGGAATGCCCGTCAGCAAGAACCCGAAACGAATGGTCACCGACAAGAGAAAACGAAGGGCGGATGTGAGAGGACACGCGACATTTCTTGAACTGGTGCAAACTACACACCTGGGGTATGTTGAGAGAATTCATTATTGCCTCGTTAGCGAACGTTTTGCCTCCATGCTCCTTGTCGGGAAAGATGTCCGCTTGCAGCGGCAGGAAAGCGCCGCCACTGTCTACGATGTAAATCATGGGCAACCTGCAACAAGAACAGAAGGCAAACACGTTTCTCGTCTCACAAAAGTGCAACCGAGCAAGTTATTCAAGTTATTCCGTAAAGCAACACCAAGTTCTGAAGAAAACGGACCTGTTCATGATGGCTATTTCTTGGGCCCTCAACTGCTTTTTCACACCAATTGGATAAACGGTGCCTCCTTTCACAGTTGCATCGTTGACAGAGAGGACACAGTAAACCCCATTGATCTTGCCAATCCCTGAAAAGAAATGTGACTGATCTCGAAATCAAAACATCTGACCCCAGCACTGTGCCCAGTGGGCAAAACGGAACAAAACAAACCTGTGATGACACCAGCTCTGGGTATGTCCCCGTACTCCATGGCCATGCCGCACAGCGGTGACAACTCCAGGAATTCGCTGTGATCGTCCAATATCCGTTCCAACCTGTCTGAAGAAGACACAGATTTTTGAACAAAGACCTCACACACCAATGAGGTGTGAGACACTGAGCATTGCGACACCCTTCTGAACTCTGAAGGTATCGGCAGCAAAAGTTTTTGAGCCCTTGCACACGGAAAAGGGGCGGGACTGTACCTTCAGCCAGAAGTTTGTTCTGTTGCGCGTGGCGAGTTTTGGCTTTCTCACTGCCACCTTCCTGCGCCATGGCAAGAAGCATTTGGTACCGCCGCTCAATCTCACAGTAGCTGCAAATTTCATAGACAAACTTCACGTGCAATTACGGCAACCTTCATTACTTTGACCATCGTATTGCGAACTCACGATTCAGTGTTGCAGTGATAATCGTTTGAAGTTCTGTCCACGGGCGTGTTCAAGACTCTGAAGAGTTTGTTGCTGCTGGCTGCAGAACGCGCCGGTTGGAAGAAGCACCGGCGGCTCAATGACCGCAGAAGCAGCAGCTTCGCCGGCTGCCAGACTTTCATCATCATGAACGTGTTCGGTGCCTGCAAAACGTCAAAATGCGGAGGTTTTGCAGGATCTTGGTGAACACGAAATAACACTTCACTCCAACCGATCAAACTGGATCTACGCACTCAAGATCAGCCAACACTATTTTCGAAATGAGAAATGCGACACACCCCTCATACCTGCAAAACATTCTACTCCTGATTGACTTCGTGCTGTCTGCTTCTTGCTCAAAGTCCAGCGTGAACAGCGGCGGAAAACATTCGCCCCCAGAAAATTTTCTGAAGATGGCAGCACGAATCCACGCGAGCGATGGTGTCCTCATTGCATGCATTGGCCGGACTAATTGATTTCAAAAAAAAAAAAAAGAAAAAGAAAAAGAAAAAAAAAAAAAAAAAAAGACATAAATAAACAGGACCCCCCGGGGGGGGGGGGGGGGGGGGGTAGTGTTAAAAAAAAAAAAACCCC
>JAAUXT010064698.1_pt1:0-17500 | contig 19175 bp, 19 predicted proteins | sample 7278171 | NCBI WGS metagenome assembly JAAUXT01 (sample SAMN14350112, study PRJNA611818) | marine sediment metagenome | isolation source: surface marine sediment (1.8m) | place: French Polynesia: Moorea | collected 2018-08 | reverse complement strand
AGAAAATCTGTAACTTTCCCACGTTGCTCTTGTGAGTGAGTTGTTGGTCACTTGGGTGTTCAAAATAACTGTGAAATGTATTAGTTGGGTCAGCTGTAATGTCAGAATTAGATTTGGTGCAAATTCAAAAAGACAGCCAAATGAATGACCCAAATTTGAACAGAAATGAGTGTGACACCCATGGATGAGCCTTTGGTTCTTGCATAAACATTGACCAAACATTCAGTTTTGTTTCAATTGTGGTGCAACAAATTGTCAGATGCATGCAGAACATAAAAACTTTGGGAGAGAACATTCCACAACACAAAGACTGTTGAATCACAATTTTGGAGTCAACATGTTCACCTTTGACAGCACAATGTGATGTCTTCTGACCATCTCCATCCTGAACATGTTCTTGTCCAATCAGCTGACAACTTCAACCAGGTCATCATGCCGGGCAGGTGCATACCTATATTTTGGGTGCTGACCAATGTCCAATGTGTTGAACCTGATCTTGGGACTTTTGCAGGTGGAAGGTAGCCTGAAGCACCTATTTGACAACAAGCACTCAGGTTGCCAAGACAGACCAGTGAGCTCCTTGGATTTCAGGCTTTCCAGTGATTCTTCCTCCTCTTTCCAGCCCCTCAACATAACAGTGGGATTCTGTGGGTATTTGGTCCCAGGCAAGTATTCTTGAGTTGTTAATTACCTGAAACCACAACTCTCATGTATTTGAAGCTGAATCTCAGTGACTGTGTAACAAGCCCACACACCTGTGTTTTCAGCATGTGCAGTCCCAACCACACCCCTTCCTGAATCCTGCATCAGTGTTCGAGGCTGGGGACGTCCCACCAGTCGATATTGTGAGTCAGGTGTTTTTTTGCTGGTTGCACTCAGGTAGTGATCATCAACTTGAATTAGAAAATTAGAACATATCTTGATCAGGAAGACAACTCACAGAAAGCACCTGTTCAATTTTCTTTCTCTCTAAAAGAGCCAACCAAAGAAAAATACCTCATTTGCTTTTTCTCAAAGCTCAATAAAATGGCAAGGTTTTTATTGCAGATACTTTTCTCCAGGTTCTGAATGAAACATGCATGCAGAAAGAAATCAACCCAAACAACCACAGGCAATTGAGGGCAATACCACCAACAACAGAAACAAGTTGTTTGTCATTGCACCTTGACACCTGAAACATTCCATGGTGATTCTGGCCACATGTGCTTTGATTTGGAAAATCACAGCTGCCTCCAGGACTTCTCCTTCCAACTCATCAAGGCACCAGAAGCCAACCTGAGCCTGACAGTGGCTGTCCAGACTGGAGAGGTTTGTGCTCTCATTTTTACATTTTAGTGCTTTGGCAGTTGGAGTAATTCAGCCAGTCATTTTCCAATGAGAAATAGCAATGTTTGGTCAAAGCAGATGAGAGAAAGCATTCCAAACTGGAAGTTATATGGGGGACCCTCACATTTCCATGAAACAGATCAGGGTGCAGGACACAGGGACCTCCAGTTCAGCTGATCCAATGGTAATCAGCAACCCCCACAAAAAAAATCACTTCTACCATTTTGCATTGCGCTGTGCTGGAATGTTTTGAATTTGAAGGTTAACACACCACGGTGTGTCCCAAAAGAAGATGCCTCTTGGAGACTCCAGGCTTAAAATGTTGGCCTTTGTCCAAAGTCATCGCTGTGGCATCAATGTTGTCCTGTCAGGAAAGCAACAAAGATCACACCCGTTTGCACGCCATTCTCGTGATCTCAAAGAATTTTATGTGTGGAAATACAAGACAAAAATGATCTGAACTGAGAGGAAACAATTGTTCCATTGTTGAAGGGTTGTGACAGGTGTACCAACAAGGAGTGGTGCTTCCAGACAGGAACTCCTCACGATGGTGAGGCAAAACCCAGAGCCTGATGTAAGTTTCTCTCATCTTTGAGGCAACACTGGCAAAGTGTGGCAAGTGTCAGGTACACAAGAGTTTTTAACTTCAATTGGTGGAGTGCAAAATTGTTTTCTGTGCATAGTGGCTGGCAACATACCAGAACCAACCAATTGTCAATTGGGTGATGCTCAGGCCCTCAGCTCCTACTGAGGAGAAGAGAAACTGGAATCCAGGCATCCCTCCTTGTAATTGGAGTTGCCATCCCTCCTTGAAGTTTGTTGTTGGGTCCCAATGATCCCACACATCAATGAAAACATTCCACACAGTTTGGCGTTTCCAACATGTTGGACATTTGCCCAGACTCAGGTGACCCTCAAGGTCCCATCCTGATCCAACCAGGTTGAAAACCTGAATTTTTCAGTTGCTCAGTCCAGTTGGTCAAACTGACCCAAGATGGAGATTTTTCCAGCCTGTCCTGATCCCACAGACCTGATTCAGAGGGTGAATTCAGCTGGACTTGCCTGAGAACAATTGACTGCCTTCATCTCTTCAACAGGAGGAGTACAACAACTTTAAGAATGAGGACGATGAGGACAACCAGGAGACCAACAAAGAGACCCAAATTAGACAAGGTGTGGAGTGCAAAACCTACAAGTTCCAGGTGTGAACATTCTTTCCAAGTTGTTCTCTGCTTTTTGCTGCCCATTTTGAGAAAATTAGTCACAACAGGATTGCTAATCCTCTGCTGTGGCTCCTGCTGACTCCAACAACGCCATGAGACATTCAGTGCTATTTCTTGGCCTTTGTTTGTGTCAGCTGCCCTCACAATGGAATGTTGTCTACAGTTTTTTTTTTGTTGTTTAGTGCTCTTGGCTCCATTTTACACTGTGAAACCTCAATGCAAACCAATTTTCTCCACAGACTTACATAAATGCACAGCAGCTGCCCACCAAGGTTCATTTGAGCCGGCTTGACCTGTTGAAATCTGCTGATGCCTGCACTGGGAGTTGTCTTTGTGAAGCACTGGAGGGAAATGGCCGGAAGATCTGTGTGACCCTGGAAGCTCCACAACAAACAGGCCTGATTAAGGTGGCTGACATCAAGGCCAGGACATGTAGGAAGCCTCAGGTGAGGGGGACATGGAGTGACATGAGAGGGACAGCATCTCGAATATGAGAGGTCTTGCAAGATGGTGGGGGCAAGAAAGTATCAGGGCATGGATAGGACATCAAATTGCAGAGAGATAGATAGAGAGAGAGAGAGAGAGAGAGAGAGAGAGAGAGAAGTACAGATAGACAGACAGACAGACAGACAGACAGACAGACAGACAGACAGACAGACAGACAGACAGACAGACAGACCAGGAGAAAGAATCAAGAATGAGGAAGTTTTGAAAAATAACCTGAAAAATCAAACCAAATCTATATTATTTGTTTTGCAGTTGCTCCGGGGCTGGAGGGAGATCTGTAATGAACTACTGCACTAGAAATCCTGGATCCATTTCTGTGATGAAACTTTTGACACCAAGGAGTTTCTGACTGGTATTATAATGCCCTGTGTCAGTCATCAACACACAACATCAAAATAACTATGAACTAGTTCTTGGTCACATGCTTTACAGCTGTCATGGGATAAATTAGAATCTTCACAAGAAGAAAGATGAATTGTAAAAACAAGCAATGAAATAAAAACAAAACTGAGACACCTGCTTTTGGCTTGAAGTAAAAACTTCCTTGCAAAATATATGTTCAATAATTCAGCTACTGCTTCTGATGATGATTTTTTGCAGGATTGATGGTGCCAAAAAGGCATCAAGATTTGTTTGGATGTTTTGTCCATGAGAAAAACACATCAAACTTGGTGATGACCTCTAAAGTTAACTGTGCCATTTTGCTTGTTTGATTGATGTTTTGGCAGGAATAATGGAACAAAGCAGCCAATTCAAAGGTGAATTGTTGAACTTTACATTTACTCCCACATGTACAGAAATGGAAACTCAAAATAAACCATGCAAATTGGACACAAAAATCAAATATTTTCCTTTATGCAAAGGTATTGCATAAGGTATTGCCATTGGCTTTGTTGAGCTGCTGTGGTTGATTTGTCTGTCCAAAGACATGTTTCCATTTTTTGGAAATTTGGAAATTTCAAAAAGAATATATCAAGAGTTTGTGAAACATTTGGATTATTTTGGATCTCCAAAATAGCTTCAGTGTGGTCACAAGATTTGCCCCTGCTGCCATTTTCTTTCCATCTGCATGGGCAAATGGGATGTTTTGTTACAGCATTCTGGAAAAAATAATGTTGGCTTCACCATCCAGTACTCAAAACAAACTAACAAACCAAACATGAACAAATTGTGCTTGTTTTCATGGTAAAGGTGCTGGTCAGAGAAAAGCTTTCAGTTCTTAATTAGCAGCATTGGAAATGATTTTTGTTGTTGTTGGGTGCCAGATGAAACAAACTGAACATGACAAGTTGAAAAGTTGTTGAATGATATAATGACCATTTAAAATTGACAGAAGGTAACATTTTTGAGGCTGCTCCAGGCCTATCAAAAACTAAGAAATAGTCTTTTCTGTAGATCCTCCAAAGCTTAATTCTGTGGATTGTTTTCACCTGCTTGAGGTGGTATCCAATGTTAATTCTTTTGTTGGAAAGAAACAACTGACTACTGACAATGCTTGGTCTTGTCAGATCTGGTGAAATGTTATAGTTTTCATCAAGATTGATGAAAGTGTTTCTATCAATCAGCTGATAAGTGAAGAAGGATGGAAGAATGCTGAAATGTTGGGGCACATTCTTTATGCTAACCAAGGGTCCAATGGAAAAAAGAGTACACAAAGTGAAAAGTTATGTTCAAATGTTGCATGGGATCCAACTTGAATAAATTATATCTTCCTCTTGCAATACAACAAATCTTCTTGTCATGAGCAAGGCCACTTGCAAATTTTTTTCCCCAAAAACTCAAAGATCTGGACAACAGAATTTGTCTTCCCACAGGCACTTTGGAGTATTTCTACTCGAAATGCCACAAAACATCCCAAACAGGGCAAGAGGGGCCATTTTCGAAAGCACCTTTTTGAAGGAAAGTGTCTGGAGTTTATTTTGACCTCCCACCCTTCCCAAAAGAACGACACCCATTTTGTGCAATGCTGGACACAAAACAACCACCAATTTTCTTTGCAACAAATGTATCACGGCACAAAAAAGCAAAAACAACATTTCATTTTCTGCAACCTGACAACAGTGAGATGTATCACACATCCTTCTTCGCTAAGGCATAGCTTTGCTGTGTTTATTTCTATGAGGAATTTGTGTGACAAAGTACCACCATTTTGTAGGTGACTATATGAATTCATTTCACAGGTTTGGATCTAATTTTATTCAGTTGCAAGTGTGAGAGGGTTGCTGGCAGAGTTTATTGACATGGAAGGGTTTTGAAGATGTAATTTATGTTTGGAGCTCCATCTAGAATTTTTGCACACAAAATAACAAGCTGAGTGAGCCAGAAATGCAAGGAAATGCAAGGGTTAAAATTGCCAGAAGGCCCAAGAACCTAATTTGCCAATGCAGAGACTGGAAAGGAAAAGGCAACAAATACAACAAACTGGAATGCAGAACAAACCTCAAAAGAAATGTTCTGTGTGTCCAGAGAACATTATATTCCTCAAGCAGATGAGCTTGTGAGAAAACTTTTGTACAGCACATGAAGAACATCAGTTTTCCTTTTTGTGTCTGATTTTCTTTCAAAGTCAGACAATATGTCAGACTTGATTGCTGTAACATAGTTGAACCATAATTTAAATAATTTAGATTTTTCGGGATACATTTTTGCACCCAAACCTTTAAAATCTTACCAGAAGATTTGACCATTGACTGCGTAAATGGGAAAACTCTTCAGTGTCATACTGGATTGCTGTAAAATGGTTGAACCATAATTTGGATAATTTCTGTGGTGCTCTCACTTTTCAAGATTTACTTTATTGGTTCAATACATTTACATTTTCATTTTGTCCAGCTCTTCTTGCAATGTTTCATTTTTGAGACCATAAAATATGTTGTATTTGTAAAATTCACTTCTCACCAGACCACCTGTAGTACAAAATGGTTTGACCAGATACTAGTTCTCAAGAAGTAAAGAAATGATGAGGTATGGCTTTCTTGTTCTGTTTTTAACAGTAAAGACAACGCTGTGTCTCTGAAGTTCTCAGGCAAGCAAACAATGATTGGAAAAGTCTTGACAAAATAAATTCATCTGTGTTGATATCTTTCCTCAAACAGCTTTCTCAAATTTATTTTCAAAATACCCAGATCTATTCATTTCTATCTGGAAGACAGCCTTCTCAAGTCTCAAAATAGCTATCTGTCCACAAAATTACTGTCTTGAGAAAACCAGAAATTCTGGCTCAGATTTTTCAGCAAACTTATCTGATTCTCAACTTTGGAAAGAGCATGTTATTTTGTTGAAACTTTGCTGTCTCCCCATGAAATAACTCATGGTCTTCATGCAATTCTGTATTCAGAATTTTCAAATGTCCTTTTGTGATATCAAAGCAACAGCAAGAGGACTGGTTGGATTACAATTTTGTTGTTTGTGTCATGGAGACAAAAGCTGCAGTTTGCTCTTTTTGGGCCTCACTCATTTGTTTGGAAATGTTCCGCCCATTCCGCCCACGTGGGAGCTACTCGACTGCTCCACTGTTGTACATGTGTGGTCTTGCACCACTTTCTCTGCCCCCACAATGACATTTGTCTCTCGTTTTCTTTCCAAAAACGCAATTGGTCCTGAAAAGACAATGACTACCACACAATGGAAGAAGAAACATATTGGGTCTTCACACTGAGGATTTTCAACTAAACTTGAGACAAAGGCTTGGTGGTTCACAAACAGAGAAATTGGACAAATTGGAGTGGCAGGTCCATGGCGGTGGCAAATTGGCCAGCCAACAATGCATGGTGAAATTATCTACATTATGCAGTACTTAATGGAACCAATTATTTCTGGTCCCATTTCCAAAAACAAGTCTTCATTTGGTATACCCATGCAAGAACATTCACTGAATCAAAGTTTTCTGTGTGCACAGGACATCCTTGTCTCAATTTTGGTTGAAAATCCTCACTTTGAACATCCACTATGTTTGGTCTGCTTCTACTGCTGCAGATGGTGAGGAATTTTTGGAATTTGGGTGGAAATATCCGAAGAGCAAGAAAAGATGTTGCTAAACATTGTTTCTTTGACTGATTTGCAGGTTGCATGGAGCTTGGCTAGAAGCAGCTATGACCCATTGAAAATGGTCTACAGGGCAAAAGGTCAGGGTCTGACTGAGATCCCATCTGATATCCCAGCTCAGACTGAGCAGCTGGAGCTACAGAGGAACAATATCACTTCAATCCCTGCTGGAGCTCTCTCCAACCTCAGTCACTTGAAGAGACTGAGACTGGATTCTCTCATTTATCTTGACTTGGCTTCAAACAAGTTCAAAAATATCCCAGATAGTGTATTTTCAAGCCTGCCCCAACTTGAGAATTTGTACTTGTCTGCAAACCAAATTTCTCAGCTTTCAGATGAACAATTTCTTGGTCTGGATTCATTGAGATACCTGAACTTGATGGGAAACCCACTTGGCTCAATTCCCTTGGAAACCTTCTCTCTGGTCTGTTCTTGGGGGAAATAAGAATTGTTGACATCAATGTTGTTCACCTAAGTGGATTGGGCAGTTTGGAGACTCTCAGCCTGAATGCAAATGGACCAACCTCAATTCCAGTTAGCCATTTCTCAGATTTGAAAAGGTTGCAGACATTGTTCCTAGCTCACAACCAACTCACTGACTTGCCCCAGAATGTCTTCCATGAGATTCCTTTGATACAGCTTGACCTGGGTCACAACTCTCTCTCTCTCTCCTCCCAGACCTTAACCTCCCTCAGACATTGCAGTTTCTAGACCTCACTGGCAACATGATCAGTCCAAATGATTTTGCTGGGGTTGAAGGGTTGCAGGACTTGCTGTTCTTGAGTCTGATGGAAAATGGGATTGTCTCTTTTGAAGCTGGTTCATTTGCAACTTTGAACCACTTGGTCCAACTTTACCTGCTTTACAACAACATTTCTCAAATTTCATCTGGTATGTTTGATGGACTGGATGATCTGGGGTACTTGCAATGAAACAGGATTTTTTCTGTTCAAGAGGGGAGCTTTTCCAACTTGGTGCACTTAATACAACTTCATCTCCATGGCAATCAAATTTCTGAGATTTCAGCAGATCCATTTGAGGGACTGGCCAACCTGAAGCTGCTTGACCTCAGCCACAACCAAATAATTCAAATGCCAGCTGGTGTTTTTCGGAATCTTACAAACTTGGAAAATCTTGATCTTTTAGAGAATCAACTTGTCACTCTTCCTGCTGAACTCTTTGTAGAAACACACAATTTGTCAAGAATTCATCTCTATGGAAACCAGCTTCACTCAGTCCCTGCTGGGCTCCTGGCAAAGATCAACCCTGACGCCAATGTAATGATCAAACTGTCAGAGAACCAACTGGTCACAATCCCTGATTTGTTCTCCCCAGATAATGCTCCTGCAAATGTGGATATGTACTTTGGCAGCAACCCAATACACATTGATCGGAGGCTGTGCTGGATGTGGGAGGGAGTACAGCAGGACTGGCTGACTCTGTCTGAGGTTCCTGTGAGTGAGAGTGAAGATGACTTGGTTTGGGTCAGTGAGCTGGGGGCTTTATGTTCTGGAGAATAGGTAGTAAACCTGTACCCATTTCCTTATCTTGGTGATGTATAACATCCCACAAGTATGATATCCCACGGATTTTGACATCCCATGTGCATGACATCATCTGAGTAGAATGTCCCATGACTGGCAGAGATGTAGTTGGACCTGCATTTTTTCTCCATTCTCAAGGTTTTTTTCACAATGAGATGTTGCTCTTGGACACTGGTATAAAGACTAATGAAATCTATTGTGATGTTTTGGGGTCTGTGTTCTTTCATCACAGAACAACAACTGATTTATGTTGCCTTCTCACTTTTCTCCTTGTGAAAATTGGCAGTTTCAGGACACCAGAGACTTGCATGGAAGAGGGTTCACCATTTGCTACAGCTTTGCTGTGAACAGCAGAAACAAACCAAAAGCATGTGGCATTCCAGTGACTTCCATGTTTCTGTGAGGTCAACATGGACACCCACAATGAAGTTGACTCAAGAATCATCACCCAAAAAAAGATACCTGTTCATACACAAATTGGAAGATCAAGGCAGAAAATGCAGTTGCAATTGTAGCAGTTTCTTTGTATTTTTGAACTTTTGTGAATTGTTCTGTTGTTCTCCCATTGTATCATATTTGTTTTGCGCGTTGGTGGGGATGCACACCCAGGATGTGGAGTGAGGGGCCAACACTGCCTCGCAGGAGCAAAGGAGACATTTGAATTGTCTGACCAGTCTGATTGGGTGGATTATTTGAATTTGCGTTGGTGAGCAGAAATTTGGGCTCTGAGTAGATTCCAGTCTCTTGTTCCGCAACACAAAACAATGTTCTGGGGTGTTGTTCTTTGACATCATTCTGCTCTAACTTTCCTCAAGTGGAATGGTGAAACCGCTTGAAACTTCTTGTCCAACCAAGGGGCAAAGACTTCACCTTTCATTCTGCTTGTGCTGGCCATTGAAGCTCTGACCTCGTCAGGTAAACGGGACGCAAGTGCAGGATAGACCGGTGGTGCACGCCCAGGGCAGTGAGGGTCCAACAGTCGGGCCAAGGCATCTTGTGTTCTCTCAGTCACTTGTGTGTTGACAAAAGGAAAATAAGCAGTGATGTGCCTCCCTTTTTATGTTGGCGCTGTCGTCATTGAAAGACAAATTTTACACCCACGCAAACAAGAACATCCAAAATTGACATGTCAGTGGTATGAGGCGCTTTGCAAAGTTTTCTTAATGTTGGGTTTTCCGTTGCATTAAATTGTTTTCATTTGCACAGAAAGAACAGGAACTTACCAGAATGAAAAACCTGACATTCTGATGTCAAAGTACACATAAACAAATGCAACTCTTTCTCAAGAAATCATTGTCAACATTTTCATAAAATCTGAAATTTCAATCTCTAATTTTGACACACCTAAAAACTGTAGTAATTTTCACAAATCAAAAAATTAATGCTGCCATTCAAACACCAAACCAATAGTGCATTTCACCAAAATTACTTGTTTCACCAAATAATGTACTTGCTGAAATATAAAGTAATTTGAATGACCAACTCCAAAACTCTGGCCCCTCCCAATTTGAACTGTTTCAGCTGAAGACCAAAAACATAAACTTCATATGTTTCTGCCTGGCAAATTTGTCATCATTTCTATTTTCTGTCACTTTTTCTTTCATTGTCCTACAGTCTCAGTGTCATCCTTCATTATGTACCAGGAGGGTAGTCTAGAGCCTCTTTTGCCACACTGACCAGTCCCGCCTTCATCAAAGCCTCCCCCAACTTCTGATACGCCTCCTCTGGTGACTTTTCTCTGTCACTGAATACCTCCAGTACCTGCAGTGCTGCCTCATCGGTGTGGTGGGGGTTGTCATGTATGGCCCTCCTGATGTCCCGGTGTACCTGGAGATGTGCACCCAGAGCCCTGACTTCCATGGAAGTGGACACACGCTGTGCAACTTGGATGAGGTGAATATCAGACAGGGCGACCTGGAAAACAAAGCACCCAACGGGTGTGAAGATCGGGGTCTTGAAAATGGTGACAAAGGTCAGGTCAGCAAGGCACTACATCAAATTATAATTAACCCTGAAATATGCCAGACAAAGTGGGGTTTGCACCACTTCCAAAAATATCAGTTGCCACAAAAATGTTGCAGTTTGATGAAAATGTGATGCTTGAACACAGAAATTGGCACAAACCCAACTCATTTGGGAAACATACCTGATGACGTTGTTCAGCAGTCATGGGGCCAGCTGCAGTGGTTTGTGCAGGCAAACTGCTGATGCAGGTCTCATTGTGCTGCTGGCTGGGCACTGCTGCCATCTTGCCTGCTGAGGATGGTGATCCAAGACGTCCAGCAAGTTCCGATGTTGCGCCACCTGCCTCTGCAATCATCACCAGTAAGCAGCATTGTCGGCAAACTGTAAAGTGTTGAGTGTTTACAACAAAAAGTGTATTGTTCTGCTGTTCTGTTTGTTGTTACATATGTTGTGGTAAGAGGGGTTTATCACACATGTCTACAAAATAGCTCACCACCTGAAAAAATCCAAGTGAAAAAGAACACATCATCATTCCACAGAATGGTCTTACCTTGCTGGAAGTCATTTGTTGTCTGCTTGGTCTTGTGACAGTTGCAACTTGTCATCAGTGGTCTCACTTCACCCTCACATGATTCTGTGGTTTTGATTAAAGTCAGTTGCTGATCAGTTGGGTGCCAATGTGGGCAGATGATCTCAAACTTGCTGGCCAATGGGATCTTCAGGTCAGCCATCTTCTCTTTGAGCTTCAGTCTTGATCTCAGAATGTGACTCACTGGGTTTGTGCTCAGTGCAGCAGGGTCACACCAGAGCTGAACAGCAATAGTTGAGCCATGGGGTTCTTGCAGTGTGAGTAGAAATTCACCAGTTGTAGTGAAACAGCAACATCTGTGAGACAAGTGTGCATCTTCTCTGAGATGCCACTCTTTGGCACAAGTGACCAGGAGTCTTGCAAAGGTGCCAACTGGGAAGAGCTCAGTGTGAGCAGATCTGTGTTCAGACTTGTAGATCTGTCTCAAGTTCACAAATGGCTTCACTGTGTCAAGGTCCACTTCTTGTTCAGGTTGAGGCAACATGCAGGGTACCAGGAACCTCCTGTCTGCCCCAGCTCGAGATGTCACTGGCAGGATCAAGCCAAACTTCTGCAGCAGTTCTACGAGAAACCCAACATCTTCTCCCTGCCACATGGCTGAAAGTGTGCAATTTCTCACAGTGCCAGTTTTCAGCAAGTGGAGAACTTCACCAGTTAGATCAGCATTCTCAATGAACTCCTGTGCATTTGTGAGTTTTTTCACCATGAACTCTTCAGCTGTGATCAGAGTCTTGAAGATGTTCACCAGCCACTGTGGCTCCAGTGTGACCACTTCCCATAGTGCTGGGTGTGAGTAGAAGACAATGTCTCCCATCAAGTGCAGGAACAGGAGGAAACTGTTCAGTTCCTCAGGGTCCATCTGGTAATCTTTGGCTACTTCCTCTGCTGTGTTGATCTTCAGGTATTTGGATGCTTCTGTGGTTTCACCACTCTTCTTTTCCCTCATTGCAGCTTCAACCTGCAGCCACTTCACTGGTCTCAGCATTCCCCAGGTAGGAAGACTGCTGATGACCTGTTGTAGCTTGAGCCGCAGATCTCTGAAGTTTTCTTCACTTCCTTTGTTGTTGTCAACACAAAACATGTCACTGTCTGACACCTCCAGCAGCTTGAACTTGGTGATGCATGCCTTCGCATCTGCTATGAAGTGCTCTGCCTGAACACTGGTGCTTGCATCAAGATGTGTGAAGACCAAGATTACCTTTGGCTTCAGCTTTGCCTCTTGCCTTTCTTTGTCATTCTCTTTGGCCTCTTCCATCTTTGCTTCAATGGACCTGAGCCAGTAGCAGAGGAACTCTTCTTGTGTTGAGGGAACTCCAGTTTTCTTGTTCTTTTCCTTTTCTGTGAGCCTACTTCTGAAGGGTTTGCTGAGATCCATGACAACAATGTTAATGGCTTCTGCATCCAGAAACATGTGATGTGTTGCATAGAACTCAGTTTGTCCTCCAAAGTCCCAGAGTCTTAGAACACCCTTGTCTGGGGAGTTTGAATTTTTGGGGGGTTGCAAGGATGACTTGTCCATTGCTTCTTTCAATTCCTGAATGATCTCCTCTTTCACCAAATTTCTTGCCGTATGTTGATGCTCATTCTTTGCTTGATCTTGTCCAAGTGAGCCAGTTGGGCTCTCTGCAACAGAAGCTTTGGCAGGAAGAGTATCACCTGGCTCTTGTGCTGTGCTCTGAATGTGTTCATCTTTGGCAAGTTTTTCTTTTGTCTGCCAAAGAGTGTTCTGGAATTCTTGTGACAGATCTTTGGTGCTGAGTTCAGCTTCAGTCCATTTGTGTGAACCCAATGGAGAATCATTCAGATCAAACTCAATCCTGTGAGTCTCAATCCCATCTGTGCTCTCCTCATCCTTCTGGAACTTCTGTCCCAGCAGCCTCCTGATGAGGCTGGTCTTGCCAGCTCCACTGTGCCCAATGATATTGATTCTGGCTCTGTAGCTGGGATGGGTACCATGTTGGCAGGCTTTCAGAAAGGCTTGGGTCACTTCCTCTGTTTCTGAAATTAAGACAAGGTGCCAAGTCACACAAAATCTTTGCTGGCTCTGAACTTGAAGAAAAATTACACTTTCCCTTTTATAGATGTGTCATTGAGTCACACCTCATAAAAACACACAGTACACAACAACATTACAGCCAATTCCTCCAGAGGACCTGGTCCTGTGCTGGCATTTTGAGTCTCTGCAGCCAAAAATCCACCAGTATGGGAAAGATCTGTATGTTTTGTTTCATTTGGGAATCAACTTGTGTTGTTTGGGTGCAATTATTGAGAGTAGTAATGTTACTGTCATTGTTCTTGCAAACAAAATGCAGATGCGCAAATTTTTTCGTGGATGTCAATTTGGTTTTGAATTTTGTGAATTTATGCATATTTGACTTGATTCATCAAATGCAGACCCCAAAGAGTTGAACATGATAGCACAGAAACAGAACAACTTATCCACTTGGTTCAATTATAGAAGTGCATCACACCTTCATTACGTTTCACCAGATGCAGCAAATTATTCCGCTGTTGTTCTCAATTCCAAGCAAAATCGCGGACAACTTTTGGGGTGTCTATCAATTTTACAGAAAGCACAATACTGAATCTTTTGTGGTGCTGCTTTGCTATTGATCATTGAAGAAAGTCAACCCAATATGGATGGTATCAGACCTTTACCTTTCTCCATATCGACAAGTCGCAGGTGAGAGATGAGCCCCTCCCCTCGCAGCAGCAGCTGACCTCGGCTCCAGCAGAAACACCATGCATAAGGTGAGGGGAAGGTCTGCAGAGGTGACCAGGTCTCAGGGTCCAGCACCAGGATTCTCTTGTTGTGGAGATCAGCCACCAGCAGCAGTTGGAGCTCAGGGTGCAGAGTCACTCCCCAGGGATAAATCTCCTTCCCATCAACTTCTCCCTCCAGCCTCCACAGCTGCTGCCCTGTCTCACAGGATACAGCTTCCATCCATTCAATGTGAGTGAGAACCAGAGCTCTGTGTGGAGCAGGCAGGTAACACATGTTGTCACAGAAATGAGTTGTATTCACAGTTCTTCCAGTCTCAGTGAAAATTTTGCTGCTGCAGTTCAGTTCTCTCACCATGTGATCTCTTCCACAGTAAACCCACATCCTGCCTGCCTCTCCATAACACAGTCTGAGAGGCCCCTCCTCACTGCTGTAGGCAACATGAGTCTCTCCAGTCTCCAGGTTCATCAGTTTTATGTCTCCACAGTCTGAACAGACCACAGCCAGCAGCTCCTGTCCCTCCACCATCACACCCAGTATGCTATATATGTATTTATGTTCACAGGGCTTCTTCACCTCCCTCAGCTTCTGCAGCTTCCCTCCCTCCAGTCTGTACTGGTGCAGAACCCGGGGAGCACCCCCAGCTGTCTTACCGGGCACGACAATGGAGCCGGATTCCGGCAGCGCTGTGAATCTCCCTGCCCCCCACAGTCCTGTTTCATGAGTGGAGACGGTGCGCAGCCCCAGCTTCTGGTGTTGCCTCGTTGTTGGCTACAGGAATTGAAACTTGATTTGATGAGACAAAAAGACCGACTCAGTGATTGGCGATAATTTTCTCCCAACACATACTGGTGCTGCGGCACGCAACCGTCCTCTGAAAGCCACTTTCACCCAAGCTGGCACGCACCTTTTGTTTGAAATTCAACAAAGTTTGAGACACTTGGGCCCAGCAGAGAACAAAGACTTGTGTCATGATTCGTCATGGGCACCTGAGCCATTATTTGTGTGACATGGGTTTATTTTATCTTCTGAATCAACATATCAGTACTGTAGCTTTTTGCAAGACTCCTGATGTAGTTTCCAAAATGGTTGCCCAAACTTGCGCACTCGGAACAGCCAAACTGTTACAATGACAGTTGTAACTGGACCATATCTGGGCACCATACTGTGTCTGTGAAACTTTTGCCTTTGCTCCCAACAAAGAACGACGGTTGATTCTATTCTGACAAGATATGTTCGAAGTCAAGCTCACTCATTGAACTGGTGTTGACAACTTTGACTGCATGTACATCAGAACTGTAAGAACTTTTGTTCAGGAGACAAAGCTCTTTGGTGACAATTTGGGGACTGTGCACACTGAAATCACTGTCAAGGAGAAGAAACCATTGTGCAGGTACTGTTCTGACAGTTTCCTCAGTATTTTTGTTTGGTGGACACATTTGTGTCCAAACAACCATGTCATCTATTGTCCTAAATCAGGTTTAAAATGCCTTCCTGATGTCTTGGAACATTTCTTGCCAGAGAGGGATCCACCCTCATACAGAAGTGAGGAACTGCAGAGAGAACCGCTCACCTTGCTGAGCGCCATGTTGGTTCGTCCACCCTGTGGAACCTGCGTCTCTCGAGGTCAGGTCTGCAGCGTCAGCTCCATCTCTGTGAGACACAAAGGGCGGCTCAGGGTGGGGGAACTTTTGTGAAGGAAGAGTTTGTTTTCTATCTGTACGAGGTTCCTTCATTTAATTGTTGGATTTATCATGTGCAGCGCTCACTGCGATCGGCTCTCAATTTCTGTTTGTGATCGACACTGACTCCAGAAAACTGCACATGATAAATCCAAGAATTAAATGAAGGAAGCTCGTACGTGACAACTGATGAGGATTTGTTGCTCTTGCCTATTGCTTGTCCAGTATTGCAGGTGCGTTCTTTGATTTGGAAGCAAAATTTAATTGTCAATAGGCACACGCAAAATTATCGCCAGAATGGCTCTTTTCATCACTGTGTTGTTATTGTTGTGCTGGTTCACAACATCAGGAGGCCATTCCACTTGCGCTCTGTCTTGCGCTTCTGCACTTCTCTGATAGTGCAGGCTGCTGGATTTGCCTTGATCAGTGCATCAACCTCTACATTCTTCCCCGAAACACAAAGGCTCTGCCCTCAACTGCTCTGGATTGAGCAGTTTTCACATTTACGTCGGCGTCAAAATTTTACATTGAACCCAATGGTGGAATTTTTGACGTCAGCCCAGACAACGACCGCGCGTCACCACCTAATGCAGTGAATTCTGTTCTATTTTGTGGCTGCAGAACATTTTACGCAAATTCAGCATATTGCAGCAGTACGCGGACCTGGACTCAAATCAAGTGGACCCTCACCAACTCTGGGACCTTGACGTCAACTGACCTCAGCGTCTGTGTCCGAGGGCGGGTGAACCACGTCCCCGTAGCCAGCAACACGTCTGTCCTCCATGACGTCTCGCGAAGAAAGGACGAGAATGTTCCACTTCGTCTCTCTTATCGCAGGTGTGACGCACATTGCTGACGTACATCTACTTAAGTACCTCAAAGTATATCTTCTGTGTATTGTTCTCTGGTGTGAAGTGTTTGACTTCTTATCTCTTATCTTTGTCTGACGCACACAGTGATGACGCACATTGAGATAAGAACCTCTTCATTCTCATTGATCTCAGTTGTGAAGTGTTTGATTTCTTATCTCTTGTCACCAAGTGACGCACTCCTCAGTGACGCACGTGTACTTCAAGTACCCCTTCCCACCATTGTTCTTTGTTCTGAAGTGTTTGATTTCTTATCTCTTATCACCTCCTGACGCACCTACGAGTGACGCACGCCTGATCAAGTGGCTATTGTCTTTTCAAGCTGAATTCAAATGGTGCTGCGGCATGCGTCATGCATTTTGCGGCATCTGATGCCCGTGTCTGCCTGAAGAATCGGTTCCTCGCGATCATCTGCCGCAAGCTACCTGCGGCACATTGGGCGTCATGTGAAATTTTGACGCCGGCTAGCTTCCGCCAAAAAACACACAAAATTTGAATTCTGTATATTCACCTTTGATGTTTGTGTAGTTTCCTGTTATCTTTTGTCAACAGGTGCCACACCTCAGAATGACACACACGTGACGCGCCTTGTAGTCAACTACCTGCTGATTGTTTGTGTTCTGCGCTTCGCCCACTTGACTCTGCTCGTCCAGTGGCCATATTTGGACGGGCGCTCCATTTCACGTGGCCCTTCAGCTGTTTTTGCGCTGTCCTGTTGAGTGTTTGATTTCGCATTTCCTTGTTTGACGCACCTGCTGCTCTCAGTGACACTTGGGCGTCTCATGTGAAATTTCCATGTTGGGGGTTTTCACACAGATGACGCGGTGTTGACGCAACGCCACGAATGGACTGAACCGTTTTTCGGTGATTTGAGGAGGTTGCGAAATTTGGGAGCTTTTGGACAAAGCCAGCAAAATCGGTGCGAGCCAAATCAAATCACCTATAGGCAGCCTCTTCCAAAAGTATGTCAGCAGCAGTTTCATGGTCAAGATGAGGATTGATTTGGGATCATTTGGGCTCTTTTGGTTC
>JAAUXT010051114.1_pt1 | contig 19179 bp, 12 predicted proteins | sample 7278171 | NCBI WGS metagenome assembly JAAUXT01 (sample SAMN14350112, study PRJNA611818) | marine sediment metagenome | isolation source: surface marine sediment (1.8m) | place: French Polynesia: Moorea | collected 2018-08 | reverse complement strand
TTTTCAGGTTGTACAAAATACTGGAGAAGTGTGCAACTTATATTTTATGAATTATTATCTCAAGGAAAGCTCTGAAATATTTCTCTTGAAATACTTAAAATATACAAAAATTACCATTTTTATCGTTATTTCCCCAAAATTAGGAAAAAAAGTACTTCAAGGCCAAAAAAAAAGCACAAAAAAGCACATAAAATAGCAGCTGGTCAAAAAAAAGCACATGTGCTTTTTAAAAGCACTCTGTGCGAGCACTGCAACTTGAAGTGGCACTGTGCATGTTCAGTGTGTTTGGCAACAGTCACGGGTGGTTGATTCAAGACAATGTCCGACTCGCCAATTCTTTTGTCCTCCTCAGTGCAGACTGGCCAACTGACTTCCCCGCTGAACATGCAGAGTGCCACTTTCTACTGATGCATCCTCGTATTGCAATGGTCGGTAGTGGTCAGAGACTCGTATCGGACCCCGTTCGGTCCAAGATTTGTTGAAGAGCGGCCGCAAACTTATCTTTCACTCCGAGGAATGTCTGCCATTTTGGAGTCAAAGCAATTCAGCACTTCTGGAACACAAGGCTGGTCCGCTTCAACAAGTTGTTATTGTGACCTCCCTCTGGACTGTTTTCGTCCTGAACAAAGGGGCCGCGCAAGTTCGTCCGAAGACAGACTCCAGATCCTGCTTCACCGGATCACCACTTCCGTCGACAGGTCAACTGCATGCTTTTCACGTGCGCAAGCCTGATGAACCAACTCTCTTTCGAGCAGATCGTTGGAGACTATGGCATTCCTTTCGAGCTCATTTCGAACCCTTCTGAACAGTGCTTTCATTGCACGTTTGAGTCGCCACATTTTCAAAAATTACGCTTCCTATGTCAGCCCACACATTAGTAATGCGCGTCAACACCTCGTGAACAAGAGTTCAACGCAGTCGATCGCGAAAAAGGTCACATTTTTTTCTCCCAGTCAGGAAAGTCAAGCCCAATGAAAGGAAAGATGGCCACCCAGAAATACGCACCTTCATGTCGACTCATACTTCTGGCCTAAACACAGGATTCTTGACTGTCTTCGAAGAGTCACCGCAGTTATCTGATGAGGTCTCAAGCAAATTCTGTTCAAAAAAGGTGACAAAATGTCTATTTTCGGTTCTAAATGATCAGTATCCGCAGTCTTTCCACCGACACTAGTTTCATGCCCGCACTTAATCACTGCTCGTCCCTGATTGGCGCTGCGCACCGACTTTTCCCTGATGATCACCGCCCAGAGGACACAATGGGGCGGGTGTCACATCGTTTTGTTGTTCAAAAATCAAAATTTAAAGAAACATTTTGCCACATGTTATATTAAAATTCGGACAGATAAATTTGTAGATTATGACAAAAATATTTCATGACCAGATCTTGCTATTTGCTGCTTGCCCGAGGACCAGTGCGAGGCCCCGGGGAACCAGAGTTTGCGCGACCGGAAACTGCAAAAGTCTGCAATTATCTCGTATTTGATTTAGTAATTAGTATTGTCGTTGTTTGTGTGTGCAAAGCTGCACTTGTGACACTTGCGGACAGGTAAACATTGTCACATCGAACTCACTCTGAAATGATTGGAATTGAAAGCTCCAGATCCAGAGTGATGACAGATGTGGAGTCTGGTCAGTTGACCTGCCTGGGGCAACTTGTCTGTGGTCATGGTCCGGGCTGTGACGTGGATCGAGATTCCTTCCAGAATGAACTCAGTTCAGTCAGGGGAACTTTGCCATTCCTTTTCAACTGCAATACTTTTTATGTTCTCATGATAAATTGGTGGGCCCTCCATGAAGCAAAATACCCTGCCCCCCCCCCCCAAGTTGAGACAGACCGACGTAGATCTTGATGCAGATCAACTGTCCAAACACCAGTGGCATTTGTGTGTGCGTCCGACCACAGTAAGGGAATGCCCCTTCACCTCTGTCCCCTTCACATCAAGCCCCCAAGCCCGTCCAACATGGATGGGTGACACCCCCCCCGCCTCCCTGAACTGATCAATCAGTCAACCAAACCATCTGAAAAGTCTTCAAATCTAACGTTTCCTGTTTTGTTTTTTTTTGTTGGCTAAGTTGGCGTGGTGAAACCGCGGCCTTTATTGGCGTAGCCTACTTGTCGTCTTGTTCATTTCCCACCAGATTCATCAGGAAACGCATCATGACATCTCGCGTGCTGGTCTACGGCGGAAAGGGGGCACTGGGTTCCACGTGTGTCAAGTTCTTCAAGTCCAAGAACTGGGTACGCTACGCATTTGCAACTGAACTTTATTGCGAGCCGACAATGTTGTGCAGCGATCTGGGTCGCCATCGTTCCACGTCGCACAAAAAAATCACAGATTTGTCCAAATTGTTTCACTTCCTTGGTGCTTGTAGTGGGTCGGCTCTATCGACTTGATGCCGAACGAAGAGGCGCACGCGAACATTCTGGTGGAACTGAGCGAGTCTTGGACGGCGCAGGAGGATCAGGTGTCGCGAACGGTGGAGGAGGCGCTCGGCGGCGAGAAGGTCGACGCCGTTCTCTGCGTCGCCGGTGGCTGGGCCGGGGGCAATGCAGCGTCGAAAGGTTGGCATATTCAATTGCGCGCCGACCACCCCCACCCCCAATGAACAGGTTCCAACTTTGGTATCAGAATCCAGGATGTCTGGCACCCTCAACCCCAAGGAAACAACGTTCACTGTCAATTGCTGATCAGAGACCCCAGAGGTAATTTCCGTGTTTTTGAACAAGAGTGGCTCGTTCTCGGCTTGGTGCGTGTCTACACTGCAAAGGTGTTCCTATTCATTTGCCAGATTTTGTGAAAAATTCGGACCTCATGTGGAAGCAGAGTGTGTGGACGTCAATCATTGCATCTCACGTGGCAAGCAAGCATCTGAAGGAAGGTGGTGTTCTGGCTCTGACGGGAGCTCAGCCTGCATTGGAGGGTACTCCAGGTGAGTGTGCACCAGTGACAAAAGAACTTACATTTGGTACAAGTTCAAACTTGCACTCCTCATTGCGGAAAATTTCTTGTCGCGTCAGGCATGATTGGATACGGCATGGCGAAAGCAGCTGTTCATCATTTGGTTCGAAGTCTGGCTTGTGAGAAATCTGGTCTGCCAAAGGATGCTTTCGTCTCTGCCATATGCCCGTGAGTATTGCGAATAAAAGCAATGACACCTCAGAAGAATGATGACCACCGTGTGGGGACTTTTTGCGTGTGAAAATTAGACGAGCTGTTTGTTCTTGACGGAAAGGCCGTTGCCCAGAAGGTGGACCACACAACGTTGACAAAGATATATAAATCAGTTCCTTTCAACTGCTTCTTTCAATTCTAAATACTGCCACATTGAGCTTTTGAAATGAACAAGTCACTTGATCTGCGTTTCGTGTTTTATTTTTCAAGTGAAAATCGTTTTATTTTTTTGTGTGAGCGCAGGGTAACACTGGACACACCGATGAACAGGAAGTGGATGTCCGGCGCGGATACCTCCAAGTGGACTCCCCTTGAGACAGTTGCTGAGTAAGTTCGTTCGCCTGTGTGCGATTGAACACAGATTTGGAGGAAACCCACGTGCCATTTACACGCTCCGTCTTTGATGCTACGTCCGGACTTGCAGAAAAATCACGCTTTGGAGGGACCCCGTTCCTCCAGAAATTGAAAGTTTTGATATCGGACCCTTCGCTTGCCATGGACAGAAAGTTGGAGGGAAGCCCCTCTCTTGAACAGGAAAGGTGGTTCCAGTCAGCTTCTGTCTGAACGTTAGAGAGGTCTGATGGCTCAGCGCGTGCGTAAATACAGCTTTATGTTGTTGTTCTGACAGGTTGCTCTTCAACTGGACAGCGGATGTGAACCGTCCAAACAACGGGTCGCTAATTCAGTTGTTCACCAAGGAGGGAAAGACCGAGTTCATTCCGGCTTGAGCTGCGCACAAATCAAAGCAAAGGCAGCATTGTCCTGCTGACCCCATCTCGTCTTTCGTAGTACCGAGCGGTTAGTGCTGTAGCTGTTTCAGGTGTGGGAACTGTTGGGGGTTGCTGCGTGAATATCACTTGCCAAGTCATGTTGGAGTCAAAAATGCTGGGAAACTACCGTTCGTTGTACTGGTGCTGAAATATTTTTTTTTTGGAAAAATGAGTCAGGATTATTTTCTTGTGCCTAGTCACTCGTGTTGATGCTGGTATTTGTGCAGGTGCCGCTGACTTGAGCGCTTCGTAGGTTACTTGGATCTGATTGCTTTATTTGGTTTGACCGATTCTTGCATCGGTGGTTGAGGTAGATTCGAAATAGTCAAGTAAAGAGTGAGTTTGCAATGTTGTTCACTGGTCAGTGATTAGATGATCTCGTCCGATAGTGTACACGCTGTGATAAGTGCAAAAATGTTCACAACATTCCAAATGTTGCTGACAGTCAGCAAGCAACTTGTCAACAATAGCATTCAGTTATTGCACTTGTTTGTAGCAGAGCATTGGTTACGTCGTCAGCACTACACTTCATCGGCTCATGCAAAATTTGAGCGCAAATCTAAACTCTCGTGTTGAATAAAATGTGGGAAAAACCGGCACGTTTTTGCTTCTAAGTGACCTCTAGTTGACATGTTGATGGTCAGACTACTGTGGATAGATCTACGTGTTCAATTTATTTTTCTCAATGGTACAGAAAAAGTATGGCATGCAAAAGAACAATGAGACGTATGTACAGCAAACTGCACAAGCAATCGACGGACGCGGATACAATGATTCGTGGAACCCACCAAATTGCACTGTTTGGAAGACACAATTCTTGGTTGGAATTTGAACAAACGGATTTTGGTCACCCCAACCCGTTTTAGAAATGGGCAGAAAATCGGGCACCCGGGAAAAAGGGAGTGTCACGTGAACAGCAGTCGTCAATTATTAATACTTTCTAGCACCTAAAGACGTTCTGTTGAGTACCTCCACGGCGACTACGTACGGAACCGAGGGGAAAAGGACACCGCCAGCGTGTTTTGTGAACCACATCAACTAGTGTGGCCTGACCCTTTTCAAAACTTTCCCGAGTCTGAAATTCCTCCAGATTTTATGAAATGTCGCGAGGAGGCCAGAATTTTGTTTTCACAATTCTGAAACAGCTGAAGCATCCAGAGTTTCTCCGTCTCTCTGACCGTGAACCTTTCGGCTGCATACTGAGACAATACATTTTGGTTTCAAGCACAGCACGAGTGGTTCACATTTGAAATTGAAAAAGGTGAGCCAAATTTCACAAATGTCAACAAACGCTTTCAAAATGTTTTACCATGTGCGAGAACTCGCAACCATTCGCATCTTCTGGAAAGTGTTTGCACTCGATCCAGACGTTGCCGCTCCATTTTTTCGCAATTGAAATGCATTTGGACAAGAAACAGATCGTCACACGATGTGACAAGATCAATGCGCAGGTGTCAACACCAGATTCAAATTCACGCTTTCGCTTCGACGGTTCATTCCTTCGCATAAACATGAAACAAGAAACAGCACCAACGAACAATGGATAAAAATAAGTTTGAGAACATCTTGGCAAGAGCATTTCTAAACTAATAGCAGTTTGATACATAGTATAAGTTAACAGCATTTACCCAATATGTACACCTGTACGATTCTGGCGAGTGTCAAAAAGGTTGACTGAATGCTGTATTCACTCGTTGGAGTCGGACATTTGGCAGTGTAAAATACATCGTTGATTCAATTCAGTTCAATTGCAACAAAGGTGGACTCGTCTGGCGTCACCAGAAAACACCACTCCAACACAACGGGCTTGCATTGACATGCAATTTTATCAAAGACAAAATCATCTCAAACGGGACCCACGTCGTTGCAGACGCCTCGTCAAACATGATGAAATATATCCACAAGCGATGCGACCTGACAAACGTAAGTCGCGAGAATTTGGCGAACACATCATTGCAGCTTGTGGGCAGCGCAACTCACTGCTTAAAGTAAGAAGTGAAAATTTTGCTGTGTTGGGGTACAAACCACGAATTCCCCTCTTGCGAGGTTTTTACCCTGGAAACTGTGTGACCATCATGTCCTGAACAAATGCACGAAGTTTCAACGACTTTCTTCTGGTGTGAGATTCTTGGTGGGTCCCACAGCTGTCCACGATAAAATCACCAACATGCCACTGATCACTATCAGCGACACCTCACTGAGCAACTGCAAACTTTCAAACCTCATCACTTTCAAACTTAACTGTCAAACTTCACAAAAGCTGCTTGGGTCTTTTTGGAATCTACGTACTTCTACATGATTCTGAATCAGTTTGTGTCTCAACCAACAGTCTAAACTTGAACCAATCCTTTGGCGATGACATAAATCACCTCAGCAGACCAACCAATTCGCCGGGAGGCAAACCATCAGACACTAGTTTCCTTCTTGAACTTCTTTTTCTTGCGCTTTTGCAGCACCCAGATGTCGTCGGTGCTGTCGTCGGAGCTGGAGCTCGAGCTGGATTCGTCCGCCGCGTCTGTCGGAGGCTCGCTGTTCACGGCCTCGTACGCGCTCACGGAGCGGGGCAGCCAGCTGAGTCCGCGCGCGATCGGATCAATCAGTCCATTCGAGCTCTGCTGGATCAATTTGGACATCACCTTGTCCTGGTACGTGTGGTTCACGTAGGCGTACGTGGCACTTCCCCTCTTGGGCTTGTCTCTGAACTGGTCTTCCCAGTCCTTGGTGGAGCGGCGGGAGTCGTGCTCGCTGCCCGTGTTGTTGCTCGACTGACTGTGTCTTTGGTTGGATGTGGAGGGGTCGTGTGACCTCGATCTCCGATTGCGCTCCTTCTTGAGACTTCCGTGAGGAGAGTCGTGGTTGCCGGAGCCTGGGCGCGTGCTCCGTCTCTCGGCGCCACCCGACTGGGACCTGCCCAACGACGGACACGGCGACGACCTGTTGTTCGGGATCCGCTGCTCCAGCTCGTCCATGAACGAGTCGCAGTGCTGCTTGCGCCGCCTGCGGCTCGACCCACCAGCATCGGCAGCGCGGCGGCTCAGACTGTCCACCTCGTGGTCGACGCCACCGACATCTCCGTCAACGTGATCGAACCCGTCGCCCGCCACGTGGCGCTGTCTGAGTATCGTCGACTCCGCAACCGGCGGAACTGGCGGCTTGTACATCTCCAGATTGCGGATCTCCGTGTTGATGGAGGGTCTTCGCGGCTCCGTGTGACTAGTTTCGTGCTGACCACTATTGTCCCAATCGCGCAGTCGAGGCACTGACCCGTTTCTGTGCATCAGTCTGTTGCTGTTGTACGGAGCCTTGCCCAACCGAGGTAAACTGTTGCTGTGCATTTGTGCCAACGTCTTCGCTTCGTTTATGGTGTTTATGGTGACTGGATTGTGGTTGACGCCGTACGAGGGAGGTGGTGGAATGGAGGGGTAGTCGACGACAGCTTGCTGCTGCAGCGGTGGCATTGGGCTCGGGCTGTACTGCATGAGGCGCGGCTGGTAAACGGAGCCGCCGGGGAGCCCCATCCCCGGCGCCACCACTGGCGACACCGACGACTGGGTAACGGGCAGCAGGCTGGGAGCGGCTTCCACCGTCAGGGGCGAGTAGGTGCGCCGCGGCCGCGGTAAGCTGCTGTACAGCGGAGGGCTGTCTGCGCTCAGTGGCTTTGGACTGCCAGGCTGCGAACGAGTGTCATGCGAACTTGTCGGTGGCGGTGTATGGCTCTGAACCTGCACGGAATCGATGTTGGAGTAGATGTGCTCGGGACTGCCGTCCCCGTCCTGGGTGTTGTTGCTGTTCTTGTCGTTGTCTCCAGTGTTCGACTTGTTGTTCTCCGTACTGAACGAACTCACGCTGCCACTTCTCATTGAGTTGGCTTCTTTCATCAGCAAGCTTATCTGCTTGTTCTTGCTCTTTTTCTCCCAGTATCTTTTGGCAACTCCATTTTGCCTGGGATTGTAAAAGGAGGGAACGTTTTCGTGTATGGAACTCAGCGTGTGATCAGTCATTGACGCTGCTTGTGACGGGACTAGACTGAAGTTGGACTGTTTCTTTGGGTGGATGTTTCTCAGCGGATTGGTGCGATTCGCCGTGGAATTGGACTTGTTGGTGAACTGCGAGTCGAGGCTGCTCGACGATCTCAGCACGTGGCCGTTGGCGTGCACGATGTTGTCGGAGTTCTGGACGCCGCCGTTCACCGTGTAGACGGGGCGTCCCCGGCAGCAACAGCCGCGTCGCCAACACGTCCTGGCGTCGTGACGTCCAGCGCAGTAGTAGACGAAGAGGAAAAGGCCGAGCATAGTGGCAAAGAAGGCGTACGAGTACGTAAAAATAATGTCTTGATTGGGCAGCGCGCGGGTGAATGGCTGAGCAACTGCGAGCGCGCCGCAGGTCCACGTGAGCACGAAGAGCAGCAGCACGAGCGCCAGCGCGCGCAGCTGCACCACCGGGCGGTACTCGAGGTCGAGTTCGCTCGAGCTCGGCGTCACGCTCGAGTCTCCCTGGTCGTTGGGCAGCGACTCGATCTCGGGGCTCGTCAGCTCCAGCTCGTTGATCTCCTCCGTCTCCGGCTCATCGATCGGCATGAAACTGCTCACGCCTGCGGGAAAAATAAAATAGTGCTACTGCTTCGGCAATGGCTGACACAAAGGAACAATGAATTGGACTGAAAAGACATTTGTTCATACGTCAAAGAAAATGATCCAAACTTGATCATTTGCTGTTGAACTTACCTCGGAGCAGACAAGCTATTCTGATAAAGAAAATGCAGATGATTGTGAACAATATTCCAACAGGAACGAAGAATGCGCCCAGAATCGGCTCGTACGACAAGAAACAGCTGCAACACAAAATACACACATTGTCAAACTCTTTCCTTTGTTGGAAGACTGAACACGGGGCTACTCTTTGTTTTTCTTCGGTTTAATGAGCTGCAAATCCAGGAACTGAAACAGTTGAAGCAGTGAACTCACTATTTGTCCTCGCCGGTGTAAAAATCGACGTTGACGGCGGCCGTGATGCCGCACACGATGAGCGCGATGCCCCAGCCGACCAGGTAGAAGCGCAGCATCGGTTTGGGCGGCAGCGGCCCGTCCGTCGCCTCGGGCTCCGGCTCCGGCGGCTGCTGCGCCTTCAGGAACTTCTTGTACATGTTGCTGCAAAGGAAGTGGTCGGGTAATAACAAAAGCAGGACCTTGTGGGACAGAGCTCGTACTCTGTGAATTCTGAAAGATTGCGTCACATCCTGACAAAGTGAAAAGAAATCTGAACTCACTATGCATTGATGAGAATCCAGAAGAGGGTGCAGATGGAGAGGTAGTGGAGGCTGATGCCCATGATCTGACAGGCGAGCTCATGGCCAGTCATCTTGACTCCGAACGTGAAAATGAGCACGAGCAGCAGCACGCTCAGACACAGGTTCGCGATCGCGTGCTTGCACTTATTCGGCATTTTCAGCTCGCTGAAATAGTTATTTGCAAAAACGTGTACATGTTGCTTCGCAAAGCGTGAGACATGAATGCGTCACGGATGTGGAACAGATTACGCACCTGTAACAGGTGATGTATGTGAGGCAGACGGCGAGCGCCGCCACCCAGAGCAGCGCGCTACCCACGTAGACGGCGGCGCCCATGTCCAGCACGCACATGTACCACGGCGGCAACACCGACAAAACCACTATCTTATCCTGCAACAGCAGTCAGGCAGTTGATATAAAATCGTGTTATTATCAGTACACACAAGACTTTCGCACACTGGAGTGGAGTTTTGGGAAGCCAACCTGAAGAATCGCAAAATGTGTGAGGTGGTTGCACTGGAAGGTGACCCAGTGACCTGACGTCTTCACAACCTCGCAACCTTCACTGCTCCACTGACCCACTGGACCTACAACGATGGGAGCTTTTGTGCCACTGCCTGTACAAATTTCATTCAAAATGCCAACAAAATTCCTGCATCGAAGTGAGACACCAACCTTTGCCACTGGTGGACCAGAAAACAGGCTGCGCATTTCCACCCTTCGCCGCTGCTTTGAGGCTAATTTTGATTGGCTCCGTCACGTTGGATACTTCGCTTCCCACTGAAAATCAAGCAGACATGCAGGAAACCATTCGGTGAGGAAAACGAGCGAGTGAACAGATGTCGGCCGACAAGACGCACCAATGCGGGACGACACGATCATGGACGCGATGTGACGAGTCTCGGCGACGCGACGTGTCAGCGGGAAGAGCGCCGAGTTCTCATACATGACAAACTGCAGCTGGTAAGAAGTGCCCTTGGAGCAAATTGGAGTCGAGCACTCCAGGCTGTCGAAGATGCTGCCAGGAAGGTGGATCACCGCTTCGTTCCCCTGCCAAAAGTCGGCATGTGTCAGTGACAAAACTCACTCCGGCCGTCTCTCCGGGTCAGAGATCACGTTCAAGAATGAGATTTTCTGACGCTCCCAGCTGAGGCGTACCTGGAAGTTTTCAGTGAAGTTTGGATTTTTGTTGCAGGACAGCGAGTTGTCCTGGAAGCCTCGTCGAGTAGTGTCCTTGACGAGGCAGCTGAAACCAGGGAAGTTGCTCGACTTGACGGTGTACGCCCTGATCGCGATGTTCTTGACAGCCTGACGCAGACTTCGTCTGTCCGTGCGCAGCAGCTGGCTGGGGAGAGAGTCCACAGCTTCCACCATCCTACAACGACACACGGTGCGTGTGGATCAACGTCATTGAGCACATGCAATGGAAGATGCAAACCAGAGGATGCAATGGAACAGGTGATCAGCAAAGCTTTTCATCTCACTTGGTGCAGGCCTCGTCATGTATCTGTGAATCGCGCAGCGTTTTCAGTTCCGCCTCCATCATCTGACTCACGATGCTCAGAATCACCTCGCTCAGCTGCAACGTAATCCTCTTGTAAAGAAGGAGTCAAAACCTGCCACAAAAACACACGTATGCAATCAACATCTCTTCCTACCCTGTCGTTGCCTTGCACGTGGTGACTCAGTCTGTCCACGATCCTGCCGACAAATATGATGTCCATCTTGTCGGTGGAGATTTTGGAGTCACGCAGGTAATCCTTCAAATTTTCGGCTCTCTTCGTCATGTTGCCGACATTTTCAACATCATTCTCCGCAAGAACCTGCAACCAACAAAAACGTGCACAACTGTTGACTGCTGAAAACTTCGCATTTCAGCAACAGACAACCAATGAGCAGATGTCCACGCACCTTGGCAAACTGTTCGAGCACCTTGGTTTTCTCGCTGTGATATTGGCACTGAGACGTGTACAGCGCGCCCCACTGTCCGTTGTTCTTACAGATGTGGAATGCCCGTGGTGGGTTGTGCCCCGCGTACTCCGATGAACGCCCTGAGAATGAACACAGCAAATTGCACGTGCTCGTCTTCAGAGCAGAACACAGCAAACTTGACAAGAAAGAGAGGGTCACTGAAGTGACGGTTTTCACCTGTTTCGCACAAGTGTTCAACGGTGACGCCAGAGACGGTCTTGGGCCAAGAGAAGTTGCCTTTGTTGGTTCTGGTGATAACGCGCGGACAGTACAGCGTGTCTTCCGATATCACCACGATGTTCACAACCTGAGACACGTTGCCCCTGCAAAAAGCATTTTTGTCTGACTTCAGTGGTCAGCCAACACACGCCGTGTCCTTTCGTCGGATTCACTGTCGACTTTTCACCATCAGGAAACTGACGCAACAAAAAAAAAAAAACAGACAAAAGAAGTACCATCACACCACAAATAGCTGTGGATTGGCGATGAGCAAGTGGCACGCTTTCAAAACTTTGGTCACCACGTTCATCACCACCTGTCCCGAGCCCACCTTGAGGTGACCACCATGCACTTCCAGATGCCCGAGTCGTGCACGAGCAGGTTGTCGAGCAGCAGGCGGTTGACGAGCACGCTGCCGTCCGGCGAGTACGACGTCTGCACGCTGACGCCGTGCGTCCTGTTGTCAGTTACCTCACGGTCCTCTCGCATCCACACCAACCTGAAGCACAAGGTAACTGTCTCACTCACAGTTCCTGAGTGTACGTTCAAACATGCAGCACAACGTCCTGTGCACTGCAAAGAGAATCATTTCTGGCAGTTCCGGACGCACAGATCTATCGAAGTAGCCTGATTCTGACCAGCCAGGTGCACCGCTAGTTACCTCATGGTGGGTTCGATGACGGACGCCCTGCACTGGAAGGGCAGCTTGTCTCCCTGGAAGACGACCTGGTTCGTGTTGGGAAGCAGTTCGAACAACGGGAGCTCCACTGGCCAATCTGCAACAGAGAACAGCCAGTGAATGTCCAACACCACAGAACATTCTCATAACAAAAAGCTCTGTTGAAACAGGACATCGACATGACAACTGTTGCATTTCGCATTCTAACAACCACTGGAGCGTAAAAGCGGCTGATGTTGGTCAAAGTATCTGACGAGGCTTGTCTTTGTTGACGTGATTCTGACCGAAGAAGCAATCCCAAAAGCAGAACACATCACGTACTGCAGTGAAGGTCCTTCTTGCGGAGGGACTTGACGGGTTTGTCGCTCATGTCGGTTGGAACGGCGCATTTGGTATCAGAGTTGACGCGAACGTTCGTTGTCTTGATCCACTTGACGATCCAGGACAGCTGGCAGTCACACATCAGGTATTCCGATGCAAAGTCTCTGTCACAGAAGGAAACTGAGATCCAGCAAATGTGAACACAAACCTGAACCAGAATGCAACAAGGGGAAATCTGGAACGTCTTTCAGTCGCATTTGGGTACAACACCCAGCAAGTTTCCCAGATATGATGAGAGGAATTCGGTGTAATTCTATTCAGGAACAGCTCTGTGTAGTGCTCATCCAATCCAGATGCATGACGACATTTATCGCAGACCCGTCACAATCACCCACTTACATTCGCTTCAGAGACGTTAACGGATCAAAGGTGCCCTCTTCCACGCTTTTGATCTGGTTTCCAGACAGGGATCTGCAATGATAGCCAAGCGCGTGCAAGATAAGTCCTCAGTGCAACAGGAAGTCAGCCAGTCTCCTGTGTTGATTCCAGAACCTAGTTTGCTGAATATTTCTCCCCAGGTGTGAAACAAACTTCTGTTGCTTGGCGAACATTACAGAGATGGAGAAAGACAACGGAGGCACCTGCAGAATTGAGTCAATGTGACCAAACCAGCCGCAAGATTGTTCCCGGGAGACTGGCCGCATTTGAACGAGAAGAAAGAAGTCGAGAGAAACCTGTCCATCACTGTGTTTTACCACTTGACCACATCATTTCTACGGTCGTGTTCACATTGTATGGACGACTGACAAAAAGAAATACGAGGAAAGTCCGAATGAAATCTGTTTTTGTCCAAGTGTTTCGGTGATTTCGTTGATCTTGTCAGTTGTGGCTTTATCAGGGCACGAAGCTCGTATCAAGGAAGGTTGAAACATTTCTTGTGTTTCTCATAAACCAGAGACGTCGAGTACACAGGTTGGGAACTTATGCTGTGGCAGTCTCAGCAGCCATGAAACCAGTGTCACTGTCTTTTCTTTCTTTTTGTACCCAGTGTGCATTTATCTTTCAGCTGATTCCACGCCACTGACTGAGAAGAAAGTATTTTTGGTGAGAACCCTTTCCACTTCACTTTTGGCAGTCTCTATCTGTACAATTTTCAGTCGTCTGCATCACTCTGTAGCCGATTTCATTTGGACTTCCCTCGTGGTCGTAGAAAGCAGATACGCACAGGCGAGTCAGGTGAGACAGTCCCTCAAACATGCTCCTGTTGACGCTGCTCAGTTTGTTCGCCGTCAGGTCTCTGAAAACATCCAGGCTCCCATCAACAAAACTGATGTTCAACTTCAAAGACTCCACTGTTTTTGTTCGTGTGCACAGTGTTATCTTTGGTTACGTTCACTTTCGCAACATCACATAGCATGTACTTACAGCCGCTCCAATTTCTGTAGTCTTCTGAAAGAATCAGCTTCAATGAAAGAGATCTGGTTGTGGCTCAAGTCCCTGAAAAAATCAAATTAACACTTTCCTTGCAATTGCCAAAACGCTGAAGCGCAGGCAAAATGAGTTGGAACGTTCATTCAATGACAAGATCACTCGAAGACGAACTCACAGTTTTTGCAAAGCTGACAGCCCGTTGAAATCTGCTTTCACCACACTGGTCAATGCATTTTCACTCAGGTCTCTGGAAGTGCAACAAAGTTCGGTTGAAAATCCGAGTGTTGAGGATGTGTGTCTTCTTTTTCCCCAAGCATAGCAACACAATACGAGATCCGAAACCGCGCCAACAAATCCGACCCCCAGGCGAAAGACGAGCTCGTGGTCGCCTGCAAGTTTACATTTGACCTCACTAGGCATTGCACTTCAGATATTGCGCACAAAGTTCGATTGTCCACACACAGCACGAGAATAAGCTGGGTGGGGCAAGCAAGTCCATCTGAGCTGCTGGATGTGCTGGTGGGTCAAGAAGGCGGTATGCGTGGGCGCATTGTCGAAGTGGAGGAAGCGACGCCCTTGAACTGCTCCCCTGGGTCTTCTGTTTTGGTATGCTATGTCAAACTGAGTAAACACTTGTCGAAACTTCCTCTGGTTGACAGGTTGGGGATGCCTCATAGTCACTCCCTGGCTGCTTCCTTTGAGTCAGGATCATACAAATATATCCAAGATTCGTCCATTGTGATGACATTGGCAAAAACACGCCTGTTGGCTGCATGCAACCTGGACCAAAAGTTGGTGATAGTGAAGCGGCGCTGTTTTTGAGCATCTGTCAGATCAACTGGAACATATTTTGTGCATTTCTTACTCAGTTTCAGGTCCTTTTGAGGATTTTTTGGATGGTTGTGTACTTCAGTCCAGTCTTTGCAGCAAGGCTATGAATTGTGGATCTTCTGTCCTCAGCAATCAGGCTCTCAATGCGGCAGATGTTGGCTCTTGAATGTCCTCTTCTGGTCTTGGGTGCACGATGCAGGTCGATGATCTGGTGATGCCCACCGCAGAATTCACACAACCAGTAGTAAATCCTTCTGTCACTCAAGGTAGAGACTCCAAAACAGGTCCTCAGAGCAGTCCGAGTTTGCACAAAAGTCCATCCCAACTTGTAGCAAAAATGGATAATGACGCGCTGCTCCAACTGGGGGGTGAGACCCACACACCGCTTCATCCTTGTTTGCTTCTTTGCCGACGCAAAACTGATGTCCGGTGCCTTCACTTGTGTGCAAAATGTGTCGCACAGTGTCGAGGAATAGTCTTGGAGTTGGCAACCATTATGCAATAAATGCCAAGGACTGACATGCTCTGGGTACAGAAAGACTCGCGGAGCTCGTCATGTTGAAGAACATTTGACGCCAGCAAGTGATAGACCCTCGTATTGTTGTTTTGTCAATTCCAATGTCGGTTCGCACGTCAAGGCGCGGAGGCGCTGGCCACCACGTAATTCACCCCACCCCCACACTGGAGTCATCAGGCAAGCAATTTTCATTTTCCCACGCAAATGTTCTTGTTTCAAATTTGCTGTTGCCCCTCTGATCGAATTCCTGGTTGGGGTCTTGATCAAGTGACGTGACAGAAAATAGTTTGCGAGAACGTGGTCTTCTGACAGATCGATCTACAAACTGCTTTGTGCTGTAAACAGCGGCTTCGAAAATCCAAATGTCACTTTCTGTAATTTTCATGGATTGTTTGACACAGAAGTTTGTGGGCAACAAGTGCGTTGTTGAGGAAATTGGAAAAATGGAAATGAAGCAATTTGTTGGACTGTATCACTGTAGCATTCAGTGGACCACAGGGCGATTCGTCTTGACTACGAGTACATTCAACTGCTGTCAAATTTTGTGGAATCCCGGCCATCTGATTCCAACGGGGATATTAAGTTTGTTATCCATCTGTCATCGTCTGCTTTGGTGGAAAACTACATTTCCCCAAAGGGAGATCAGCGCACTGCGGAGACCAAGTCTCTTGGTGGAGCCAGAACTTCTGAGAGACTGAGCGCGTATCCCAGTGGTGTCAAATCACTGCAGCGGAACATGGCAGTTCAACGCTCCAGTTCAACTCCATCTTCTGCTCTGGCCGATCACCAATCTGCGCACTTGTCGGGAAGTATTTCTGGACAGCATCCTTCTGCATGCATCCCACAGAATTTATTTGACCAAATCAAGTTTGACAGGGGGCGGTGTACGCTGAGCACGATCCGTTGTTCACTTCACAAATCTCAGCAAATCGCATTTCTCACTCCCCTCGGCGCTGATTAATGAACACGGACAGCACAATTCCTTCACCGACAATTCAAATTCTACATGTGAACAGGATCCACTGAGGAAACTCAACACGTTGGAGGATCGAGGGGCGAGATCCGCCGAATTTTGTTGTGAACAAACCGTGCGATGTGTGAACCAACCGAGTATTTTTGACAGAAACTTTGTGACTCTCTTACACGCGCTGTGAGAGGGAGAAAACTGATCAACAGACGAGAGGTACTCACAGTTGAAGGGTGTCGAGGGGGAAGGAAGGTTCAATCTGGTCGATGGAAAAGAAGGGCGCTGTCGGGCGGCACACCACTTTGCGTCCGGACAGCGCGTCGTCGCCGCTCTTGCTCCGGATCGTGCACGTGCATCCGCTGGGGCAGCCCGACACCGGCCCGGCGACGCTCAGTACGATCCAAACCACGCATAGCAATATCCTTTGACGGCACAATCCGGGCTTCATAATGCCAGTCTGTGGGCTTCCATTCCAGATAACTGGCTGTATATTCCGCGGCAATTCACCCGACTGCTTCACATGCTGAATACTCAAGTAAATCCCTCCATGGCACTCTTCATTATATATTTAGATGTTCCACTGCCACTTCAACTTGTCTGTTTCCACTGTCACAGGGCCACCTCCAATTTCCTTTTGTGACACAACGCAAACCACTTGGCCAATGTTGGCGCGGCACCGATTTGTGTACACATGGGTGCAGATGTGGGAAGATTCTCCGATACAGCAGTTACAGCAGAGCGATCCTCGTTCGCTGCATTATTGATCAGGAAACGCTCCACTACAGCAGGCTCCAACAACTTCTGCAAGCAAAGGAATCAAACCAATTCACTCGTGCACAGCTACAGGGAAGTCGGTCCAAACGACCTCCTCACACGAAAATTGTACAAATAGACGGTTTTACATGCACTTTTGTTGTCGAATGCTGCTGCAGATTCCACTGAATTTTCAGAAGTAGAATGTATTTGTCTGATTTGGTTACAGTTCGGGTTCAAAGAGATGTTCGCTTTTTGACTCATCCCAGTACTCTCGTGCTTTCACATTTTACAACAAAGGTCGCGACCTGAAACGTTGGGTTTGTGGATCCAACAAGAGCACAAAGAGTTGAAGACGCGCAGCCACAGAGCACTGCATGCGCATGGCGACAAGCTGTCACGTTGCAACAAAGGGAGGAAGCATGACACGTGTCATGACAAAATCCAACGTCTCCAGGGAAAGATGGCAGAGCTGCGATTGCAAAACAGAACACGCAACACAGTTGGGCACTTCTTGGAATATCGTTTCACAAGAAATGCTGCCAATCCCCTATCCAAGGACCGATGTCACATCACGCTTAATAATTTAGGAGATGACAGAGGGGTTCGGGGTTCTGTGGCTGACGTAACTTCTGTGGCGAAAATTATGAACGTGGACAGCAGGCAAATTCTCCTGCGTGGGGTTGAAGACCTCCTGAAACACCCCGCGAGTATCCCATCCCCTCATTCACCTCGGGGTCTCCAGGGGCGCACTTGTCCACAGATTCTGGACAAACAATAAAACCACGCGTCGATGCTTTGGTCGTCCGCCAGATTATCTATTTCCTTGAAAGTTTGAAGTTCATCTACCAAAGACACAGCAACAGCCAGAACACCACGCACGAACACACAAACCCTGGCTACTCCACCCCTTTTCATGGTGCACACATAACTTTGGTGGAACTGCAAGAGCCCTGAAATCCTGCCTGTTTTTCGTTTGTGCGTCCTACTACGTATGTTCCGCCAAAAATGTAAAATTGCCAATGGAAGAAAATTTGGTACCGATAACTGGCTTTGTGTCGCTGGTGATTTTTTTGTCGCCACGCACACCTGTGTGGAAGTCACACATAAGTACTCGTACAAGACGCAGCCCCGACTTTGGCCTTCATTTTCATTTCCTGAGGTCCCACTGAAACAATAACAAACTCTCCACACCCCTTCTTTGGGATAAAAGGTGGTCTTTTTCACGGGTGAACACGCTATTCTTCCCGTTTTTGTGCAAGTGCCTGTGGGTGAGGGAGGCTCTACCGACGAGCGGACATATTTGGTGTGAAAACAAAATTTCTTTTCTACCAGATGGCCTCGAAGTTGGCTTTTGTTCGGTACGCCGTGGAGATTTGTGAGGCACGCATAAATTTAGGGTCCCTCTTTGACGTTTTCGAGTTGTGGTCTTCAATAAGAGCAACAGATACTGCACAGACGTTCAAAAAGATGCGTTTCTGTGGGCAATGGAGGGTATTCAGACGACGAGTGGTCATGGCCAATTAAGTCCAACGAATGTCCCTCGTGAACTGTCTGAGGTGTCACGCAGTTGCTCAAAGTAATCTTTCTTGGTTTGGTAGCACTTGTTAGGATGTGCACACTTGTCCTCAGGCTGGTGATTATCCCACGACAAAATCGCTGGGTCTTCAGCCAAAAGCACCTTGGGTAGCCTACGCAGTTGGACATCAGTCCATCTTGATCGACCGCTCACCACACTGAAGTTGCAACATCCATCCCAAGACAAGTGTCGGTGAGAGTAAGGTGCAAACAATTTTCTTGGGGCTTTGTTGTGTTTTTCCCGTGCCTGAACTCTTTTGATGGCTCAGTTGGCAAAAATTTCAAAAAACACCCAGTTCTGCTTGTACAAGAAGTCACCAGGCAAACGTTTGGCAAAGAGTTCGTGACGAGGCACACTCAAACGCACCGATTGATGAGCTGTCCTCCCTTCAGGTCGCACGAACTTCAACTTTGCCAGAAAGACAATCGCAAAACAAGCATTGAGACTGGCAACCCCTTGACTGCTGACGGAACGAGTGGTACATCCTGAGAGATCAAGGTGTTTGAGTACATTTTGGCCGTCCGAAACACAGCTAACACTGTGAAAAACTACGAGGCACGATCCATCGCTGGGGCGAAATGTTCAGCAACATGTTGACCGATTTGGCACTCTGTGAACCCTACCTGAGTAGTGGACTGACAATGACCAACTCTGTGATATTTCAGCTGAAGGCAGACA
>JAAUXT010088851.1_pt1 | contig 19187 bp, 17 predicted proteins | sample 7278171 | NCBI WGS metagenome assembly JAAUXT01 (sample SAMN14350112, study PRJNA611818) | marine sediment metagenome | isolation source: surface marine sediment (1.8m) | place: French Polynesia: Moorea | collected 2018-08 | reverse complement strand
TTTCAAAAGTATGTCTACAGCAGTTTCTCTATGAAAATGGTACTCAATTGTGTTCATATTTGGTCTGTAGATTTGTTTTTGATCAAGGATTAGGCACCAGGAAGGAATTTGGTCAAAATGCAGTGCTTTGAAACTTGGTAATGTTCCAAGTATTCTTGTCCGGACTATTGACCGCAAATCACGCGAGGCCGGTTGGCCTATTTTTTTGTCTCAGCCTGAAGAACAGAAAAGAGGAAGAAAATTACTCTTTTCTGAGATTCATATCCACAACAATGCACAACTTTTTCGATCACACGTTTCGCGCAAAACCCCAACGCTTGAAATTCTCACACCGTCACCTGTTCACGACTTCAGAGTTGTTGTTATTTTCATGCGTTTTTCGTGTAGATGGCGCTCCAGTCGGCGCCACTGAGCCTGGGTTCACTCGATATGCATTTTGCGCACCGTCCCGCACCAATAGAGGGCGCTGCGTCGACTGAACACAGCCCCACTGAGTAAAAGGGACAAAACTCACGATACCCGGAGGTGTGCACCCGGCCATACTCACGAGAACGACAGTCACGCTCGTCGGATCCATCCAGACAATCGGTTCTGCCGTCACATTTCCGTCGCTCATCGATGCACTGACGCCGGTTGGCGCACTCAAACTCATACTGGCCGCACGTGGAGGGGGCCGGGCCGGCTGAGGAACAGCCATGCCCGTCGCATGTGCGCGGGCAGGGGTAAAAATTTTTCAAGTGTTCAGTGGATTTTCAGATTGAGTTGAGGTAGTTGTAGACACAGCAGCACCAGTAAGAAAAGAGAAGAAAGGAGGCACATGTGTTAGTTCAGTGCGTCGCATTCCGTGAGAAACTCTGAAATGGACAGAAGTGTTCATTCACAAGTCAGCGGCATTCAGTGAGAGTTCCTGTGACACAGTGAGTGCTTATCAATTTGATATCATTGCGAGCAAACTCAAGTGAATGATTCAAATCATCTCAAGCAAAGAACACTGACGTCCGACTGATCTGAAACTGTCAAACATTCAAACCTTTCACCCGCAGCACAAACGTCTCTGCTCGACCTAAACTTCCTCAAATTTTTCAAAACCACGCGTGCGAAGGGAACGGACAAGTGGCATCTCCAAAGTCACACTTTCACAGGAGGGGCTCTAAACCACCCGGGGTCCGACGAGAGGGGTGGGTTGTTTTTATGCCAGATCCCACGGTTCCCTCAGCCTTTTCGATCTTCGCCCATGCAGAAAAGAACCCTTTCCAACCTAGTTCAACAGTTGACCTGCATTTCGTGCAAAAAAGTACGCCCAATTTCAAGACAAAATTCTACATCAAAACTGGCTACGCTGCGAACACTACACGCAGTCTCTGTGGTCAAAACGTATGTGCGCTCAAAAAATGCACAAACTTGCACACATTGAAAAATTAGTCGAAAAGCCCCTCCAAAATTTGACGAAAAGGATCAGAGTTTACTGCGGATACAATGGCAAACTCACCGTTCTACATCGATGCATCTGGGACCCACTGGATACGAAACGCGCTGCGTCCATATGGACGTAACGTGTGACGCACACTACATCAATTGTCTGACTGAGTGTATCCTTGCAATCGTGGGACGAAACAAACTGTCCAGAGTCAAGTTGTGTGGCTGAACACTGACTTTGTTGTTGTGTGGAAGAGTTGGCTCTTCCCACGCATACGATCCAGCTTTAGGACGAGGTGCTGAGTACCGATGAAGCTGCTTCAGCGGAGCTGCGCGAAGCTAAAGCTGCGCACCGGACTCGCAGCTTGAGCCACCTACTTTTAGCTGTGACTACGACACCCTGCGTCTGTCTAGAGCTACCCAGCTTGAGACAAGAGTGAAATAAATGTTTGAAGCATATGCTTGAGTTTGACTCTACTGCGGCAGTCCGGCCAGGCTGAGGCTGCTTCCGATCGTGGTGCCGCAAGTAGCGGCAGTTGTGAGGACGGGTTCTCCCGGGACCCGAACCGCACACAACATTGTGCACCGAACGTCAGAAACTTCTCTGTCTTGAAGCCGTGACCAGATCTTCAATACTGTTCAGAGCTACATCGTCTTTCCGATTCAGCGCTCGAACGCATCTCGACTCCAGACTTGCGCCTCGTCCCACTTTCTCGCGCTGTTGCCGTGGCGTCAGCACCTACCGCATCCGAGCTCGTCCGTGCCGTCCCCGCAGTCGTCCCTCCCATCGCACCTGCGCCGCAGGTCCACGCACCGTCCGTTGTAACACGTCATCTCGCCCACAGTGCACGTCGTGGGTTCGGCTGAGTTGCCATGGCGACACGCGGGCGGTTAGCAACAGGCGGGGCAACCATGATACCAGAACCACGCACTGAGGCGCAATGTAGGGACCAAGTGCTCGAAAGGATCTGTTTTGACTTGACAATAATTTTGACAATATTTCGGTCTTCCGGAGGTTTTCCTTCTTTCCTTTTGGCTGCTCACGGGTCACACAGATCGCTCGATATTAATCTGGATCTGTCTTGGCTCAAAGAAGCAACTCGCGTGGTCGCAACATCGAGTCTGAATGCGTGGCCGGTATCATGGTGCAAATAGTGCGGCATGTGCCGTGAGGTGGACATTTGGAGGGCCGAACAAATATCACAGTTAGAGACATCACAACAAAACAAGAAATTGAGCAAGTTCCTCAAAAAATATTAATCGAACAAAACAATGAAAATCAAACTATTCATTAATTTCAAATCTCCAAATTAATGAATACGCTGAGGCAGAGGTCCAGTGGAAATCCTTTCCCCCGATTGGGAACGACGCTCATTGCAGTGACGTCACAAAAGTCATGATGTCACAATCCCCACACGCGCATGCATGCACTTACATGTACATCCGGCTTCGTCGGAGTAATCCTGACAATCGTAGTTGCCATCGCAACGGCTGTTGGCGTTGATACACTGCCCGCTGCGACACTGCCATTCGGAGGAGCGACACCTAGAGGCGGCTACAAGCAGAGAACCCACAACCTCCTTGGCCAGAGGACAGCAAATTTAGAGACGCCAGACTTACTAACCAAGAGCTATGTCTTTGGATGGATTCTGACCGAAAAAAAAGTAGACTGTCACCAAAGTTCGGCAGGACCAAAGTTTTGTGTCTGTCGCAGCAGAGAGAAGGAGGCGCGCCGGAAAGACACCAGTTGCCGTGAAAGTTACTTGAAAGTCAGATTTCCCTTCTTGACTGAAAGGTCTACAGAACAGTTTGAGAGATTCTTGTGATCTTTGGCAAGACAGAAAAAACAGTGGGCCGCAGACATTTTAACACACGACATTCTAGTGCACCGTCGAACACGCACGCACACACACGCACGCACACACACGCACACACAGAGGAAAGTTACCGCAGTTGGCTTCGTCGCTCGTGTCCCGACAGTCGGCTCTACCATCGCAGCGGCGGGACTCGGGGACGCAGGAGCCGTCGCGACACTGGAACTGCCCCGGCAAGCAGCCAGGGGGCACCGGCGTGGTCCCGCCACCTGGTGGCCAAAACAAACTGAACGTCACGTGCGCCTCAAGTTGTACCAACGCAAGCACTTGACGCAGAACCAAACTCGCGCGTGTGGTTGCGCAGATCTAAACAAGGATTGAACACGCGGGTGGAGAGGGCTCACCAAGGCAAGATGCTCACACTGAGACACGGGATGTCACACACGTATATTGGAGTTCTTCGGATTGATGTACCCTGCCCTGTGTGCGTGTGTGTTTTGTGTGTCGCTGTGTGTCTGTGTACGTGTCGGTCGATTGACTCCACAGCATGTGAGGGCCAGAACACATAGCCCTCCAAATGTCCATTTTGCGGTGTTCTGTAACTCCCGCAAAGTTGCTGTTGGGGACGGCAACGAAAAGAAACTGGGCATGAAAAATTCTGCGTCATTCGACACATTCGTGTGCAAACTTGTTCGAGCACAAGCGCGCGGTGTGGTTGCGCACTGTTCATGACAAACTGAAGCAGGTTGATTCAGTCGGATCAAGACGTCAACCCGCCACAGCGGCAAGTGCACTCGATCTGTGAATCCTGAAGCAGACAGGCTTTTCTTGAAGCGAACACTACACACAGAACACCCCCCTCACTCCACTACCCCACTCGTTCCCACCCAAGTCGCCTGACGGGAGCACGCGTCCATTTCCGTCAGAAAATGCCCTTGATATTTGGTTTTAGTGAGATGCAAACGAGGTTGTCTGTTGCGTCCCTGCACCAATGAACATTTGCAAAAAAATTTTTGCGGACACAGCAACTCCTTGATGCGCCACACAAACAGCAATGCCTGACGCATCCAGGGTGAAGCTGACCTCACTTTTTCCCAAACATGTGCTCTAGGGTGTCCACGATGCTGTGTTTTGACCAACCTCGATTCCGCCCACCCAACCCTCTGGTTACCATGGTAACCACTGTCGTTCCACGCCCCAATTCTACCTGTGCCCGGATCCTCGTACACGAGGTTCGCTCTGAGCGCAAACGTGCGTCTCACGATCTCCCCGCTGTATCCGCGCCGCAGGTCAATCGGCGTCCGCAGCCGCACGTCCTCGTCGAACACGCGCGCGTTGTACGTGGAGAAGAGTTCCCTGTCATTGATGTCCCGGTCGCCGGACTCGGCGTGTGGAATGATGGCGCTGCGAATACGCGGGTTGCGCCGGTTGTGAGGCGCGTCCACGGAGTAGTGGATCCCGATCAGATCCCCGCGCGCCACTCGGAACGGAACGTCGGCGAAGACGCGATGACGCACTTCCGGTGATGTGGGCGGCAACGCCAACTTGTACTTGAGTTCAAACTCCAGTTCTCCGACGGCGCGCCAGACGCCGAAGAACGCCGTTCCCTCGGCGACGGCCCGGAAGTAGTCGACGGAGACGATCCACCCGGCGCACGGGAACGAGTTATCGAGCATGATGTTGGCCCAGTTGTTGGCGAGTTGTGGGAGCTGGTCCGGGGCCCGACCTACCGCCTTCGAACACTCCCCGTTACTGCCTGAAAACGTCACGCGAGGGGTGCGAGAAAAAGAAATGAAACCTTGGTTATTCCAGCCTTCCTTCCTTCTGTCACTCCTTCATTCCTCCATTCCTCTCCTCCCTCCATCACACTGGTGTCAATCCTTGCATGCCACCAACCACCAAAACCCAAGGCCCGTGGATGATGCAGCAGAAACAAGTTCTTCTGAGGCTGGTTATGCAGTGAAGAAGTCTCCTTGAAGATGCAAGAAGCACACAGCGCGCATGTCCTCCTCTAGCTCCAGGGGTTGGATGCACTGTTGTCTCTCACTAAAGTTGAACTTCTTGTGCACACCACCACCACAACCCAACATGCATTGAAAAGTGGAAACAAAATTTCACTGCAAAGTGCAATGACCGGTGCAGAAACCAAGCAACAAAAGAATTGTATCAAACAGCATCGGCATTTAAACGTTGACATATATCACAAAGAGTTTCGTGCAGAAGGATTTTCAGTCGTGACAGCAGAAGTCTGTCCGTGGGCAATGACGATTGACGTTGCAAACGTTTGGGTTTCCACAGCAGGATAGTCCCCGCAAAGAGCAGTATTCCCGGACCACATCTAGTTTCTGTCTAAACCACCAACACAGTCTGTTCGGAGCACGTTCACTCACGCCAGTTTTCAGAATAGTCCACTTGCTCACCAATCTGGCACAAAACTTTCAATCGGGCAGTTTGCATCAAGATCCCGAGATTCTGGGCGCTTCTCTGGTGATTGGGCAAACATGATGGTTGTCCAAGTTTCAACCCATTGAATTTTGACGGAAACTAAACTGACTCTAACGTACGGTACTCGGACGTCCCTTTCCAGGTCGACGGGCGCTGCGTCGACGAAGCGACGTTTGGACTCTTCCAAGATACAACTTCCGGTACTTCCGGCTTCGTAATTCCCCAAATGTAGCCTCTCCTCTGGCGAATCCAAGGGCACAACCCCCGACTCAAAACTCTCAGTCCCCTGATCTCGCGCTTCCACGCGAGCCCTTTTCACGTTTTGGCCAAGGTTCGGACCTTGGTCAGGACCCCAAGCTCCGTATCCGTCAGAGTCGCCGTGTCTCAAGAGGCGATTTGTTCAGATCTGTGAGTGTGGTTCGCGCGCACCTGACCCGCCCCACTCATCACGCCGAGCAGCCACCTGGATCGAGACCAAGTCCAACAGAAACACCCCCAGTTTCTCAGTTTCTCTTCAGGCAGGAACAGCGGTTCCCATTAGTTTGAATTGCACAACAGATCGCAGTGCTAAGCGGCCGCTCGATTGGCGGCTGATTACTTTGGCCTGCAGTCTCCACACCTGAACAGGAACCCGCCACCTGCAACTTCTCAAGACCCTCCACCCCACGAGTCCTCTGTTCATTCGAACTCAGCTCGTTCGAAATCCTGCTTTCCTCACACTGTTTCAGTCATACTGTTCTTTCTGACGCTGTTTTCAAAGGCACGTCCCGTCCCTCGCACAAATCAGTGGGTCATGGGTCGTCACGTTTCAACGCAGCACCCACCAAATCCTGTGGAGAGTCGCAAAGCAAACCCTGAAAGCTTCACCAAAGTCCGAAGAGTTTTCCTCACACGGGGAGAAAGAATTCATCACAATAATTTTTGGTTGAGCTCGCCACTCTTTGCTTCGGTTAAAACATTGAAAATTTTGGAAAATTGTTCACCTGGACAATTTTCAGAGGAAACGAAACCAGAGGGCAGGGATCATGCTTCAGGGGATGATTCTCCCCCCAGGAATCCTCAGGAGTCCTGAGACCCTTCTCTTTACGAGGATCTATCCAAATGTCCCTGGAAACATGTTGATCGGTCTGCGACGGCGATTGCGGCCTACCCTTGTGAGATCGGTGTCAAGTAGGTCAAATCATCGTGCAAACCGTGCCACACCGGCCAACATGATTCCAGGGACATTTGGATAGATCCTCGTACTGCGCGCCTGGTGTGATTGCAAAACCCGTGTCAGCTGGCTGTGTTCTTGCAGGATCCAAACAACCAACCACCCAGACAGGATCGCGAGATTCTTCCTTCCCGGAAGCCGTTCATCGTCACACACAAAAAAATCCGACACTCGAGCACTTTCTTTGTACGACTGGTACTCAAGTGTGTAACGCGACCTTTGTGCACCCGGCCTTTTTACCCCATTATGTTTGACGGCAGGTATCACGGGTAAAAAGCAACAGGTGAAGATCAAAGAGTCACCGCGCCAGGTGAAATCAGGCGCGCAAAGTGCTTTTTCCACTTCTGATCCTGTCAGCCTCTTGCATAATCCACGGAAATTTGCCTCTGCTTTGTGTCAACTTTGTCAAAAGCAGTTAGTTCAAGCCAAGTACCCCGTGCCCGCCTCCAAAACAAGTGTGTTCCGCAGTGTTGTGCTCTCCGTGTACGTGCGCCGCGCAGGGCGCATCAACTGCCTGTACGAGGATGTATCAGTAGAAAGTGGCACTTTGCATGTTCAGCGGGGAAGTCAGTTGGCCAGTCTGCACTGAGGAGGACAAAAGAATTGGCTTGTCAGATATTGTCTCGAATCAAGCACCCGTGTCTGTTGATAAACACACTGAACATGCACAGTGCCACTTTCAGTTGATACACCCTCGTACATGCACCACATTCAAGAATGGACTGGAATCACGTCAGACGGTGCGTTGCCTCCCAGAATAAAGTCAACAGGCGCCGCCTTGAGTCGACGACGCAGCGCCCGCTGGACTGAAGATCTCCCTCACAGGTGCAAACAGGCCTCACGTATACGTAGTTTTACGCAGCACCGACGACAAAGCTGCAGAACTCAACCTCCAAACAGAACAAGAATCAGGCCGGGGGGACACCTCACAGTTCTCAGTCAGTGACCGACCCGGGCAGACGTTTGTGGCACAAGAATCGCAACGTAAAGTATAAATTTCACGTACGGCAAGGTGTGCGTGTGTGGGGGGGATGGCTCCGACCTCCAGATTTGCCAGAGAGCAGTGTGCAGGTGGTTTTGTTCTCTGTACATGCAGGCAAACTGAGCGCACGTTGGTGTTGAGCCGTTGGGCGGATTTTCCCACCGGGCGGTTCCGTCCCTATCTCCGAAGCGCACAGCTGAACGCGCGCTTCTATCGGCCGGTATCTCGGATCGGGTCGCGACCCGCGACGCAGCCCGTTTCATCCGCAGATAGATCCGACCCGAAGAGATCGGGAGGGAGAAGAACAGACGGCTGCGAGGAAAGGGAGAGGTTCGGTTGAGCCAAGTCACCACCACTGGACTGGCACAGGGACGCAACGCCCGACGCACCCAGAGTGACCCAGCTGGCTTCGCCTGAATTTGCAGACACTGCACCTTCATGGTGACAGGCATCACGGCTTAGGAGCAGCAGTACCCACGCGACACGACGCCATTGGCGCAGCAAGAACCAGAATCTGAACCACCAGAGGGCACGCGGCGCACACACAACGCGTTTCTGATGAACTCAGTTTGAGACGTGAGACGTGTTTCGCCCTCTGCACTGTCGGGATTCGGACACCACAAGCACAAAACTCTGGTATGCATTCGGCTCATCCTGGCCTGTTTGGGTGTGGTGAAGTGGTTCTGACTCTCGGGTCACACAGGCGACGCAGCGCCCATCGACTTCAGACGTACTGTCAGGGCACCCTGTGTGGGACGGGTCTGAGCCTTCGCTTTCTCTCACACCGCACGTTCTCCAGGCCTCTTGAACAGGAATGGCGTCAATGCCCGAAATGCGAGCGAGAGTTCGGGGGCGCGAGCGGATACTGTATCATACTGAGAAAGAATGATTCACAAAAACGTGCCGAAGCCAGACACAACGAAGTTTTTGCCGTGTCTGCGTTGCAACTGCAACACCGTCCTTGCAGTGACAAATTCCACTGTGACCGAATGACGTCAGACGCGATGTTCGTGGCGAAGCTTGACGCAGAACGGGAGTTCATTCGTGATCACTGCCTTCTGGCCTCTCATTTCGGGGTTGAAGTTTGAAGAATTCAAGTGTTCAAGGCTGGGGGGAGGGGTTGTTTCAGGATATCATCGAGGGACTTCAACTCGATAGTTGACACGCAACACGGTTCCTTTTGAGGCGGTTATGTGTTGACCAGGAGTCGGGCGGGGCCTGTGGGGCGCCCCTGGGGCTGCAGCTTCGTGCACTCAACTCAACCCAGTTTTCCACCCCGCAAGGACGGTGTTTGAGCACCAGCGTAAAAGCCAGCACCAGCGACAAACCCTCGCAATCTCAATCTTCCTCTTGTTTGCATAACTGTTGCATCTCTGCCCCCGGCGGCCCCGTCACAAAATGTGCGCAGTGCAAACAAGAGGCGAGTACGTTATCCACTCACCATGAACTGCACTTGACTGCAATGCCTTTGTAAAAACTTCGTGCACTGGCGAAGACGAACACGGACCCGTATTTGGAGTGCCCAAAGGTCAAATGTCAAAGTGGATCGAGGCCGAAGTGGCGCGATTCCCGCCGACGCGACGTCGGAGCCACTTTCCCACGCCGTGTACGTCATGACCCAGTTTTCGCGCGACGCGGCTTTACGTCCCTTGCCCACGCGTCACGTGACGTCGCTCGCGAGACGCACGCGTCCGTTTCCCAGGCGCGCGGCGGGCGGGTGTTGCCGGTTGGCGCGGATCCAGGGCGCACCGGCGGCGGCTGGCGCAGGGCCAGACCGGGGCCTGGCCGAGTTCAGTGCGACACAGCAGGAGCTGCGCCGCAGCAGCTGGTGCCAACTTAGACAGAACCGAAGTTCGTAGTCAGTGTCCCTCGATTGCACAACGACAACCACATTGGACTGGAAGACTCCGGCGTGTCGCTCTGTGTGCAACGCTCACTCACAGCCTGCAAAACCTGCAGGTCGCCACATGTCTGTGTCCCAGTCAGCTGACATGAGGTGATTCAGGTTGGACGGGTTCGTCCACGCGTCCCCGTAGCCCGTGGGCGCTGTGCTGTTGAGGTATCTGGTCAAGGGACGCTCGACGTAGTCGTACCCAGTTGGCACACGCCTGTTCAGCAAGCGTACAAATTCAATGGACGATGTGTTGCCAAGTCACATGCAGCGCCACGACGAGCAAAGGGAACCAACGTTCGACACGTCCGTCCGTCGGGTGTTGAGACACCAATGTCTGAGGAATAGAACAGGGAGGGGCCGGAGTGTTCACACGTGTTGTCTATATCCGAGACAACAGAAACAGACAGCACCGGCCATCTGCAGCGAATCAACAGCCGACTAAGTCCAGACAGGGTCCCGAATTCAGATTCGTTGGGGCCGACGACCTTCTCCCTGTCGTGCGGCGAGGGGCGAATTTCTCAAAAGCCTGTCGCGCGTCAGAAATTGAGGATTTATCAAGCAGGAGAAATTGGAGATCTGGAGTAAATTGTCCAAGAATCACGTGTCCCCGTCCCCTGGATCCTCTCCGTTTTGCTTGATCTGCAAGAGTTTTGCAGGTTTGGTGGAAGGCCTTCCTCCACGAAAAGAGCCGGATCACTGGATTGATAAAACCCATCCAGGCAACACAAGCGACCACATTCTTCTCGTCCACCTGTGGCGCAAGTATTCCCACCCAGTACACAAGTATTGCCAGTGTACTACTCCCTGAGCCGTGTAGTGTGTGAGGAGGAGGTGTAATGGGGAGAACGCAGCGCGGCGAATGAGGTCAAGTGCGCCACTTACGTAACACCTGCGTCGTGCAGAGCGCCAGCGACGCCGCCGCCGCCGCCGCTAAACTCTGCGCTGAAGGCGATTTGCACGTGGGGCACCCGCAACTTGTGGGCTTGTTGGGCATGACCCAAGTTGACTGTGGGTGGAACCTTTTGTAGCAGCCTTGTCTCAGCTGCGGGACGTATTCCGCCAGTGCCCGTCGCAGCCAACCAGCAGTGGACGCTGACGTGAAAACCACTGAGGCTGGGTTCACGTGCCAGGCCCTGGGGTCGACGGGACCCTTCCCACCCCGTGGGGCCGTCGAGTTTATTTTCCCGACATTGAAGAGTCACTCGGTTGTCAGGGCTCTTGGTCGATCGATAGTTCGATTCGTCAGAGCAATCAACAGAGCCTTTCACTTCCATGATTGCCAAACTCAACAGCGTGGAATTCATAAGAATTGTTTCGAACCACTTCGGTCTGCCTCAGGAAACTAGGTCGTCGGAAAGGTCTGATCGCCAGCAAAACAGAAGACTCCGCGGTTTGATTGTGTTCGTCTCCCCGGTGGGTCCGGACCGCAGAGTTTAGTGGCAAGGACAACAGAGCCGGATTGCGTTACCTCAGGGGCTCGGGTAAAAACAAACGCACCCCGCTTCTCACATACCCCACATACACAGTACTTAGTCCCTGTGCGCACTTCCTCAGCTCGGTGCACCACACTCCCGCGGGAGCCTCGTGCGCGCTGCTCCGTACTTGCGCTGAACGGGGGAGGGGAGTCAACTGGTGTTGGGCGTGGTCCTCTGCGACCGGGACGCGCAACCAAAAATTGATATTCTTCCTTCAATGGAGTGTGCGTACGCACACTTCTTGTGCACCCAGTACGGACGAGGAATGCACGACCTTGCGTGAAGCGGGTTGTTCTGCGTGGATTGGCGCTGGGGCGACGTTCTTTTCAGACATGCGTGTACCTGTAGTGGAGATCCAGCCCCAGCCACTCGACGGGGCCCAGTCTGACGCGGCCTGCACCGGACAAAAGGCGTCTGTGCCATCGTGCGGTGCCATCCACAGGGCAACGAGCGCTGTGGTGCTGACCACACCTATACCCCCGAAACGGCCAATGCTGAGGCGCGTCTCACGCTTAAGTGGAGCAAATACACGGGCAAATACGGTCAGTCTTGTGCTTCACGGACGGCGCTGCAGCCTGAACCCAAACACAACTTCCGTCAGCAGGATCCTGCGGTTGTTGCGCAAAACGCCCCGCGCGGCTGAGATTTCACGGCGCAACTCGAGGCTCGTGTTACAGCGCTGGAAATGTCAAAACTTCCCCGCTTTTCCTTCTGTCAATTCACACCGAGCCGTGGAAGTAGGAAGTGATGGAGAAGGAAAACAACGGTCGATGGGGTTTGGCTCAAGATTTCAGCTCGTACTTCCAGGGATTCTACAGTTTTTGTGGTTTTTGAGGCGCAGGTGCGTTTTGCGAAAATGTGTCCCAGAGAGAGGAAGACACAGAGACAGACGAAAGGGAGCAAAGAGTGTGCGCCAGCGACACAGCATGTGTGTGTGTGTGTGTGTGTGTGTGTGTGTGTGTGTGTGGTGTGTGTGTTCAAAGAGGCCTTCAATTGACAACACCCGCACCCTCACAAACACGAAACATTAGTCAACCTGACCAGCCAAGCAATTCATTCAACAGAAGAGAAACACATGTCTCACTGACCCAGTCGGGACTCGAACCTACCATTCCCTCATCGTCCACCAGCACACAAGTTCTGTTGGCCACGGAATGAAGGCAATCAGTTCGCCAAACAACAGAATCCACAGCGTATCGGCACAACACGGTGTGTGGTTGGCACATGTGATGGACCTGCTGGGCTTCGACTGCAAAAGTTGCGTCAGTCGGAGAGATAGATCTGCGTCTGGCGCAACACAATGTAGCCACAGGAATCGGGTTTCTGTGATTGCAGAGAACAAAACCCGTGCAAAAAGTGAGCAGAGCAAACACGGCGCGTTGTGTGTTGTGTCTGAGGCTCAGTCACCTCCCGTGTGGGGCTGAATTCCAATCACCCGGCAAACCCACACACGGTCTCCAGAATCTACCTCCAACAGGAACCAGGGAAACAGAGCGACACTGATCAGCGACAGTGACGCCGCTCCTCGCTGATGCGATCAGCACGACTCGACGCGGGATCTTGGCTCACTCGAACAGACCCTGTTGACCCGAGAACCGCAATTTCATTTCAAAGTCGTCTGAGACCCAGGCCGGTTGTGATTTTACACGCCAAATTTCATTCACGACGGCACAACTTCAGAACTCTGTGGCTGGGAACGATCACGGGCCGCAAAATCCTCCCTCAATGGAGCTTCGGCGTCCTCGCAGGTGCAGATTGAATTCATTTTTGAGCAACAAATGTGCAAATCTCGTCTCGCGAGGACGGCGTTGCATTCTCATTCAGGAAAAGATTCCGCCGAACTAGGAGGTGTTCAATTCATCCAAAAGAAATTTTCATTTTTGACACAAAACTCAAATCTTTCCCTGTAGATTTCTCTCTGAAAGGCTGTCGGCAGAACTCAGGATGCAGGGCGGTACTCCTGTACAGAGACCCCCACGCACCGCAGTCTCTCACTGAGCTGAGCACAGAACCGGCCCTTGTGGATGTTCTCTCCACCGGAGGTTCTCCCGCCGAGTGAAGCGAGCAGACGGGGCGCGGAGCGCTGAAGAGCAACATAGACGACAGACACCACCAACCTGTTGAGCGCCAACAGAAAAGTAACCTGCGGTCTGCTTCATGCACAAACCGTTGCGTCCCTGCTACAGCTGAAGGTGGACCCTGCGCAAGTCAACGCTCGTACAACGTCGAGTTTGGGGGTCACACTGCAGAGACTGACCCAGCAAAGGTGCAGAGCCTGATTCTACACTGGGTGATCCATGATTTGGTCCACAAGGGTAAATGACTCATCCTTCCTTCAAACTTCGGAACAGCAAATGCCAGCAACAGATCCGCTTCTTTTGTACTCATAAACACACACGGTGTGAACAGCGACAAAAACTCAACGGACGACGGACGAGCAAAATGTTCAGCCCACGGACCTCAACCAGCATCACGTCTGTACTCAGACCAGTAATTCGTTCAGTCTGTTCAAAACCTGCGGATCCAGGGAGTCCGCTCCTTTGAGACAAAATGGCCCCCATTTTTCCCCAGATGATTGTTCGAAGTTCGTATCCGACGCCCCCGGAGGTCGAGCCTCCACCTGAACCAAACCCTGGATCCGACCCTCACACGAGTGGAGAGGATGACTGGGAACTTTTCTGACGGATTGAAAAATTGCGTTGTACCGAGAGAGAAGAAGAGAGCATCATCCATCGCTTCACCTGAAGCAGTCGGAGTCTCACCAATCTCTGGGGATTGAGGTTTTTGCCCTCAAAACGGTGCTTCTATTGCTTGCTCCCCACGGAGTTCTTGACGACAATGATCAACAAGCTTCTCATTTGTGGATCCTGACGAGTTCTTCGCGTGACCCAGGCCCGATGAACCGGACCAGCAGAACCTCCAAGCGCATTCCTGGAGGGGGGTGAGTGAACGGCCCGACCCAGCCAAGCGGGACCACCTTTCACACCCATTCATGTTGAAATGCTCACACAAAACAACTGACATGATCATTTTCTCAATGTTTGAGAACCAGTTGATGGAGATTTTAGTGCCTGAAGCTGACGCGAACCCGTTCTGACCTTCAAAATCCCATCGGCGGCCACAACCTCGGGAGATAAGCCGCAAAATTAACTGATAGCGGCCAATTTATCGCCTGGTAGAGTTCGCGGTGCAGTGAAGGTTCAGAGCCCAAACGGAGAGAAGTTCTCCCACCTCACCCTGGTGTGCTCAGGGTTTCAAGGGTTTCAAAGTTCTGGTTTTCCCGAAGTTGAGTTCATAAACGCCCGCCCGCCAAACCGGAAACGTCGCCAAAAGTGTCACCGGAAGCCCAGAAGGAGGCTGCCTACCTCGCGACGGGTGTGTCGTGCATTGCGTCATTGAGCATGTGAACAGACACGACTTCGTCGCTTGTGGTGCAGGGTCCACACACCGCGACGCAACCGTCCAGTGCGAAATAGAAGTGAGGCGGGTGTCTGTCTTCAAGGTCAACATGCAGTGTGCTCACTGGACACTTGATGACCAGCAAAGCGTGCCGGCGTCATCGTTGTCTTGTTGCGGCAACGCTTTGCTCGTATTTCTGAGTTCCATCAGCTCGGTGTGTTTCGCGTTCTCGTAGGGACCCGGGGCACAAGCTTCAGTGAATCCACGATAACCCACTCGCATTGTGCCTGACCCTTCCCGTCAAATTAATTTACTCCCTACATTTGCGCTGCGGGCACAAAATGCTAATTTTTCTTGAAGCTCCCTCGCCCCAAGGTCAACTCCAGTCAGGACAGCCTTGAACCTTGACCCGCTGAACAGGCACCCACTCGGACGCAGTGAGAACTCTTCCTCAGGTGGCGATGGAACCTGTTGATGCAAAGAGCCTCTCCAGGCTGAGGGCTTCCTTCTGGAAACCATCGCAAGCCAACAAGTGCTTCCACGTGCGACAGCCATGGGGATCCATGCACTGTTCCTCAGGCAGGAGTCCACGGATGTTGCGTGCCGAAGTCAATGCATCGTTCTTATATTTGACCCGAGAACAAAATTTTGTGCGAAATAGGCTTGTGACACACAGGGGCTTATCCAAGGAGTGAAAGGGATCGAAGCCAATGAACATGAAACGCAGAAAACGCCAGGGTGAAATCCCAGCGCAGAGGACAAAGTTGTGCTTGACGAATCAGAGATGAGTCTGACCCCTATCTCGGGGACATCTCGTAAAATCTCGGGTGAAACTGCGCAGGCCGTGTGAAACCAGCTCAACCATCTAATCTCTGTAGATCCAGCACTCACCGTGAAGAAGTGTTGCCTCCTGCAAAGATACTGGGCACCGACCTGTTCCATGGTGGATCCAGACCGAGGGGTCCTGGCTCAAGACTTGCAGGGAGGATAAGACTGGTCAAGACTGGATCAGACTGGATTCGACAGGAAGAGACTGGTCAAGCCTGACTGGGGTGTGAGAAACGCTCAGGACCCGACTCGCACTGGATGCGTCCTGTGTTGTGGCCACAAAGTTCAATGTAGGAAGGCAAACCCTGACGCATCCAGGGCGGATCACACCCCCCCCCACTGGACCTCCTCACGTTCTGGTTGTTTTTTTACGAGATTCTGTCTCAAGATACCAAGAGAACAGCCACTACGCCACTACGGTCTGGACCCCTTGGGTCGTGTCTCGTTCGCACAGTGTTGTAGGGTGAGCGCAGAGCCGTGCCTCTTGTGGATTGGTCGCACCCACCCACTGTGGTGCCACAATGTCCAACAGGGTCACAGAACAGACAACCTGGTTCGTGGAGGGCTGCGATGACACATCTGACCAAAACCCTTCGACGCAGTTTTCAACTCAAGATGTACCGCTTCCCCGGGTCGGGCCCACTGGTGTCGTACGCGAGGTTCTCATGTGCAGGTTTCCGTGGTTGGGCCTGAAAGCTTGACATGCAATCAGCCAAACTTGCACCCTGCTGACGAAGCTGGCCTTCAGACGACAAGTGAGGAAGTGGTTCCCCGTGCGACCTTCGATGAGAGACAAAGAAAACGCTCTCTCATTGAAGAGCGCGACAGACAGGAGCAGCGCGAGTAACACTGTCCAGATGTCGTGTCGGGCGCGTCTCCACGAACCGCAGGGGTCACCACCGGGGCTCGGAGCGCTCAATCAGTCTCGTGGCGACACCGCACAACCACCGGGTTCACACCACGTGCGTCACACGCTGCCGGCACGTTCTCTGGGAAAATCAACACGAAGGTTTGACCAAGCGCTTCACTTTTGGAAGTGGTGTAGGAATGGAAACCCTTTCTTGGTGATATGCGAAACTTTGCGCTGCGTTGTCGCATCCGCCGCAGAACGAGTTCATTTGTCTGTGAGCGGACCCGCCGCACCACGCACCTCATGTGAACCCAAGCTGAACTCCAACCACGGAGACTTTCTCCCGCTCGTGTCTGGTTCTCATGTCTGCAGAACTGATGACATTATTGTGGCCAGAGTTTTGTGAATCACATTGTAATTCGCCGCGGTTCGTTGAGTGACAAGCGAGGTCTCCGAGAGCGACATGATCCAGGCAGGAGACGGAAGATTTCACACAACAACGCACCAATGGGTCCTTCAGGCGCGGTGCCTGCACGTGAGGTCAGGGTTCTCACACTGCACAAAAATGTTTCCTGTCTTTTCCAGACCTTTGGTCGAGAAAGGAGTTGTGTGATTGAACAGGAACCTTTTTGTGGGGTAAGAACCCATTTCTACCACGATGCGAGCTCGTACGACATGTTTAGAGATCGCAGAGTTGTAGAATCTCACCTAACGCGACCGACCTGTGGCCAAACTACAGACCCACTCGAGAGATGTCTTGCAGACCATCTTGTACTTTTACTCCTTCGCTCACAGAGTGCTGTTACCCGAGCTTACCACAGAAAGACTGACAACGTACATGGCAGTTAATCGTGCAAAAGTCCTTCTTCACAAGAAAAAGCAAAAGTTGCCACACACAGCGCTGCATGCAAACCGAACAGCTGTGTACTTGATCCGAACACCGTCCAACACCGCAAAACCAAATGCAGCAGCAGGTCCGATGCGAAAACAGCTGCACAGTGTGCAGCAGGTCTATGTACAACACCCGAGAGAGAAACCCCATTGCGACATGCAGACCAAGCATTCCACTCGTCCACGAATCCACTCGCTCGGGCCGGTTCCACACCGGGTGCGTTGTGCGTTCAGTCCCTGGGCAAGTAGATGGGCACGGGTCGCGGAATGGCAGGGACGCGACGCATGACGCACCCAGTGTGACGCTGGCCTCACAAACACACGCACCACTCACGCAACGACGTTGAACAAAGAATTTTAACGTTTAATAGGATTTTCACCTCTGCAACTTCACTGACGCAGATTGAAAACTTGTAACTTGAGACGAAATTAGGAGAAACGCAGTTACTTGCACGTGAAACGAAATTCTGGAGAGCCTGTCGGCACAACTGCGCTTCTGAACAGATCAGGGAGGCTGTAGGAGACAGCGGTTTGCAGTGGTGGTGCAGGAGTCAGCTTCCTGTGAGTGGCGTCAACCTGCCTGGTGGTACTTCCAGGGTTTGCCTGGCAACAGCACCTCCTGGCAACAGCGTTGCTTGGCAATTTCACCAGGCAACGCAACAACGCCACTTGGTGATGGCGCCACCATGCAACAGCGCCACCTCGCACCAGCGCCACCTGGTGACAGCGCCGGCAGCGGCAGCACGTACCTGGGAGCGGGCGGAAGGAGAATCCGTCGGCGGAGACGCTGTACTGCGCGATCTGCCCCCCGTTGACGGCTCGGTTCAGGATGTTGTAGAGCTGCAGCTTGTTGTTGTAGCCGACGGTGCCGAGGTCGAAGGTGACGATAAGCGAGGGAGAGGCGCGCGGGTCCGACGTCCCGGGTCTGCGCAGAGAAACACCGAGGTTAGATTTGGCGCGGCATGGTGGCTGGGTGGAGACTGGGTACATTTCTGAGCGTTGCAGTGGTTGACGTGAGTCTGTCTATTTCTGGATGGAGACGGGTGGGCGGACATTGGGTGAGAAGCAGAGACAGAAAATCCCTGACGCCTCACAAAGTGCGGGAGGAAACAATTGACATATGAGACACACGCGCGCTGAAGTGGCACACTCGCGCGTGTGTGCGAAGCGTTTGTACGAGTATGTTGAGGGAGGGCATGTCAGCCGCAAGTGTTGCTATGTCAAGCTCAATCAGTGCAAACACGAGGAATTTGGTGTGTGCCGCCGTCAAGTGAACCACCTCCACTCAAAACACGCGAACCGAGCAGACGAAACAGCTGCGTAACATGAGAACCCAGAGAAGTGTAACTGTTGTGACAAAAAGTCGTGTCTGATGTCGGGAAGACGCCTCAGCGTTGACAGGAACTGACACTGGGGCTGTCACTGCCCCGCGCGGATCCAGGGTGCCGGGCGGGCGGGTTGGCGGGTTCATGTCTGAAGCGCCATGTGCTGCGTCCCCATGCAAGACAGCGGGTGGAGTATCGAGTTACCCCCTCGGCGGATCCGAGGTGCCCCCAGCCTGACACAAGGGTGGGTACAGAGAGCAACTCTTGGACCCAACTTCTGCTCTCCTTTTTGCAAAATTGGTGGGTACATTTTTGTTGGGGAGTCAGTGCTTGGGCCTCGGGGCTCAACGCTTTTGCTGGACTCACCTTGGATCTCTAGGCCACCCCTGGATCCACAAAATCCCCATGGATTCGCTGGAGATAGACTTCTGACAGCTCAGCACGGCAGCTGACAACCGGCGAGCAACGTTTTCGCACACAAGAACGTTGAGTGACAATGATGTTGTGACAGAGAATCAGAACGATGAAAGACGCAGAACATGCACGCAAGGGTTCACCAGCTTGAAGTTTCTCTCGGGGGGGCGGCCCGCCCCCCCCCCCACGCCGGGGGGGGGGGGGGGGGGAGGCAGCCACACGCGGGACAGCCCGCCCCCAC
>JAAUXT010030381.1_pt1 | contig 19187 bp, 18 predicted proteins | sample 7278171 | NCBI WGS metagenome assembly JAAUXT01 (sample SAMN14350112, study PRJNA611818) | marine sediment metagenome | isolation source: surface marine sediment (1.8m) | place: French Polynesia: Moorea | collected 2018-08 | reverse complement strand
GTCTGTGCTGTCTGGTTGCAGGGCTGTCTGATCCTGATGTCTGCTGTCTTGTTGCAGGGCTGTCTGATCCTGATGTCTGTGCTGTCTGGTTGCAGGGCTGTCTGATCCTGAGTGACGAGTTGAACCACGCGTCTCTGGTGCTGGGGTCGAGACTCTCCGGGGCCTCCATCCGCGTCTTCAAACACAACAGTCAGTCGCTTTCCCTTCTACAACACGCACGCACACACGCACGCACACGGACACATGCGGACAGACAGACAGGCACAAAGGCAGATACACACATACGCACACATCTTGCGTTGCGTCCAGCTGCAGGGGTAAGTGGGAGGCAAATGCAGAGCGTTTCGCGGCAATCGAGACCTGACAGTCGCTTTCAGTTGTTCAAATCTCTTCTGTGTGGTCAATGTTGTGTAGTCGAACCGTCCTAATCGAACCCTCGATTGTTGGTTCGATCCCACATATTTCTTTCCTGCTCTCCTCTGAAGCTGCACCTTCAGCACAGCTTCAGACCCCTGAGTATTTAACCACCTATATATCTGTTTTCTGGGCTTCGCTTCTCTGAAGCTCAGGTAAGTAAGAATAAACTGAACCACACTTCCATGCGCGTGAGACAGATTCATTGCGACCCGGCCAACAGAGAAGGGAGAGATCAGCTCCCCTCTCTGGGCGAACGTTGCGACCAGGCTCAGCCAGCCGAAGGCTCTGGAACGATGCTGGCCTGAGCAACCATAACATAACATCAACTAAGATTGTCCTGAAAAGGAAAACATAGAAAACACGTGTACTCAAGGTGTGCTTTGATACAACGTTGGGTCTCTGTCACTATCTTTCTCTGTCTTTCTCTTTCTCTGTCTCTCTTTCTCTTTCTTTCTCTCTTACACACGAAAACGACGGGACATTTGTACAAAAACAGTCGTCAGTGTTATTGTTTGTGGATCTCGTTCCTCAGGTCCTCGATCGATTGATATCGCACTTGTTGTGGGTTCGCGGCGACTCTCGCCATGGGAATCAAATATTTACTCTGCGTGTGAGCGACGCGCCTCCGTCGTCAGGCATGCGTGTGCTGCCAATCGAACTGCCCACAGAAATCTGTGACCTCTGCGAACATGTTGAGTATGCGTGTGTGCGTGCGTGTGTGTTTGTGTACGTGTGTGTGCTTGCACATCTGCAGGGTAAAAATGTTGTGGACATTCGTGAGTGTGCGTGTGTATGTGAGGGATGTTTACGGAAGAACAAATCACAAAGTTGGGTTCCATGCTTGGTTTGTTTGAGGAACATTGGAGACTTGTGACAGACAGTTCTTGTGTACAATCGATCAAACACAATTGGCAGCTGGAAGTTGCGTCTGTGGCCAGTTCTGCGCACAGCGTGCACCACGCGCGGTGTCTCAGTACACGGCAGAAGCGACCAGCTTCCGCTCACTTGCAAAGGACGCAGCGTGTGGGATCTCCGATGCGAACCTGGCCTGAGGTGACTTCCGCACAATCCTGGGCCAGGTTCACCTGTCCTTATTCCCCAAGATCGGGGCCTGTCTTCGGACAACTGTGCTCGTCGACCTCGCACGCACATCCCACACATGCACACCCCAATCACACACACACACACACACACACACACACACACACACTTGTTTTCCCCGCAGATATGGCTGACCTGGAGCGAAAGCTGGAGGATGCAGTCATCTACGGACAGCCGCGCACACACCGCCTATGGAAGAAAATCCTCATCGTCGTGGAGGGCGTCTACAGGTAGATGCTGCAACCGAGGCCAAAACACGCACAACTCTCCCTCTCACACACACCTCACCCACACCTCACACGTGCCATGGCGTAGGCGTCTACAGGTAGGTACGGCACCTGAGGCCAAGACACGTACACCTCACACCCACTCACACCCACGCACACCTCACACCCATGTGCACCTCACACCCACGCACACCTCACACGTACAAAGCGAGGGCGTCTACTGGCAAACATGGCACCCGAGGCAAACAAAACAAAACAGTCAAACTTTAGCCAGAGGACGTGCCTTTGGATCCCTGGCTCCCCCCTGCATTTCTGAACTTGGAATCATGACTGAAGGTGCCTTCAGATCACACCCTCCCGACCCTGTGAAAAAATATTCTGTCCCACTCAAGCTTTCAGACGGCCACACCAATAGAAAAAAGAGCAAACCCAGCAGTGATTTTCTGAGCACGGCAGTGGCATCGGCACGTGTCTATACCGGCATGTGTTCTTGTTACAGTATGGAGGGGTCGATAGTGCGGCTTCCCGAGGTGCTTCGTCTCAAGAAGAAGTACAAGGCGTACCTGTACCTGGACGAGGCGCACAGTATCGGGGCCCTGGGTCCGCACGGACGCGGCGTCGTCGACTACTGGGGCCTCGACCCCCGCGACGTCGACATCATGATGGGGACGTTCACCAAGAGCTTCGGGGCGGCCGGCGGCTACATCGCGGGCTCCAAGGTGCGTGTGTGAGAAGGGAGGGTGTGGGTGGGGTCGGGGAGGATGTGTATGTGGGAGGGTGTGTGCAGGGTGAGAGTGTGGGAGGGTGTGCTCGTACGGGTGGGTCCAGGGTAAATGTGGGAGGGATGTTGGTGAGGTCTGGCGTGGGTGCTGGATGAGTGTGCGTGGGGCTGGGAGGGTATGGGTCCGGGCGGGTACAGGGTGAATGTGAGAGGGTCATTGGTGTCTGATAAGGCGTGGGGGTGAGTCCAAGGTGAGTGTGTGAGAGGGGGCTTCGGGGTGGGACGTGCTTGCCAATTGAGGGAGACCAAGGAGATCATGGTTTTTATACCCCTGAGCTACTTGGAAGTTTGTGTGTCCGTGCATGCGTGGAAAATGACATCACGGTGACCCGAGGTCACGTGTTTCTTCCCTCGCGCAGGCGCTGATCCGACACCTGCGCGCGCACTCGCACAGCGCGTGCTACGCGTCCTCGATGCCGGCGCCCGTCGTGCAGCAGGTCATCTCGGCGACGCGACTCATCATGGGACGCGACGGTGGAGACGAAGGTGAGCCCCGCACAACGTGTACCGAGCGCCCCCTACCGCCGTCATGGCCCGTCCGCTCAATCCGGGCAAATCCGTCCCGAGGGGGGGGGGGGGAAGGTGGGTCTCACTGAAGTGTTGAAACGGGTCTCAATCTCTTTCACTCACGTTGAATTTCACGCTTTTGCCGTGTTCACCCGTGTACAAAACCCCCTCTTTTGTCCCAAATTTGAGCATCAAAAGAAGGGGTACATCTGAAAACATTGTGCGAGGTGCCGTATGTTTCAACAGAACCTCAGTGCCAGAAAATTATTGAGATGTTGGGGCGTGTCTGTACTGAAGTGCGGCTCATACACGGGTGAAAACGGTGGTTCTGAGTTTGAGACACAAGTCATTGCCCTGATGGGCCACAGTGGGTCAGTTTTCCTTGAATCGTGCGTCTCTATCGCTCGCCCCACGTCATCTCAGTGTCGCGATCATATTGTGCCGTATCTCACTATCTGTGCTGATAACGCTGTTTGATTTCGATGTTTTTATGATGATGGCGAGTGTTAGGTGGAGAGATAAGGAGCGTTGGTTTTCAGCTCACTTCGTGCTGTGGTGCGTGCGTGTGTGTAGGTATGCGTGTACAGGTCCGGTGTGCGGCATGCGGTGTGTGTTCGTCGCCTGCGCGGTGTGCAGTGGACTGTTGTGCGTTGTACTCGTAGTTTCGCTGTTTCAGTCAAAAGTGTCGTTTGGTCCATCGTTTGAAGCAGTGGATCCAGAATTCGACCCCAGAGACTCAGCTCACGAACTACCGCATTCACTCCAGAAAGATGCGTGTTTTGGTCCCAAAAATTGAGCGTCAAAGAAAAGGGGGTGCTTTTGAGCATGGGTATATTTTGGTGGATGTCTGTGACCATTGGGTGCATTTTGCAGATGGGTGCATCTCAAACTTGAGTGAATACGGTTCCTCCACTGACTGTTCTCATGAGGCCTTTTGTTCGTCGAGGCTGTGAATCGACCGTTATCACTCACGAAAATGTGCACTTGTTTTGGGCAAAGAACAAAGGAGGGGTGTGCCTCACACGGAGGTTGGGACCTTGATTCCAAAAATGGCAGGGAATTTTTTTTTTTTTTTTGGGAGTGCCATTTTCTGCGTGCGCGTGAATCGTGCGTGATCACGGAACTTTTTGACTGCAGATCGGTGTTGCTCGATTGATTTGACCTCCCCATGTCCCGTTACACACTCAGTGCGTCTTGCGTTGTGTCCCTGCGCAAGTCCGTGGACGCTGCGTTGCTGAGTCGACGCAGCGTACGTCGGGGTGTGCAGGGACGCGACGCACGACGCATCTAGTGTGACGCAGTTCGATTCAAATTTTGTGCAATTTTTGGAAAAGCCTTGTTGGACCGCGTTTTCATTCACTGTAATTTTGTGAATTTTTTCCACGCCCGCCCCTCCCCCCCCCCCAACCGCTTTGAGGAAAAAAGCCTTCCGTCCTTCCGTGTTCTAGTAATTGTCCCTGTTGTGTGCTCCGTATTCTCCCGTGTCACAACGAAGTACAAGACGCACTCCCAACATCTCTCTCCATGTTCGGGTGTTGTGGTCCCATCACAACAACCTTGTACTGTTGCGCTGCAGAGCCCGCCCCCATCCGCTTATTTTGATGTTCTTTCGTTGGGGGGGGGGACAAAAGGTGCGTCTGAACACACGGGTGAATACGGTGTTTCATGTTCACTGGGTGCGTTCGATTTGCGCGTGCCAACTGGCCCAGTGAGCCCAATGGCTGACTTCACCCACTTCACCCCAACTCCGAGCCAGGGGCGAAGTGGCGCCAGTTCGGCCGCACGCGTGAATGGAACGCGCCCACTTTCAAAATTTCTGTGCATGTGTTCGGCGTTGTTGAATTCTTGTTGCATCTTGTAGTGGATGTCCCGGGTTGTTTTGGTGAAGCTTCCCGTTGTTTTTGCCCCGCAACAGATCCACGTGGCTGGGTTCACACTGGGTGCGTCATGTGTTTCGTCTGGAAGGTCAAAAAGGGCGTCTTCAGCAATGAGACAAAACTCAGACGCACCCAGTGTGAAACTCACTTCAGATCAAGGAAGAAGGGACCATAATTTTCTGGCTTTTCAGACTTTTTCAAACTTTTCCAACATTTTTCTCCACAAACTGAATGATCCACAGGAGTCATAATTTTGTGGATATTTTTTGAAGTTGCGCTTTTTGATTTGCTACAGCAGTGAGATCCGTTGGGATTGGGATTGGGGATATTTTGTTTGAAAATGTTGGAATGGGGCAGATGCTTTGCGTGGGTTTCTTTCTGCATGGGGCTCTTGTGTGGGCTAAGAAGGCGTCCGGTCCCGTAGTTTGAGAAGAACCATCACCTGCGGTCCACTGACCTGCTCAGAACTCATAGGTTTGGCTCCCCCCCCCCGAATCAGGAAAACGTTACTTGCCACACGTACTTCACGCCGTAACGGACCCAGTTTTCTTTGCTGCTTCAAACGAGTCGTATTCTCAAGGAAGTCCCGCCTCCAATACTGACCATATCCCGGATCCGCCCCTGGTTCTTTTGACCCCACAGATCTGCCCTGCGCACGTTTGAGTTTGCTGTGAGTTCCTATTGGTTGAGCACAGCACGCATCACACTCGCAGGGCTGGTCTCAGCTGCAGCACCGGCGCTGTGCACGTGGCGCCCCCACCGCCGCCGCGGACCACGTGGCATCGCAACCACGTGGCGCGAGGTGGCAGCACCGCCCGCGGTGTGGCTCTGTGTTCGTGTTCTACGCCGTGCATATTTTTCTCTCCCTCCCCGGCAGGTGCCCGGCGCATCGGACAACTCGCCTGGAACACGCGCTATTTACGAAGACGGCTGCATGACTTGGGTTTCATAGTTTATGGCAATCAAGACTCGCCCGTTGTGCCCATCCTCATGTACTGTCCGGGCAGAGTTGGGTAGGTGTGCTCCTCTCTCCTGCTGTGTGTGATATTGACTGAGTAGCGTCTCAGACTCCTCCCCAGGTTCCCACCATCACCGCCGCCGGCGCTGCTGTCTGTGCGCGTGCGCGCGCGCCTGCGCACCCTGCTGCGCACTCTGGCGCCCCTGCTGCTGCTGCTGCTGTTTCTGGCTCGTCGCGCGCCCCTTGTTTCTCTGTGTGTGCAGGTCGGCGCCATCCGCACTCTAACGCTGTGCCACGTGATATGCACAAGAAACCAGGCGGCGTTACTGCCAATTTTATTTTCAACTTGTCTAACACCCTCAGAATCTCTTGTCAAATTATCCCAGAGGGAAGGATTCAGTTTTGGAACCTGCAGAAATTGCGAGTGATTTTTCAATGGGCGTGCACTGACTGACTCGCACGCTTGACGCGCGCGCCGAATCGAACCTTAAGCACCCGTAGACGTTGATGATTCTTGTTTGGTGTTTTCTCTCTTGTCTCTCGCGCGTGCGCTGTTCTTCTCTGATCGTGTCTCACAAATGTTGCTGCGCGGGTTCCAAGACAACGAGTCCTCTTCCCACCAAGCTTGTTCAATGCTCGCAGTGCACTCCGTAGAGTTGCGTCTCTGGCACCGACCTGTATTATCGCTCTCCCGTCTGTGTTTCTGCTGAGCCGTGTAGATCTCTACATGTACAGCCCGCGTCAGTCAGAACAGTGGTACACTTTTACTCATCGTTTTTTCTATTATTTCTACTTTGTGATTATTTCCGTCGTCCGTCCGTCCGTGCCTTCGTCCGTCCATCCGTCGCTTCATTCGTCCGCTCACTCCCGTGCATCCATGTGTGCCGTTGCGCCATCCATGCATCCATGCGCCCGCCCGCACGCACACCCACGCACCACACAGGCGCGGAGCGGGTGGGGCGTCTGGCGTGGAACACGCGCTACTTCCGGCGTCGTCTGAGCGAACTCGGATTTATCCTCTACGGCAACCAGGACTCGCCCGTCGTGCCTCTGCTTCTCTATTGCCCCGCCAAGATAGCGTAAGTGAGCGCCGTGTGTGCTGCCCCCTACCGCCCGCCGGGGTGTGGCGGCCGTACGTCAGAAGGGGTCGCTTTGGACTCTCTCACCATTGGTTGAAGCGTGCGGCTGTGGTTGAGAGGGAGACCCATTCGGGGCTCGTTTCACGTGGGATGCGTCGTGCGTTGCGTCTACATGCGAGCAGTAGGCACTGTGGCGCCAGGTGGTGCACTAATACTCTGTTGTGCTGGGACGCAACGCACGATGCATCGTATGTGATTGGACTAAACAATGCCCCACGTTAATAATCGACTCCCTCACAAAGCAGTTCACGGTTTTCGTTTTGCATTGAAAGAATTCAATCTTCATTTGAAGATGAAGAGCCCCCCACGTTTTGTTGAGTTTTCATCACTGCCGCCCTATCATGAAGCCAGGTTCACACTGGCCGCGTCGTGCGTTGTTTGGCACTGCCTCGTTTGTGGTGACTTGTGCAGCAGGGATACAGCGCACGACGCACCAGTGTGAATGAACCCTGGCGTTTGTTCATTTCCCCAGCCTGGGTCTGGTGTGCATGTTCGGAATGCATGACTGAATGCTGCATGTTTGGGATGTTTACAAACTGACCCTGTATCATCAACCTTACTTCCACTGCGGTGTGTCCCTTTTTGGTACAACGTTGCACTTGCTCACTCGCGTTGGAGGAGAGTTCTTTGTTCTGGTTTGAGACATCAGTATCAGTTGATTGAAGTCCTCAGTATCAGTTGATCGAAGTCCTCAGGCCAGAGTTAAGAAGGACAGAAACCAAAGTTTCATGAGTCTAGAGGTTAGATCCCAGTGTGGGTCCAAGCAAAACACTCGACAGGACAGTTTTTGATTGTGTTGGTGCATCTGGGTGTGAATGTTTGTTGTACTTGAATACCTCTCACCCACTCACCCACCACCAAAAATACACGGTGTGTATGGTCACACTTTGTTGGTGTGGCTCCCAGCCACAAAACACGAAATTTCAGTTTGTTTCACGTTTCTGGGGCGAAGTGTCCTGACCGGCGTCGAGAGGAACACTGTCACACCGGTGCGTCTTGTGATTCTGGTCTCTGTTCAGTTCTCCGGTTAAGTTAAGCGCAGCGCTGCGAGAAATCACAATGATGCGCGTTTGAGATTTCACGCGCAGTTTGCGTCATTTGCGATAGAATTTGGCGCGGATAACGCACTGGTGTGACAGGGGCCCACAGGTGAGACCTGGCTCACACTGGATGAGTCAGGTTTTTGCGCACACGCACACCGTGTCACTGGCATTGGCTTGTCGCACGACTCAACGCGTGTGTGTGAGCATCCAGTGTGAGCCGGGCCTCGCTGTGGACTCGGTGAGCTGGTGACGCCCTCTTCTGACGGCTCCAGGTTCGCACGCCACCTCCCGGCGGCTTCAGTCGTCGTCTGCAGATCATTGCGCAGGGTCTGTCCGACAAAAAATAGGTCTATAATGGGAACATTTTACAAAACCCTTAAACTTCGGAAAAGGGGGTTTGTGGGTTCTTCGGTTGGACGGTGAAGGAGCGCGTCGTGCGCAATGACTCTCGCAGAACGACTTTATTCTCTCAGAAATGTTGAGTAGACTCTGCTTTGGATGTTGTAGACCATCCTCTTTCCGTTTGCGTTTCAGGCTTCATTGTTGTTGTTGACTTGGTGTTTCGTGTTTGTTGTACAAACCCCCAAGTCTTTCTGCTGTCGTTGCTCTTTATGCAAAGTTTTAAATTGGCGAGAGTTTTGAAGAAAAATATTTTCCCCACTTGTGAAATGCGGCAGAAAGAACAGGGTGTTTCTGGGACAGCGAACCCGTCAGGTGTGCGTTGCGAGTGGCGTCAGATGGCGCTTCAGAAAAGAACGTCGGATTTTGGCATTTTCCCAAGAATTTTTACATCAAAAAGACGACTCGGCGCTGATTTTGACGCAAACCTGACGTGTTCCGCAGCGATCGCGCTGACGCGACGCAGCGTGCGTAGAAACCACGCGTAGAATCTAGTGGTAGAGAAACGTGCCACACAGCGGATAACGTCTGAGCCCCACGCGTCAAACAAGGTCGTTTGTGCACTGTATGCGTGTTGCGGTGATAAGCCCATGGCGCTGTGGCTTTCGACGCGGAACTGACATTGGGCAGATTAAGCACGACGTTGACAGCTGCAAAACGACGCGACGCGTGAACGTCGAAATAGCAATTTTCACGCGACATTGACGCGACGGGGCTCCGACGGGTGATTTCAAACGTCGCGCTTAATGTGCCTATTGACTCTACGCACGACGCATTCAGTGTGAAGCGGGTGGGGGAAATAGAAAATCGACGCGACCTTCCGTCAAGTGAGCGAAACGGTGTCTTTGTCTGTGGTTGTCCCGTCGAAGAAAGTTGCCCATCTCTTTGGTCTAGTCAAGTGAATACATTGCACAGCAAGCTTGAAATTCAGTCCGTCACTCCGCCGCCCCCTCCATGCCGTTCTCCCTGCAAACGAGGTAGTGTCAAAGAAAATTTGCTGAAATTACATGATTCCTGTCGTGAGCGAAATGCTTGCGCGCAGTCGACAACTGGTCATGTTGAGTTCCAGAATTCTTTGCTGCTACCTCGTACCGCCCAGTCCAGCCTGAACCCCTCCATGCCGAACCCCCTCCCCCCCTCCGTGAGACCCCTGAGGAGGTGTGAATTGTGTACAGTGTTCACCTTGTGCTGGCTTCAGTTTAATTAACGCGTGACGTCACAACGCGTATTGCAACGTGCGTTCTGCGTCTAATCCACCGCTTTCACGTCAACGTAGTTTTAACGTTGCGTTAAATTTTGTGCGGACGTGCAGTGGACTTTTGTTTTGAGTCGGCACTTGTAAAGAAAACGGTTCGGGTGTGTGAATTTGTGGACACGGAAGGTACTCACGAACGCGCTCGATATTCCAGAGGCGCGTGTCCTCCCTGATAGGTCATCTTGTTTTTCGAAAAATTAGTTATTTTTTCGACTCAAAGGTTGTGTTTTAATTTGTTTTGGTCACGTTAAGAGTTGTTGTTTTCGGCTTGATCGCATCACGTTTGTGTAACGTTTTCTGCAACTTTAGATCCACTCTATTCTCTTGACATCTGCTGCTTGTTCGCCTGTTGAAGCTTGACATTGTGTCCTCCTTGGCTTTCGGACACCGCTTTTGAAACTGCCTCTGTTCGTATGAAAAGGGACAAATTTCCAGTCGATCTAAACCAGACCCAGCATGAGCCTTTTGCCTGAGTTTGTCACGTTTTCGCTGTGATCTGGGTTTCAAATTTGTGAATGAGACTTTTGCTTTCAATTCTGTCGAAGATCTATCCCTGGCGCATGCTTTGTGTGGTACTGACTCACAGTGTGGAAGCTTTTGTGAAGAAAAACACTCTCTGTGATTTTGTTGGAGATCGTCTTGTGCCCATTGCAAGTTGCTGGCATTTCTGAACTGCTCAACATTAGCTGCGTCGTGAGTTGCGTCATTGTGGAAGTCTATGGACGCTGCGTCACAGAGTGAACGCTGCGTCTCCGTGTGTGACCTGCATAGGGACGCAGCGCACGACGCACCGGTGTGATTGAAGCAGACATTGTCGTTGCCAAGTAACGCTTCGAGTTTGTCCGCTGGGCACAACACGAACTCGCTGAGTCACATCGTCATTTTACGGGTGCGTTCGTTTGTCAGGCTTCGCTTGCCTCGAGTGGGTATTTGATTGGCTGTGTCCTGGGAGCACGCCCGACATGCCCCAGCTGGAGAGGTGGGTGCACAGAAAAGGCCAAAGCACGCGAGCTGCACGGAGCATGACAAAACGGACGCGCCCAGTGATATTATTTGCATCACTTTTTGTTTTGTTCACGTGGACTGTTCGATATTGAATTAGTTTCTTCTAAGTTGAGGTGCGGTAGACACAGCTTCGTTCCGTAGAATCGAGTGTGCATTGTTGTAGAAGTGTGCCAAGTACAACCTGACTGAGATTGGGCGGAGTCACATTGGATGCGTTGGTCTGTGCATTGACTCTGCGTCGTTGGAGACGCAGCGCACAACGCATCCGGTGTGACCCTGGCTCAGAGTAGTTGCAGATCGATTGTAGAGTGTTGATTGTTGTGAATGTCAGGGACCGATCCAGGACTGATCAAGGGGTGCAGGGTGGGTCCATGATTTCGTCATAGGCAGGGGGGGTGACGCCCTGAAAGGGCGGTGCGACTTTGACCTTGAAAATGAGACACGAAACAATGAAGAAATTCGGTGCCTGAAGCATAAAATGTGGGGGTAAAATCAATTTTACGGAAGGGCGGGGGGGGGGGGGGGCTAGGTCCCAAACCCACTTCCTTGAATCCAGCCCTGGATACCTAACATTGATAAGAAAATGTGTACACGAGTGTGGTCGGCTGTAGTTTTCCCGCTGTACATGTGCCTGCTCAGTAGACGTGCATGCCAACTTGCTTACAAGTAGTGTTCGTTGTAATGTGCAAGCCTGTATTTGGGTGCGTTGAGTGCAGCACTCTGTAAGAACTGCCTTTGTCCAGAAACCTCAATTAACGCATGTTGTGGTTGTGACTCCCTTTGTGTTTCTGCAGGAACTTTTGTTGACCTGACTGACTCCTGAGGTCAGGGTGCCTGGGTGGCAGTGTTTCCTTTGGTCCCTGTTTCACACGGGATGCGTCGTGCGTTGCGTCTCCACAGAAATGCGCTGCGTCGCTGAGTTGACCCTGCACGACACAGCCTGTTGGGGGGGGGGACGCAACGCACGACGCATGCACTTTGACCTCGGCCTTCGGGTATTCTCGGGTCCCTTCGGACATCCTCGGGTGTCCACCTGGAAGTTCTGTCGCGGACTCTTGCTCCTGAAATGCGAACCCGTGATCTCCAGCTGACCGGAAAATTTGTAGAGAACTGGAGCACAACAGATAAAAACGCAGACCAAATACAAAAGAAACAATTTTCGTTGAGAGGCGACGCAGTGATGCTGCTCTCTTTGCACTCGAGATTCTCCTGATATCCGAAATTATCGAATGAGAGCCCACCGTTATTTATCGGATTTTCGCACCCTTTCTGAGAGTTTCTTGGACAACAATGCCATTCCGCCATCTGAGAAAGCCTGAATTGTTGAATTCTTGGGACCGATAGAACAGCATCAGTGTGGTCGCCTGTAGATCTAAAACTGCAGATTGAAACGCGATTGTGACTCGTGGTTCAGACCGTGGACGTTTCCGTGTTCGTCGCTTCCCGTGCAGCGTGGTGTGCCATGGGAAGCCGTGGACACAGAAACGTTTGCGGTGTGTCCCGCGGATAGGGCCTGGTTTGCTTTGGATGCGTAATGCAAAGCGTCCCTAACCTCGGCAGTGAATGCGGTGTCCATGCACATGTCAATGGGTGCTGTGTCCTTTTGCAAGTCAACGAGTGTTGCACCCCGACTCAAGTCAGTGGGTACTGCATCCCTGCACAAATCAACAGGTGCTGCTTCCCTGTACAAGTCACTGTGCAAGTCAGTGGGTACTGCATCCCTGCACAAATCAGTGGGCGCTGCATCGCATCCAGTGCAAAACAAGTCTCACAACATGAAAAAGTGCCTTGTTCTCGGAGAGTACAAGTGTGTTTGTCGTGCTGCAGGGCGTTTAGCCGGGAGTGCCTGGACCGGGGCGTGGCCGCCGTGGTGGTCGGGTTTCCCGCGACGCCCATCATCGAGTCCCGCGCGCGCTTCTGCCTGTCCGCCGCGCACACCAAGGAGATGCTCGACCGGGTGAGTAGGGGCAAGGGTTTGTGGCAGGAGGCCTCGGAGGGGGGCGGCTTCTGCCTATTGGCGGTGCACACCAGAGAGATGCTCGACCGGGTGAGCAAAGGTGGGGGGTGGGGGGCAGAGAGGGGGAGGAGTCCCAGGGGGTGTGGAGTGGGTGAGGTCCCGGACGTGGCTTCTGCCTGTCCGCCGCGCACACCAAAGAGATGCTCGACCGGGTGAGCGAAGGGGGAAACATGGACGGGGGAAGGGAGTTGGGGGTGGCTTCCGCCTGTCTGACGCGCAGCACCAAAGAGATGTTCGACCGGGTGAGTGCGCATTGGAGAGGGAGGGGGCAGGGGTCCCAGAAGGGTGGGAAGAGGGTCTCGAAGGGGGTGTCTTCTGCCTATCGGCGGCGCACTCCATTGAGAAGCTCGAACGGGTGAGTCGGTGGGAGCATGAGGGAGGGAGAGGGTGGGTCCCAGAGGCGCTACGTGCCTGTCGGCAGAGCACAATGGATATTGGACCGGCTCTTGGATGCGACATTTGGCACGAGGTATTTGACCGGCTTTGGGTAATTTTGACACCCGTGAACTCATTTGAACCCAACATGCTCACCACGCCTCTTAGATCACCGCACACATCAAGGAAATAATCCTAAACTGACCTGTGTCCCGCCTCTGTTCGCTTCAGACGCTGCAGATCGTGTCGGAGGTCGGAGACCGGCTCAACCTCAAGTATTCGCGCATGCTGCCGCCCAACATGACGGAGAGCGACGAGGACTTCGTCAGGAGGTGCGTGGGCGGGGCGGGTGATGAGTGGACGGGTTGAGAGGGCAACAAGAAGGGGGAGGGGTGGAGAGAGAAAGGGTGGGTTGGAGGGTGGGTCTGCGAGGAAAGGGTGAGTGGGTGAGGAGGGCAGGAATAACTCGGAGGGTGTGAGATTGGAGGTGGGTGGGCAAGGTAGGGGAAGCAAGATTGGAGGGGGAGACAGATTGGAATGGGGTGGGGTGAGGAGGAGTGACCAGGGAGGGAGGTGGGTGGGTGTGAGGGGTGGTGTGCGTTTGTATTCACGATGGGTGGGAGGCATTGTTGTTGACACGAAGGGCTTCATACAGATCCACACCGCCAATGGGAAAGCTCAGTCTCTCAGTTTGTCCTGTTTCCTCAGACTGACGTGTGTTTGCAGGTACACACACTTGCCGCAGATCACGGAGGCCAACGGCTCGCCACCATCCGAACAGTTCAACAAGTCCGAGGAGGAGTCAGAAAGCACCCGCCAGAGGTCCTCGTATAGAGACGTGAAGTGACCCACATTATCGCCCATCTCCCCAAACATCGCCCATCGCGTCACGCATCTTCATGTTCATTGACTCGCGCCGCCTTTCAGGAATCAAACTCGAACGCGTCGTGTGATTGGAAGCGAGAGGCAGTGCGAGAAACATGGGAGTGTGAATCTGATCGCAGACACGCAGCGTCCAGTTGCCATGGAAACGCCAAGCGACGGAGCGTCCGTATCCACAGCGTAGCAACGATGTTCCACACCCCTGGCAACGGTGTTCGGCGTTGTCGAAAGTTCCTTCTGAAACTTGTCATTTTGATGTTGAATGTCCGCCAGAATTCTGTTTCTGCAGCCACGCTCTTGCGAAGAGATGCGCGATCCTGACACAAGTGAAATGAACCCATTTGTCAAGGGCGTCTTGGACTGCGTCCGTGTTCTGCTGTGTGCGATGCATCCAGTGTGAAGCAAGTCCGCAGTCAATAGGAAGAGACTTACCTTGTGCGCTGTGTCACAGAAAAGCGTTGTGCGTCCAAAATGAATGCGTCCTGTGACGTCACCACCGACGCTGTGGGCGCCCTTCTGTTCTCGCCTGATGGTCACACTTGGCTGTCTGAAGTTCACAGTCGTTACTCCGGGTGGACTGCATGAAAAATGCCGTAGGGTTCAAGGATTTTTGTGGGAATTTCTTCGCTGAAAAGGTCGTCTGCTTTTGCTGTGCTTTTCAATCAGTTTCTGTTGCTCAATTCGTGTTTTGTGGTAGTTTTGTTTCATCGTGTGTTTGTATGATCCCTCATCGAAACGTTTGCGCGCGAACATGTACTTATCTGTTGTTGACTGGGCACATTGTAGCTGAAGTAACGTGTTTTTGTGCTTGGGTGTGAGGCCTGTGTGAACAACGGGGGGGGGGGGTTACGCCAGTTGTGTGAACAGGCTGGGTTCACACTGTGTGAACAGCCCCTGGTGAGACAGGCCTCTCTGCGAGTATTGTTCGCACATTCACAGTGGCTGCGTTTGAATTGGTCAGAAGCTGGGAGAAGTTGATGTGTAAAAGTTCAAGCATCAGTTTCGTCCGAATCGAGCAAAATCTGTGATAAATTATTTTTGCTATTTTTTTCCTTGCAGCAAACCAGCCATGTATTTTCTTGCACTCTGCGCGGTGTTGTGAATTTATTGGTTTGGACAGAGGCCAAGCTTTGCTCTGTCTACCCGTGTCCGTCTGATACGAACCAATCAGAAGACGCGCGCGAGGACGCGTCGCGCGATGACGTCACGATTGCTATGCTGCTTCGTCCAATCACCTGTCAGCATTTTGTGATACCTCCACAGCAGCTCTTACACGTATTTAATTTGAAGACGAATCAAGTCCCAACTTTTTCAGGGATTTTTTGGTGCAAATGTACGCAGCAGTGTGACGTGTGTTTGAGCAGTGAGAACGCATCAGTGGAGGAAGTATTCAAACGGCTCCTCGATTTACAGTGTAACTTTGAACAGAAACAGTGTGGAAATTCTGCGTGAACGTTGTTTGACGTCTCACTATTACGATCAGCATTTTGTTCTATTTTTGTGCAACGAAAGTTGCTATTTGCACTGCAGCATTTTGCGGGCTTTTTGCTTCTTTTGGGAGAGCATAATTAGCGGAGTTAGCTGCCTGAAAGATTTATCCAGAATGTACGTGTCAAACCTTGAAGCTTTGTTTTGGAGTTCTGTACCTTCTGTGCCTGTGACTCGGTTGGCTTCGCTTTGTGTCGCACCGATTCTGTGCCTCTGGTGCCGTTTGGCCGGGTTCACGTGACTCCTGCACAACTTGTACGACTTGTGCGCCTGCTCACAGGTGGTGTCAAGCACGGTACACGGTACGAATCGGAAACATTGAGGGTCATGTAACCTTGGTGTACGCATGCGCTGGAACAAGCGGTGTGAACAGGGGGTCAGAGGCGTCTTGCATTGCGTTTCCGTGTGAGGGAACGGGCCCTGCGTCACGAGTGGCGACTGGGTTTGTGCAGCCTCTTTGGCGTTGGATGCGTCGTGCATTGCATCGCTCTGCAAGTCAACGGGAACTGCAAAAGCTATGCATGACGCATCCAGGGGCCGGTGTGAACTCGGTAATGTTTGTCTCACTTGACTTACGTGGTCATGCCTTCGCTTTCAGTGTGAACTGCTTTTCTGCAAAACTCGATGTTTTTACTCTGCACCAGGGGGCGAAGCTGGTGCCCCGTCCCTCCACGATGGCCGTCCCGAAGGACGCCGCCGTAGTTTTACGTTGAATGCGTCGTTGTACAAATCAACGGGCGTTGTCCGTTGCGCGATGTGGCGTATTTCAATTCACACCGGTCCACACCGTAAAAACGCTCCACTGTGAAACGGGCCTTGTGGAGGAACGGTGCGTCCCGGTGTCGCCCCCTGGGGTTATTTTGTGGTGCGGACGTTCCCGGATTTTCGTTCGGATGTTGATAGAATGTTGGTAGCACTGATGTTCTCAGGAGTCGCACAACGAACAGTGTGTGTGTGTGTGTCGTGTATGGACGGGACACAGTCGTACAAATGTGTTGAAAACTGTGTGTGTGAGTGCGTGCGTGTCACAAGGACGTATCTGTGTTTCTCGGCAGAAGAATCGTTCCTGGTTATGTGTTGCATTGACGACAGCAGAGTTGGTTTTGCGATGGCGTGCACATTTTGAGCAGCACAATCCAAAAAATATTGCTTGATTCGCAGCTGTGAGGTGACGATCACTTGGCAAAAAAATTATCGTTTCAGTTGCTTGTGTTTGGCTTTGATCGTTCTCGTGCCTTCGTTGGCTATCTGACTTACAGACTCAAACCTACATTGTAGAAAACACAGTGGATTTGCTTTTGCTGCTCGATCACAGCTTTCGTCAACGTTGTGTGTCGCAAAGTTTCAGTCCACACTGGAGGCATCCTGCGTTGCGCCAAGTCCAATTTGGTTCTGTGAGTTGTTGAGGGAACGCAGCGCGTGACGCACCCAGTGCGAACCCACGTAAAAACCCAACATATTGTGTTGCATGGATGAATATTGCAGACTTTACCCCGTCGGGATCTGTTGGTATTTGAACGTTTGTGCGCGTTGAGATGGTTGAAATGTGTTGGTTGAAAAAAAATGGACAGGTTCTGAGAGAGAGAAAAAGAAATGCGCTGTTGGGAGTGAATGCCACACGCGACTGTTGTTGACCCGAAGTATGAGAAAGAAATATAAAGTTGAAAATGCCCACTGTTGTTATTTTCCTGCTGAAACGACTTGCTGAGAAGGGCGGTGGTCAGGGTGAGCGGGGGGGGGGCGTGGACATTGCATGTCAGGTGGTGGTCACCTGCCTGATTGACCAGACAGACACGACCGTCCGACTGGCAGACTTTTTCACGATTGCGTTCTTGGCAACGCGCCCATATTCAACTTGCAAGCATTCTTGTGGTGATGGCAAGTGCGGAGAAGTAATAAATGTCTTTTCCGGGAACACGTGCGGTTTGTTGGCCTGTTGGACACACCTCCGGAACGGACGCTTCTCATTGGTCGCTTTGGTGGTGACGTCACTGAAGCAGCAGCAGTTGCATCAGCATCAACATCAGCATCAACACACCTTCATCACTGGCAGAGGTCGCACGCTGTGGACATTTCATTCAGTTCGCTACTGAAGACGAGAAACGACGCAACCGAAGCATTTTGATTGACGTCGCAAGATCTTACAACTCCGTGAAGAACAAGTCCACTGCAGACAAGGTAAATTGAACCACAGATTCACATTCGTGGTCGTTTCCACGTCTTCCTTTCGGCGTGTTGTGTGGGCGTTGAATGGTCTGCTGCATGGAAGCTGTGGACATTGGATACGCCTCGATCTGCATGTAGAACCGGAGGCTTGTTACGTCACGGATCATTGATTTTCTTGTGTCGATCAGCAGCGTAACACGAGGCCCATGCTCAATTGTTGATTTGCACAGACTATAACGCACATGAGAACCCTGTCATCGAATACTCGTACAAGTTTGCGGACACAGACACTGCATGTGTGGGGGATTCGGAGTGAAACAGGTAAAACTGCGTGCTACTCGTATACCTCGTCCAAACAGGACACTGCGCGTCCATTGACTGAAGTCTTGAAATCCTTTTGTTTTTCAGACGTGACTCGCAATGTCATCCCCCGTCATTGTGAACGGGGGTGTGAACGGCCGTGTGAACGGAGGGCTGGCCCCGCCCTCGGGCCCATTCCGCCGGGACCGGAGACCGACGATCTGCCCCGAGACGTGCCTCATCGACCCGAACTACGAGCCGAAGCACCTGCGGCAGCGTCTGCGGGACTTCGACCTGCGGAGTCTGTCTCTGGATGGGGAACCCACGGAGAACACGTCCCGCGTGCTCGTACTCTACACCGGGGGGACGATAGGGATGAAGACCAACGATGATGGAGGTGGGTGCGGTGTGGAAGGTGGAGCGTGTGTGTATGTGTGTGTGTGTGTGCGTGTGTGACATTGTGTTTTGATATTCGAGTGCTTGTGTCGCGCTGCACACCGTGGCAGTTGGCATGTTTGCATGTGTGTGTGTGTGTGTGTGTGTGTGTGTGTGTGTGTGTGTGTGTGTGTGTCATCAGTGGGTGTGTTTCGACGAACACTGCAGTAGACGCTGGTGAAGTTTCAGAAAATCAACAAAACACTTGATTGAAAAGCCTTGAAACCTGAACAAAGACGGGCCAAAAGAGAATCGCCTGGGGCCGTGTCGTGCACACCTGACCATTGTGGTCAAAAATCTAGAGCTTGACCTTTTGTGTCGAGGGGCGGATCCACGAACAGACCAAGGGAGAGAGATTGCTTTCGAGGGAGCAACTTCAACTTTACGCACAGCGCAAATTTAGAGAGGGGGGCAAATTCTTTTTAGGTGATTTGAGGAGCTTGGTCCGATTTGTGAGCTTTTGGAAAAAGCGAGCGAAATTGGACTGAGCGAAATCAAATCACCTAGAGGCAGCCTCTTCCAAAAGTATGTTAGCAGCAGTTTCATGGTCAAGATGATGATTGATTTGGGATCATTTGGGCTCTTTTGGTTCATTTTGGGTTGGGGATAATGTGCGAGGAAGGAATTTGTCAATTTTGAATTTTTAGGTTTCTGAGGTCAAAAAAGTCAAATTCGGAAGTGTAGAAAAAATGGGGTGTGAATGTAGAAATGTCTCTGTATCTCAGAAGGTACAAATATTTGGTGAAAGAAGTTTATTACTGAAATGTAGTATATTGTATGGGGGTTTGAGTGGTAACATTTGATTTTTGATTTTT
>JAAUXT010099173.1_pt1 | contig 19189 bp, 24 predicted proteins | sample 7278171 | NCBI WGS metagenome assembly JAAUXT01 (sample SAMN14350112, study PRJNA611818) | marine sediment metagenome | isolation source: surface marine sediment (1.8m) | place: French Polynesia: Moorea | collected 2018-08 | reverse complement strand
GGGAGAGGATCATGCACCGTGTCTGTGGTGTCCTCCTGCAGGGAGAGGATCCTGCACCGTGTGGTGTCCTCCTTCAGGGAGAGGATCCTGCACCGTGTCTGTGGTGTCCTCCTGCAGTGAGGATCCTGCACCGTGTCTGTGGTGTCCTCCTGCAGTGAGGATCCTGCACCGTGTCTGTGGTGTCCTCCTGCAGTGAGGATCCTGCACCGTGTCTGCACAATAATTGCCGGTGTGATTCTCTACCTCGCGTTACACAAGCGTCACCCCTTCACAGAGTGCAACTTATTAACAGCCTCTTCTGCAACAATGTGTCTCCCTTACCTCACAGGTGTTTGATACAAGTGTAGCCTTCCTAATTATTACCTCTCGGTTCACTGTCAAAAGCACAAGGGGTGTTGTTGTATTTATGGCAATCTACCTGAGTTCTTGCTGTTTTGGTGACACTTCTTTCCACAAAGTTTTTCCATGAACACTTCGCAGCTCTCGTCAAGTCAAAAGTGTGCCCGTTGCCCAAAATGTGTTTCAACGTGGGAGTCAGTGGCTTTTTGTCACACAAGGTGTCCCGTGTTGTGCGAAACGCAAGCAACATTTCACTGAGACAATACGACCACTCCACTTCACAAGGACACGGATCGCACACACACACACACACACACACACACACACACACACACACACACACACACAACGTACGCGACAACTTCACTCAGGTCCAGCCAGAAGCTAATAATAGCGAGTTTAAACACGATGTTTGAAATTGAAAACGTCAACCTCAACATCAAACTTTTTTTTGCATGCCTTAATTATTCCATATTTTAGGAGTGATTCTGCCTTCCCAAAATATTGTTGAACAAAATTGACCAAAAACAAAGGTTTATTGTTTTGAATTTTTCTGTGTACTAGGTTCTAAAGTTGATGTGGCGTTTGAAGTTTTGGCACCAAACGTCGCTGTTTAAACTCCCTATTGCTTCAGTCTTGCTGAACAGGTTCAAACACGAAGGTGACAGATGTTGACCAAGGCATTGCACAACATACAAGCCAACAATCCCTGACACGAACGACGCTGACACTGTTGTCTCCACACAACGCAGAAGAAAGCGAGCTGGGCTGACTGACCTGCGGGTGAGTCGCCCTTGTGGCCGGAGGCGCGCGACGCGGCGCGGCCGTTGCTGAGCGCCGACACGAGAGCCTGGTGGTGCGCCGCCAGGTCGCTGCCGCCCACGCCTGCGCGGAGAACCACGGCACACGGTCACGCCAACTGAACCACTGCAGTGTGCACCCGTATAATTTCTGTGCGGAGACAAAGCATTGCACCTCACCTGAATTGCTGTCTGACGACAACTGTTCCCCGCTGTCCACACTGTTTCTGGACGAGCTGTCCCTTTCCCTGTTGTCGCTCGGGGTCAGCACCCTCCCCGCGGAGCCGGGCGTCCCCTTCGCCCGGGAGCCGCCGCCGCCGCCGCCCGGCGGGGTGTAGTTCCCGGGACCGCCACCAGAGGGTGCGAACTGCTGCAGGTCGAGCGTCTCGGTGTCACCCTCGCTGACCTTGTCGTAGCCGTACCAGCCGAGCAGCTCGTTCATCGTTGTCTCCGCAAAATCCTGAGCAAAAGAAGGGTGCAACCCGTCAGTTCCAAAGCGCGCATGCTTCCACAACTGATGACATCGAAGGAGAAGACAGGCTGGAGCTCAGAAACAACAACACGCCAAAAGACAAGAAGTAAATGCAAATACCGCAACAACCTGGAAGTCAGGAGTTCCGTATCAAATTCAACCGACGTACTTGCAAGTCAGTCACGTTCGTGTCCTGTTCTAACTGCAGTTCGCAAACCTGTCCGATCTGACATTCTTCTGCAGATCAAGTTCAGCTTGGCGCAACACAATCTGCATACGTGACAACAACTTGATGAACTCCTGGTCTTCAACTCTGCCTGAGATGAGGTCTCCTGAGCACAGTTCTCAGCAGATCAGGTGTCACGTGGCCCAAAGCCATTGCTCTACACTGGAAGTCCGACTCTTGCAACAGAGGGCATTCCATGTGGGCAAAGTTTTCCCGAAGGTGGGTCTCAACCCATTGAGACCAAGAAGGTCTGTGCAAGAGGGGTTGAATGTGGGTGGGGTGGTTCAACAGCGGAAGAACCAACAGTGAAAAGAATATTGTCTGCTTCCTGCCTTTGCTTTATTCGTATGAATAGAATACCGCAAGTGCGCAGCTTGGTCACATCTGGCGGAAGTGCAGAAAGTTGAACTGCAGCCACACTCGCCGTGGAGATTCGAACCATCTGAAGTGTTCGAGATTTCGCTGCACAAGAAAACAACTCAAGCACGAAACATCGTCCTTCTCTGCGAGCTGCACCTTTTGGACGAAGTCCGCGTTGGATGGGACACCAACGAGCCAAAGCATTTTGTACTTTGAACATGCACGAGAGTCGCACATTTTAAAAAGCAGCACACGGTCACCACCCACCCTCATCATACAGCGAGTCGCTGGTTGTTTCGGCCTCTGCTCGCGCTCTGCCGGCGCCTCCAGCAGAACGTGCATGTTGAGACGACGGGAACCGGCTCGGGTTTCAGCGCCCAGCTCTGGCCTCGGGATCCGCTCTCCACGAGGCTGCACTGTTTCAGCGAACCTGTGTACAGTAACCCTATCTCCCTCACATGCTAGCCCTCTCTGATGTATTTTGCCAAATTATGGTTACAAAATATACAGTGCGTCCGTTTTTCTGGTTTCGTGTGGTAGAAATAGACGCTGTGGAAGAGCGGGTGGGATCCATTTTGTTCGTGAAACCATTTCCTGCAAAGAAGCAAAGGAAACAACACAGCGCTGGAGAGGAACACGTCAGAAACACAGATTCACTGCTGAAATCGAAGCGCTGTTCCAACACCCTCTGCCTTGGTGTGTGGTTTGATGGTAGTAAAATTGATAAGACGTGGACATGCAAAAACTTTCAGTCTCAAAGCAGACGACCCTGGACTCCAGCTTCACGTAACACTTGATCTGGACATCGGAGCTGGTTTGGAGAGTTTCGACGACTCCAAGGCTCGTCAGGGACACAACATAAATGGGCTCAACACCATTCAAACTCTCTCAGAAGTCTGGGGATTCAGACGCTGGTGACTGTTTTCACGGGACCTGAGCTCAAAAGTCAATCAAGAAATACAAAGGAAGTGACGTATTTTCTTTGGCAATTTTGCGATTTGTTTTGGATCAGTCACTCGAGACGAGAGCGGGGTCTTTACACAACGCACGTGGGCGTCGTCTGTCCCTGCAAACTTAGTTGCTGAACCCGTGGAACAGATCTGGCGTTGCTTTTTTGGTGACACGTCTTCTGCGAAAAGCACGAATCTCGTGTTCAGATTTGGCACAAAATACGATATTCGAGACGAAATTTCTACCTTTTTCATCAAAATAAGAACTGAATACGTAGAAGAGCCGTATATTGTTCCGTGTGTAAAATGATCTTTGAACTCAAAAAGACACTTTGATAACCAATCTTTACCAGGATGAAACTCCCTTTGAAATTACAAGGTGTCGCATTTTTGCCTTCAACAATGGCAGACAGAGATCCGATCTACGCCATCATTAAAATCTAACCTTACCGCGGCAATTGACAGAATTTAATCGTGCGTCTTCAATTACTATTGAAATTCTTTCTCTGCATTCTTTTTTTTTCCTCTCTCTCTCAGGGTTCCTGATACCTTTTCATTTTTGACGCACGATCGCTTGAGGAAGCCTGCTTTTCGAAAAAGTCGAAATTCCCGTTTCAGATCGACTGAGGAAAACCGCTTTTCGACACATCCCCCTGTCCACCCTTTTCGCATCTCAGAAGCAATGACAGGGGTACGTCGGCAGGTGAGACACGACGCGGCTTCTACAGACACCAAATATTTGTTGTGCAAGGTCTCTTCTACCAAAAGTCCATGGAAACTGGGTACGAGGATGCGCACCGGAGTGAATTTCTGATGTGCACGCATTGTTAAAAATCAAACCAGTTTTTTCCCCGCGCTTCTCCACCACGAGCGCAGCCCGAGCCGCGCCTTCCGCAGCTTGTCTCGACTCCTTTGTCAGTTGTTCGCTGCCGCCACCCTGAGCGAGCGCCGCTATTGAGCCGGGTGTCGTAGCACTTGATTATACCGTAACTCGATCGCCCGATTCGAGTTTCGCGAACAGAAGCGAGATTAAAACCCCTCCGGAAAAAGAAGCCGTCTCGATTCCTCGCTTTCAAGAAACTCAAGACGAACGAACTGTAATTTTACTTGAAGCGCCAAGAACCAGAAAACAAAATCGAAAAAAGAGAGCTTAAGAGGATCTGAAAAGTGCACATGTATTGAATGAGGGAATTCTCACATCGACAACCGAACAGATAATATTTCTGTGGCTGGGAACAGGAGAGGGGCGTATTTTTATCATCCTTGACAAGCAAATTTTGCAATCCAGCTTTTGAGGGAAACTAGTGTCATTTGTGCACCATGGAAACAAGATGCAATGATCCCTGCGGAACTGTCACAATACGAGTACACCAAAAAGTGCTTGTGGGTTTGATATTGCATGGCTGGAGCTCTGACTGCGCAAAAACGTGAGCGTTGTGAACGCTTTACCGTGTATTTTCGGGCGATCAGATGGTGGCACCTTGACAAGGGGCAGGAGTCCGTGCGATCACCGTCTTCATTCACTTCCATCAACTGCAGGACAGGCTGATGACTTTCAAAGAACTTTCCAGCTGACATCTCTGCCTTCTAACTTTTCAGTGACGCAGTCACAATCCCGAAACTTGAAACTTCAACGCAAGGAAGTCAACCACTGCACCAAGTTTGACTTGAAGGAGTAAGACTTGCAACCAACAATTTCTTTTTTATTTCCAACGCAATCAACGAGGACCAGTCTCTGGAACCAACAGGTTCGCACCTTGACCACAGTCGGTGCCGTCAGTCATCAACATCGCTGAGTGCGGTGGGGCGCCTCCTTAACTTCTCATCATCGCACGCATCGTCATGAGCGCTCTCTGGTTTCCCGCAGCCCGCAGCGCTCCTCCTTAATTACCGAGGATCAGTTTCCACCTAATCTGCCAGAGCCTCCACGAGAATACTTTTGAAAGCGAATCCCAGCGATGAACCCAGCATTTGCTGAGATGATTCTCGTGGTACACGGTGCATACCCAGCCGTTCCCACCCATAACTCAAAACTTCACCAGCCTCTGAGAGCGCAACGTGACACCTGTGAGGCTTGCGGAAGACCTTGGGAAAGGGTATTGCACAGGTTTCGGCTGGAGAAGATCGCTGCACGAGGACGCATCGCCGGGAAACACGTTGTAAATCACGTCTGAACAGCCGAGGAGCGACGCGCGACGCTGCGCACGCGCAACACACAGCGGCAGCGCCCTCTGCTGCGCCCAACGCCGCGACCGTCTCCCGACTGCGCGCCTGACTCCCGCTCTTCATCAACTCGTGTCACTTCAAGTTGCAGAACGATGCTCAGAAACAAAGCAAACTTTGTGCTTCTTCTCGCTCCACCATTCACAACGGATAACCACAAATGTCGTGAACAGTCAATGCGGCGGCAAGTGGCGGCCGCAACAACGACCAATCAAGTTCAAACGAACTCAATGACGAAGAAGTTGTGGCTGGAAAGTGCGCAACTGACGCCTCCGACTGGGTTCAATGAGTTTGTACCAAGAGACGTTGATATTTTCAACGTCTTCACTTGAAGAAATGTAACACAATATCCGACAAAAACTGAAGTTCACTTCGTCTCAAGCTTCAGAAACGAGATATTTTTTCAAGACTGAAGCTCAAATGGAGGGATCAGATTCGCCCTCCGAGCGTTGTGTGTTTTTCTGTTCAAGTGTGTAATTCCAACTTGCCTGACCTCGGAAAGGACGACAGGTTTGGATGTCGCTTGAGCGAGATGAGTTTTCCTCACATTATTGGCAGTTGGAGCTCAGGGGGAATCGGAGACAGCGTGTTCAGTTACGTTATTTTAATAACAATGCGATATCGAGTCAACAACAGGGAAGCATGCTGCACCAACTCTGCGCCCACAAACAAGTTTGCTTCGAACATCATATTCACCCACACTCCTATCCGGGAGCAGATTCAAGAGCGCCCCCCCCCCCAATGAAATGCAGAAAAGACACATTCACTCCAACCCAGCAAGTCCGAACCCAGCCAAATCCACATTCCGTCCTGTTGGAACCAACCCGACATTGACAGACATGCAAAACCAAAACGCAGTCAATGTTGCCTCAGTGTGCCTGCAATTCCTTCTTGCCCAAAACAGTGTTGTCGATGTTGTCGAATTCAAATAAATTTAGCCAAAACGATTCTTGTCCATCTCAACCAATTCTCAACTGATCTTATTCCACACAGTTTCAAGCAACTTTCGAAAATCGGCAATTCTTCAAGTCAGGCCGTTCTTTGAGTTCAATTACCCTGGACAGTTGCACCAGTCCAAATCAGCTGCAGAGTAAGTACCCTCGCACTGCGTTCCTGTCGATTTCGTGTTCATGCTGGTTCAAAGTAACTTCAAACTGACTTTGCGGTCGGACCAACAACAGAATCTCAACATTTTACAAATAGTCATTGGGCCACCAAGTCATGGAACGGCCATCACGGAAACGAACAACACGCAAAACACCAAATCTTACGGCGAAATCTTCAGTACCCATCAGCGAACAAGTTCTCAAACTTGTTTGCCACAGTTGCAAGGACGAGGAACGAAGAATGAAAACTGAGTACAACCATTCAGCCGATGCTCTCTGTGTGATGACACTGAGTGGGCCCATTGGATCAACACCATTCAATCCACCAACAGAGAGAGTATCGCACAGTCCCACAGTTTTGTTAGCGGAGGATGATCTCTGGCTGAACTGCTCTTCTGCCCGGAGCGCACGACCCATTCAGAACCCGAGGTTTACAACACGTCAACGCGCTGTCGGGATTCGGCGGATCTCGGTGATCAAGTTGTCGGGTCGAATCACGAGGCTGATCGGAGCACCGGTCAATTGATCAGTTCTGCTCGTGCAATCACCAAGTAACATCCGCAGTCAAAGCTGCCTCACTCCAGTGGCCTACAAATGACTACTGTGGCCCACATAACAGGGACTACAGGATTGCAGAGAGCAGCGCGCGCACGTGTTACGAAGGAGAAATCCATCTCTTACCTTCATGTCTCCTTCGCGAGGCTCCTGCTTGACCCGGACCCCGGCTCGCGGCGCCGCGTTCCTCGCGGGACTCGAGCGCTGCTGCCCCGCCGCCACCCCGCTCCTCCGCCCGGAGTCGTCCTCCCCTCGAGGGTCGGGGCTGCTGTCCGGCCGCGCACAAGTCCCTCCACTATCCGCCGTGCTGTTGCTCTCCATCGCGTCTGGTTCCATGGTGGTGAACGGAGCGTGTGTTGTGTTCCGTACTGTGGCTGAATATTGACTGAACCATCTCCCCCAACATGTGAAACCCAATCCCCTGCATTACATTTCATGTAGACGAACGCGGCTGCTCGCACCACTTCGGGGGAGCGCAGGAAACTTTCCCTGCTTCCTCGGAGCGCGGTTGCGCACAGCCGTCACATCTGCTCCAGTGCAATTCGCACACCACACGCAAAAGCTCCCACATCTATTTGACCGAAAAGAAATTTTGCACCAATCACCTGTCCCACTCGCAAATTGAAAACCCAGTTCTGAAGTCTTCACACAAAACCACACACAAGATCCTTGGATCATTTGGTTTCAATTTTATGACGGCCTCAAATTATGTCGTTCTACTCGAATGAAAACCTCACAAAATGAGCCGGACGGAAAAGAGTCACTAAAGCAGAAATGATGCGACTGTTGGAGGAACAAATTCGTTGGAATCTGCCACATAAACCAGAAGGAAACTGCTGTCTCCACAAAAGGCTGCAGTCGGTGCTCCCCGGAAAGGTACGAGCGCTGTCGGCGCCTTCATCTCAGTGCGAGGGGCGGGGCCTCCCGGGCTGCGGAGACGAGAGGGGGCGGATCCTCGCGGAGACGGGAGGCGGCGGATCCTCGCGGAGACGGGAGGCGGCGGATCCTCGCGGAGACGGGAGGCGGCGGATCCTCGTGGAGGCCCAGAGCGGGGCAGGAGGCGGTTCCAGACTGCAGAGTTGAGAGGGAGGTCGATCCCTACGGTTTGGAGACAGAGCAGAGGGAGGAGCAGGGCAGGAGGCGGATCCTTTCGAGGCTGTGGAGACGGGTGAAGGCCAGGTCGTCCAGGGACGACCTGTGCTCACCACAAACGCAAACTAGAACGAGCTGAAATTCTTTCTGCAGGGGAGCTGGGGCCCACCCACTTGAGGCGCAAGACCAGCCAAATGTTCAGGTTGGCCCTGCCCGCCCCACTTCCCCACCAAAGTTGGTAGGTCGGGTGAAGGGTATGACATCCGTGGGCCCCACCCCACGTAGAATGCCAAGCCTCCAGCCACTGCAAGTGCGCAACACAGGCTCCCTCCGAAGGACGCGGCTGTTGACAAAAATCATAAGAATCACCTGAATCTTAAGATAAAGATTCTCGCGCAGCAGGCCCCTTGTCAACGCGACATCTTCCCTGCTCACTGAAGAAAGGCGGATCCACTGTCAGTGTCTTTCAAAAGCTCAATCGCCGCATTCAAGGACAAAGCCGGCGAGACTCGCGCTGCGGCTCCAATTGAGCTGAGCACGGATAAAGCGCAGAGAATTGTCTTTCCATCCACACACGACACAACAGCAGCACAGATGTGGCGTCTCAGCGACCAACTCGAGCCGGGCTTTTAGAGCCTTGAGTGAAACTCGATCGGCTTAGATGCTCGCTCTCTTCAGTGAAACCCTATCTCTTCTCAATGCAGGCTCTGTGTAACGCAATACCACACATGAGGCGAAACTAGCTTTTTACAAGTCATGCTCAGGTCTAGCATTACCTGAATTTTTCTTCAGCACACGAAACACAAGCTTTCATGGAGAACAATGGCCATGCCTGTCCCTGTTCGACTGCCGGCTGTTTCGGTTTGCCTTTTCGTGGCGGACTTTTTGATCGCGAACGCTAGTTGGCAACATCAGTGCGCTGACCTTGTACCAATTTAGCACACGAAAAGCTGTCAATTACAGAAAATAATTTGCATCACACACATACACGCACAAGTCTCCTGAAAACACCTTCGCTCAGCGTTGTTCGTACAAAGACCCGTAACTGACCGAGCCCTTCCAAAATCATGTCTCCGAGTGAAATAACAACAGCAAAACGCAACACAGTTTCTTCTTGTGCGTTCCGTTGAGCGCTCGGTGCCCTCGGCGCCACACCCTCGTGCGCACGCGCACCGCGTGGCCCGCTTCAAGGTGGCAGCACCTCCTGCAGCGCACCTGGGGAGGCGCAGGGAAGCAACTTTCACTAAAGCTGTCGCACAGGACACACGTTTTGTGGACTGTCAACCTCGCTCCAAGAAACCAAATTGAAATGGAATCGTCCTCGTTTCGCGTCGGACGGACTCGCCCCTGCGTCGTCCGGTCGGGGCTCAATCCGAGGCAGATTCTCGACGAACAACACCGCAATTCACACGGGTCCGGAGTTTGGGAGGCGGCGGCTCCCGTTGTTCCGCAAACAAACATTGACAAACAGCTCAACTTGTTTGCGTGTTTATGAAATTCCCGATCACTGACATGCGTTATCAAAAATAAGTTGAAACCCACACTCTGCTGCAAGAAACACGAAACACCAATGCACTGTTGAAAGTTTTGCCTTTCTTCACATTGTGTGGATTGTGCACACATTGCCGTTGCTGTTGGTTGAAAGAAAACTGGGGGTTGTTCATTTTCCGTTCACAAGAACAAAAACATTGGCCGGTTGTGTGGTGCAGGTGACAATAAAAAAACCACCTGCAAAAATTGCAGCGATTCTTCGAGAACGACAGACTGACTAGCGTCGCAGTGGGATGTGGATGAGGCTCAAATCTCACGAGGTGCGACACGCGTAAACCTCCTCAGTTTCATGTGGAATCCGTGAAATACGTCACACAGCGCGCAGAACGCAGAAACCACCGGCTCAACAACAAAGCAGAACTTTCAACACAGGCGCTGCGCCAGGCTTGTGCCAAGGTACGAGCTGCGCAGGGGGGGGGGGGGGCTGGTTCTGCCCAAATTTTGGGTTGGACCTCGCTCCGGTAGGTTGGTATTTCTTTCTGGGTCACTCCCACCCCTATTTTGAGTTGGTCCCAGCCCTTGAGACTGAGACCTCCTGAAAGGAACGTGGGGGAAGGGGGGGGGGAGGAGGTGTGGATGAGGACCAGGTCGGTGCTACCAAACACCCTGTTTAACAAGGCTCAGTGGGTCTTTTCCTCCACCCAAAGAACATCATCCCTCCACCAATTGCACACAAGGCCCAGAAAGGGCACGGTTCCACGCAGATGGTATTGTGGGAGTGGTTAGTCCCACTGTCAGCATTCGTCTGGTCAACTCAGCGCTGACGGGAAACTTGGCAAATTTTGGTCTGAACTTGTTTTGGGTTGATTTGCTTCAAACTTCACGGGGAGTGGGGAATGGGTTCAGTCAACTGGTTGACTTTCACTCACCACCCCTGCAAAAAGTCAATCAAAAATTTTCTGCTGAGAAGTTGATGCAGAAATACATGCTGATAATTTTCCAACAAAAATTTCCTTTTCAGCTAGTTGGGTGCACAGACAAACACGCACAGATGGTGATTGCACTGAGTGCGCGCGGAAGGCAACACCGGGCCGTGAACCGCGCGCGTCTTCAACCTGACTTCATTGCTGAGACATGCCGGTGGTGGTTGTGAAATATGACCACAGGAAACGCAAAGAAACAGACTAACTTTTCCACCAGACAAAATATCGGGTTTCTACGTTCTGCGCGTTGCTCCAACACAAAATGTCCCCAGACGACTTGCAGAGGAAGGCAACGTTTGACGCACTCGAGAAACAGAAGCCTGGCGTTTCTCCTCAGAGCCAAGAACACAAAGCTGGATCAGTCAGCACCAGCCTTCAGCGAGATATTTTCCATCCGGGCCTGCGAAATGCCACAGATCAAGCACCAAAATCAATGCTGTCAGCTGGTTGACAACTACAGACCAGAATAAATAGGAGACAGGGAAAATGGTTGTTGACTTACAGAGTGCCAATGACTGGCTTGGTACGCCGTGTTGAGATTTTTCTGGTTGCAGAAAGTCCTCAAGCCGCAGCCAACTTCACAGTGTCCCGTGCATTCATAGCACAGCAGTTTTCATCGCGTTTGCGCACGTGTGTATCTGATGCTGTTGAAACCCAGACCGAACAGTCCATCACAAACACCGGTTGAACAGGGTGTTCCGGCAGCTGAGGCTGCGACGCTACGGACGCTAGGACGCGCCGACGGAGGCCTCGTCCACACTGAGCTCCCCCTCGATGTCCAGCAGACCCGGAGAGTCGCCCTCTCGTTTCATCAAACCGTGACCATCTGCAAGCACAGAATCACGTCAAGTTCAGAAACGTTAGAGAGCAATGATCAAGCAAACAGCGATTTCCTAGACCCTTCGCTTTTTTACAGAAAACACTGTTTCCTCGCTGTTTGTTTGCGCACACGCACGGTGCCATCACAACCCAAACCAACTCCCCAGCGCTTTCCTTCAACTGGTATTCCTGATGCTTTTGAACGAGTCACGCGGCGCGTCAGGACGTACCGTCGTCCACGGTGACGGGCAGCATGTTGTCGCTGTTGACGACGGCTCCCATGGCAACGAGTTGGACGCCGTCGTGCTGCTGCACCAACTGCAGCGCCTGTAACTAACAACGAGGTCACAACTCATCGCACCAAGAGTTGTCAAAAACTTCACGTGGCCCGAAAAATCAGCAGCGTTGCACTTCTGTTATGCGGCAGTGGTTGTTGCAGACACCCCAGGAATGTCTTCTGCACGCTTTTTTTTAGGGGAGGGGCGGGCGTGTACTTTTTGGGGCCGGTTATTGTCGCACCTGGGCGGGGTCGATGTTCTGCTGCACGTAGCGCACGATGCCGTCGGTACCGATCATCTGAACGCCGATGCCCTGCGCCGCGTCGTCCACGGCCAGGTCCGCGCCGCTCAACATCTGCATCTCGTCCCCAGCGAGCGGCTGCAGCAACAAACTCAGTCAACACTCCACGATGACTCGGAAAACACGCTGCGTCACAACAAACTCGCACACTCAGTGAGGGTTGGGCACGGGACTGATCTCAAAGGAATGGAATGTAGTCGTTCCCCGTAACCACTTGATCTCAGTGTAAAGCGCTTTTTGGGTCTCGCACCTGGGTCTGGTCGGCTTGGTCCATCTGGAGCGTCGGGAGCAGCGCCTCTGCCCCGAGCTCCGCCTCCTCCTCCTCGCTCCCCGCCAGGTCCATGTGCGGCGGCGGCGGCTCCTCCAGCGGCGCGCCGGGCGTCGGCGCCGCCGGCTGGTCCGGGCTGCTCGCCGTGTCCACCATCACCGGCTGCTTCGGCGTCGCCGTGGTGCGGATAGTGACGGGAGCGGCGCCCGTCGAGCCCCCGGAGCCCTGCAACACACCATGTCAGCGTCTCTGTGAAGCTGCAGTTCAAACTCGGTGCGAGGTCATCACCACTCACAGACACTTGGTCAAATTGAAATCGATTTTGCCTTATACGAGCCATGCATTTGCCACAAACAGGTTTGAGTGCACCGAAAGAGGCAAACTGTCGCTGCAACGACACACAGTGAGGGAGGATGTTGTTTCCCGTACCGGACGGATGTTGGTGCCTGCGTACGTGGTCGGGTCGAGCTTGGCGAGCACCTGCGCCGTCTCGGGCGTCAGCGAGTTGGAGATCTGCGTCGTGCCGTCGCTCATCTGCGTCTCCACGTGCGAGATCACGTGGTCGTCTGCAGCGAGCGCCACACCGTCAAACATACAGGTGCGTGCCAAAGACATGCAATCAGCGCAAAGATTCACTTTCCAAAGCGCTGAACTCCCAACCGTCACTGTCAATTTGATATTCTATAATCCACACACACTCTTCATTGGGGTTCTTAGGACAACTAATGACCACGCCCGGCGTTGAGCTCTGCGTTTCACTTGTCTGCGTCGCAGAAAATGTAAGAACTCTGCATTGACACCAAAAGAACGATGGAATTGTGTGACGCACAATGCGACGCAGAATGCAAAAAGAACAGCCCCCTGAAGAGTGACAATCGAAACATGTGTGTGCGTGTGTGTGCGTGTGTGTGTGGGCGCGCTGCTGTGGACGCACCTTCGCCCGGGTTCTGCGTCAGCGTGACGATGATCATCTTGGCGTACGGCGTCCCGTCAGCCCGCCGAGCGCCAAACTGCGTCCCACCCATCATGTCCACGTTCACCTGAAGCAAACACTGCCGCGGTTGAGCACAACGCTTCGTGAGAAACAAACTCAGACCCGTGTGACGATGGAAATGACTGGTTCGGAAACACACCGGTGAAGGCAAGTTTGCCTCGTGGTAAGACTCAGGCATTTTGTGATCAGTCCGCAAGGGTTACCAGTCTGTGGCCACACCAGTCACAGCGACTGAGAAACAACCCGTTTCCTTTTTCTGACTCCCGAGCTGTCTGTCACGGGGAGAGTTGCCTGTTTCCTCTCACCGTGGCGCCAGTGACGGGGAGCACGCCCTTCTCGATGTCCTTCTGCGCCTGGTGGATGTGGTTCTGCAGGTCGTTCACCGTCGGGAAGTAGGACAAGTTGTGCTTCTCGGGCACCGACTCCGTCCCGCCGAACAGCTCCTTCTCCACGTACCGTCTGCCGAAACAACGCGCTCCACAACTCAGTGTCACTGGACGATAGAAGCGACCAACGGATTCCGATTGGTGGCGAGAAGCATTCAATTGCACGCGTCGGGTTCATGAATGCCCCGTCTGACAGCATCTGTCTTTCGCAGCTGGAAAAACACAACCGCTGCCCAGAACTTCAAACCCACGTCAAGCCCAGTGGAAGCCCATCGCACCTGAGGTACTTTCTGATCGCGTACAGCCTGGTCTCGCCCGCCGCCACGAGCTCCCGCACCTTGCAGGCGATTTTGGGGTGAAGTCTGGTGGTGGGCAAAGCCTCGAGGGCAGCGAGCTCCGCCACCATCTCGTTGTGAAACTCGTGCGAACTCTCCGTCGGCAGCTGCACGTAGAACCTGAAGGCAACAACCAATGTCAAACTCACCATTCCACACGAAACATTGAGCTTCGGCCAGCGCTGTTGCCATGTCAAATCAGAACACTGGCGTTTCTACACTGGACGAATGAACAGTCAAGCTTGGTGTTCGTCCGTGCGCCGTTGAAATCGAGAACGGTCCGTCCTGCTTCAGTCTCGTCTTGAAGCCCGGCTGACTGACATCACATGAACATGGTTGTGACCGACGCTCACCTTTCCTGCCCGAATCCCGGCTCGTCGAGGTCGCGCTCCTTGAGTAGTCCGAACATGCGGTCCATGGCCTGCTTCAGCTGCTTCTTGTCGAGGTGCACCTCAACGCTATAGTCGGCGAACTTCTTCACCTTCTTGATGTAGATGCGCGCGGGGCAGGTTTGTTTGAACTCGTAGCGCGCGACGCTGCTCTGGCCCTGCCGCTTCGCCTGCGCCCCCTTCCGCCGAGGCCCGAAGTTACACTCCATCACGATCGCGCGACTTCCTGTCACACAACACACACGTGCAGACAAGCTGTCGGGTTGAAATACACAAAAAGAAAATAGCTTCCTCTTCCACAAGCGGGTGCCGCAATTGCGCGTCACTATGGAGAACTTTTCAAAGGCTCAATCAACACGGCGACTTGTTCGCACGCACCTGAGTTGACGAAGGGGATGCCGTCGAACGGGACGTACTGCGACTTCCACATGAGGCGGGTCGATGTTTTGGCGGGGCTGGGCGACTGGCGCGTCCCCCAGAAGCTCTGCGTCTGCTGCTTGTGGTAAGTGAGCAGCAGGTCGAGCTCCACCTCGCTGTCCACCCACCCGCGGTACGAGTCTCCGATTTTCTGAAACAGCAAACGCCGCATCCTTCGATTCAGTCTCGCTATTGTAGTTCCACCGAGTGTGTGTTGCACGAGTCCGAGGCGACTTGTTTGAAGAATCACTTGGCACACATTCGCGTGTTCGATCAGCCCATGTCGTGCTCAAAAGACGTCGCCAGCAAAGCTTCGAGGCTGTCGGCTGCCCCGGCGCTCACCTCGCAGTCTCGGAGTCTCGCCGCCCACTGCGGACAGTCCGGCGGCAGGTTCTGGGGCGGCGGCGCCGGGGGCGGCATCAGGGTGAGCGCGACGCCGCCCTCGCCCAGCGACGTGACGGGAACCATGTCGACGACCTGCGCGCTGCCCGCGCTGGACGTGGAGCCGCCCAGACCGTCCGCCGACGCCACGGTCTCTGCATCAAAACACCGGGCTTCAAAGACCCAAACAAAGCAGGCTCATTCGAAGTCAGAATATCCAAGATGCATGAATCTTGGGGTTGGGAGGCGTCATCACCTTTCTTTTATTCCAACTGACAAAGTGACAGCGACAACAAAAGAACACGCCCAAACCAAACACCACGTACCGGCGGCGTTTTCATGGCCGGTGGAGGAGTCTCCCTGGTTGATGAGGATGGTGCCCACATCTCCGGTGCCACCCGTGACCCCGGCGGGCACCAGTTGAATCAGCTGTCCGGTGCCGCCCATCGCGCGCAGCTGCGCCGTCGGGATCGAGATCACCTGCGGAAGGACACGTGCAGTTCGCGTTCCTCTGCTGAGCATCTACATAAACACGAGTGCGAGTTTCCTGGCTGACACTTTCGTTCTCCAACCCAATGTGACCCGTGGGTTGCAATGGTGACTCGATTCGCTTGGTTGGCATCACAAACTGATGACACTGGTGTTTTGAAATAGAAAGATATACCTGAATTGTTTCTCCATTCTGTACAAGAAATTGAGTAACTGCAAGTAGAAATACGGGCTGTCACTTTCAGCCCAGACAAGGACAAAATGAGGACCCAACAACGAACTGCTTCACACTGCGGCCCTTTCCCGGTGGCGCAGTTGCACTTCACAACGAACTGGAAGAGCTTTGTGTTCGTCACAAGTGCCGGCCGCACCTGCGCTGGAGTCTGTCTGTGTCTGGTCGGCTCCGGTGAGGACCTGCGGCTGCGCCTGGAGTCCGTACGCCGTCGACTGGTCCCCGGGGCTCTGAGCCAAGATGGCGATGTCCCCGCCCACGCCTCCTCCCGCCGCCCAGCTCAGCAGTCCGCCCTCGGCTCCCAGCGCTGCGTGCACGTCCAACACCTGAAACAGTGCGCACACAGGCGTGTTTTTACCATTTCGCTTCAGAACCAAGCAGAACAGAATGATTTGAAAAAGTGAAGCATGTCAGAGTGCTCAGACATGGAAATGAATTTTGACATTCAGATCTCACTAGAAATCTTTTCCAAGGTCCTTGGCATTCGTTCGTAATTCACGGTGGAATGCAGAGCACCTTTACAACGCGGAGACGAAGAACCAAGAGACAAACCTGGGAGTTGGCCTCGTCCAGCTTCGTGTCGTCTTCACTCGCCATGCCCGGCTCGTCGTCATCCAGCACCATCTGCAAATCATTCACCCAGACTCGTTCCCAGTGGTTTCACAAGAACCTGGAAGTGTTTTTCATTGAACATTTTTTTGACAACTGAACAAGCGTTGCCGATTAGTTTGCGTGTTCAGTCGTATCCGGCAGACGGTGGTTGCCTGTGCTGCGCTTCAACGGATTCAGGATACGGTTTCTAATTTGGGGAAGGGCACGCAGAAACGCTGGGGCAGAAACGTTGCGTGTTTCTGCCAAGGGACGTACGAGTACAAACTTATGCAGAAGTAGCCAGACGAAAGAATCCGCTGCAACACTCGGACGACTTTCGGCCTGAACACATGATGCGGTCGGGTCGGACTTCTGAGATATCTCCCGATCTAGATTGGAGTCAACACTCGACGATCTTTTATTTGCTCACAGACAGCACAACAAGCAAGCACAATCTCGACCTTTGGCTGGTCACTATCATCGGGGTCCACGTCGGTTGAGTCCATAGTGCCGTCGTCGCTTCTGTTGGTTCAACTCAGCACATCCTGGGAAAACAGAGCCAGATCTAGAACAATGACCTCAGACAAAGGCCATGAAAATCAACTCGTTTGTGGGGTATCGAGGTCAAGTCTGTTGTGTCACTTTTTTGTGCGTCGAAAGACGAACATTTGTGTTCAATTCTTCAACACAAAAGACAACAAACAAAACCATCGGTAGACTCTGTGAATGGTTGCCTTGAAAGACCAGCATATCTCGTCCGCCATTTGCATTTTCCTGCCAAACCACGACGGCCAACTTTCTACACATTTTCCACGGGTGTGCAGCTTCATTTCTTCGTTCAAACACTTCAGGCATCCCCAACAGACTTGAAAATTGGTTGGGGCTTCTGTCTTTCGCGGCCTTTTCAAGAAATCCTAAAATGAGGCTCGAGACTCTACCTGCCTCCATCCAAATCGCGGCGGCGGCGGTGGCGACATCTGTGCGTCAGCAATGTCGGACCATCAGACCATGATGAGTAGTTTGACAACACGTTCGGTGCACACGCACTGAATGAACACTTCAGGTCTGTCACCTGTGCATAAAACATATCTTCTGGGTATTCTCTTTGTGCCTGGCAAAGGTCAGTTGAAGTTCACAGCACATTTAGAGGAGAAACAGCAGGTCGAGTTGCAAGTGGAATTGATTCGAATGCATGATCTAGATATTCTAGATCTGGATCAAGGAGGATCCTGACAGGACCCAAGCTGGATCTCAGCTGTGACAAGTTGGCAGAACAACAGGTTAAATATTTACAGAAAAGACATTGCAATGTCTTCCGTGTGGCTCTTCATCTGCTTGAAAACTTGTGTCGATCAAGAAGATTCTGCAACTGGGCGATAATTGGAATTTTGGAAGCTGCTTTGGCAAGTCTGGACGAGAACGGTTCATTTTACGAGCCAGACAATGCGCGACACATGCAATTATAAGTTCGTTCTGTGGTTGGAGGAAATCTGCGACGGGTTTACAGACTAGTGGTCTGTCCTATCACTACTCTGTTCACAACACCAAGCATTGTGAAGCAAAGATCCTTGTTCGTTTCGCTTTCAGTTCAGAATGCAGTCGTGAAAGACCTGACTGAAAAAAATGACGGAGAATCAGGGGGAGAAAGTGCGATTCAACTTGTCTGGATCTTCGATAGAAGAGACAAACGGCCCGCAAACTCCGGAGGACGAAAAACTCAGAAATGCATCGGGTGAGTGAAGAGTGGGGACAGTTTGACCTCTTGTCGCACCACTCATGGTCAAAGCTCCATGGAGCTCGCGGTGATTTGAGGAGCGTCCCAAAACACACAGCAATGTACAAAGTATCAAACTTGACCATTCCTCACTCGCGCATTATCCCTCACCCAAACAAATTTAATGGGATTCAAATTTGACATTCATCTTGACCAAGAAAGTGCTCTTCACACGCTTTCCATCCACGTCCATCCACACCTGCAGGTAATCTGTTTTGGTCGCCCACCATTTCAGCCACTCAAATTTGAGCAACCTGAAATGATTGAGCAACCTCATCAAATCAGCTGAAAAGAAACAGAACTCTTTTGATCAGCACACTATCTGAAGTTGGTCGGTTTGGGAGCAGTTGGTTACAAGTGTCATTCGTTGTGGCTTCTTGTCTGGATGTAAGCACTTCGCAATGAATGCTGAGACCTGAAAATTATGATCAGCCGCTGGCGCTGATATTGCTCTCATCGCGTATTGGGCACATGTTCGATGCCCTCTTACCAACTTTGTCTCCCCTCCCCCCACCCCCACCTATGGTCTTGTCCAAAAGCCAAACTTTGCTTTTTGTTATTCAGGTGATTTGAACCATACATTGAACAGTCACTTTGGGCTGTAGTTTATGCACAAAGTGTCAAAAGAACAAATTTTTGACTTTACATGTTTTTATGGCCAAAAAACCAATATGGCTAATATGGTGAAATTGGGGTATGGCTGTATAAATGGCTGTATAGCTCAGAAATGGTTGATTACTGATGAAGGATGTATATTGAGAAAATGTAGACAACTGCATTGGATAAATTTTAGAAGTGGTGATTGGTTGTTATGGTGACCTTCATTGCTGGTTTTTAGGTGATTTGAACCTTGAAGCATACATTATGTATAATGTATGGTGGTGAGAATCACCTATAGGCATCAAAAGGCTAAATCTGTGAATGCGAGTTTGAAAGTG
>JAAUXT010141066.1_pt1 | contig 19192 bp, 30 predicted proteins | sample 7278171 | NCBI WGS metagenome assembly JAAUXT01 (sample SAMN14350112, study PRJNA611818) | marine sediment metagenome | isolation source: surface marine sediment (1.8m) | place: French Polynesia: Moorea | collected 2018-08 | reverse complement strand
GTACTTTGCTTTTGCTGCCACTAAAGGGGATGTTTCATATTTGGTTGGTGTAGTTGTCATATAAAAGGTTGTATTGTGAACACTGACTGAAATGTGGAGGCCACCATCAAAAAAAATCCTTAAATTTTGGTTCAGATCCTTGAAAAACCCTGGAAAAACCCTTAAATTTTGTCACTGCCGGAAAGTGGGAACCCTGTGCAGATTTTTGAGTTTCCAGGTTATTCCCCCTGTGCAAAAGTTTTCTGGGCTCTATCAGTTTTCCAGTTCTTGCACGTTTCCTGATTTCGGAGTTTCCGGGTCACCTGCATGAATAAATTGTTTGCACACTTGGCACGGCTGATGTTCTACTTGGAAGTCAAATTGTTCTGCATGAGTTTAATGCGTCATGTCCGCACATATCACACACCTGGACTGCATTTGAGATTTTCACAAATGTGTGCTGTTTTAGGTTGGAAAGAAGCTCCACAACCAATTGAGTGACTTGGGTGCAACTTCCGTTCTGCCTCTGGGATGCGTGGATGAGAATGTGTCGGAAAGCAAACACGGGGGTATAAAAAAACGCAATAAGGATTCCGGTTTTGTCCACTTGAAGTCATGTCCAGTCAATTTCCGTGCACCGGTACTTTTCAGGCAACGAGGCCGACTTCGCTTCATGGAGGCAGATGTTTTGGGCGCGCATTCTTGAAGGGAAACTTCCATCATGCAACGAGACTGAATCCCACAAAAGAAGAAAGAAGAAAGGATGTGGTGACGGAGGTGGCTGCTGCTCTGAAAAGAAAAAGAGACAGAAGGAAAACAGTGAGACTGATGAGGTTTGTGTTGTAGCAGATTGTATTTCTGTGGATTCCTTCTGAAACACGCGCGGTTGAAATGAAAGTCCTGGGCTCCTTTTTGTAGGTTTTGTACGAGACTTGCTCCAGTGACGAAGGCTGTGATTCGGAAGACGAATCTGGGGGTAAAAATGTTTTGGACGTCGAAGATCTAGGGAAAGTGATGGGAAATCTTCAAAAGGCCAAGGTAATTTGTCAGGTAATTTGTGCGCTTCTTTGAGGGGGGGGGCGGAGATGGGGAAGACACATGTTGACTTCAGCTCCACATGTCCTTTTTATTTGGGATTAGGTCGAGCGAGCGAAGGAAGAAGCTGGAAGCAGTTCCGGGGAACCGAGAGAGATGATCACTCCAATGCTGAGAACGGCTTTGGAAAAGCAGGGCTACAAGCTCATCGGAACTCACTCCGGCGTCAAGCTTTGTCGGTGGACCAAGGTACGAACAGACGCGCGAGCATGTCCCATACCTGCACAAACGTGTGACTTGCCTTTCACGGCTATTGCATTGTTCCGTTCACAGTCCATGCTCAGAGGGCGAGGGGGCTGCTACAAACACACGTTTTATGGGATAGAGAGTCATCGATGCATGGAAACTACGCCCAGTCTGGCGTGTGCAAACAAGTGCGTCTTTTGTTGGAGGTGCGTAGGTTTGATGACTATCGCTGTTCGACATTGCAAAATTTTCCGTCGGTGTTTTTTTCAGTTCTTTCTCACTGCAGGCATCACACGAACCCTGTGGGAACGTCGTGGAGGTGGAAAATGGACGACCCTCAACAGATATTCAACGGTGCTCTGGACTACCACGTGAAACTCATCAAAGAGTTCCGCGGTCCGAAACTACTCTTCTTTGATTGCTGCCAAAGTTTCTTGTTGTCCAATTAGACACGAGACCACGACTTGCCACACATTTTGATTTCTGATTGTACTCGGTGTGGTTTCATTTTCAGGTGTGCCTGGTGTTCTCCCTGAGAGGTTCGCAGAGGGAATGCAACCGCAGCACTGTGCCTTGTCACTTGTCGGGGAACCTATCATGTACCCAGAAATCAACAGATTCATAGAGCTGCTGCATCAGAAACACATCTCCACATTCCTCGTCACCAACGCTCAGTTTCCGGATGCAATAAGGTTTGAAACATTGTAAAGTTTGTGGACAAATATGAAAAAAAGAGACTTGATGTGTCTTCATGCACACGCGATGACATCAAACTTTAGGAAACTGAGACCTGTGACTCAGCTGTACGTCAGTGTGGACGCCAGCACCAAGGAGAGTCTCAAGAAGATTGATCGTCCACTGTTTCGAGATTTCTGGCCTCGATTCCTTGACAGTTTAGAAGCACTTGCAAGCAAGGTACGCGTGAACGTGCCTGTAAAGGTGCACTTTGTCAAACTGTGATGACAGTGGGCAACTGTTTCAATGTATGTGTGTTGGCTGTTCAGGGTCAGCGAACGGTGTACCGGCTGACACTGGTCAAGGCGTGGAACACTGATGAAATCAGGAACTACGCTGACCTCGTGGCTCGTGGACGTCCTGATTTCATTGAAGTGAAGGTGACTGAACTCGCCTTCGTTTGCGATGGTTTTCTTTCTCGCTGTTCACGAAAGATACGTCTCGCTTTCGTTTGTTGCAAATACACAATCCAATTTGGTCCTCAGGGGGTGACTTACTGCGGAGATTCCAAAGCCAGTGATCTGACGATGAAGAACGTTCCATGGCACGATGAAGTGCTTCAGTTTGTGGAGCAGTTGACTGCGGAGCTGCACGACTACGAAATAGCGTCGGAACACGAGCATTCCAACTGCGTGCTCGTAGCTCACAAAAAGGTGCGTAAGTCAGAGAAGCACAAGCAGAAAGCTCCGAGAAGCTTTCGGCTCTGTTCTTCCTTTGCTCCAGCAACGAAAAACACAAACGCTGTAAAATTTCAGTTCAAAGTGCAAGGCAGATGGCACACGTGGATAGATTATGAGAAGTTTCACGAGTTGGTGCAGAGACATCAAGACTCCAACGGCAAAGAAGTGTTCACGGGTTAGGCAACTTTTGCTCTCTTCAACAAAGGCAAATCATGTTGAGGGTCACCGGCTGAAAGTCTGGTGATCGTCTTTGTTTCTCCGCGCTCCTTGTTCACGTTGAATGGCCGGTGTTTCAGCGGAGGATTACATGGCGCCGACACCGAAGTGGGCGGTGTTTGGTGCGGCTGAACGAGGCTTCGATCCCGTCGACACGAGGCACTACCGAAGGAAGAACAAAGACATCTCTGGCTGCTGATGAAGGTCAAATTGAAAGCACTCTTTCGAAGCGTTTCAACTTGTTCCTGTTCTAGTTTTGGTCCACGTTCGAGCGAAATGCTCTTGCACAGGGGCTGGCTCTGCTGGTGTTGAAGCACCTGAGCAAGTCGCGTCGGCCCGTACAAACTGTGTGTTCATTCACACGGGAAGTTGAGGGTTCGATGAGGCCAATGTGTCGTTCTGTGTGCGGGCAGGATTTTCAATTGTAAGGTTTTGTTGGTGTATTTTGACCTCTTTCTTTTGACCTGGCGAAAATTTGACAATCAAGTGAACGGACAAGCGGGCAAATTTTCGGATTGTTTTTTCCGTATGATTTCACGTCCAGAAAAGATTCAAATATCCACAGGGAATGGTGTGTCAGCCCTCCGAGATACACTGCATCTGTGCGTGTGTGTGACTGGGCAGAAGGAAAAAGAAAGATCTGGAGTGTCTTGTGCGCACGACAGGCGAGACAGTAAATGTTGACATTTTTGCGCTTGTCCACCACGCCGAACTTTTGAATTTTTGCTGTGATCCGTAATCATGAATGTGTCCAGAAACTGTTAGTGATTGCGCGATCTCGCCACTGTTGAGCCATCGTGTGACAGTCTTCTCACTGGCTTGAAAGCACAAGGGATTTCCTATCCTCACCCTTATCAGGCTCAAAAATGTACAGTAATGATAGAAAATCTGACGAACGAGCATCTTCTTTTGCCAATCTGGCTGAGTGGAACACTTTGCCGTGTGGAACCGCGGGCTTTCAAGGCTGTAGTCTCCTTGTTAATTCTTTCCCGAGTGGCTTCTGTGCGTGCGTCTTAGCGTGTACAAGTGTACACTACATACAGCTGGGCAGGCCTTTGTCCTTGCATGTCTTGTTGCCATTTTTCTTTCTGCAATAAACGCGATGTCATGCACAACAACTTTGAAATGACGTCGTTTTGTTTTATTCTGAACAGTTGGCAACACGAAAAAGAAACAAAAACCTGCACCGTTGAAAACAGCTAACTCCATTTTCGTCCGTTTCCCCCATTCAGCAAACGGCAGATTCGGTGGTCCAGCCAATTTACCAACTTCCAGTGCGTACCCCCGCCCCCCGCCATACATATGAATTCAATCCTCACCACCTTCAGTGGGTTCAGGCGCCCACCAACTGCACCATTTTTTTCGGTCGAGCACAACGGTGGTTCAAATATGTTATCAGCCGCTTTCGGTGACACGTGTTGTTTTTGCCCCTGAATTTGGCTTGGTGTTGAACTGGCACTTCCGAGAGTTACACACACACACGAAAAATTTCGGGAGATCTCTGGGTTTTCTGACTTTTCTGAGATGCGTCACCTCGCACAAGTTATGTGGCAACATGTGTCACCTGGGTCTGCCAGGTTTTCTCACTTTTCTGAGGGTTTTCCGAGTGAGGCCCCCATCCCGGTGCGAACAATTTCAGAGGTCTGGGTTTTCAAAGTTGCCTCGCCCACACGGAAATAATTTCCGTTTTCTGCTTTATAAGTTACCTCTGCACACGAACAATTCAGATAACTTTTGGGCTTTGCAAGTTTTCCGAGTTGACCCACTCAGGAAAAAAATTTGTGAACTGCTGTCACCACTTCTGCTGATTTGTCGCGTGAGTGGACATTCAGTGTTTTTGGATTGCGTCGGTAAACGAGAAAAAATAGGCGAGCGGCTGATATTCCACGTGGAAAATTTACTTGAAAGTCAATTGATTCTACAAATGTGCGATTACAAAACATGTCGTGTGTGCCACCATCATTGTGTGTCTTCACAACCAGTTCACAAATATTTTTTCCATTTTGAACCATTTTTGTGAGAACCCTGTCGTCTCAAATTGGTTGCCCTGGGAAGAACAATAGAGTCTACAATTGCTGTGCAGAAACTTTCGCCAAACAATCAGAAACTCAAACATTTTACACTGGAAATGGTGAGCATTACAGCAGCACTCAAATGGATGCTAGAGATCTCGGGTATGAAATTGAGGAAGTTACGGAATGAAACTGTTTCACTGAGACTGTGAGAAAAGTCTACAAGTACGCATGGAATAAACAAGTTAGGTGGCAACATGTGTCACCTGAAGCCCTCCGCGATCGGGGGTTTCACAGATTTGCCAATGGCACCTGATGAGCTCTCGTCATTTCTACCAGTTCCACGTGTGCTCACTGACAGGCTGGCTGCGCCAAACCGTCTGCCGTCCGAATACTGCTGTTTCTCAGCAGGTGCACTGTCATTGTCTAAGTCAATGGTTGGTGTCGTTTGGCGGTTCTTACCTCTGCGGTCTCTTCGGCGAAATCCCCCGTGTCCTCTTTTGTGATTGCGTTGTGACTTTGCGTGATTTTCATCACATTCTTCACGGTCTTGTGGCAGGCCACTAGAGTCCAAGGTTTCTTCTTCCGGTGGCATGGGAATGGTCGCACTGGTGTCTCGCCACGTGCTTTGTTGATCACTTCTGTGATTCTGATTTTGTCTCGGACCACTTTTGTGAAATACTTTTCGCCCGAAGTCGCTCCTGGTATGTCTTTTCCCATACTCCCTGTGTGAAGCAACACTGTGATCCTCTTTTCGTTCAATATCCGTGCGCTGTTGTAGATTCTGCTTGCCATAATCACGGTACTTTACTCCCTCCTCGAGACAACGTTCTTGATTCTCATTTTCACCCAAATGGTTCTGTTGTTCACGGCGTTCTCGTCTTTGTCCGTTTCTGTCATATCGCCGCCCAATGTTCTGTCCTCGTCTGTGACTGTACCTTTGACTGGGTCGTTGCTTCGGGTCTTGTTGCTGGACTTCCTGTCCAGCAGAAGTCTTCCTCTCGTCACTTTGCTGGAGCTCCTGCGGAACCTCTTCGTTTTGAAGGTGATTCAAACCACTTGTAGAGGGGTTTTGGTCTTTGAGTTCTTTCCTTCCATCGTAATCCCTATTTCTGCCAGAGCCACGGTTCCTAAATCTGCCTTCGTGTGCCGGTTTGTCGCGGACTTTTCGTTCACTTGAAAAATGCGTGTCTTCGGCTTCTCCTAAAATGGGACGTGAAGCTGCAACAGCACTGTGGCGCTCCGAACGATCTTCGCCTGCAAAAACATTTTGTCTTTCTTGAACTCGTTCGAAGAGACAACTTCATCTCACTTGACATCAAACTTTACTGTTCACAAAAATGTACACATTCATTGAGGGCACCACAAGTGGTGATCAGAAGAGACGACCAGCTCACCAACTCTGTGCTCCTGTTTTTGGCTTTGCAATTTGCTGGCTGAAAGTGGATTTCCTGCTTTTTGACTCTTGACGCTTTCATCGTGTGACGAACCGTCTTGTCTCTCCCTCGGCACGTCTTTTCTGAAGAAAATTTCACGAAAAATGACAAACTAGTCGATCCAGACAAACAAAAACAGCACCAACCATTCGGGTGTACCTTTGACGTTGGGCGGCCGCGACACTTTCACTCGAGACACCATCCAACTGCTGATCCCGTTCGATCCCCAAGTTTTGATCAGTTTCTGTGTTTTCTGCTGCTGCCGACGAGCTCTGTTTTGACAACAGAAACAACGTGAGAGCACACCATTTTGTCAGCTGTGAAACCTATCATGTCTCACTCACACAGTCTTTCAGAAATCTTGCACTGAAGTCCTTATGGTTTGTTTGCAACGGATAGGACTTACCAGAGTCAAATAGTATTTGTTCTTTTCAGCCTCAACATCAATGATGCCACCTTTCGCTTTTTGCTTCTCATACAGTGCGGCCATGCGCTGCTGCATTTCCCTGATGTCGTCGTTCAACGTGACATCCGCAAGATTATCGCTCTTCGCAGGCGTGAATGGCACATCTTGAAGACCAGTGTTCAGTGGTTCCCGACACACAGGACACACAATCTGCAACCAATTTCGGAGTGTTGACTTCAGAGCATGGGTGGACTACAAAACTTTATGAAACCAGAAATTTGGAACAACAAACCTGCTTTTCCTGTACGTCCATATGTTTGTGCCTTTTCGCCTCTTCTCGTTCCAAGTCACGTTCGACCAGACAGTGCTTCAGGTACCTGTTTCAATCGATTGAAAGATGGTCCATTCATATGAATTTGGTCTCAGCAAATTTTACACGCGACCAAACGGTGATAGGTTTTCCGACAGTCTCTTACCTGGACAAGCAGTGATTATGGAAGTAGTGATAACAGTCTGTTTTCGTGAACTGAGTGTCCATTGTGGAGAAATCTTCCAGACAAATTATGCAGTTGCCATGTGGAATGTTACATTGAGTGAGACTTTCTTTGGCAACCTGTCAAAATATTTTAACATGACGAATATCTTGTACTGATTGACTGCACGAACGAGGAACTGAGGAACCTGAGCAGCAGCAATTGCTTTTCTCTTGAAGAGAAGAATATTTTGCGCACCTCGATGATTTCATAGAGCATTTGACTCCCTCTGCTTTCTTGAGCGAGAGTGTACATCCTTTTCCTCAAGCTGCAAATCAACGAAAAGCTGTTTGCCCTGGTTCGTACACCAGCTGACATGAGTCTACCTCAGTTTCAAGCAACACAAAGGAGCAATCAGTCCTTGCAATTCTCCTTGAGAGCTGTCCCGCTCACCTGTTCACGTGTTCATCTGCCAACCCTCTCGGATTCTTCATCGTTATGTCGGGTGGAACCATTGGATACTGGAAATTGTTCATTGAACAGACATGTTCGACAGGCAAGGGCACAGCGTGCTTGGTGCAGAGGTGATCCACGCGTGGAATTGATCACTCTAAAAGCGCACCAAACGGAATCAAATCGAGTCTGCGAGTGCGTCTGATACGTACCTCACTGGACAAGTTGAGTTCAAGTGTCAAACACACATACTGCTGCTTCACTTGCTCTCCTGTTGCAGGGTGAAGCAAGAGAGTCAACCCAATCGGCAGACCCCTGAAAATAAAATGCACCACACGTTAGATCACCCAAGGTAAGATTAGAGACCCTCAAAAAATTCAACTTTGCAGTTTGCTGCAAAACATGACAGTTCTGTTCGAAATGGAGACATCCAGTGTGATGTGACATGACCTGTGGAGAACCACCAAGTGACTTACCTACTGAGTCGCTGCCTTGACATCTGCCGCAATTTGGGCAATCAATGTATTGAGACATTGATTGGGAGTTGGTCCAAGGTTAAAATGATTGATACATACTTGCAGTGCAGCTGGATGATCAGCCTGAAGCCCCATACATGTTCTTTCAGCCAACAAGAATCTTGCAATAGACTGTCTCAAACAAACAAATGCTTTAACCTTGATCAAAGCTTGTGAAGTCATTTTAAAAAGGTCATGTGATAGGGGTTTTCCAGTCATGTGACTTCACTCCAGTTCCCTGGGGCTCTTCCCCAGGGGGGGGGGGAGGTATCAGCTAATTCAGTCAGATTTCAAGAAAATCAGCCTTTAAAGGCAAATTGCTGTATATAGATAATTTTTGTGAAATTATGATAAAATATCAAAATGGGTGCTGATGCCAGTGCCCCCTAGTGGGGGAGGAATATGGTGTGACATACCTGACCTGAATTATTGGAACCACTCACCAGATGGCATGATCAAACCCAATAAATAGGGAGATTCTGGCCTTAGAAGACAGCCTCTTCTGAGATACCATACTGATTGTTTGTGATATCACTACACAGTTCCCCGCCCCGACAGTCAGTCACTGCAAAAACGTGTTTGAAGCAGACAGATCTGTTTATAGATCTGCAGTACTCACTGGTCATCACGATTCACGGTCAGCTCATTGATATAAATAGCTTCCAACAACTCGACTTCTTCTTCCAGAGACGACCTGTCACCCAAGAATGGAATTCAACGTCAACTTCCTGCATTTTCAACCGGTGTTCGCGGGATTCAGAATTCATCGACGATTCAACAACAGAAATCTAGACCACATATGAATAGCGAATGCAGTTTGGCATCCAAAGACAAGTCACCTTTCCTCCACAGAAGAAAACGACAAAATTTTGGATTCCATGTGTAATGTCGCAGTCTACAAGGTGTGTTTCAAAGCAGTGCTCCTTAGTTGCTGCACAGAAATTTGTTTGTGGATTCTATTTTGTTTTCCTGTTGTTCATTTTATCAGACGCATTTCCTCTTCCATCTTGTGTTGAAAATTATAATACAGAGCAGTACAAATCTTTTCTGGAGTTTGACGTTGCTTCGAATATTTTTCGGATATTTCAGAATGGGTCTCATGCATATGACGGGCAGTCTAGTTAGATCTATAGTAACCGGACTAGCCATTACACAAGTCATGCAGCCTAGCCATGGCTGACCATATTTATTCTACCAATTTTCCTGCAGGCAGTACTTCGAAACAGTATGTTTTGCTCACATTTCTTTGGTGCATAGGCTAAATTAGGGTCTGTTGCTTGTGTTATGATATTTTGAATGTCTTTACACGACTTCAGGTTCAAATTCGACCAGAAGCAAAGAGGCGTTTTCATAAGTCAGATGCAGATCAACATCAACAAGGATTTCGAAACGTTCTGGACCTGATGTGTTTTCTCACACTGAATGCAGATGCGAAGAAGAAGCGTGGGGTGGAGGGAGATGATAACTGCTCATCCAAATGTTTACGTTGCAGAATAATCACAGTGCATCGTGAAGGATCCTCCAAACTTGTGCAGAGAACTTCAGTTCCGGTTGGCACCAAATCGAGGACTCCACCGCCAGCTCACTCCGTCTCACAAGGTGAGAACTCGTGCATGGTTACGCACGCTGCAGGAAATTTATCAGACACACAAAACTTTTGTGCTAGAATCGCACATTTTTGCCAGATTGTGTTTCTTTCAATGCAACGCAAATTGTGCGCGGGCGCAGAACTATAGTCCCAAAGATTTGTTGCATGGTGACTTCTCTTGGCTTGCAGTGACATACAAAAGGGTATCCCCAGTTCCTCCTGTTGCACACTATCGAGAAGCCCAGGCACACCTGAGCGATGGAGCTGTGAGACCCATTTACCTGCCTGCGTCGCGAACAGATCCAAGGTTGGGAAAACTTCGTGAAGCCAAGCAACCAATCCTTGTACCTCAGTAGGACACACAAATATTGAACTGAGTTACACACCAGCCACTTATCAACCCCGGTTTTCCAGATCCTCTCAGCAGTTTTTACTGACGAGGGATGCGGCTTCGATCGGAGTACCACTGAGTTACAGGAGGTCTCCATCTCCAGTGCGTGGGACCAGAGACCGATTGACTCTTCCGCATAATTTGTCTCGCCCATCATCGAGAGAATCGCCGATGAACAAACTACCGCTCAACACAGTGTCTCCTCCGCAGGTACTGAGCCCCCCAACAATTTGTTGCTTTCAAACTCGTGTCTGTTGTTGCCGTGATTTGTGCTAACAGGGCACACCCAAGAGGGTGACAGAATTTTCGGTGGTGCACAACACATGTATTTCTCGGGGTCAAACAGCTGCCCCGGGGGTACATGTGTCAACATTCTCCTGAAAGGAGTCAGGCGTCACAGCTGTCAAGTGGGATTGAGGAAGCCATATTCTGGCATGATGTCATGCCCGCGATTTGTGGAACACTTGGAACACTGCAGAGGTGGCCATCCCATGGGTGGGCTTGCAACGCTCATGAACCTTCAACGCGTACGCAGACAGCGCATCTCTTTCACTGTTATGTTCTTATTGGGGCAGGAGGCTGAAGCTTTCACAATTGTTTTTGCTATTTGCAGCATGTTGTGTTGACTGGCGGAGGCCTCGTACCAGTTGCGACCAACCGCATCTCTCCCGTTCCACTTCACGTGCATCCTGCATCACGTCCATCCTCGAGGGACGACAGACCCGGGTCGCGAGAATCCTGGCCTTCCCCCAAACCCTCATCCAGGCCTTCTTCAAGAGACTCGAACTTATCTGGAGGCAGACCCGCGTCCAGAGAGTCCCCAAGAATGGACATCAGGTCCATTTCACCTGCATCTCGAGAGGGAAGGCAGCTTCATCAGCTTCTCACACAGACCCATCCTGTTCAGCTGCTGACCTCGCAGGGAGTGCAGGTGGTACAACCCGCTCATCTGAGTGCAACGACCAAGCCGGTTGCTGGGCTGGAGTCAGCAGTGCACAGACGTTATCTTTCTCCGCCCCATCTTGCTCGGGGTGCGTCTCCGCTCCAGACTGTGGAACAAGTGAAAACAGATTCGACTCCAAATATTTTGCTGACGCACAAACAGTGGACTCGGGAACCCTCTCCCAATCCGCCACCGGCGCATCCTCGGCCCACTATCAAAGTGGAAGGACCTTCCCCAACCTCAAAGGAGCCTGGAAAGAGTGCAGCCGCGATGAGGAATCCATTTTTTGATGGATTGAAATTGTCAGGACAACAGCCATTACAAGAGGGACTTTTGTCGCGTGTTAGAGCCACTCCAACTTCTGCAGAGGTCACCGCATCACAGGTTCCATTTCAGCTTTCACCACGTACCTTTTGTAGCTTTTATACCCAACGTTTGTGCAGATAGGTTTTTTGAAAAGGGGAGGGGGAAAATTAGCCAAAAAGAAAGATTTGCTGAAGCACTGAAAGGAATGGTTTACCCCACCAACAACAAATCAAAAGTGGAATTGAACTGTCGTCTCCTGCAGCCCCAGGAAATTCAATAGCAGTTCAGTGATTCTTGGAAGGGGGCGGACAAAAAAAGGAATAGTTAGATTTGCTGAAGCAACCATTTGGTTTGTCCCCCCCCCCTCACCTCCCCAAGAATCAAAACAAACTGAAGCATTGAATTTGCTTCGGGAAGGAAAAGTAGCCGTGGCCTGTTGGGTGGCACAATGAGTTCTGAGCACAACTGTATGGTGCCTCGGGCTTTTTTGATCTCTGATCTCTTGTTATATTTTTGTTGTGATTGCTTTTTCCCCTTCCTTTTTCTTGCCAAGAAGTTTGCGTTTCAGTTTCAGGAGGACAATCCAATGTTGTCCAATATTTACCGATCTTGCGGTTTGCACTTTGTTCTCACAGGCTTTAGCTGAGCTCAAGGGAACGGTTGACCTGCGCCCCAGGAATGAAACTGTAATACCGGTGAGAGATACAGAGATCGAGACACTCCCCGAAAGACACAATTTGTTGGTGGCAAGACAGTTTCTTTTCTTCAATTTAACTCTTTTGCAGGTCGCGCCACACTCGACCGAGTCTGTGCCGTCCATTTCATTGGCTGAAGGAGCCATTGCTCCAATTTTGCAAGATGTGCCTGTTTCAAAGAAGAGAAAGATAAAAAAGGAAGCTGAGAACAACTCTGAAGAATTGGTGAACATGGTAGGTGGCACATTTTGTCTTCATTGTTTTTCGGCAGTCGTTCGTTTCCAAGACGGAGCAGAACATCATGTCCGCAGTGTTTACACCCAGGGTTGCTTCGGCTCCGTGTGCTTTGCATTTCACCATTTGCTTTCCATCTCCCTGCCCCCGTCCAAGGATTTTGAGCCTTGGCAAGGAAATTTGGAAAATAACTTTCAAATTGTCCACAAAGTTGTTCTTTTCCCTTTTCTCCCGGAAATTGTCTCACCCGAAGGACCTTCCTGGGAATTGAAATTTTGTAATTCCCCCTCCATTGGCACAAAAATTTCCACGGTGACTTGTGTGGCTGCTTTTCTCTGACCGCTGCAAGTGAAGACAGGTGCAAACATCACAGTTATTCTTGTCATCTTGTGTGTTGTTATGAAATGACGCCCTTGCTTTGATGCAGAACAATCCTTTCAACATGAGAGTGGTGACTTTGGGGAACTTTCCAATCACACAAACGAGCAACAGATCAAGCTTCAGGTCCCACGCGGTGGCCATTCACAAGGCAAAGTAAGGACCTGTTGCGAATCACATTCATACTGTGTTTGTAAAAAAAAGTCGTCGTTTGGTCGTAGCATTCGCGTACCGTATCCACCCGTGTATAAGACGCACCTTTTTGTCCCAAAATTCAACACCGAAATTGGGGGTGCGTCTTATACATGGGTATGAGATTATTATTATTTCAATACAACCTGATACCAAGGCAAACCAAGGCAAAATTGATGGTGCGTCTTGTACTTGGATGCGACTTTACACGGGTGAATATGGCAACGTTATTTTGTTGGTATTCAGGGCTGGATCAATCACAAACACTGCGCGCAGTTTAGATTTGCTGCGACAGAATCTACAAAAACACATGGACAAAGAAATTGACGCGGTCATTCAGAAGTACCTTGATGTAAGTGCATGTTTGCTTTCACTTGTGCACGAAAGGCTCGCTGAAACACGGTGAGCTGTTGTTTCACGTGTCCATGTTGTTGCAGCAGTTCTTCGGGCCAGCCATTGAGAATATCAAATCAAATCACGGTGTATCGGCTGTGACTGACGATCATATACAAGGAGTTTGCCGACAAATCTTGGAAGAAGTACGTACTTACAGCGCAGTTTTATGATCATTCAGTGCTAGCGTTGCAACGGGCGAGCCTGACAATTCGTGACACATTTTCTCGCGTTCACAGGCGAAGAAAATGTACGGGACAGAAACGAGGAGTGCCACACCAGACGTACCAGACAACGTCTCGGAAGGGGGAAGTTTGGTTGAAAGCAGAGAAATGCGAGAGAAGAAGGTTCGTTTCCTTCTATCTGATTTGTTACTTTGTGGTTTTTGTGGAAATTCATTTCGTAACAGCTGCACACCTTTTCGCTGTTTTCGAATGATGTTGCTTACTCGCGCTTTCAAAACTATTTCTCGTCCTGCAGACGAGATTGTTCAACATTCGGAGGAGACGCGGTTCTTCCGACTCTGAAGCCAGTACTCATGCGCCGCGCAAAAAGGTGAGGCGCTCTCGTGAGGCAAGTCGATGAACACGAAAATGGTGTCGAGCTGGTCGCCACTTGTCTGTGGTTTGCGTGAAATGTTTCACAAAAAAACAAGTTGTTTCTTTTCAGAAAAAAGGAAGACCTGTTGTTCACGGTCTTTCAGGGTAAGTTCCAAGACCAGGGTTGTGTTCAGCAAATCAAGAAATGGATTCGCACCAAAAGTGTCACCAAGTTGCTTTGATAAATCTTTTTTGTTGTAGGAGGTCGACACCGCTCAAGGGAAGCAAAACCACTGAACCTGTCAGAAGGTCTGGCCCCAAGGTGATTTGTTATTTTGTATGTTGGTACGCTTGCATGACGTGACAAATTACACTTGTCACTTGGTGTCTGTAATGAAGTTTTTGCGAAGCAGTCATTTTATTTTCCAGTGGGATCCGGACAGACTGGTGCCTGGGACGTTGTTTGTGATGGGAGCGCGAGCGAACAAGTGAGTTGAGTCCGAGTTGTGTCAGTGCAGGTTTGGTTCCGTTTTGAAGCTGCAAAAAACATTCACAATGTTGATGTCCTCTCAGAGCACTGGGATTGGGAGCAACGCGTGGGCGACTGTACATCAAACATCCAGAAGTGTTCAAGGTATGTGCGCGTGCTTTGTGTGAGAGAGAGAGAGAGAAAAGAGAGAGTTGTGCGTGTGTTGAGAGAGTGAGTGAGTGTCTGGGTGACGTACTTTGGGGTGGGATAAGTTGGCATCGAACCTGCGCGTTTTCTCGGCGTAGCCTCCTTGTTCTTCAGGCATCATGTTGTTTTCAGTACTCCGGTGATCAGGATGACAAGCAGTGGCTCCATGAACACCACCACATGCCAGCTTCGGGTGGAAAGGCCTACTTGCTTCTTGTGGAAGACGTGAGGGAACTTGCTGAAACGGATGAGTACAAGTGGGTATTGCATTTGAGACCACCAAATAGAGACGAATGCAATTCGGTCACCACACAGAATCTACAGCAGCCTTTGTTCCCGGTTTGCATCAAGTTTCTTGTTCGTTGAGGGATCACAAATTGTGCACATTACCAGGGACAACACGGGTCTGCTGCTTCACGAGTTGGTTGGCTTCACTGTGCCGGAGTCGATGCTGGACAAAATGAAACTGCAAATGCAAAGTTTGAGAAGCGATTCCTTGAAGAGCATGAAATCAGGAAAACCAAAAGAAGTGTTAAGGATACAGCAGGTGAGATTGAATTATGTTGATTGGTCCCTGATGTTATGCTGTGTGTATCCAGCGGAATCAGGGTGCGAGAAGTGTGAGTCATTATTCCAGGAGAGCGGTGCGATTGAGGACGACGCAGACGACAGGTCGTCCACGTGTCAGGAAGATGACGAGGAAGTGCGGCTTCCCTTCCAGACGATGGCGCAGCGTGGCGGCAAGTCCATGCCACAGGTCCGACCAATATTTCGTGCTTCCAAGGATTCCGGTCTTTTTTCACAGCTTTCGTAGTGCCCTGAAGAAAATTCGACACCGTGCCAGCGTCATACCTTGCATGACCACAACTCGTTATGAGCTTCCTTTACGACCTTGTTTGGTGTGCGTGTGCGCAGGGTTCGCCAATGAACACAGACAACTTTGACGGGATGTCCTCGGACAACGACGAGGCGCCGCCCATCTCTCCATTCAACGCGATCAGCGCGTTCAGCAGCAACAGCCCGGCGCCCGATCTCTCGCCGGCCGCGTCAGACCTCGATACTCTGGAAGCGGAAAGTGCGCTGTCCTTGTAGTGAGTAAGAAAGGCAGTGTAATTCTCAACACTCAGGTACAATTTCTGTCTATTTGTCTGGAAAAAGCAAATGCGAATTGCGTGCTAGTATGAGTATGTCGATGGAGCAATGGGAGTGTGCAAAAGGAAAGCACGATGTTCTTCGTGAGGTGGAGAATTTCGAACGCTTGGTGGCGACGTGTGCATTACTTGAATTTTCCATGTTGTTGACAGTGCCAGTGAAAGGAAGCGATTCCTTGGGCCGCTGGTTTGATTATTGTGATGAATAGTCGTGTGTTGACCATGAAACCAACTGTGATCGTATTTTGTCACAAAAACAAAAAGGGGAAAAAACAAAAACACCAACTGAAATCAGTTTGGTTAGAATTCTGAAATGAGTGTGACTTCCATTTTGCGAAATTCATTATGGTCACAGCTCTTTCACCAAGTTATTTTGCCCAGTTTTGTGAAGCCATTTTGTTGAGAATCAAGTGGAAGGTTGTTTCTGTTTTGTCTGGTGCTCGCTTTGTTCGCGTTGAAGGACACTGTTGTTCGAGGTTTTCTGTCCATCCTCGTTCTCGTGTTGATCGAAATGCGCGTACCGCGTGTTATAGACTGCAGAACTCGCGCGAATTTTTTCCGATGAGTTGCTCCGAGAAGGTCGTGAGTGGTGGATACACTTTGGACTTGAAGTAAGTTGTGGCATCAGACGGGCCTCTCCTTCCTTTGTTGAAGTCACTGGGTGGGCAGGTTGGCAAGGTTACACGAGGTGACTGCAAGCCGACTGCCATGAACGAATGAACGAAATTCGTCCATTTCGAGTTGAAAATTTTGCACCTGGTTCCTTGCCTTACCCCCTTGTTTATGGAAAAAAATTGTGTGCTATTGTAATTGGTTTTACTGTGCACTTATTTCTGTTTTGTGACACTTGTGTTATGTTGGCTGCTGGGCAGCACAGGAATCCAATCGTGAATAGGGGAAGAACGAGTTTGTTGACGGCGATGTTCTGCTTGTGTTGAACGCGGGTGTTCTTTCGTGTTTTATTCGCTTTCTCGCATCAAAATCACTCCGGGTCAACCGTGTGGGGACTGTCGGGGTATCAGTGAGAATCCACTGGATGACACGATCGAGCAGAACCCGCAGTGGACTTGATATCGCAACAGTAAAATTCCAACTAAATTGTACGATCTGGCAGGCGCTCTGCCTAGAGAAAATGTTCTATATTTGTTCCAGTCATCATTCAGTAAAAACTACTGCCAAAGTATGTTGGACACAGAAAAAAAAATGTTGCCGTTCACCTCCTTAGATTTCCAGATGGTCACCTGCGGAACCGCCTTTCTACACTATTCTTGTTATCGTTGGTGTCTAGGGGTGGTGGTGGGGGGGTGCCTGAAAGGAAAAGTGATTTTTATTATGCGTGGAAAAATAAAACATTCATGCTGGAGTGGTGCTGGTGTTTTTGGTGTTTTTGTTTTGTGTGCCAAACTTGTGGGAATAGCGAAGAAAGTTTTGACAAAAAAAAAAAAACAAAACAAATAAATACACCCCCCCCACAGCAGCGAAAACAAGAAGCAAACCAAATCCTCACCCCGACAAATGAAATGTAGAGAGGGCGTGGTTGATTCATCCCAGTCGAAAAGTCGTCTGCTTCGTGGTGGACAACGCCATCACAAATTAACTGGGTCACCCACGAGCAGTCGGAAAGAACGTTTGGTGGATTATTGAAGACGGGTCGTTTGTCTCACGATCTTGAACATCATTCAAGAAGCACCCACGAGCAGTCGGAAAGAACGTTTGGTGGATTATTGAAGACGGGTCGTTTGTCTCACGATCTTGAAGATCATTCAAGAAGGCAATTTGCTTGCAAGTCAGATCGCCTCACGTCATTTTGCACCACTGGAATTGCGTTCCTCAGAACTTTGAAATCTGTACAACCATGGTTGACTCCGTGGAAGGCAGACGTTTAGCTGAGGACAGCACCAGGTTTGTTTCTTCAATGACACGAAGGTCGCAGGTCTTTGGTTGCGGCAAGGGTGGATCCATGGGCCACCGGACTGCCACATGTTCGTGGGGCCCCTTGGGCTGCCCTGTAGTCAAATCCTGGATCCACCCTGTTGTTACAATTTCGAGAGAAATGTTGGAGAGTTGGAGGGAACTCGTTCACTTGACACACCTGTAGTTGTTGTCAAAAGCAGAAGGGCCGACAGTTTTACCCAATATGTCACGAGCTTGTTCTTTTTATTATTTCAGAGAAAAGAACTGGAAAAGATGGGGACCGTATCTCAGCGAGCGCCAGTGGGGAACTGTCAGGGAAGACTACTCCCCCAGTGGTGAATGGTGAGCGTTCGCGTGTGTAATCGGCGAAGAGTCGCTGCGTGTTCAGACTGCTGTGTCTGTGCCAAAGTGGAAAATTATTTCGTTTTGTTTCCAGCTGGGATTATTTCCCACACGACCATGCTAGAAGCAGGGCTTATCGCTGGGGTGAGGACAGTCTGCTTGGTGTCACAGACAGACAGTGCAGACTCTGCGTTGGGCTGGCTCTCTGGAATGGCAAGGATCCGATCCTCAAGGAGCGACTCTTTGGGCTGACAGGACCCCAGGTAAAGAGCGCGTTGAGCGCAACACTTCCTGTGAGCAACAGCTGTCAGTGAAACAAGTTGTCGACGTGTTGCTGCAGCATGTGGTTCGCAAATTTATGAAACGTAAAATGTTTTGCACCTGTGGCGCAAAAAGCAACAAAAGTTTGCAGTTAGAAACATGAAGAGCGGTACCGGTACGTGTGTGCAAGTGCACACATTGCATTGGGTTGGGATAAAGCCTGAATTGGAAACACATCAAAGTTCTTGAAATCAAATGGAAAGACAAGCTTTTAGTAAAATTCAGAAAACATGAAAACGAAAAACTGCGCAGATGCTGCAACTCTGATAATTTCAGAGAAGGTTTCAGGCACCTTGTGCAAGCTTTCGCCTTCAACATTGGCTGCAGGCGACGCATATCACACCGAATGCGTAAAGTTCTGTCATTTGAAAAATATTTTCTTCTCTGTCCACCCAAGGGGAACCACGGCGAGGACTGTAAGGAGCTGTATTACTATCTGGACTCAACACCAACGCATTCGTACATGAAAGCGCTGTACAAATACCCGCAGGCCGAGTTTCCATACAGCTGGCTAGAAGCCGAAAATCGCAGGAGGGGCGTCGATCGACCGGAGTTCGAAATAGAAGACACAGGTCAAGCAAATCCCAAACTTACCGTAAAATCCCGCGTACCCCTTTGCGTATGAGACCACCCCCCTTTTTAAGCGTGTGGTCCCGAAGGGTGTTACCACACGCTTAGTGTAATCACCATCAGTCTGTATGTCCGTCCGTCCGTATGTGTAAAGTGAGCATCACTGATCATTTCTGGCCATTTTTCCCAAAGTGGGTCCAACCCCCCCCCCCCTGAACTTGAAGGTGTTCATGAACTGCGAATGTTTGTATGGACCACATGCTTTTTATGCGTAGCATTCTTGTTCAGCCACAAAATCAGTACAAAGCTGTTTTCAGGTGATTTGAACCATACATTGCATAATGCATGGTGATGAAAATCACCTGGAGGCCCC
>JAAUXT010124245.1_pt1 | contig 19193 bp, 18 predicted proteins | sample 7278171 | NCBI WGS metagenome assembly JAAUXT01 (sample SAMN14350112, study PRJNA611818) | marine sediment metagenome | isolation source: surface marine sediment (1.8m) | place: French Polynesia: Moorea | collected 2018-08 | reverse complement strand
TATGGAAGACAAAGGTTGCCTCTTTGCTATTCCCCAAGGATTGGTAAAAATTTGCACCCGATCCACACAAAACGTTGCCCAATCGGTTACTTAGATTGCATGCCTCGTATTCTCAATTTTGAAAACTCCACCGGAACGAAGTCCTCCACACTTCAACAAATCCGTCCCTGTGACGGGCATCTTGCAGTCGGGTCCGAAACCCACTGGTTCAGGGAAAGATGCAGAGGGACGAAGCTTAGAGAAACAACAACGCGAGGCTGAGGAAACATATCAAGAATATTGCGTTCATTGATTGAAAGATGAAAGTCTTTGCTTCATTGGAAATTGCCGCTTGTCGTTCTTTATGCATCACTGTAGGAGGCGTCTAATCGCTTAGATTAAATTTTGATGTTGCTTAACGAATGGCGATACTCGAACGGTTCTGCAGGTATTGAATTGCCTGTATCTGGACCTGTGTTCAAGTGTCTGTGAGGGCTCGAGGCCTTGAGAATGCTCTCCGGAATATCCTTCCACCTCAAGACCTCTTCTAAGAACGCCACTTTGGTCTCGAGAAGAAGACGCTTCGGCGACGCCGCCGCGCCCCGTGCCGCCCCGTGTCGACCTGCTGCGACGCGCGACCTTCGTGCGACATCAAAGAGAAGCCGTCACTTGCGCTTCGCCCCGGTCGGGTGATGAGCTGTATCAAACGTCAATTCCTCATTGAGAAATCAAGGTATCACTCTGTTTCAGCACACGTCGTGACGGAAAGCGTGCATCATCCACAAGCTTCGGGATGACGTCTTTGTGGGGCCACAAACCGCACTGTTGCACCAAATGTGCAACGTTCGTGTTTTCGAAGGTTTAGCAGCGCCACTTCACCCCTTCTCAACTTTCTCAAGCATTGGCACTTGAGAAGGTCTGTGATTTTGAGAAAGAAGCAGATGGTTGGGGTGAGGCGGGTTAACCACATGGATGCGGTCGGGCGTGCGCCTCACAATATGCTTGAGAGCCTCGCCCCTTGTCTCCGACCGCTAATTGCCTCTCGAAGCGCAATTGCCATTATTCACCCGATTTCTTCTGATTGACTGAAAGAAGCGATGTTGCGGTGCGAAAACAATGAAGCGCCATTCTCAAATGGTGTCAATTTGGGAATTGATCCAAGAATGAAGTTACTCAACCGCTTTCTCCCGGACGGCAACTTTATCCAAGGGTTCCTGCCAAGTCGCCTTGTTTCTGACCGGCTGAGCGCAGCCGGAACGCAACGGACGCTCACCATTCTCAGATGCCCCACGTTACAAAGCTGACTAAATCCCTCCTGCGTTGCCTCACATTTTCGATGCACATCTGCAGACACTCAATGTCATAGAGAAAAACAGACACTCAAACTGGAACATTTCCAGAGCCAGAACAGATCTATGGAAAATTCAATTCGTATTCTGAAAACGACTCGTCGTCAATTACACGAAAGTCATGAAAAACAATCATGAAGCCGTTTCAGCTTCGAAACGCACGAAGAAAAGCGCCAAAACTCAGATGTCAAAAAGCTATAAATTTGCGCCACTTGCTTTCGTGTTTTCACAACTGTCACCGCGCATCCCACTGTGAACGTTCGCAAGCGCTGTCTGCTTGAGATGAATTAGAGAAAGAGACAGTAATTAGCGATTCTTCTTACTTATTGGAGCTCTGCGGATGTTCTGCATCACGTCACGAACGGGCTCCATGTGCAGTTTCGCTGCGTGCCGACCCGCCAACAGAAGGTGTCTCACGCCACTGATGCGCGGTGCTCAGCTCTAAAGCGCACTCGGCTGGCCTGTGCAACTCACTTGAATATCGGCCAAGGAAAGCATCAAGCAAGCATAAAACTTAATAAATTTTTGACAACATATTGACAAAGCAGAGAATACAGCAATACTTCCTGGCCATAATGACTTGTCTATCAATAAGTCATCAGACTGTTGCTCTCTTACAGTGGTGCTTTGACATGGACCTTTACGGTGGCATTTGCAGTCTGCCACTTTTTCTGTTTGACAAACTACCTCTTGACTGCAGCCTCGTGACAGTCGGTGACAACGTAAACGAGGGATGCTCCTCCAGCTTGGGTGAAAGAAGACGCACACTTGGCCATTGATACTTTCAGGGCTCTTGACAAGCACAAGCACTTGGTCACAAACACGAAAGTTTCTGAACAGATTTTTGCTTTGCTTGGCAACTAGTGTCAGGGACTCGTGGGATCACTGAATTTGTTTTGTTCATCCCAAGTCTCCCCCTCACTCGCACCTTTTCTCCGAGTTTTCCTCTCATCAAAAAACGCACCCAGCAACGTCCTGCATTTCCTTTTCAACACCTCATCACCAGTGATGTTGCTGAACTCACGTGAAAACTTTACCATTTGGCAGAGTCAATTCCCCACATTGTTGCCTCATCGACAGTCACAGTAACAACCAGCCTGTGTCCTTTTGTTTCACTTCAGAGAACATCGTACATTTTCGAGCATCAATGGAATTGTGTGACCACCACGTCAATTCCAGTGACTTTTTTCTTTTTCAACCATGCCAGTTCATTGGCTATTATTTTCTGTGTTCTGACGGTAGAAAGCTGTTTGGTCACCGATCCATGGAGGACTGCAATATGGTCCCATTGTTGTGCTCTTCTGGTGGGCCAGGAACAAGTGCATTTCAAACCTTTCTTTGATGAGTCAATTATTGCTCAATTGATACGTTTTACTCAGACGATCAAAGTGTAATTTGTGTGGGCTGAAACTACTGCAGGACTGTTTTGGCGATTCGATGCCAGAATATGAAAGGATAATGATTCTTTCCTGCTTTGTCTTTGTCTGGCAAAAAAAAAATTGCAAAATTTGTGTTTGGTTGTGAAGGAAACGGAATTATCTTTCAGCTTTGAATTGAACTGCGAACAGTGCGCAGTAGAACATGTCATCCATCTCTGGCGACAGAACGCCCCAACTGTCACATCGCCAGCGCGAAACCATCCGCTGCTCACAATCCTCACCAGCAGCCGAACGTTTGGAAACATTTCTGCCGTGACGTCCGCACCAACTGTGACAATAGTCCTCCTCCTGTTGTCTCCAGACACAAGTGAGCAAAGTCGGGAATTTTCAGAAATCATTTCTCTCTCCCTTGACGCAAAATTCAGCGTGACAGTTTCAGAAATAAAAACCAGCAGAGTGGTGGGCTCTCAAGCCTGTATCGAATTTCTGTCAATTAAGAGACGTGTTTGCTCCTGGAGATTGGCAATCAAATTTACCTTTGGAAAAACAGCGACGCAATTTTCATGGGACAAATGAATGCTTCCCCTTTTCGAGTGTTGGACAGCACTCAAATTAATCATCTCTGGAGATAGTGGCTCGGTTTGTGCGTGGCCACTGGAGAGTGACGGAGCAGAACGGGAGGCTGCTGCTGCAGGACCGTCACGCAGCCTGCAGCACCGCCGCCGCTGACGACTGCGCAGGATGGCAGATCTGATGGTCTCTGTCGCAAAACCAAAAAGATGTTCCCATTGCAAAAGAAACATCAAATGTTCCCCACCGGAGTGCGAAGTTTTGCAGGAATCCGATTGCATCCTAAAAACCAAAATACAAGAAAACACAAAGCACAAATCGCTCAAATGGAGGAACTCGCGTTGCAGCAACAAGTTTGTTCAGCAAATCGGCTTTTACAAAATGAAAAAAAATCGTGGGTTGTAGTTCTCCCAGGTAGACTCGGGTCAGGTCCAGGTTCTTGAGCAAAGGTCATGCTGAGGTCCAAGTGACCAGCCCCATTGAAAAAAGGTGTTTGAAGGCTGTCAGAAAGAAGTCCCACTTTGGCCAACCTTGCTGCATATATCTCTGAGTTGGGTAAAAAATAATCACACGCATGATCAAGCTCGTGTTTCAGTGTGGACACGAAGAAGTTGTGTAAAACGAGGGAGAGCTGGGGACACTCCTCCTTCAATTCAGTATGCAAAGACATCAGCTGTAATTTGACATGAACACGCTGGCTTTACCACTAATGCCAAAGGAGGAAGATTTCTTTATGTTTCCCATTGACTTTTGGCATAATTGAAGTTGTACCTTCTAGAAAATCACTGACATGGTGGGCAGCTCGATTTGGTGGGCCTCCCCATCCCGAAGCACGCCGCGGCGGGTGGGACCGTGTCATTTCTGCAGCTCCTCACCAACACACAAATGTCACTCGCTCCCAGGGACTTACTTCACTTGCTGAACCTCACAAAAGTCAAAGAATGAGACCAATATCACTCTCTGTGATCTTGTGTTCCTTGTTCATTGAAAATGAGCTGCTTTTTGCGCCACATGTTCAAAGAGAATTTTTTCACGCCAATTGTTTTCAAAATCCAGTGATTCGAGTTCGCCACGGTCGCTCAGTAGTTAGTCGTCGTCGTCAGGCTCTGTTCCACTTCGGGTTGGGGTTGGGGTGGGGTCACCGAGAGCCTGGCCACAAATTTGGCTCCAATAAGGTTCGCCGTTGCCAACGGAAATGATCGAAACGTATAGTAGAACCTCGAACGTTGCTTCTTACGACAAGCTAGCTGACATTGAATGTTTTGTTGTCGCGTCAAGATGTGTTCTTGGAATCAGCAATGTGGACTGACAAAGTTATTCAAAGACAATTGATTTTTTTTCGTACATTTCCGCAGCAACGAACGTCTTTTTGTCCCCAACAAACACCACAGTCTCTGCTTCCTTGGTGCAAACAACTTGAAAACAAGAAGATTAACTGCAAACTGCTTAATAATATAATGGATGCTTCAGTCTCAGCTGTTTTAGCTGCGAGAGCCTAATTTGAAAGATTGCTCAGACAAAAGTGCAACAAGAATTGATGTCATTAGGCAGTTATTATTGCGAGGTTCCTGGAGATGGTTCCAGGGAAGCTGCCCGCGGCGGCCTCGGTTAAACAATCAGCTTTATCGCCGTTATTAATATGTTGAGGGGGGAACACTGAGGCGCCTCAATCAACTGGTTTATCCTCGTTTCCAGCTCCGTTTTGATTGTGTTTTTGTTTCGTTCCTGATTTTTGTGTGGAAAAGAACCAGAATTCTTATTCGGGCTGCACTCCCCGCACCTCTCGTGCGACGCGGGATTCTCGCGGAGATCCAGAATTTTCTCCAACAATCAAAACAGCGATGAAGGTGTCTTCTTTACACCACTTATCAGTTTGTAAGAGATAGGATTTGGATGGCGCACAGGGGTAAATTACACGAGTGAAAGCAATCATAAATCTCCATCGAGACATTAGCGGCGCGGGCGCTGACGGGCGCCACGTCGGGGGAATAGCGCGCAATCGCCCGCTCCGCATTAACATGGAAATCCAGTGACATCCAGGGCGCAATTTGTATAATTCCATTTCACTGCCTTCAAAATAACTCTGTCAAAAAGATATCATTAATTATGGTTTCCATTACTTCTCTGTTCGCGCTCTAATAAAGCACAATCAAGAGACTACGCGCAGTGGATTAATTTAGCCCAGTACCACATGACGTTCGATCTCGTCCTTAATGAAATGTATTGTCTCATCTCTCCAAAAATTTTCAACTTTAATTGAAGATGTTTCAGCGTGCTGCGGCGATGCGCAGAGTGGTGCTCGGCATGGGCGAGCTTCCCGCGGCGAGAAGTGGCTGTTTTGATCGCGCTGCTGAGAATCGTTTGCGACAAGTCTCCCCGGGATCCGCAGATGCGCGTCACCCCCTGCTGCAAAAGTTGCCCGATGATGTCAGGATCAGCAAAATCACTTTTGATCTGGCAGCAAATGCCGCCACCGAGACAGATTTTTTTGCGTCCCTTGCAGAACCAGCGAAACAATGAGTCACGGGGATCTCTTCTGTGAGACGATCAGATGTGTGCAGAACACGAGTTGGCAGAAATTCTTGTGGTCAAAGAGACAAAAACTGAAAACTTCAAGTCATCATTGTCCTTCTACAATGAAATCACGTCAGGTGGACTTTGCTCGATTGTCGGAGATTGTGTCGCCAGTCGCCGTCCCCATGAGAACAGCTTCAAGTGGTCAACTGAATTATTCACCGGAACTATAAACTCTGTTGATACAGTTGGACCTAATTATTCTCGCTAGATAAATATTTTAACCTTGCCTGCTATTAATCACTGTTAAAGCAAAGATGACGATCAATTGTGTCACTAAGTTTCGTGTTTACTGTTTCATTACATTCATGTAAGCATCAATTGACTTTCTCCTGCTGAATATTTCAACACTATCGGGAACTTTTGCTACCCACCAATGACTTTGGCACGACTTTGTACTTTTGATGCGCATTTTCAGTCGATTTCTGCAAACAGTAACAATGGCTGAAACAAAGACAAGTTGTTGCGTTTGATTTTATTTCGACATCTTTGAGGGCTTGAATTATGCATCTGCATGAGTTTCTTGTCAATAGACTTGAGCGATGCCGCTGAAAGAATCATGCACCAGCGTCGCGGATTCAATGATGATTCTCTTCTGGCTTTAATGCGCTTCACCTTTGTCTGCAAAATCAATATTTAACGAAACAGGGAAAAGAGAGATTAAATTCTTTTCTCGAAGCTATTTCGATTGGCTTCGTGTTGTATGACAGAAGCGAAAAGATTAGTTTTTATTGTTTCTCACAGCAAGCTCATTCGCAACCAGTTTGAACGTTCCGATGTTCAGTGCGCGCTGTGACCAGCCAGAAACCACTGTGATTTTGCACCCTGCCTCAAGGGACGAGTTCCGAAATGACTCTTATTGCACGGATCCGTATTCTGTCTCGAATTTTCTGGCGAATCTCGACCGAAACAGCCTCCATACAACAATTGACAGATATGGAACTCTCTACAAAAGAGCGTACTCACTATTTGAGACTCGATTGCTGCGCAATCTCGACCCAAATAGTGAGTATTTGTCTTTCACACAGCGTTCAAAATCCCTCGCAGGTTCTTTGGCGAGGTGGAAACTTGGTGCTGGTTCTGATCTGGGACAGGTTTCTCTGATTGGCGACACTTCAGGTGACACCATCTTGTCGCCATCACTGCAGCCTCGGTTGACAAGTCAAACTGTCCTGGGCGAACTCAATAAGCAAAAGTGGCGGTTGTTTGTACCCACAGGTCTAAATGGATGACACCTTCCGCGGATCTTTCAACCCGGGATGACAGTTTTGGTGGGAACTATGAACGGAAAAAGGAAGTGATATTCTCACGTCCAGCGGAGGGCGTAATCACTTTGGCAGCCTGCTTCTACAGCAGGTGTAGGCTCATTTATCTCACAATTACCTTTTTGCGCCGCACAAAGTCTTTCTATGAAAGATTAATACCTGGAGCCTTTGGCAAATTATGCCGTGCAAATATGACCAGGTCGTCCATCATTTGAGGACATCAAGGCAAAACACATATTGTGTCCAAACCGAGCATGTTTATATACTGACCTCACAACCCTATCTGCCGAGATCCGCTTTTTACATCTTTCAATGAGCGCTTTGTAGCAGGAAACCGCAGTTAAGGGTCTCATCTGTTGTCCTATAACTCAGCATCCAGTTTGATTGCAGACAATGAAGATTCAGTTCAATTGGGCAGAATGACAAAGTGCTGAGACCGCGGGGGTCTCCGAGGCCTTTATGACCATCTCCACTCAACTAGCTGGATTATTGCTGCCCAAAGTGACAATTTGGGACCCCGATGCCACGCTTTATTTTTATTAATTTCTTCAGAAGCTGAGGTGATTTGCTGAATTAGGCCTCATCGCATCACTCCATAAAATTGTATCTTCGCCCCCAACACAGCTGCATTAATTGTGTCTTCATAATGAATTAATGGACAATTAATAGACGTCCTTTCCACAAGGCCACAAAATCAGGCACATCACCTGTGGTAAAATAGAGCTGCATGTACACATTTCTGTCCTGGTTTTGTCATGTTCACGTGAACAAGGCAAAGTCACCAAACTTCAGCTCGAGGAAAAGTCCGTCTCACAAAGCTTGTTCAAACGATCAGAAGCACAGGGTCTTTCTGAGCCTGTGCATCTTCCACAGACAGCAGTCGACACCTTTTCTCCGCGTGACAAAATGAAACAGAATCGTGTTGGAATAAATCTTCACAAATTCAGAACACAACTCCACTTTTTTGCGCCAGCCATACGAGCATGCAAGAGGTGCACTGAAAGGTGTTCTCCAAACACACCCTCAATGACAGGGACTGACGGTTCCGTTGTGACAACGTTTTGTTTGGGATCTGGGTGAGTGTTTCGCGCCTTCCTCCACCACTGACCTGTCATTGAACCACATGGGCTGCACAAATCTTTGGTGCTTCATGCAGGATCGGGGTGGGGAGAGCCCAACCACAGTATCAATTCGGGTCTCGCAATTTGAGAGGGGACGAACATGTTCTGAGCTGAAGGGATCCTACAACTTCAAATGAAAGCAAGTGAAAACAAACCGCCCCTGCAGTCCGAAATCAGGACAAGAGGGGGTCGGGAGAAAGCCGAGGCCAGGTCCCTGACCGTGCCCTTACCCACATCGTAAAAAAGATATGATCGTTGCAGCATGTCTCGCTCATAGAAGCCCCATTCGCAGGTAACTGCAGGCTCACCGCATTGGGAGAACCACCATGGCACCACAACTGTTGATACACCGCTGCATGAGACCTGACGACCGGTTCTCAAAACTCCTAGGGGTGGTTGCCTTGACCTGTGACAAAGCAAATCAACGAACCTCAATGTCTCTGCACAATCATTTGTTGGGATACCAATGACTGTCTCATCTCCATGCATTTCAGTCCGACAGGAATGCCCACAATGTGGAAAACACATGCGTTTTTTTTCTTTCTCAGTATCCAACAGACACGACTTCACCGAAGTCGGGGGCGGGGGGCTTGACGGAACGTGACACGACCAACAAAATCACTGTTTGCAGAAAATCCGCAATGGCAACATGGGCATTGTGTCTGGCAAATCGACTGGTCATCCGAAGAAGCGCACCCCTGAGAAACTGCAGAAAATTTCCAACCAAAATCAAGCCAACAAGAACAAGACTGTCAGGCAGCTTGCCGCAGATGTTGAACTCAGTGCAACGACATGCACACATCCTTGAAAAAGGACTTGAAATTGAAGAAGCGACCATCGCGATGGACCCCACAACCTGACACGAGCCAACAAACAGAGGAGGGTCACTCTCTGCAGGCGTGCCCTGGAATGCACCTGATGCAGCAATACCTTCCTGGACCGACTCACACTGGCAACCAAAGTTGGTTTTGGTGTTACCAGCCCCAAACCAAACAGAAATCCATGGCCTGGCTTGTACAAGGAGAGAAGAGAAGAGTTGTGTGGGAACGTTCACTTTGGAAGCTGATGTTTGTTCTGTTTTGTGTTTTGGGATTCCAAGGGTGTGGTCTTTCGTGAGTTCACCCAATGGAAGGGGAATCAATGCAGCTGTCTATCTTGGCACGATGAGATGACTCCGGGACAGCATTCGGCGCAGGAGACCTGAACTTTGGCGGCGTGCAAACTCCTTCTGGATTCACCAAGACAATGCACCGGCCCACCGATCAAATTTGGTTACTCAGTACCTGAGGAACACCCGCATGCACGTCATGGAGCATCGCCCCGTATTCCCTTGATCTGGCTCCCTGTGACTTTTGGATCTTCAACAGACTCAAACGCCAGATTAGGGGAAGGGTCTTCAACGACATCGACATGCTGAAAACCCGTAGTGGGAGTTTACCGTCAACTATAGCGATTTGAGCATCGTCTCAGGCACTGTGTCCAAGCCCGTGGAGACGATTTCAAATGCACTTGAGCACAAGCAAGAACAAACTTTTGTTGACATGTTGACCAAAGGAGAACGACCACAGTTCTTCCCTGGATGAGTAATCACGGATCAACAGACAAGAGTCCGACCAATACTCTGTGTACTTACCGTAAAATCCCGCGTATAAGACCCCTTCGCGTATAAGACCACCCCCCTTTTTCCAGCTGTGAAATCAGTACAAAGCCATTTTTCCATTTTTCAAGAAAATAATGCATACAAAAATTTCAGAGAAAAACAAAAATAAAACATATGAATGAGAATCTATCATTTAATTCTGAGAATGGTCATGATCAGAACATTTGCACATGTTGAAGCTCTTTGACACAGTTTCCACTGTTTTACGGTCTGCTTGGGAACAAATTATAGTACATTGTGCAACAATTGCAGAGGGTTCGATCATGACCATTCTCAAAATTAAATGATAGATCCTCAAAAAAGTTCTGTTTAAAATTACTTTCTCCAAATATTTTTCCTGTTCTGTACTCTTTAAAAGCTATAAATGCAAACTCTTCAGATAAACCCTTGAGTAATTTCCTGAATTTAATGCAATTTTGATGCTTCCAAATTTATCCTTCTTTCTTTTGATACTTTGCTTCTTCATTTTCACTTTTGACTTTCAATACCCTTGTTAAAAGTCAAATCCTCACGTATAAGACCACCCCCTCTTTTTGGCATTAATTTTGGAGCATCAAAAGGGGGTCTTATACGCGGGATTTTACGATACTCGTGCACAGTACTGGAAGACAAAAGACGCACGTGCACAGTTCGTGTTGACGAGGGGTTGGCGTCTGCGTCTGCGTAAAAATACCGGTGAGATACTTCTTGGGAAGAGGTCGAGACAAAACACGTCGGAGAGGTCAGGTGATCACACTTTGAGAGGTTGGTGACAAATCGGGTAATCACACATTCTTGTGTGTTGTCACACAACCTCTGCCTAAAATAACATTTGACGCAGACGTAGACGCAGACACAGATATTTCCGCCTCTGTCCATGTCTTTGGGATTCTTTCAGCCGAGGGTTTGTGGGCTTGTGTGGAAGGACAACAGTCGGAAGCTCAGCAGCCACCTGGGTGGCTGCTTCTCCCATGTGCCACCTCTGTAGCGAGACCAATTCCAACCATTTCGAGTCTCTTCCAACGCGCTTCTCAACCGCCACAACAAAGAACACTTCGAATATGAACCGGATGACTTCACCTCTTCTGTCGCTGCTTTGCGTCCAAGGCATCGTCATAACTCAGCTGCTGTGGGAATAGCCCAGGGGATAACTTGATCTGCTCAAAGGTTATGTGACCTACTTTCCAGGTCTTAAAGCGGTTCTAATGGGTTCAAGAGCCCGGCACAGAGGATTAGACTGACCATTCTGTGTAGAATTCAAAGTAGATCACGTGAAGTGTATCTAAAACCCGTGTTTACAATTAGCCTGAAAGGCCTCGACTTGACAACCGACTCACGCGATCACCAGGGCCAAGGAAGTTTCTGGTCGAAGAGAACCTTCCCGAACCACATTGCAGTCTCAAAAGACACATTGTTCAAAGAACTCGCTTGTTTTCAAAACAATGCAGTGCTGCTTTGCAAGAAAGTCTGTTGTTCAGTCTTCATGTTCGTTTTCTTGCTAACATTCTTTTCATTTTTGCCTGATATGGTCTGCTGACAAGAACTGCATGCGCGCGAGAAAAGCGAAAGATGAAGCGCGGAGACCGCACGACTGAGTGACGAGAGGCTGCTTCTCCCATGTGCCACTCTCCCTTCCCGCCCGCTCTCCCTCCTCCGCTATTTGTACTCCAGGGCACAAACACCCAGACTTGTAAAACTTTAATTTGGCTTTTAGGTGAAGAGAGGGGCGAGGGATGCGCAGCCTTGTAGGTGTTTTTAAGCAGGATATACGAGAAGATTCACCAAGGACTTTGATGGATGAGACACTTTCTGCTGCAAGGACTCATCTGCGATTGTGCGTCTTTGACTTTTCGCAAAACAGCCAGGTAAAAAGCCTCAGATGAGTCGGGGGCAGGGAGGGTGCGGAACCCCTAAAATTGGCGATGCATAGCAAAATTGGCGCTGGCAAGCTGACTTGTAAAGCACAGAACGTTTGTTGATATTGATCAACAGTTACAGAATGTACCACAAATAAATTATGAGCTAACGCTGGCGTAAAGATTCGTTCTGCTTGCCTCTGCAGTCTGACGGGGTTTGAAACTCTGGCTTCAAAGTGGGCGCCAAGGTAAAAGACCCAAGGGACTCATATCGACATCGGGTGCCTCTTTTTTGCCAATTTCGGGCATTCCTGTGCACATCGAACAGCAAACTTGCTTATCTGAATCACTAATGCCCCGCTTTGTCAATTATCAGCGAGTTTCGGCAACCTAATGCCTTGTGATGCCTTCCTCTCCACCGAATACCTTCTGACGCTTCTCGCTAACCAATCGAATGTCCTTTGCACCGACAATTCGCCGTCTATTAAAACAAGGCGATCAATACTGAACATATTGCCAGAAATTTTCAGGGCATAAAACACGCACTTCTTTTGAAGGCACAAAAATGACATTAGTCGGCAATTCATTGAAAAGCTCACAGACAACGCACCCCCAGCGTTGAAAAGCCAACACAATAGTCAGCTCCAGATCTTTTCGAGTGGATCCTTTATCAATCCATCGACCAATTGTTTGTGCGACCAGGTAACTTGCTCTTAACAAAGTAGCGGATGCGAAAAAGGCCATTGCGATTAGTGGTCCCAAGAGAGAATTAATTTGATCATCGCTTCTAGGCTTGTACGCTTTCGTGCCGTTCGCCACTCAACCGTAGCTAAATTTATTTTCTGTCTCTTCGTTGAAAATCATCATCATAAAAAATTCTACGCTGTGAAACAGCAAACACAGTAGAAAAACAATTTCTGGAATGACAGTGCTTGACCTTCTGTCCCTTGCAAGTGCGTGAGCACCTTGTGAGTTCATTTCTGTCATTGTGACCCTTGCCTTGGGTCTGTACTCAAGTTCATTCACGAATGAACAAATCACGTGCGTTCAGGGAGCTCACTGATTCCGGCAGTCAGAAGAATCTGATGGTGTGAACGTTGGGCACTTGAACGGATCAAATTTCCCGTTTTGGAGTTTGGACAAGAACACCGTGCAATTTTGGTGAAAAAATTGTCGGATTCGAATTTGACAAAAAGCACCGCAAAAATGTCTGACGCTACATTTCCGATCACCCTGCTTCACAAAAGGAAGGAAAAGAACAGTCAAGTTTGTCAGCATTCCACTTCCGTCGATTTTGCTTTTTTGAATGAGGCTTCAAGGAGTAAGTTTGACAGTGCGCTGCAAAGTCACCAACCCGAGAAGCTTGGCATTGTTCACCTGATAGGAAAACACACGCGCCCTTGGAGAAAAATTAATGGAGAAGTTATTATCTGTCGTCAATATCCACATTAGTCCGGTTTTTATCGGCTTGTGACGTGCGTGTTCGCTGTTCTTACAGTTCACGTGAAACTTGTTTTTCCTGAAAAATTGATTCGTTCTTCAAACGGTCTTACAAATTGGAATGACATTTTCGCTCCGTCTTTCCAGGGAGAAAGAAGTACACATATCCTCCATGCTGACCAGCAGTGAATAAATCCGCACTGTACTCACCTCTGTTGCCGAAAGTTAGCATCCAGCTCATGTTGGCGACTGCGCTCTCGTTGCGCTCTCGGCGGCTGCAGTTGTGGCACTGAATCGGATGCCTCCCCAGTGAAGTCTGTGCCTCTCTCCTCCCAATGAAACTTTAAACATTTGTTACGCGCACCTATCCCTGTCTCTCCTATCTCTCCTCTCCTCTATCCTCTTCCTTTCCAAAGAGTGGCCTGCATTATAAAATCTTCATACGGCGGCAAATTGCGAGCCGTTTGCCTTATGATCTGAAGGGAAATCGAATAAAATATTTACTGTGAACGCCTATCTAATTGTAAAGCTGGCTTTTGTGGTGAGTTTTATTATTGAGAATAATCACCTTGATATTAAGCAAATCTATGCTGGGACTTCATTCTTTTCAATAAAGCAAGACTCATTTATAAGTTATGTTTGCTAGTTAGGAAGTCTCACCCGCGATGTGCTCTGGTCTTTTGTGTACAGCTGCGAGAATTGGATGCAGAACAGAACACAACTGATTAATTATATAAAACTACATCTGCTACAGTTTTGCTAAGCACAATATTAGCATTGATTTACTTGGTAAAATATTGAAGACAAACTTGTGGGCCGCCTCAGATTGAGGCTGTATTCTCGGGTGGCGCGGCGCGGTGCGGTGCTCTGGCCGCAGGCCGGCGCCGCCGCAGCGCCGTCACCCCGGGGCCGCTCCGCCCGAACCTCCACCTGACGCTGCTCGACACACCGCGCCCAAAACAACAGTCAAGATTCACAGGTACTTACGTATGTTGACAAACAACTACATGCAAGTCCCTTCCCTTTGCAGTTTTCGATTTCACACATTACGAAAAACATACCACTTCGTGAAAATCTGAAAATTGCACTGAGGATAGTAGCGAGAATCAAGAAGAACCTTTGGCTTGCAGGAAGAAGGCAGATCGAGACGCGGGCAGCGCGGACCGCAGGATCGCACGGCCTGATTCACGAGTCGCTCGGCGCGGGTCGCGACAGCGGGCAGCGCTATCGCAGCTAATTGGCGGCGACACGCAGGAGGAATTTCAAGTGAAAACCCGGAGCAGCGCGAGCGGACCTCCGCCGTATACTTTGATGTAAATCGGATTAAACCGCTTTATGGACAGCATTTGTCATCTGGTACTCTGTCGGAAAAACGTATCCGCCCTGAACGCGTTTTGCGCACCAAGCTGCCATCAGGGTGAATGTAGTTGACATCAAAATCGCGTTGGGAAGCGCTGCGTATTTTTGAAGCTTCGGCTGAAGTCAGGAAAGCAAAGTGGAGGTGAGCGTTTGAAGGCGGGAGGTTGCGGCTGTGGCCGGGGCCTCCAGGGCCCCGCGGCCGCCCGGCCCGGCCCCGGTCCCCTCGCCTCGCGCCTTGCACGGATTACAAGCCAAAGGTCGTGCACAATAAGCACAGCTTCAAAGGCCCATATCTGAGCAAAGCCACATCAGGCTTCGCAGGCCACAGAGTAGACGTGGCTGGCCACCGGTGACTTGGATTGGCCTCCCATCGGACTTCGCTAATGAAGTGAAATAATGGCTAATAACACTCCACTGCAGCTCGAAACATTGGAAACATCTGAACCCCTGCTTCCTCCGAAAACAAGGCAGGATGGTAACACCAAACTGTGTCATTCACTCTCTCAGTGTCGTTTCACAACCTTGCACTGAAAGGAACTGGCATTTGTGTCATGTTGAAGGTTGATTCGGCAGTTACGTCACATCAAACACGAAAAATTGTCCTTGTTCAGTGACATTTAGTCCTGCCCTTCAAAACACAAACCGGTCCCTTTCACTGAATATTTGTGGAAGAACTGATACCGGAATGTTGGTGGTACAGAACATTGTGTTCGCACACGAGAATACAATCTGCAGATGGACTGATCGACTGAAGTCTGAAACTTAATTTGCTGTTGAAATTCTCCACTGGGAACGCGAGTTGCTTCAGGAAATTTGATACGAAATGCAATCGCCGTCTTCTCACTTAAAGCTAATTTTTGATGCCTGAAAGTCAAGAGCAACTCAACACTCGAGTGCGACACTTTGCCCTCAAGGACAGTCCGAGAGGACTCCTGCGCCCTTCCTTCCCCAGAGAGGTTGTGACGCTCAGTGGAATTGACAATCATGCTCACTTCTATTGTTTCTGGCTCCATCAGGTCAGTGTTTTTGCAACTGAATTAAAGACAATCACTTGATGGCAATATCTGGTCAAATCAAGTTATTTTTGTTGAACTGAAATTCTGCCGCTGGCCAAAATGCACAAAGCGAAATGCATCTGAGCCTGGACTTCCTAAGAACCTTGATTTGGACAGCAGCAAGACAGTTTTTTGTTTTGTTTTGGCTTTCTTTGTCCACAAAATTCTCGCGATTGGGTCAGAAAGCAGCCGCTTCAAAATTATCACTTCCCCAAACAGCTGTCTTGGCCTGCCCACCGAAAACCGTTTTCCGCGTGAGGTTTTGGGAGTGTCCTGCGTGGAAACCACACACACAACTTTCTGATGACTTGGGTCAGGCGACTCACACCATTTGCAATAGCCAACAGCCCATTCCAGACGTGTTACCTCAGATGTGTTGCTGCAACATTCAGACATGTTACTGTGCAAGTGACACATCTCTTTTGTCCTGCCAATCCAATGACCTCCAACAACGCCCCAAAGGTGTTACTTTTGCAGGTAACACGTCTCTTTTCAGGTGATTTGAGGAGGTTGTGGTTGTGCTGTTGAGGGGAGCTCAATGAAATAATGCATCAGTTCAGAATTTGTTAAGTTTGCATTTTTTGGTTTTTGAGGGCAAAATTTCAAATTTTTGGGGTCACTAAATTTTGGACTTCACTGCATAAAGTAGGTGATATCTCAGAAAGTATAACTATCTGATGAGGGATGTAAATGTGGTGTATTGATCAGGTGTTAGATCAGTATAATTTGTTTTTAATTATTACAATTTCTGCAAATTTGGGATTTGGGGAAAGTATTCAAAATAGATATTTGGCCAAGACTTTGGCAATGTGTTATTTGGTGACAAGTTTCAATGTACAGATAATTTGGGTAGATTTTGGTGCATTCTAAGTGATAAAAATAACATAAATATTAATTAAAATTGATAACTTGTGTACCCACTTGTTTGCATTTTGGTTGCTGTGTTTCTGTTGCTGTGTTTCTGTCACTTCTCAAAATCACCTGGAGCTCCATGGAGCTAATTTGAAAAAGCACTTGACACTGAAAATCCTCTTTGAACCTGAATAATATGCTTACAACAGCTATTTCTGGATTTTTGACCTTTTTTGCATTGGAAGTTGCCAGGGAAATTACTATAGTGACTAAATTGTAAAATCTTGAAAGAGCTTTCGAAGACCTTTCATGTGAACCAAACATCAAGGCTCTATCTTGATTAGAAGCTGAGATATGACCATTTCAGTCCTGTCATGGGGGGACAGGATGGGATTCTTACCTGAGATTATGGCCACAAGAGATTGTGTTTGAGACATTGTATTCAGCCCCACATGCAGGACCTCAGCCACAATGTCCATTCAGTCCTGTCTGGGGGGGGGATGGGACGGGACAGGATGCGACGGGACCTCACGAGACCTGCCCGAGATGCCACCCTGAGTAACCTCGCACTTGCTTCTCTTGCCACCATCCGGGTACTTTGGCTCAGCTCCAACTCTGCCTGTTCTCATCTTGGTTTGTTATGGACCTGTTGATACCCTGGTTATGCATGAACACTTATTTTCTGCGGTAGGCAGACATCGTCCCATAGATCTCATCGGTTCTTCAGAAAGGACAACAAATAACCAAATTCCACCAAACATTGACCATGAATTTGCCGGTCAAAATTGTTTTTGGGCGTGACAACTGTTTGTGGAATCCAAATGTACTGAAGAAACAATAAAATATGATTTTGTGGGTGAAACACATTCAAGTTTAGTCAGTTTTTATTCTACATAATGAAAGATGGTCCCAGAATTGAAAGCCAAAATGGTGCATCTTTAAAGCTGTCATAAACACTTGGCACCCATCGTCATTCGTGGTAATTTTTTGTTTTTGGTGAAAAGTCTAAATGAATGTGAAATGCCACTTGTGGAGTGAAATTGATTTCTTTATGAGCTTATCATCAAACAAAAACAAAATTCTTGTCTTTCTGAAGCTTTGAAGCCTACTAATCAGGTGTTGAAATCCAAAAAATTCCTTCTGAAAAATGTGACAAAAGTACCCATATGCAACCTCCCATTGAAAGAGATTTTTGGGCCAATACAAGTGAACAAATACAATGAAATCACCCTGAATTTCATCCATATGACTGTCCCTTACAAATAAAATAGAGATATGTTAGATGGAACCTCCCTCTGGGAAAATTTTGCTCTTGGAAAACAGACTAAAATGGTCATTTTCAAGTAGCCATTTCAACAGCACAAATAACAACAGACTTTTGACTCTAGAGAGAAAAAATATGCCTGATGCCATCATGGTGATTTGAACAAATTGCAGATGGCGCCCGAATCATGTGATTGCATGCTCTAGAAACTGAAAGTCCCAAACAGGGGCAACAAAAAAGTGTGTGCACATGCCCTGTTCATACCCTCCAAGAATTGGTGACCAAAGTTGAGATTTATCCAACAATAAAAGCCAAAAATGCACTTTTTGCAATTCTGAAAACAGTAAATATGATTATTTCATAAAGAAATACCATCAAGTTGGTTGTAATGACTTTGCCTTACAACAACTATAAAGGATTTTGCTCAACATTATACAAAATTTTCACTTTTCCAGCCCCATCAGTCCAGCAGAATTCATTTTTCAGACCTTTTGAACCATCTTTAGAGGTCACCACACACTGCATGGAATGCACTGGAGTCAAATGCATTCATATAGCCAACATCCCAACACATACTCTTTTACTATCATCCAACATAACCAAAGTAACACACCTGTCATCATGCACACTGGCAATACTTTCACATCATGACACCTCAAATGATCCCAATTTTCATCTGACTATGCTACATGCAAATCCCATTTGTGTCATTATGCCACATCAGAATTTCACAAACTTTGTATTCATTCAGAGGAAATCACATGCTTCATCACAAATCAATTCAAATTTCATACTGAAATAACATTTAAACCATTCTAATTTGCCCACACATGTACCCTGACCCCTCTAAAAAAAAATCCAATTTTTTCACATTTTTCCTATTTGGCCCCATGGTAGCCCAGGTTAAAATACCTAAATGCCTCATTGTATCATGTACACATTATCTACCCCAAATGTCCTTCTAACATCTTCATATAAAAAATTAGAAATTTTTGTTACAACCACTTGTGGCTGACAACATATTTCATGCCTCTGAGAGCCTGAATCCCAAAATTGTAGTCAGACAGCCATAACTCAACAATGGATAGTCTGATTCACACAAACTAAACACCAAAATCTTCCTCTCAACATCCTCTTCACAATACTAGACTCCTCTTTTTGTCTAAAAAATCTAAAAAAAAAAATCATTTGAAAAAATTCAATTTTTTTACTTTTTTCAAACTTTTGACTTTGGACCCCAATAGCACCAACACATGGGACATAAAATTTTTTTCAATACCTCAGGCATCATCTACCACCAATACCTTCCACCACAACAATAAGAAAACTTTTAATACTTTGTATAATTTTGCTGTGCAGCATGCAACACATTTTGATCCAAAAAAACCAAAGAATCACATTTTGACTTGATCAACAAAGAACCAGCAATGAACATTACCATAGCAACCAATCACCAATTCTAAAATTTAGCCCAAGCAATTATCTGCATTT
>JAAUXT010120304.1_pt1 | contig 19195 bp, 17 predicted proteins | sample 7278171 | NCBI WGS metagenome assembly JAAUXT01 (sample SAMN14350112, study PRJNA611818) | marine sediment metagenome | isolation source: surface marine sediment (1.8m) | place: French Polynesia: Moorea | collected 2018-08 | reverse complement strand
TCCTGCAATATATCACAGTCAATCGCTACGGGATATGTGTTATTGTTTTCAACAGAACAGACTCCTACTACTCACTGCTCAGTCATATACTACATCCACCGTCATTGCAGTGTGTGTGTCTGTGTGTGTGTCTGTGTCTGTGTCTGTGTCTGTGTCGTGAGCAGTGTTCACTGTAAGATACACATGTCGTTCCCAAATTAATTTGTTGAATCAAGGATTTGTAAGCCAAACTTTTGAACACAATTTGCATTGCTATGTTTTTGCATGAAGCACGGCCCCTCTTGGTTTGTCACCTGAACTCAATGCTACACACACCCTTGTGTTTTAGACAACCCCAACTAGTTGTCTGCAATCTTTGCAGAATACTAATGGAGTTCTGCAGCACAGAACAGATGAAATTGAAGAAAAGTTCTTCTACCAGTTAGCTGAGAGGTCAGGTGCCAGATGGGAGAAGATCGGTATCTTCCTCCAACTTGGCTCCAGCTTCTTGGAGCAGCTGAGGCAGGACTTTCCTCCTGGAGTTGCAAATTACACCACCAGCTGTGCTTTTAGAGTTTTCATGAGATGGCAGCAGAAGGCTGGGGGCACTCTGGGAGATCTTTGTGATGTGCTTGTTGAAGCTGGTGAGGAAGACTTGGCCAGGTTTGTCAAAGAAAAAGCATTCAATTTCCTGAGAAAGAAATGAGAAGTTCAGTGTCATTGTGTTGAATTGGCGCAAATGATTATGTGTGCACTGTGACTTGTTTCAATTCTTGCAGCAGTCGTGGAAATATACACAACTGAAAAATGTATCACCCATTTTGGTTCTTATTACTTGGCTAAAAACCTGCTGATTCTGTGGCTGAGTGCTGCTGTTTCGTGTTTTGTTTTTTATCTTTGAACATTTTTTGCACCTTCTCTCACAAAATGAGAATAAACACAAAGTTGGAAGCTTGTCTTTTCAATTCATTTGGCTGAAACAATGTCCGCTGTCATTCTGTCGTGAACCTTCCTCTGAACAGTGGATCTCCGTGTTGTTCCATTGACTGACTGAATGCTCCAGCATGTCGGAGTGATTGGAAAATGGCCAACAAACAGCAAGTTTTTTTTCCTACCCCCCCCCCACCAAATATTCGCAAGACAAAATGGGGGAAATACTTATTGACTTCCCCCAAAGATCAAACTTTATTCCAACCAACTGAAAACCAGTATTTCATAATTTGAGCAAACTTCCCACTTCAGAAGATCCTCCCTTCTTGTGAAAGCTACTGTGGCTTGCTTTCAAGGTACAGTACAATGCAGAAAAACAGTCCACAAATTTTGATTTCGCCATTTTGAGCTTTTGCACACAAGACGAAAAGTTCCACTTTGTTGTTTTGAGACCTCCTGTATTCTGCTGATGAAGAATACAACAAATAGACCAAAGAAAATTGAAACACTACGCTTTCATGTTTTCAAAAGTTGACCCCTCCCTATCCCATTCAAGCAATGCAAATTTATGTTGACACCAAAGGCACCATGGTCCCTTCACCACCCATACAGTTTGATCTCTTCCACACACATTTTTATGCACAAATAAAATGCAGACACATGTTGATCCACAAACCCCAAAAATTTAATTTTCACATTCAAAAACACCCACTTCACCTTCAAGCCTCTTCCAGTTGATGTAAATTGTCAATTATCAAAACACACCCTTGAACAAGCATTGCATTTTGTGTGCGCAGTTGAGGCGTGGTGTGTACGAGGCATCTCAATATTTGGCGCACGTGTGAATCCTACCGGATCCTCCCCAAACAAAGGGGAGTTCATGTTCGTGCAAAGAAATCAAAGAAATGTACAAAATTTGACTGTACGTGGCGCACTTGTACGTCATGAGGACACGAGTAAACAAAGAAGACCACCAAATTGCACCTGTGTTATTGACAAGGGTCGCGTGAGTTGTAAACGCCCATTGAAAACACTCCAACGCGAGTCCAGTACCTTTGTTGAGAGAGATATGAGACTCTCCACCAATAACGAGCTGTCAGAACAAAAGAGCCGACCAAGACGCAAAAAGTCAAGTGTCAATTTCAAGAGATAAGGCAGCCGTCAGTCATTTCTCAGGTAAGCGCACAGGTGTAAACATTTCCAACAAACACTGTAGTACAAGGTACGCATCAACAATGGACGTTGGGTTCCTGCATAAAGAAGCGTGCGTGGAACAAGGGACTCTCGCATTTGCCACTGAAACACATCTTGTAGCGTAAGAAAGCAAACCTGCTTCCAAGATTTGCTTTTTGCAGAAAACTATTTTTCTTTGCAGATACGTCACACACAAAGTTCTTTTTTTCCTTTCCTGGTCACGTTGCTGAACAATCTGACAGTTGACACTGACAGAAAGTGAAGCAGAAACAAATTGAAAATGTGAATAGGAAACATGGAGAAATGTATTGGTAACTACAGGTTTGAGATCAACTTTGTTCTGGGAAGAGGATCATTTGGAAATGTTTTTCAAGGAACTGATCAGACTGGGATCCATGTGGCAGGAAAACAAGTGGACTTCAGGGATGAAAAGAAAGCATTAAATTTTGCTGAGAAAATGGAAAAGCTGAAAATGCTTGACCACAGAAACATCGTCAAGGTGTTTGATGTCATAAACCACAAAGAAAATTCCATTTGGATTGTTATGGAATGCTGTGACAAAGGTGATTTGGGACAATATTTTGAGGCCACACACAGTTCTGGTACAAATGTGCCAAAATTTGAACAACTCTCCTTCATGCTAGACACCAGCAGAGGAGTTGAATATCTTCACAGAAAGAATGTTGTTCACAGGGACATCAAACCCAGTAATGTACTTCTTTTTGGGTCTCCCACCACTGCAAAACTTACTGACTTTGACTGCAGCAAGTTTATTGATGAGGAAGGCGATGCTCCTCTCAGAAGAGTGAATGGAGCAACCAATACTTCAATACTGACATCAGGCAATGTTGGAACAATGGCCTTCAAAGCTCCTGAGTTCTATTTGAGAACAACTGAGGGGAAGTTGCAGTACGATCACACCGTTGACATCTTTTCTTTGGGATTGACCTTTTTGGCAATCATGCAGAACAATCCATATTTAGTGCCCAAGATTGAAACCCCAAATGAGGCTGCAGAACTGAGCCCTGGATACACCATTGGAATGTTGATAGCAGAAAGAATCAGATACAAAGTGAAGCCACTGCAAGTGGTGAAGATCATGGAGAGCACTGACCCGGAGCACCAGTTGTGGAATGAGATAAGACGACACATCATGACAATGACTCATGTGGAGCCAGCACAGCGCCCCTCAGCTGCTCAGGTTGTTCTCAAACTGGAGACATTGGTGCAAAAACAGGTAAATAACAAGAACACAGAACCCCGCTCAAATCATTGCTCAATTTACCCCTCAAAGATACTTGGTCTCTGCCTGTCCACTTTCTGATCACTGCTGACAAAGAAAAATAAGTCTTTGGTTGTTTCTGAAATGTACCGTCAACACAAATCAAGCTGCCCCTTTTCATAAGCATCTGGGATCTTTAGAACAGCCAGACATTTTTTAAACATCAAATTTGAACACTGTATTATTTGTTAACAGATGGAAGAAGAAGCACGTAAGCTTGGTAAGAATTCACAAAACACAATGAATAGTCTTTGTTCAAGAACGTTTCTGTTGAGTGTCATGGAGGAATGTTTGTACGGTATTTGGAGACATCTGGCATCAAACAGGTTTATTTGTGTGCAACACTGGTCGGAGTGTCAAGTTGCAGTGACAAGTTGATTCCAAGACACAAAGATAAGGTTATGCACACACAATGTTCAGCATATGACTCTGTCTGTTTCAGCAGTCTTTGGGAACACCCCGCAGTGTGAGCAGCAGTCAACCAGCAGGACTCAGATCTGTGCTGCTGAGCACAGTGGGACCAAGAAGGCCACCCTGACCAGGCATGTGATGGGGAAGGCACAGACCAAGAGAACGACCAGAACCAAGCATATGGAGATCAGCAGGAGAGATTCAGGGAGATCAAAGCCAAGAACAACAGCAAGCAACACAAATGACGAGAAATCAAAGAGAACACTGCATCGAGTTGCGCTTCTGCACAAGAAGACCTTGAAAACACACACTTAAATTGCAAGTGTCAGCAATGTGTCGGCAGATGCTCTTGCAGACACGCAAAACCATGATGTGCTGTCAGAAGCTCTGGGCACCAGAGACAATTTGCTTGCCCAGAAGCAATCTCCAACACTTTCAGACTTGTCGAGATGAGACAAAGGAAATGCAAGTACATGCTGGTCTTAGGAGGCCACTGAAAAAGCTGCCAGACTGTCAGAATTGAATTACAATAACAGTCCTTGAATTGTGTGGTCATTTTTCTCTCAGAGTTTTGAGACCAGGGTTCTTCTCCCTCACACCTGCTTCCAAGAGGCACATGCTGTCCACGAACAATCAGCAGTGGTTTTCAACAGTTTTTCTCAGTGCAAGCTGATCCACACTACTCTGAATCTTAAAATCTTAGAACAGTGGCAACAAAATGGGATATCTTGGGAATGATTTTTTGACCAAACAAATCGCTCTCCGTGGGAATGTTGTGGTCATTTTTCACCCAACTCACTTCTTTGCGCTGGCCTATTTTCCTCCAGAGGCTGCCTTGTCGTTGTTGCGCAAGATGCATTTTATATTCTTTATTTGCGTCGTATTGCTTGCACAACTCCACTTCTCACAAAGAAAACAAACTTCAAGTTCAGTACGTCGCAACACATAGGACCAAACAGTTTGGAGAATCTCATGCGCACTGAATCCAACTGAAATCTGAAGGAAGAGTGGAATGAAACACAGACTGGAGACAGACACCTACAGACACCAGGGTCCAATTGCCCGGCAGACGTGCGAGTGTCATTAAACACTTTTGCACAAAACGAACACAAAAGGACCGATCCCCCCAATCGGCGGTTTCATGCCTTGACAGTGGGTGTGGAACGAGGTTTGAGCGTCCACTTTGTCATTTTTGCGAACAAATTTTTCAAAGGACATTCCAGCTTTGACTCGTCAAACGGTAAATTTGCAGAGAGACGCGGTTCAACTACCATCTTATCCTATATTTTGGCGAATCATTTCAGCTGCCCAACATGATGAATTTGTGTTTGATACTGTGTGTGTGGGTGGGGGGGAGGGTGGGTGGGGGGTGGGGAGGGTAGAATGAAAAAGTAGCATGGAATAATGCGCGAACACATTTGGTGTGGAAGAGGTAATTTGTAGGTTCAAAAATAGAGTTGGTGGCAAACAAGAACCACGGTCAATTCTTGAACTTCAAAAAGAAACGTTGATTTTGTAAAGTGATTTATTGACATTTGTACGGAACACCCTATGGCATATTCTTGTTTATTTTTACAAAGTTGTGTGAAGACAGTCATTTTGGCATTTCAATCTTTTAAACCAAAAAGGTCATTCCAAATCTGTGGTTGTTTTGGATGATTTCTGGGGTTTGGTGAAAGAAGCTAAAATGTTCTTGTCATTTTGGACCAAAGTTCCAAAATGTGTTCAAGGTTGATGTGTAAAAGGGTTGTTGGTGCACTTGTTGAGCCACAGTAAATTTGGAAGTTGCCATTTCTATGTGTTGGTGTTCGATTCTACTTCAAAGGAAATCCAAACAAATGAGCAACCTGAATAAGAAATCCAAACGGACTACCCAAATGAGAATGAGTATTGTGTGTCTGGAAAAAAAACCCCAGACAAGGCACATAAGCATCACAAACCCAGGATGGCTGCAAAACAATGAATCCCATATTTCAGCTTTGGATTGAGACAGGGCTTTGATTCTTGTTGCATTTGACCACAGTGGACCACAGAATCTAAAAACAACACAACTTGTTGGGAAGGGAAGATGTTGTCATCACAAAAATCAACGAATGATATCTCAGCTGCAAATTGAAATGAAATTTTGATCCTTTTCCCATTTGAATGAGCAGTTTGTTCTTTCACAGCCTGCTACTGGGAAAGAATGTCATTGGCATAGGAAACTTCCATGCAAAATATTTCAGGTACAACTTGAGACATTCACACATTGGTTTGTACAACATTTGGTACAAATAAGTCATGTAGTATTTCACCAAAATTGATTTACTCATTTGGCTGGGCAACTTAGCTTGCCTGTCCAGCCTGCTTTCACAACATTCTCCTTGTCAGCACATTTACGTTGCTCATTCTGGTTGCTCATTTGGGTTGCCGGGTAGCACAAATATTGGAAAAACTCTCTCTCCCTCCCCAATTTAAAATGAGAACTTTCAAAAATCTTCCTTTGATCTGTCACGTCTGCCACGAACCCTCTCACACTTGCAAGTTGGATACATTACGTATGTTTTTTGGTGTGTGATGAGTTTAGGGGTCACTGACATTTTGGCAGAGAGAGAAAGAGAGAGCAGAAGGATTTGTGAATTTGATTGTGAGAGGAAGAGGGAGCAGAATGATTCTTTGAATGTGTTGAAAATTTCCACGCGGCCCAAAGGCTGACACAAAGCACTGTGATGAGATGAGCCTCATTCAGCGAACTCCATAAAGACAAAGAGAGACACACTGACAGCCAGAAACTCAGAGAGACAGACACACAGACATACAGAACAGAGAGAAAGCAAGTAGGGGACCAAGAAATAAGGGGGAAGAGACAGGGAGGGAGAGAGAGACAGAGAGGGAGATAGATAGAGCGGAGATTAAGAGAGAGTCGGAGAGAGGGAAGAGAGATGAGAGAGAGATGGGAAGGTAGTCAAGGAGAGAGTGTAAGAGAACAAGTGAGAAAGAGAGCGAGTAAAGAGCGAGGCCACAGACGGAGAGACAGTGAGAGAGAGAGAGAGGGTGAGACAGAGACAGACACAGATGTCGGCAGCGACAGAGAGGAAGAGTTCGCACTGGGACCACAATTTGGTCACAGAACTTTTCGTTGTTGAAGGAGGAGCAGTCTGGGCTCAAAATTGGAAAATAATTTCTCTGAATCACAGAATTACTGTTTGCCCTCATTGCTGAGGGAGATTGGTGCTGGGAAAATATTCTGAGAAAGCAAATCTTGTTGAGACTGCTCAATTGCTTGGCAAGGATGCTGTTGGCAGGGATCATGCTGCAAATTTAGAGAGAGGGTGAAAATGATTCTTTTTTTTGCACTGAAGGATCAACTCAGCTCTTTGGCAAGGAATGATGTTTTTGCTGGGAAACAGAAGCGCTCCTGTTTCAGACACCCCTTTGAATCTTTGTTTGCACTTGAACTATCTTGGAGCAGACAACACATTGCACAGCTGTTTGTTGGGATTGTCCACAGCTGTTTGGTGGCACAAATTCTTGCAAAAACAAATGTTCGAGAAAAACACTCGTGAACATCTCGTGATGAAAAACACAAACAAACAAGTGGAGTGTTGCACTTGCGTCATTGATAAAGACGGCGTGAGCTGTGAGAGCCTTTCGGTGAACTCTTGAACGATTCAAGTGTTTGTCATGTCTTTAAATTGCACCTGTCTTTCCGCCAACACTGGGTACGTTTTCTGCAAGACGACCCACCATTTTATTGCCCTGCTCTCATTTGCTACAATGCTATGTCTTCATCCCAATACAGATTCTTTCAATGCTGTCTCAGACTTGGGTTCAGATAAATATTATTGGGTGCAATCAGCTCCAGTGCAATTACTTGTTGTCTTGCCCTCTGCCCCAGCCAGGTGGTCTGCCAGACTTGCTGTGTTCTCACCAAAAGGCAACAAAGCTTTCCTCTTGCCAATACATTTCATGGAAATGTGCCACAACTTGGACTTGGCCCATTATTTGCTGACTGCACGTGTTTCAGACACTGAGAAACTGAAATTGATGCTTGACATCAGCAAAGGTGTTGAACATCTTCACGAGCAAAACATTGTTCACAGAGACATCAAACCCAACAATATCCTTGTGAGTGGAGAGGTGCCAACTGCAAAACTGACTGATTTCAACTTGAGCAAGTTTGATGCTTCTCTGAAGTTGTCCAGTGGACAGAGACAGAAACGACAATATTTCAAGGCCCCTGAGTTGTACGGAAGATCAACCAAGGAAGGTTCATACGATAACAGTGTAGATATTTTTGCAATGGGTCTCACATTTCTGGCAATGATCCAAAACAACAAGGGTTTGATACCCAAAATTGAGACCCCTCTGGAACATGATGAACTCAAGATTCCCATTGGAAAGCTCCTGTGGGAGAGAAAGAAGTATGATGTACAACCACTGCATGTGATCGCACTTGAAGAAGATAAAACTGACCTGCTGACAGAAACGAAAAGACTGATCCGCAAAATGACCCATGTGGAGCCATCAGAGAGACCGTCAGCAGCACAGGTGGTCCAGGAGCTGGAGAATATGAAGCAGAAACAGGTGAAAATGTCATTACAACAAACAGACAATTGCACCCACAAAACCCTGAGCCACATTGCTGTGCACAGGGTCAGAATTTCATTTCAAGATCTGGTCACCCATTCCGGTCACTTGAAAGAGCAACCAAATCACCAACACAATGAAAAAATTGCCGCTGTTATTGCACGACACAGGACATGAAGGGAAATGTTTCAATTTTGTTAAAAAAGAAGGATAATAACAGACGAAAGTACAATTCAAGGACCATGTTGGTCTGTTGTTGTTCAGGTAACACATTCTGGGTCGTTTTGGGTGGTGATATACGTTCTGTCTTGTCAACAGGAAGGTACCGGAGGATTACAGGAGCTGGTCCAGGCTTGTTGGATGATTGTACTCGTGATTTTTGAAAAAGAAATAAGAATGGCATTGGATTTCAGGACTCCGCATCAGGACAAGAGGGTCGTTTTCCAAGTGAGATTCCTGTCTTGGGGCCCAGTGACCGAGCTCCAGTCAGCAGTGACCACAGCGGAGCCGGCACGACTACTCAAGACAGGCTGCTGGCAGAAATCAACACTGACAGCGACAACAAACACGCCACTCTCGCAGATGCGAACAGCGCACGCCAGAGCTCCACGGGTGTCCCTTCATTGAGGCAGCTGGCACATGGTGGGTACAAGAGAATGCAGGCAAGAATGCGAAATGATGCTCGAGAATAAACCTTATCGTCTTTCTTGATTCAAAGCCACTTTTGTATGTTGCTTGACCCTTTGACTGATATTTGGGCAGACGTGATCAAACCAAAGTTGTTTTTCAGATGTGCTGCAAAGCAATGAAACGCGTCATTACCTCTCGTGGTCTCTGTCTTTGGAACCCTGCTTTGCAACAAGCCACAAGGGCTACAGAAAGTTTGCAGCAACTGTCTCCCTGGGGGAACCCGCGATCCTGCAGGCCCCAGATTCAGATGTCTGTCTCCAGATCCCAGAAGGTGCTCCAGGCATCTACCTGAGTCAGGTCCACACCGAGTTCTCCAATTTCACAGAGCTCTTGCTGGATCTAGAAGCAACAGAGTGTGTTGTATCTCCAATTGTGGAGCTGAAGTTCTCGCCTCTCAATGATCAATTGGGTGAAACTCACCCCCGAAAAAGTTGCCAACTGAATATTCCTCACTGCATGGAAAATCGGGCTGAATGGAAAGACACCAGGGTCACACACTACCACAAAGACAACAATGAACCCGTTGTGAACTACATGAAGCAGGACAGTAGTGATATGCCTGCAAGAGACACATTCAGGGTGACCCAGAACATGATTCACATCACCACTGACAAGTTCTGCAAGATTGTGTGCACAAAGTGTGGGGAAATCCTCTGTGCAACCAAAATCTTGGCTTTCCTTTTTGGACATCTGAACAAATCCAGAGCTCAAGGCAACACTATGGTGAACTTCCGTGTCATTCTTGGAAGTAACTTGAACAGTATGATCCCCTTCAAAAATGTAAGTACACAAGGTTGACCTCTGCGCACACCCTGTCTGTTGCTCACACAAACTCGTATTCCAAAATGGCCAGAATGATTTGATTCTCTGATGTTGTTTCTCACCATTTTCCATTTTCCACAGGCTTTGATAGAGGAACAGAAGAAAGAAAACTTTTTCCTGATTGACAATGATACTGTAATATTTCCAAGGGGCAACGATCATCAGGCAATGGTCACAATGAAACTGACACCAGCTGCAGCTGACTGGAAACCACGTGACCCAAAAAATGACAAATTCTGGACGAAGGATGGATTCCTGAAGGTTGGAGAATTTTTGTCAATGACCAATGAACACCGACCTCCTTACGCTGTACTTGCCATGAAAATGTCAATGGTCCACAATCGAACTTCTATGTGTGACATGCGCCTTTCGTTTACAGCTTAATTTGCAGGTTTACTTTGGTGCAAAATGGTTTGGTTACGACATATGCACCTTGCTGATGGTTCTTTCTTGTTCTTTCTTACACTTTCACGGCCAAAATGTCCACGGACAACTGAACAATTTGGTTACCAAGCAAATCTGCAAGAATATGTATGTGTGGCTGTGTTTCTTCAATGAATCTTTGGTTTCATGATCTCTCACCAGAAAACCCAGCTGGACAACGTGCTCGACTTCACTGAGTGCCACACCTGCAGAAAGGGCATTGAGAACCATTACGCAATGAAAGTGTACGCAGAGACTGACAAGAAATGCACTCACTTCGCTGGCTGGTTTGACGTCACATTCCATGAAATTGGGGCAGCATCAACAGGTACAAAACATTGATCTATGATTGGATCCAGAATTTGGTTCTGATGTGTTAAATTTCAGCACCAAAACATGTTCCTCAGAGGCAAAAGAAATTCGGCCTTCTGTTGTACGTGCAGTGCCACCTGAATTCAGTCGGCCTTTGCTGAATGTTCATAATTTTTTGTAAGGGTCAACATTCTGGGAGTCTCTGCAGCGCTGTCTGGAATACACCTTCTCGACGAAGCGGGACAGTGAGAGTGGTGAGGAGGAGGAAAAAGAGTCACAAGACCCAGATATTCACATGCCGGTACACATTGAGATCCCTGGAAATGCTGTAAGTTCAGTCTCGGAGATCAGGGGTTTCTTAGTTACTTCATCAAGTATTTTCCTCTGAAGCATTCAATGGAAATGATGAGTTGGGTTGTACTGCCACTATGTTTCTGAAAAAAACTAGCTTGCCCTTGTTTGCAACTTGGACCTCTGCAAGGTGGGCCAGAGTGAAAAATTGAAAACAAGTGTGGTGTTTGGTTTTGGCAATCCAACTCATTTTCAGGTGAATGAGGACATTGCCATGCACGCCAGCGCCGCAGACGCTTTTGCAGGGCCGAAACCGAGCAACCAGAAGGCATTGCTGGTAATGATGACCACAATTTTCTGGGGGCATCTTCAACTTGAATGCTTGCCAAAGGGCATTTGTGTGGATGTAGATCACCTCCAACTCTTTTCTGCAGAACGCGTAACAACAAAAGCCCGGTCAGCCATCGTACAACACTGCATCAAAGTCTGCTTTGCTGGCAGGTCTTGATTCTCAGCAGAAGCACCTCACTCAATGTCCGTGTCTCACAAGGCCCTGTAGGCCCCACAAAATGCACCAGTTTTTGTTTGTTCCAACAATTTTTTCGGCCCTGTTTCTCATTCCTTTGTGCAAAGACAGAATTTTTATTTTAATCTTTGTTAAAATTGCAAACACTTTGCAGGACCCAAAAGATGTTCTCCAGCTGAAAACAGAGGACCTCAAAGAAGGCTTCTTCAAGAAACTTGCGGATAGTTGTGCAGACAAGTGGTATGACATTGGGCTTTACCTGGACATGAAACCTGCTGTCCTGGATCAGCTGAGAGTTGACTTCCCCCCTGGAGTTGCAGGGAACATTGGCATGTGTGTCTACCAAATGTTCAGAAAATGGAAAGATGAGGGAGAGCATACTCTGCAGGATCTGCACAAGGCTCTCAAGAGGGCAAAGCTGATCAGGCTTGCTGAGCTTGTCAAAGTAAACGCCTTGAAAGCAGAGTACAGGAGGCAATGAGCTTCTGTGGGACATTCATTTTCATTTGTTGCACAACAAAATAGCAAGTGCATGATATGTCAACTGTTTTGTGACAATGGATCTTTCATTCATTTGTTGTTCTGCATTGTCCATTGTGATGTTCAAGCTTTCAATTGGTCGTCTGTGCAGTTGCGCAGTAATTGCTTCCACATGTTTGAGGGAACCCCAGTTTGAGTTGTGTTCTGTGTGACACACACACACGTGCACACACACTGACGAATAAGCATGTGCTGCACGGGTTTTTCTTTTTTCCGGAGCTTTGCTTGAAAAATAGCGTGTCTGGCTGTGCAGAAAGATTGATACCCAGCTGACTTGACCGATGATACTGGCTGTTGTGTTTCTGACTCTGCAAGTCTGAGCACACGTCCTTGTCCATCACGAACAACGCAAAGTATGCAACAGCAGACAAAATCATATTTTTGCTTTCGTACTGTTAATTTGTTGTACTGCAGAGCTGATGTGTCAGTGGCCCAGATGTCAAAAATCCGCGGCATTGGTGACTCTCAGAGACAGCACAGTTAATGAAAAGTGAGGTCATGTGAAACCTAGAGACCCCAATGAGGAAACAAGACAGATGCATGCCAAGGCCCACATCATAGGTTGCAACTTGTTAGAGCTCCTTTTCTGTTTGCATGAGGCTGATCTTGAAACAAATTGTTCAGCTGTGCCCCTTGCTTGGAAAAATACCATTGCTAGGGACACATTTGTAGAAATCCCAGATACTTGTCAGGAGAGAGCTTTGACTCTTTTTGCGTTGGAATCATTTTGGACCACAAAGACCAAGAACTGTGGTGTCAGGATAACATTCTGTTGCCATGATAATTGGCTGCTGTCGGAGTTGCTCATTCGCCCACCATGTACTCGTTTATGTTTGGAACAATAAAGCACATCACGCTTATGTGGATTGTCTGCGAAAAACAACTCACTCTGACAGCAAGGCATTTCAAACATGACTGTGAACTCTCACGAACTGTTTTGTCATTGAAATATGGTCGCTGCATATCGTGTGGGTGAGTGAAGATCGTGAAATCCTTCTGGTACCACTCTTCATCAAACTGCTTTGTTGCCTTTTCTGCAAAAGATACACCACAAAACAACAAACCATTTGTCAAACTTTAACCTTTTGTGCAGCAAAACTCTTCCAAACTTAGAAGAATTTTGTTTTGCAAGAAAATTTGCCATGAACCAACTTTCAGTGATAAATCACTGTGTGGTGCAATGTGAGTGATTTACTCAAAAATTGAGAAGAATGTTCTTGGAACCGACTTTTCGGTAAAACATTGTTCCCTATCTTTCTGCTGCCATGATGACACAGGGATAGCATCTATTCTTTTTCATTTTTGATGTTCAGATAAATGAATTACTTGAGGCAACAAAAGGCAGCAGAAATGTTGCAAACCATCTGATTTGAGATAAAAAGTGCACAACATCACTAAAAATGATTTTGAGTGATGGAACAAAATCAACAAAACCTTATTTGTGCTTGGAAAAAGATTGGTGTAGCACAATAAACACGTCCCTGGGCCTCATAGTGATTGAGAGGTGCTGCCAATACTGGTTTCCAATTCTGGTCTCTCATTCTAGTTGCTTTTTAATTTCCACAAAATATGAAATTGACTCTCCAAAATTTTTCTTGATACATTGCACAACTCATTCTGTCACTGCAAGGAGTGGAGTTAAGTGATAAGAACAGGGATGCACAGAACAAGCCTGTTGAAATTTATGACAATGAGTTTTTTCTTTATGGAGGGATTTGATTGGTTCCCGTTACCACTGATTGCCCATATGGTCATGAAAGCCAAAAGTTCATGAAAAGTCCATGAAAGTTCATGACTGCATCAATTACATGAAAATACCTCAGTCACTGCAGCTCAGTAGTAGAGCACTGGTCTCTTTAGCAGAAGGCAATGGGTTCATATCACAGATGGGCCATGATGTTAAATTTTTCTGCTTTCAGTTTACCTCATGCATATTTTTTCTGCTTTTGGTTTACCTAATGATGTGTAAACATAAAGCAGAAAAAGAATAATTTTGTCGGACTTAGTTGGAGTCAGACACAAATATTCGTGTGCAGTTGACTGCCACATGTGTCCCAACTACCAGGCATGTCCCTCCTGCCACACGCGTCCCTGCAGTGAGAGTTAATTAAGGCTACAATCAAAATCATTTCACCTATTAAGTACATGTAAACTCTGTCACTGGCAATGGGTCATATTTAAACAGGCAATGACTTGGGTCAATTGAAACCCAAAATTATAGAATAATCCTTACTCAAATGACAAGATCTCCATCTTGCCTTGCCTTGGCCATATTATCAGTCTGAACATTGAACTGATTCTTACTAGGTTTTATCATATTTGTACAAAACCACTGTCATAATTTCAAATGGGGTCACATTACACAACCCATTTTCAACAAAATTATGACGCTTGATGTTGACTTTCCACCCTTCCTAAATAAGCAACAAGTATTTCAGCTCAATACCTGAGGCTTATTTTTTGCAACTAATTTCAAAGGAAGTGAAGGAACTCCTTTTCGTCCCCCTGTTTTAGAATACGGCTGTTCAGCAAACCAAATGTCAGCAACAAATTCTTCATGCCAACCAATGCCCACCTCACACACAAGTCCGTCCATTGGAATGAAAATCATCAAACATCCCTTGGCCAAAAATTACTTTCAAGGCACTGCAGATGAAACAAAAGCAATCAGGTCCAAATAAAGAATGTCATTTTGAACATCTGTACCAATTTTTCTTGCTCTGCTTTGGTTGGCAAGTGAACATTTTTTCCAACCAAAGACACAACAAAGAGACAATTGAACCTACAACTCATGTTTCTTCCAGTGGCTCTATTCAAAACCACAAAAACAGAAACTCGCGTTGCTAAAGAAGGAATCCAAGAAGAGAAGCTGTATCAATGCTTTCTCACACACAAGACAGCATGTTTTTGGCCTTTTTGGTAAGATGTCATGTTTTTTTGAGTTGATTCCCCAATTATTCTTCATCTCAATTCACACTCTACACAGGAAAATGTATTTTCAAGACGTCCAACTCCAAATGGTTAACAAAGTACTTGATATTTCTTCTGAAAAAAGTAACAGCGTGATGCAAATAAGGAAGGCATGACATCGATCGAGATGGATTTCTTACAAAAAGATAAAAAAGAAATGGTTTCCTGTAGCATCAAAGCTGGTTATCACAAAAGGCCCTGTCACAACTCACTGCACATCTTGTGTAAACATGAGGCCAGAAGGCTATAAGATGGAGTCAAATAAAAACAACAACAACAACAACAACAATACTGTAACAACAAGAATAATGGGCCAATTTCTGAAGCAAAAAGCACCCAGACACAGAACGGACAAGAGACACTGTCATCAGTCGATAATAATTTCAGCGTGAGACACAAAAAGACAATTGGAAGTTATGTTTGAATAAGCCAAACGTCTCTTGTCAAGACCAGACAAACTTCAATGCGCCTGATAAGCATCACTTGAGGAAACAGGAGGACACAAAGAAGAGCAGAATTTGATCCATTTGCGTCACTGATACGGGGCCTAACATCAGTGGCATTACTTGAGTGGACAAGCGACCAAATATGAAGAGTAGTTGAGGACCCGCGTCAAGAAAGATAAGGCAAAGAGAACAATGGCATGAACAGCCACGGAGGGCCTCAAAGGAGTCAAGTGGTGATTGACAGTGCATCGCGTGAGATCTCTCAGCCAATCATTATGCTCTAAAAAGAGTCAACAGGCGAAGGAGAAAACACCCTTGGGCGTTCCTCAGGTAAGCGTGCAGGTGGAAACATTCTCCTCAAACAAAGAACACTGGCTACTGTTCCTGTGTTCAAGAAAACAAGATCTTCCTCAGTCCGATAAACTCCTGCTTGCTCTGTTGACATCATGATCCGTGCTTTCTCTGCCTGTCCTTTGGTACCAAGAATATTAAATTCTGAACTGGTCAGTTACATGGTAAATGCTTTGGCAGACACAGCCCCAACAGCAAGCAGAGACCTTTTTGTCTTAACTTTCTCATGAATTGGTGTTTTATTGGCAGCAAATAGATCCATCAGTCACCTCAATATTTCTGGATAATTCCAAATCATATAAATGTCCAAGTTTCCCTTGGATCTGTTTTTTTTTTGTCTATGTTTTCTGCTGCTGACAAGAAATACCTTGCATTTTGGACTGGTTCCTTCAATTTGACTTTTTTCTGAGGTGGAAGAACACACTGACATGACCTGTCAAATTAGATGTGGTTCATGGTAGTATATTGTTCTGGCTTGCAGTTTCTGCTTGCTGACTCTCTGCAACAAGGAGACTTGAGTCGAATAAGACAATCTAAGACAGCAACATGGCAAAGGTGGGTGACTGATTCAAACCAATCATTTGTTTCTCACACACTTTCAATGCCTGTAATTTTCTCAGGAACATTGTCTCACCCTTCTGTGGAGAATCATGCTAGAGTGAGAACTATTATACTTAACTGGCCTGCAAAAGAGTACAACAAAAGCACAGATTGCTTTGAATAGAATGTTGTGGCTCAATTCATGACAAAGAGGCACCCATCAGGCACATCCTGCTTTCCCTACTCCCTACTTTACCTGCAAACACAGTTGTCCAAAGACAGGTGAGCAGGCAGGGTCTGACCTTTGGACCAATGAATGAGAGGTCCGCAACTTTTGTGCAAATTGTGTTTCTGTTCCAACAACAGGGTTCATTCACCTGCATCATGCAGCTGGAGGTGGCAAAGCGAATCACTGACAAATCAGATGCACAAGTATTGGGAGCAAAGTTGAAGGTCCCTTCATATCATATTCAGAGTGCTGTGGGGGACAACAGAAATGATGTTCTGGGTGCAACTATAACCATCTTAAATCACTGGAGGAACACAATGGGCACACCTGAAGATGCCTTTGCTGATATGCATCAGGCTCTGGAGGCCATGGAGAGAGTTGACATCATCACAGAGGTGCTCAACATTTCAGAGTGATGCTACCATTTTTCTAACATTTACTGCAAGCAAAAACAAATCAAGTCATTTTGTCCAGTGAAAAAAAGATGAAACACAAAGATGACAGCAATTTAAATTTTTATTGGTTGTGATTTCATGTACAAAGATCCAGGATGTGGTTGTTTGGTGTCTGATCCCTGACCCCAACCCAGCCAAAAAAGCTATTGCCCACTACAGATCTGACAGGAACCTGTTGTGTCAATTTCTCAAAGTCAAATAACGACGAGGCTGAAGCCTCCAGCCATCAGTCAATGTAACTGTTTCTCATGATAAAATGATGGCATCATGAAGAAGGAATGAATAAAGGTGTTGTACATTCAAACCCACTTTTGAGTCTGCTGAATGTCCAGGAGAACACCTAAATGAATTCTCATCAAATATAATTTCTTCAGCCTGATGAACACGGTTCTTTCTGAGGTGAAAGTAGAAACTTACATCTGGGACCCTGTGGAACAAACCCACACACAGCGTCTGTAACAAAATTCAGGAAAAAGTGTGTTGAATTCGGTTCCACTCCTGGACATAAAGTATGGTCAGTACCAAGCATTTATGTACCCAATAATGAGTTTTTGAAGTGTGTTGGGACTACCGGTTCAAGAACCAATAATTTCTTTGCAATTTGTTGGGAAAGTTCCAAGTCAACTGAGTTGATTTAGGTGTGTTCAGTCGTCATTTGCGGATTCAAAAGTCCTGCAATACGCAATGACAAAAGTACGCAAAGAAGAGCAGTCCACCTCGTCACTTATGGGGACTGATAACAAAGGCTTGCGTGAGTTACAAGAGCCATGAGAGAGGAGTCAAGGACCTGTACCAAAAAAGATAAGACAACCAGAACAGTTGCACGAACAGACACCCAATGGTCCTCACGATGATTGAGAGTACATGGCGTGAGTCTTCTCAGCCAATCATTGTACTCCAAAATGAGTCAACATGTGAAGGAGAGAACACACTCAGGCATTCCTCAGGTAAGCGTACAGGTGAAACTAGATTGAGTGTTTTCACACAAACAGCAGAACGCTGGCAACTCTTCCTCTGTTGAAAGAAGACAAAATCGTTATCAGTCCAACAAACTCCTGTGTGCTCTGTTGACATGCTTTCTCCACCTGTTCGTTGAAAGGAAGAGCATCAGATTCTGAAGTGGGCAGTCACATGGTAAACCCTTTAGCAGACACCGCCCTAACTGCATGCAAAGACCTTTCTGTCTGACCTATTTCATGAACCAGTGATTTAGCTGAGCAAACGTTGTCAATCAACTCAACATTTTTGGGATAATTCCCAGTCACTCCGATTTTTCCAAGGTTTCCTTGCATCTGGATGTGGCTATGTTTTCTGTTGCTCGCAGGAGAAATATGACATTTGGATTGGTTCCTTGACTTTTGACTTCTTTTCTGAGCTAACAGAACACACTGACGTAGCTCTCAGATCAACCCGGCTGTACCACGGTTCTATTTGCTGGTTTGCAGTTTGTGCTGGAAAACTGCTTGCTGACTCCTTGCAACAAGGAACCTTGCGTCGAATCTGACAATCTGAGACTGCAACATGACACAGGTGAGTGACATATTTAAACTCTTTCCGATGAATGTGATTTGTTCTCATTGCCCCACACACTCTGTGGAGAAGCTTCCTGTGGGATGAACTGCTGGTCTATCCTGCTAAAAGAGTACAACAAATGCACCAATTGGTTTGGACACAGTGTGATAGTGCTGTTGCTTTCCTGACACAGTTGTCCCAATATGAGCCAGCAGGCAGGGTCTGACCTTTTGGACCAATTCATGAACAGGGGCAACTTCAGCGCAAATTGTGTTTCTCTTCCCAAAACAGGGTTCGTTCACCTACATCATGCAGCTCGACGTGGCTGAGAGAATCACCGACGAACCAGAAGCTCGGATGTTGGGTGCAAACCTGAATGTCCCTGCACACCTGATCCAGGGTGCTATTGGGGACAACAGAAACAATGTGCACGGAGCCACCGCTGCTATTCTTGATTACTGGAGGCAAACCATGTGCACACCCGAAGAGGCCTTTACTGACATGCATCGGGCTCTAAAGGCCATGAGGAGAGCCGATATCATCACAGAGGTTCTGAACGTTTCTGAGTGAAATGACCATTTTCAGCTGAACAATATTCACTGGAAGAAAAGAACAAAAATAGCTCCATGGAGCTCGCGGTGATTTGAGGAAATTTCAGTTGCTCTGATTTGGCTTGCTCTGATTTGGCTTGCTCTGATTTGGCTTGCTCTGATTTAGGTCACT
>JAAUXT010099721.1_pt1 | contig 19202 bp, 17 predicted proteins | sample 7278171 | NCBI WGS metagenome assembly JAAUXT01 (sample SAMN14350112, study PRJNA611818) | marine sediment metagenome | isolation source: surface marine sediment (1.8m) | place: French Polynesia: Moorea | collected 2018-08 | reverse complement strand
TTGATTGCTGGGTTCTAAAGGTACACAGGGAAGGGGGTTCTTTCCTGTTTTGGCTGTGTGCGAACTTTCACAACTGGCGTCTTGTGGTGTGTGTGTGTGTGTGTGTGTGTGTGTGTGTGCAGTCGGGGGGTCAGCCCCCACTTTAAAACTGTCTCATGTGTTGTTCACTTTGCATGTCGGATCACTGTGTTGTCAAGGGCACTGCGTTGCCATGTCAGCAGTGACGCAACGCAGTGGTCAACAAACACTTCAGCTTTACTGGACGGGGCTTGCAGACTTTCTCACTGTCAGTGTTTTCGGAGCAACTCGCGACGTATGGCGTGGAATTTTGCGGAAATGGTGACGTCTCTACCGGCGTAACAGGACCAGAAGTGGACCACATTCCCACCTGCTAAGACTGAGCTCCACTGGGTAGGTGTGTGGTCCTGGACAATTTGCCAGACCAGACAGACCCCAACCTCATAGACTGTCCTGAAGTTGTTTTGGGATCAGATATTGACCAGATCAGGAAGTTAGCATGTAGTCCCAAGACTACATTCTAACCAGTTAAGTACCTCATTCATAAAATGGTAGGGGTGTGGTCATGAAGGAAAAATTAGGACTACACTCCCACATTTACTGAGGTCATTGTCTGGTCCTGAAATTTCAGGACCACATTCCGCTGGCGGGACGAAATGAAGGCCGGGGTCTGGTCCTGAGACACCGGGGCAACAGAGACGTGCACGTGCCAGTCGCCTTTGCGATGTTGCGGACGGGCACGTCGGTTGTGCCAATCTTTTTCAAAAGAGACGTGTTTGAACGCGTGCGATGGGCACCGGACTCAGCCTCTGCTGCCCGAGACTGACATGGGAAAAACTGATCACGTGACTCGACAGGTCGACGAAACTTTTCCCGCGTTCAGCCTCTGACTTGAGCAGCTTTCATGAAGAGTCTCTCGCTGAATAATTGATGCGATGAACCCAGCCTCAGACGGCCTCACCCCGCACATGTCGTTTTTACCACGTACACGTGCGCGTCTGTTGACGTGACGACGCCAGCGTCTGGCGTGACGCTGACCCCAAGCCTGGGGCGTAAAGGGGTTTTCACGTTGATGACGACGTCAGCTTTTTCTGACGTCGACGGCAACTTGTCTTGACGAATGGTCTGGACCGTTTTTTTGACACCCACCAAATGGGCATCAGGCTAAATTTTGACGTTGACGTCGACAGCGACCAACGTGAAAACGGCTCAACGCATTCAGCGCAGGACGAGCCGATGTCTTCACGCAATGCGCTGACCTGCGTGCACTGGAGCCGAAGTTTGTATTTTGAGTACAACACGCATGCGCACAAACAGCATGAGTGACGCACTGTCAAACAGTTGAATTGTGGGAAGGTCGGCGAGGACGTGACAATCCTGCGTGAACGTTCGTGCGTGTCGGCGAGAATGTTTGTGGAAAGTCGTCACTGGGAGATTGTGCCATGCGCGTGGTTTCTGGGTTCGCGCATGCGCGGGAAAAATTGACCATCTCCGCCCCTGCAAAATGGACGACCACGTGACGGGTGAAAAGACGTCGTTGTTGGTGCTCAACCTCCCTACTGTCTGTGTTGAGTGGAAACGAAGGCAAAAGGTCTGGTTTTCTCCAGTGACGTGTTTATTTGGTTTCACTGATTTTGCGGTTATGTGCAGTCAACGCAGGGACACTGCAGAGCAGAGGGACAGAACACAGAGACGCGCTGGGCGATAATGTGTGACGTGAGTTCACGCAACGTGAAGCAGGATCGTGCGGCTGTGTCCTCCCTCCCCCCACCACGGCAGAGGGGCAAAGTCTGCGTTTCTGTGACGGGACTCGCAATCACCATGACCTGTGCATATCCATCCAGTACGAGTACTCAAGCGTCTTGAGTTGAGTTATACTGAGACAAAGTCAAGTACACGTGAATGGTAGAATGGGCCAACCCAGGGTAGGACTCGGGCTTGACACAAAGGGACAACTGAGGTGGACCTCGTCTTTGAAAGAAGGGTTCTGAAGAGAAGGGTCTGCCCAGGATCCGCCCCCTACCTCCCCGTGTAGGATCCGCCCCGACCCCCCCCCCTCTCGTGCCGGATCCGCCCCCTGGCGGTCCGGCTGCGTTCCCCGGCCCACATTGTTGGAAATCGCCTTGCACCGTGAGCCGCTTAGCTTTAGACCTGCGTCTCTCTCACACCGGGTGCGTCGTTCCGCTGCGTCTCTGCGCGCAACGACGCAGCGTCTCTGCGCGTGATGACGCAGCGTCTCTGCGCGCAATGACGCAGCGTCTGCGCGCAATGACGCCATGTCTCTGCGCGTGATGACGCAGCGTCTCTGCGCGTGATGACGCAGCGTCTCTGCGCGCAATGATGCCACGTCTCTGCGCGTGATGACGCAGAGTCTCTGCGCGCGATGACGTGGCGTCTCTGCGCGCGATTACGTGGCGTCTCTGCGCGCGATGACGTAGCGTCTCTGCGCGCGATGACGCAGCGCCCTACCACAGCGACGCAGCGCGCGACGCACCCGGTGCGACCCAGGCGTGGGAGAACCCTGCAGAACCTGAACACGCGGAGGGAAATAATCTGCTTTGCGGTCGACGGACGGAGGACGCGATGTCGTCGGGTCTGAAGCGCAAATCCTGTTGCCGTCAGATTCAGGGCAAATTCGTCACAAGGGGATTGTGTGGGAGTCATGGTGACTGGGAAAAGGTGTGACGGGCTCAATTGCGTTGCGTGCTGGAGAGACAGGGGCATCGCTCTCCATCACAGCATTTCGAGGCGTGGAGGGACATGCCTTCCAATGGGGAAAATGCAGAGACACCTGTCGTCTGGGCACGAATTTTCTCATGCACGTTACACCAGGGCTTGTCGCTGCTGTGGATCTGGTTGTTTCACGAGTTTTCTGGGTCATGTGTGGGATGCGTGTGTGAAATAGAGTCGAGACTGAAGCCAAATGTAGAGGGTAGTTCGGGCTGGGCGTGTCCGATTTTGTTGCATGAGAGGTGCTCGTTCTTCGTCCTTTAGTGCAGAAAGTTGAACTCAGTGTGGAGAGAAGACGGTGCGCAAAATGGCGTCGAGCGTGCACGCGGAGCGTCCCACGTGGTCAGACCGGAAGTGAGAACCGGAAGTGGTGGTTAGAAGAGGCAGACGCAGTCCCGGATGTAGGAGAAGTGGGGACACGGCCGGAAGTCGTAGATGGAGAGGCAGGGCAGGTTTCCACAGCAACCGCGCGGGTTGTTGCCGCACGGGTCCCCGGCGCCAGCCTCGCACTGAAACGAGACGCGAAACCACGTGGTGTGAGACGGACACGAAGTTGTGCGATGTCGTGACACAGTGTCGTTTCACCGGGTCAGACTGACCGAGTTGCGCTGAAGTCCAGAATCCAGCGCGACAAGACCAGTGTAACGAAATGACAAAACACCCCAAATGAGGAGGCATGGGTATCTGGCCATGTTAGTTGACTTAAAATAGCCAGACATGGGGTGAACAATCTCTCAGTGCAAAAGGCCAGGGTGTTTGGCCATTCACCCTGAAATTGAAATGGGGAGACACAAGTCTGGCCATTTCAGGTTCCCACCTAAAACAGCCAAATACCCATGTCATAAATCAGGGGTGTCTCCTCATTTCGTTCCACCGGGACCTTGCAAATACGTGCCGGAAAATACACCTGGCGGTGCCCAATTCGACCTCGGATGATTCGAACCACTTGGCGTTGATACAAGAGGTCACGTTGCACGTTCTCACGTTCAAGTTGCATCTTGGCCAGTTCGAACTGATTTCGCCAGAAGTGCTCGTACGTTGGCAGGACGTGGGGAGTGGATCCTCCTTTGAGGGTTTTCACACAGGCAGGGCGGTGTCAGATTTTTTGACGTCAGCGTCAAAATTTTTGACTCGCAGGCATCACATTTAACATGACACCCAATGGAGAGTGTCAGAAAAATGGTTCAGTCCATTCTTGCTGTCGCGTCAAAATTGTCACGCCGTGTCATCTGTGTGAAAATCCCTTTTGTGTAGAAAAGTTCAGACTGTTGCGTGGTCTCCCCGGATACACTTTTCCCTAACTTTTTGTGACGAAGCTGAGACTGCGCCTGATCCCTCGTTTCCGCCTGTGGAGACTGATCCGCAATCAGCGTCGCGTCACGCGCGGCGTCCCGACGCGTAGCGACGGCGCACGCGACGCAGCGGCGCCCGGGGCGGGTCACGCGGGACGCGTCATGCGCTGCGTCTCAGCATTTGGGAGGTTCCGCAAACCCACGCACAAACGTAGACGTAGCTCTATGAACACCAATGATAAAGTTCACATCTTGGGTATAAAATTTGCAGTTCCATGCTCAAGCCTGACTCAGGATTTGCACTTTTCAAGCCAAGTTGAAACCCACCTCTGCTTGAAGAAAAGTTGGCTACTCAGAAAAGCTACAATAGAATTTTTCTTCTGTTACTGTTTGGGGTAAATTTTCATTGCTTGTTGGAGAAGAAGAGAATATATCTTCAGAAAAATGCTCTTTTTGGTGATAAATAAGTTAGCCCAATGCTCATGTCTAAATGCTCATGTCTACGATCATGCAGTTTTTGCGAAAACTCCGTTGTAGCCAGGTTCAGCAAACATGAAACGTAGGTGTGCGTGGACGTAGACGTAGAATCTCACCCTGCAGGACATTCTACACACAACAATAATGTTTGTTCCACTATTTGTCATGTTTGTCTCTGACTGGAAAGAGACTCTCATTGTGATATCAGGGAGCCAAAAAAACACAACAGTAGTATTTAATAGAATATCAATTCACCCATGAAAGAGTACTTTGTGGTGTATTTGTCCCCAGTGGGTAAAATACTACGCTTACATTCACGCATGCGTCTACGTTTCGTGTTTGCCGAACCTGGCTTATGGAAACCCCGTCTCTGCAGTTCCACAACGGTCTCTGTCCCCTTGTGCATATCCACGGCTTCTGGTGTCCATTTCCTGTGCGTGGGCGCTGCGCAAACACTGAGCGCACGGAAACTGGTCTGAGGAAGGTCGCTGAGCGTTGTGAGATTCGGAGTGAGAGCTGACGACAGGGCCCGATCCAGGGGAATCGCCTCGTCTCCGCCGAAGGTGATGACGTCATGCGGAACGCGCACACGTCAGCCAATCAGAAATCTCCAATCAATTTGTACTCTTCATTGGCGTTGAGTTTGAAGCTGGACTCTGGACCATCCACAAGGGGTTTTCACACAGGCAGGGCGGCCGGCGTCAGATTTTTTTTAGGCTTGCGTCAAAAGTTTTGACGTGCGGTCATCTCTTTCAACATGACACCCAATGGAGAGCATTGAACAAACAACAAAACAGTCCAGTCCATTCATGGCGTTGCGTCAAAATTTTGACGCCACGTCATCTGTGTGAAAACCCCTATTTGGGGTTTTCGCCTTGGGTGACGCGCGGTCGTTCTGGGGCTGACGTCAAAAATGCCACGATTGGGTTCAACGTTAAATTTTGACGCCGACGTCAAATAAAACGACCACGTGCTCATCACGTGACCTTCATCACGTGACCTGTGGGGCGGTGGCGCACCTGCGCCCCCTGTCCGCCGGGGGGGGGGGGTATACGCCGCGCTCATCCATTCATCTCCCGCTATTTGCCGCAAATCATCCGCTCCTGGAGAACAGCTGAAAACTTCCTGCGGGTCCCGTGACGCCAATTTCTCAATTACTGTGCGAGGCCCGTTTCACACTGTGCACGTCAAGCGTTGCGTCATTGAAGCGGACAAATAGGGAGTTTTAGCAAACATCCCGCAACCCTGGAAACGCAAACGCAAGCGTAACTTTTGGCATGCTGTGATAGTCAAAAGTTACGTTTGCGTCAGCGTTTCCAAGGTTGCGGGCTGTTTGCTGAAGCTCGCCACTGTGTTGACTTGACCAACTGGTGCGTCACGTCACGCACGTGCGCACGTGACCACCAGGACGCTGCGCGTGGCGCATGCGCTGTGAAGCGGCTGCGGCTGCGCGGGAGACGCGCGTCTCGGGGGGACCGGATGACGCGTCTCCCGGACGCCGTGATAATTGGCGGACAGGCCGCTGTGCGCTGCGTCCCGGCTCTGGGCATGGCGGCCCAGTGCAGGTCGAGAAGCACTGCGTCGTGACCCCTGGGCCACACCGCGTGCGCCAGGTCACAACGCATCACAACAGCCAGGTTCGGCAAACATGAAACGTAGACGAATGCCCAAGCGCAGAGTTTCACCCCCTGGGGACAAATACTCCACAGAATATCAACATAAAAATAAATGTTTTGAAGTTCAGAGGAAAAGAAAAGAAAACTGTCCCTTGTCATGCTATCAGGTAGCAAAGTTATAAATGTTGTAAAAATAGTTTTCTGTTGGTTCTTTGAATAAAAGAGACAAAACTATTGTCTGTACTGTGCCCCACAGGGTGAGACTGCATATCTACGAGCACGCGTACATCTACGTTTCGTGTTTGCCGAACCTGGCTATTGGGTTTCACCCGTGTGAAGGGGTATGGTAATGAGGTGTGTGCAGATGTGTTCACACTGATGTGCATGTGTGCTACTGTGATCGTCATGGGGTCAAACCCTAAATGTGTGTTGGTGTATGGTATGCAATGTCACAAAAACTGTGGGTGATGCGCTGACGCCGGTGTGGCCGAGGGGTCAGTTGCGCAATGGCGTCTGTTGCGTTAGTCCAGACCAGGTCCGTTCGTCCACACCAAAACCACCTGAGATTTGTTTGGCTTTCTTGTGATGTGAAAAAACACACTCTTGTGTTGAAGAAAAGTCACGCGCAGACAACAGATTCACAGAGGGAGGAACCTTGTCCCAGGTACAACAAGCGAGTTCACACAGTGTGCGTCACGCGTTGTGTCTGTGTCACTCAAGGGACGATGTAGCGTTCAGTGGCGCAACGCTTGCGGCATCCAGCGGGAGTGGCTTGTGCATTGAGGCATTGCGTGCTTTTTCGCAGGTCACACGAACAGAAGTCGCCCATGTTGTTTTTGGCGCAGATTGGGGAGGTTTTGTGACAACACGTGGGGGGAACAAGCGTGTGGCGTGCGACGTGGCAGGATACCTCACTGTTAGGTTTGTGAGCTGTTTGGTTACTCAATACCTTGAAAATAACAAATGAGATTCCTCAGATTTCTGACTTGCAGATGCAAGCTACGTGCTACGTGTACATTTTGCGGCTGCGGAGCGTGCAGCTAAAACTCTCAACTGTGTCAAGATGGAGCCACTTCAGCACGCCCCTGAGGGGACAGGGCCCCACCCCCGGTGCTCCAGCTCCACGCGTGCGCTCGTCTTTGATGTTGAGTGACGCGACGTGCTGATTGGCTCCTTCACGTGACGGTGGCACGTGACCTCGGTCGCCCTCACGTCCCCGGGGCCCCCGCACACGTGACCTCCAAGCCTCGTTCTCAGGCTGGGGAAAAGACGGCTTCGCGCTCTTGGGTTTCACACACGCGGACTGCGAGTGATATGGCGCGTGTGTTGTGGTCCTGACGCCGTCCGTTTGTTTTTAGACGGCAGGGGAAGCCATGAAATGGACTTCAGAAAGGTTTCTATGCAAACACGTCCGCGCGAGCGTTTTTCACGCAGCAACTCATGTTGCCACGTGTTCCATTTCTCTGGCTGTTTCACAAGAGAAGAAGCTAAAACTTCAAGAACTAAGCCCAATATCTTTGTGTTGAACATGATGAAATGTTGCACGTGAAATGGGGCCGGACATGTGTTCACCCCATCGCAAATGGTTGGACGTAGGCATTGGAACCTCTTTTGATTCTCTGGGTCCTCAGTCTTGGCTGATAAACTACCCTTGACAACGCAAAATGACGAGGGTGGATAGATTTTGTATGTTGTCAGCAGAGCCTACGAAGGTGATCTCCGTTCTAACAGGCCGGTCGTCAACTGTTCAGCATGAGAACCGGCCTGTCAGAACGGAGATCACCCTCTACTTCAACATGGAAAATTTAACACGTGAAAATGGACAAACGTTGCACCTTCAGTGCAAAATTGGGGTTCACGTGGGACCCTGGATCAGCTTCAACGATCGCGTTGCGCGATTCTTCTGTGGCTGCCACACAGACCGGGCGCGTGTCTCCAGTGGTCGGTGTTCTTGTTCACGGTGCAGGTTTCTCAGCCACGAGGCCGTTGTGTCGCCCTTATGGTGCTTTGCCTGAGGAACCTGACCCTTGTCGCCGTGGGGCGACGCGACATAGCGCAGCACGTGTGAACCTGGGACGGGACTCGGTCCAGCCGGGCCGGGCAAGTCCTGTTCTGATTGACGTTGGGTCCGTCCTATTCTGTGTCCGCGGGGTTTGCGCCGTGGGTCAAGTTCGCAGTCGCGTCACTGTAGGCGCGGGGGGGGGGAAGGCGACGTGAGAGACGCGGGCGCGTAGACCACTGCGAGTATGGGGCGGCGTCACCCAATGTGAAAACTGCCTTTCTGTGTATTCAATGGGCCGTGTCCTTGATACATGTTCTGGGTCCCTGCGCACGACGTCACATGACTTGCGCAAGGAACAACGCAGAATGCACCGTGAGGACAGTGTATCCAGTGTGGAGCTTGGCTCGGTGTATTGGGGGTTTTCACATTGGGTGACGCGCGGTCGTTTTCTGGGCTGACGTCAAGAATCCCACCATTGGGTTCAATGTTAAATTTGACGCCGACCTCAACAAACGACTGCGCGTCACCAATGTGAAAACCGCTTATGGACGCAGCGTTTCAGCTGTTTCATGTGAACCTGACCTTGTGTGAAGTGACAAGCCGGTTGCCGCTTGGTGTTTGGACTCAGGATTTGGGAGGGGGAGGGTCCGGTCCCCCTGGAGGGGTGATCCCAACTTGACATGATTTCAAGCGAAATAAGATTTCCATTCTGCGTAAAGGTTCTGACCAAGTGAATATTTGGTTCAGGGGGGTTGTGGGTGATCTGCACCAGAGTTGGAGAGGACAGATTCTCCAGGGTTGGGGGTTGTGCCCTGGGTTGGAGACTACAGATTCTCCAGGGTTGGGGGTTGTTCCCCTGGGACGCACACCCGACTCTTCCAGGTTCAGACCTTTCCCCAAGCACGTTGTTTTCCATGCGGTGCAAACCTCATGAAAGTTGCACGCAGACCTCAGACCTCTCATGACGCAGTGATGAAGTCTCGCGCTTATGATCGTCTGTTCTCGTTACTCCCCCGGGGCCTCTCACCTGCGATATGATAACGGGCGTGTTACCGAGGTGAGCGATTTATGAGAAGCGTGCACAAACACCGTGGCTTCTCCCTGAAAGCCTGGGTATGCGACCGGCCATTGCGCGGGAAAAACATGTGGAGGCTTTCCCGTCTGGATTCACCCCAGGATCCTCGTCTGGGTTTGTTCGTACCCCAGATCTGTGCTGAGATAGGCCTGCCCCTGGATCTGTACATGGCTTCACACCAGGATCCGGCCCTGGATCTGCTCCTGGATCCAGCCCTGGATCTGCCCCAAGATTCATCCCTGGATCCTGCCCCAGGATTTGCCCCAGGATCTGACCCTGGATCCTTCCCTGCATCTGCCCTGGGATTCACACCAGGATCCATCCCTGGATCTGGCCTGGGATTCATCCCTGGAGCTGCCCTTGGATCCACCCCAGGATCAGCCCAATGATTCATCCCTGGATCCTGCCCCTGGATCAGCCCCAGGATCCACCCCAGGATCAGCCCCAGGTTCTTGCCCCTGGATCAGCCCCAGGATCTGACCCTGGATCCTGTCCCACCCCAGGGTCCACCCCTGGATCCGCCGCGGCCCCACTGCGCATGCGTAACGAAGAGAAAGCGCTGCCCGCGCCGCTGCTGCTCACGCTCGCTGATCTACAGCGCTAATGCCGCGCCGCAAATTGGAAACACTTCCCTTATGAGATCGCCATAAAAGCCTTTTATTTCCCGCTTCTCACGGCGCGGCGGTGGCGGTGGGCGGCGCGGCGCGGATCCAAGGTCCGGATCCAGGGTCCAGGTCCAGGGGTCCAGATCCAGAGGTCCGGATCCAGGGGTCTAGAGATCCAGGGTCCAGATCCAGGGTCCAGATCCAGAGGTCCAGATCCAGGGTCCAGATCCAGAGGTCCAGATCCAGGGTACAGATCCAGGGTCCAGATCCAGAGGTCTGGATCCAGGGTTGAGATCCAGGGGTCTAGATCCAGGGTCCAGATCCAAGGTCTGGATCCAGGGTTGACATCCAGAGGTCCAGATCAAAGGTCCAGATCCAGAAACCCAGATCCAGAAACCCAGATCCAGAAACCCAGATCCAGAAACCCAGATCCAGGGTCTGGATCCAGGAGTCCAGTTCCATGGTCCAGATCCAGGGGTATGGTTCCAGGTTCCAGATCCAGGGGTCCAGATCCAGGGTCTGGATCCAGGATCCAGATCCAGGGGTCCAGATCCAGAGGCCCAGATCCAGGGTCCAGATTCAAGGTCCATATTCAGGGATCCAGATCCAAGGTCTGGATCCAGGGGTCCAGATCCAGGGTTGAGATCCAGAGGTCTGGATGGGGACCACGGCGCTGGGACTACGGACCATGCGAATTTGGGGTTTCACACAGGCAGGGCGGCGTCAGAATTTTTGACGTTGGCGTCAAAATTTTGATGCGCAAACGTCAAATTTGACATGACACCCAATGGGGAGCATCTCAATAATGGTCCCATCCATTTCTGCGATTCCATCAAAATTTTGACGCCGCGTCATCTGTGTGAAACCCCCTACATTTGCACATCTGTATTGGGGAAGTGGGCATGCGTGCGGCTGGGCGTGGTGGGTTTGTATCCCGGGCTGGGCCCTCCTGGTCTCCGCTGGATCCACCTCGCTTCCTTCGCCTCTGCGCACAGCGAACCTCGGACTCGCTGAAATGCACGCCTGAGAAAGTGCAGCATGATCGGGTGGATTGTGGGCGGAGGAGTGGGGAGCCTTGCTGTGCGAAGTCCTTCAGGGCGAAGCACCATGTGGTAGTGCAGTGTATGGCAAGGTGGATGAAATGTCCCCTGCCCCCTCCCCAACCCCTGCCCCTGGACCCCCTGCCCCTGGACGCCCCCCTCCCATGGAAGACAAGGAGGACAAGGAAGAATCAGCGACATTACCGGCAAGGGACTTCGCACTGCAGTTGCCTTGAGCACTGCTTCTTGTTCACACCAGCTGCGTGATGTGTCATTGGGGAGTTTCAGCACTACGTCCCATAGCCACCAAAACGTACACGTAGCACGCAGCTTGTTGACGCAACTCCCCTATTTTGGTAAGGTCCACAGACAGGGAAAAAGACAAAATTGACCAAATTTTCAAGACATAACTCCAGGATTACAGCCCTTTGAAAATTGATTCTGTTTCAGATTTCTGACAGGAGAATCATTTTCTTTTCCCATTGTGGACCCTTCCAATACAGGGGAGTTGCATCTCCTCGCTACGTGTTACATGTATTTTTCTCCACTGCGGAACGTAGTGCTGAAACTGCCCAATGCATGCGGTATATTTTTTCGTGCTAGAAGGGACCGAGTGCCCTGATTCATAACAATGCATGACGTACTGCTGACGGGGCCAGTTGACCTTTCGCCATTTTGCGCAGTTGAATGTGTTTGTCAACACGAAGGCCAGATTTACGACACGTGTATTTTTACAGCGGCGAGTCTGTTGTGGACTCCGGTGAAAACCGGATATGGCTTCGCTGAGAACCGGAAATGGGGCGGATGGATCTGGAAGACGAATGGCGTCGGTTTCCGCTGCTCCGTGCGCATGCGTCAGACGCCCGCGTCGCACTGTAAGCGCTGCGTCGTCGCTTGGGTGTGTCCTCTGTGTCCGCGTTGGCGTTGCATCGCAGGCCAAAACACATGACGTACACAAAACGCAATGCGCGTGCAGCAAAGTCTGACGAACTGGTCAGTGGTAAAAATAGTTCCGTGGAACTCTCGTGATTTGCACCTCAAAAATCAAAAGTCCCAGACAAGAGAATTGGAACACTGCCAAATTACAAAGAGGCTATTCTGATCAATTTCTTTTCTGGCACCTTGTCTTTGACCAAGAACAAATCTACAGACCAAATATGAATACAATTGAGCACCATTTTCATAGAGAAACTGCTGTGCACTACTTTTGGAAGACAATGCCTCACGTGCTTCGGCTCGACTGGTACCCGGCCGGCGCAAATCACTGAAAACTGCCCAACGGTGTTTCTGTGCGACGCTGAATCACGCAACACGTGGAGCCGGAGGTGACGCCCTCTCGTCTCACGCCTCGGCGGAGGTCACGTGTGATGGACGTGACACGTCAGACGCACGTCACTCGGGACGCGTCAGGGCCGTGCGTCAGTCAATGGACGCTGCAGTGCGTGGGATGGCGTCACAGGGACCAGTGTACCACGTGACCCTGGCGGTGCAGGGCGCGGGGCGCTCGGGCCGTTGCTCCCCGGGACGGTGGGAGGGTGACGGTGCGGGGGCGTCCCCGGGAGGGCGTGAGGGTGACGGTGCGGGGGCGTCCCCGGGACGGCGTGAGGGTGACGGTGCAGGGGCGTCCCCGGGACGGGCGCGCCGGGGGCGCTCGGGTGACACGCCTCCTCAATAATGCAGCGCTCACACCGAACACACGACCATAAACCTGTTGCTCAAGGCGACGCCCTGTCAGGGCTGTTTCAAACCGGATGTGAGTTGCGTTTCGCAGTACGTGCCTGCGCCATCGCTTGCCCACGCTGTTTGTGTTTCAGCTTCACTGTGCGTTGGCCACGACGTCGTGCTTCGGCACTGGTAACGCAGCGCCCACTGACGTGCACAAGAACGCAACGTGTGAAGTGGTTTTGACGCGTGGTCATTTTTTGACGTCGGCGTCAAATTTTAACATTGAACCCAATGGTGGATTTTTGACGTCATCCCAAAAAGCAACTTCACGTCACCCAATGGGGTTTTTCACATTGGGTGACCCGTGGTCGTTTTTCGGGCTGGCGTCAAAAATTTCACCATTGGTTTCAATGTGAATTGACGCTGACGTCAAAAAATCAACCACACGTCAAAATCACCAAATGTGAAGACCCATTGACGCGTCCTGTGTGAAGCGGGCCTCGCTGGACACGGAAAGGTCAGGCGACACTCGTGGTGCGGAGTCGCCCAGCGCCACTTCATCTCCGCGTGAAATGCATGATGCATGGAGCTCCACTGAGCTGTAGGTTCTCTGCGCAGCAGGCGACGCTCCGCGAGGCGTCTGTGGAATTTCACTCGACAAAACCTCGCGCTTGACACAAGCTCTTCACTTACACAACAGCTCACAAATAGCGCTTATTTCTAATTGTGCGAAGTCCCTTTGGGGCACGCACCTGGTGGTAGTGCGGTACGGGCAGCCTGGGCCAGATGTCCCTGTGTTGTCCCCTCCCCTCCCCCTTGTCCCCTCCCTCCTTGTCTTCTCCCCCTTGGGAGGCCTTGTCCCCCTTGTGTGTGTTTTCAATATAAGGCAGAGCACCAGGAGCCTGACAGGCCAGTTGGCTACCAGACTTTAAGCACACAGAAACTAACTACGGACTTCGCACTGCAGTTGCCTTGAGCACTGCTTCCCTTGTTTTTACAACAGCCTGGCAAACAGTGTCAGTCACTTTGTTCCTCCAGACTGCTGTGAGACGCACGACACCTTGGGTTGAAAGGAAACACTGGTTCCCACACACGGGGTCACCACCCCTTTTACACGACTGACCATCTACATGAAAAATGCAACGCGTGTGTCGGGGTTTCCCGGAAGTGGGTGTCACGTGCTTTTCTCCTGAAATGCAGCGGGACCTCTGTGCACTCAGGACCAGGAAGGCAAGTTTGAGGCTGGTGACGCTTAGAGTCGCTCAGACACAACCTGACCCCTCGGCCACACTGCATGCGCCAGCGCACAACGCACCCACTTTTACAACATTCCGCATGTGAATGGTGTTGAAACCCATTTGCAATCACAGTCATATGCAGAAAATAGGTATCACACGTATGAGAGGAAAAGTAAATGGGCAGTGAGTAGTTGTATTCACACCAACAGTTCCACATGTTGACCACTGTGATAGCAAATGGGTTTCAACCCTATTCGCATGCGGAATGTCATACAGGTGGGTGCGTCGTGCGCTGGTGCCAAGTGCACGCGCGCTATTTCAGTGTGAATGCAGCTCCTGGGCAGGTTCAGTGCAGTGGAGGGTCCAGCTACGCAGCAGGTGGAACTAGCTCACGAGCATCTCTACATCTGGCTGTGAGGAAGGCTGGGCTTCGGATTTCTACACTCGGTCCACTGAGTTCAACGCTACGAGCCCTGGAGTTCGCTCTGCGAGTCTTCCGGCTTTCCTCCCCGGGGGCCAGACCCTGACTCCCCGGGGCCGGACCCTGACTCCCCGGGGCCCGGACCCTGACTCCCCGGGGCCCGGACCCTGACACCCCGGGGCCCGGACCCTGACTCCCCGGGGCCCGGACCCTGACTCCCCGGGAGCCCGGACCCTAACTCCCCGGGACCCGGACCCTGACTCCCCGGGAGCCCGGACCCTGACTCCCCGGGAGCTCAGGCCCTGAGCCCCGGGACCCGGACACGGTTCCGCACTGCTCCCTCCGCACCGCACAGCTTCCTTTGTCACCTGACGAGCCTTGATGTTCCAAACACGGATCACGTGTCTGATTATGGAGCAGTTTGATTGAAATGGAGAGTGTATTTGAATTCTCGTGAAGCGGGTTGATGTATGGTGAGTGAAGCCATTGCGTCCGGTGCTGACAGCCTGGAAACAGTGGCGCCTAATTCGAGTGAAAGTGAGGCTTTGTGTGTGGATGGGAGACGAGGGTTTGGATTACCTAGGATCTGAATGGGAAGCTGTCATTGGGATAAATTTTCCTCTGTTCCAGTGATTTGGTTGAATGGTGCCATTGGTTGGCCAGCCATTCAAAATCAAGTTTTTGAATAGGTGTGCGAAGCGTTGAGTCGCCTCGCAGGGGACGACGCAACACATTTGGATTATCAGCCTCAACGGCTCATCCTGTTTCTACTGTGATTGTCTGACTGGCTGACTGAGGCAAATTTCCTTTAACTCCCCCCCCCCTTGGCAAGGAAATTTTAGTGCAGGGAAATATTCTTGCACTGACATTTCAGTACATGGAAATTACCTTGTAAACCCCCCTCCACATGCAAGGAAGTTTGAAATTTGCTTGTACCCCCCTCCCCCCTGCAGGGAAATTTCAGTGCAAGGAAATTTCTTTGTAACGCCACCCCTTACCCCGTGCAAGCAAATTTCAGTGCCGGGAATGCAACACGTATCCACCGAATTGCGACGCAGCGTCCGTTGACCTGCGCATCACGCATGCGCATTGACTCCACATGCAACGGGTCTTCCAGAACTCGAGTGCAAGGCGGCGGCCATTGGACGAAATTCAGCACGATCTGCAATCGGTGCGGTCTCACCTGGCTGACGTCAGATGAATGACAGCGCAGAGGAGGGATTTGGTGATTTGAGCAGGAATCTCCCAACTCACTACCATGTGCTTTGTGTTTACTTCCTTTTCAATTGGTGTCTCCTCTACAGAGCACATGGGTTATTTTCCCAAAAAGGAAATCAGTCAAAACTAAGCAGAAGCAAGACTGCACGTTTGTTCTGTGTGTTTCGAGGTTTCCAGGGATCTCCCGTGCGGTCTGGGGAGGAATTGGAACAGCCAACGGAGAGCTCTTTCCTGCTGAACCTACCCATTGGGGAGGTTCAGCACGATCTGCAATCGGTACGGTCTTACGTGCCTGACGTAATTTGAGTGACAGCAAAGGGAAGAATCTTCTGTGACCATGTGCTTTCTGACAGAATTCTCCCAACTCAATGTGCAAATATGGTCACACAACTGGTCAAGTTGAAACAAACAATACCATTTGACTGTGATTGGTTTCACCTCCATAGAGCACATGGGTAGTTTTCCCACACCACACATTTGGTGTCATGTGCTTTGAGGTTTCTAGTGGTGTAGGGAGGAAATTGAACAGCCACTGATGAGGCTGACCGCAGCGTTGCCATTTTCGTGCGTGCTGAACCTCCCCATTGACTTGTGCGGCGGCCCGTGTGAACCAGGCGTGAGTCGAATCAGATCCATTTCTAATGGCCTCGCTTTGATCCCCTGCCCAATCAGCGTTGTTTCTTCCGGACCGGAAGTGCCCGGATCTGCGGACCTGCTCCACGGACCGCGAGGCCAACTGCATTACCCTGAGTCCGTCCCAAATGGACCCGTGTAATAGGCGGGATGAGGCTGAGTGGTCTGCGGACCTGTCCGCTTTGAAGAACCGCTGGGGATTCACCGGCTTCGAGCGACGCACACCTGAGCGTGGAGGCGAGGGGCGGAGCCGGGATTGGTTGAGGTAGCCTCATATTGAACGTTTGCGTTTCGTGGTTTTCACATTGGTGACGCGCGGTCGTCTTTTTGACGTCGGCGTCAAAAATTTAACCTTGAACCCAATGGTGGTATCTTTTGACGCTGGTCCAGAAAACGACCACGCGTCACCCAATGTGAAAATCCTTTTTTGCGGCAAAAGTCATTGATGCGTCCACAAATCTTTTGCGTCAACAATTGGCTCACAAGTGATAATCTGTGGCAAGCTACCTGCATTACATTGGGCGTCATGCTGAATTTTGAGGCTGCCCAGCTTTTGCTACAAAACGCATAAAAAATGAATTTCTGTCTCAAGTCGCCTTCACAGGGGTCGAACCTCCCAGGGGCTCCATTGCCAAGTTTGGGCAATTTGATGTTCAAATTGAAAAAAAAACCAGGCGTGAAATGTGGGAGGAAAACGAAATTTCTCCCGAGGCCGAGGCGGGGGGGGGGGGGTTCTCCCCGTTGGGTAACCCCTGGATTGGCCCCTGGACAAAGGTGAGCTCCAGAGTTGAACGTCCGCACGACAGAGTTGTTGACGGCACGTAAGATCAAAGTCCTGTGTCTTCTGTTCGTGGAAGCGGCTGAACAACGTCACGTGGTGCGGTCCTGTGGGACGGTCACTGCGCATGCGCAGCGCCATCAGACTCACACTTTGAGATTACCATCTCGAAACCACTGAGGAAAAGGACACTCGAACGTTAGCGCAAGAATCTTGTGTGTTGAGGCCTGTGTGCCACGTGCAGTCTCCGCGTGTTTCTTCACCCAACGAATGCCTGTTGCTACCCGGTGGAATGAAACATTTGGCGAAAATGAAAATGAAAATGACCAGATCCTTTTGTTTGTGGGTTTCAGGTCTGACCTGAAATGGCACCACCATGAAATATGCCCCCAAGGGCCTTGATGTGTGCGTGGCTGTTTTAGGGTGAAACGGGTTCAGGGTTCGTTTCACAACCCCGGTGTAACGAAATGGCCAGACACCCCAAATGAGAAGACACAAGTGTCAGGCTATTTCAGTTGACTTGAAATGGCCAGACATGGGGTGAACAATCTCTGAGTGGTAGTGTCAACTGAGAATTACAAGGTGAGGGGCAGAGATCCTACCTGACCATCGGCACAGGCCCTCACCCCGTGCCTCCTAGTTTCGTGTCTGATCATTTCGTTACACCGGCCCGAGTGACCTCGCGCATGCGTACTGACCTGGTGGTCGTACTTGTGCACGGAGTTGTACGAGCTGCGCGAGCCGTAGCCTCGTTTTGACGCCGCGTTGTCCTGCTCCTCCTGCTGCTCCTGCTGCGACATCCCCTGCAGAAGGCTGTTCCCCTGCTGCTCTGCAGTGTCCTGCAGGAGAGACGCAGAGACTGAGTTCAGCTCGTGCGAGGCGGCGCCGGGTCTGCAGGCAAATGTGCGCGTACACGTGGAGTCCGTATAGTCCGACACAAGTTCGTCTGACACGTCACATGATCTGACACGTCACAGAATCTGACACGTCACAGAATCTGACGCGTCACAGAATCTGACACGTCACAGAATCTGACGCGTCACAGAATCTGACACGTCACAGAATCTGACACGTCACAGAATCTGACACGTCACATGATCTGACACGTCACAGAATCTGACACGTGATCTCTCTCTACATCGAAGGGCCTGACGCCTCAGTGGATCCAACGGGCTTCAAGCTCAACCCTTACGTCCCCCGAATATCTTTGTCCTCCCAAATTTGGCTGTTTCTGGGACGAAGCTAAGCGGCCAGGGTCTTGTGGGGAACCAAACTCAAGCGGTTTTCACATTGGTGCCCTCCACGTCAAAACGTTTGACGTCAACATCAAAGTTTAACTGGTCCAGACCATTCTTTGACGTCGTCAGGAAAAGTTGCCATCGACGTCAGAAAGAGCTGACATAGTCATCAACGTGAAAACCCCTTCAGAGTTCTGAAATTTGACCGGAAACAGAAAATGACGGCGATTTGAGAATTCTTGGGTTGTGGGGAGGCCCACCCCACCCCGCCCGGCCCTGGATCCGCTGGAGACTCGGTTGATGAGAGTGCAGTGAGAAGCGCCTTTCGTCTTGTTTACGTGGGAGTGCATATTATCGCCCACACGGAGCTCTGCAGAAGGGGCGTCCAATTTTCAGCGAACGAGAAAACACAAAATGGATTAATTTGCGTTTGACGCTTCGCAGACAAGACAAGGAGTCTTTGTGCTGTGTTTCTAAAATATACCTGAGCTTCATAAGGAAAGGAAAATCGTGCATATTGGGGGTTCAATGTGTGCGTGCAGACAAACAAGCGAAGCAGGAAAACAGAACAGCGTCAAGCGTTGAGATGCGTTGTCACGTGGGAGGGGTGTGCGCTGAAGATTCTGTTTGTGCTAAAAATAGCTTTTTGAGATTTCACTTGCAAATGAGGGAAAATTTTCAGAAGATTGTGGATAAATTTGAATTTTTCATGACGAGCGTTTTCTTTTGCTGGCAAAGATGTGATTAAACTTTGATGAGCTGACAATTTGAAAATTTCCACGAATAGCGGCGCTGCCCTTGGCTCCCAATGCGTTGCTATGGTGTCGGATCGGTTGCGGTGTCACGTGGTGAGGAGCAGACTTTGGGCTCCGGGGCAGTTGACAAGTTGATGGGCATCGCAGACGCTTTGGATTCAACTTGTAGATGCTGAAAGCAATCTGCGCTCGCAAAATCTTTCCCTGAATGCGTGAATAGCGGCTTTCACATTGGTGACGCGCGGTCGTTCTTTTTGACGTCGGCGTCAAAATTTTATACTGAACCCAATGGTGTTTTTAGGTGATTTGAACCTTGAAGCATACATTATGTATAATGTATGGTGGTGAGAATCACCTATAGGCATCAAAAGGCTAAATCTGTGAATGCGAGTTTGAAAGTG
>JAAUXT010064672.1_pt1 | contig 19205 bp, 20 predicted proteins | sample 7278171 | NCBI WGS metagenome assembly JAAUXT01 (sample SAMN14350112, study PRJNA611818) | marine sediment metagenome | isolation source: surface marine sediment (1.8m) | place: French Polynesia: Moorea | collected 2018-08 | reverse complement strand
TTGCATATGGTATCATTTTTTTCTTCTGCTCTGATGATGAAAAAATGACATATGAAATTACAATAGAAATGCTATAGATTGTCCGGGTTAGGGGTAACTCGGACATTGTCCGGGATACCCCCACCCCCCACCCCACCCCACCCCACCCCACAGAAAAATGTTTCCATTCCAACTTGGACATTGTCCGGGTTAGGGTAACTGACATTTTCTGACTGGGGTACTGGTAGATTGGGACAAGTGCTGTCCTGCCGATGTGCGCTGCCCGCGGCTGATTCTCTACTTGAAAGTCCAGTCTCCGTTTCTCCTCTCTCTCTTCTCACCCTTGCTTTCGACTTGATTCGACAATTGAATAGGTTTCCCTTCTCTCCCCTACGGAAATGATAATCTGTTAAACTGATGATCAACAAACAGCTGACTTCAGTTTTATTCATCGAATGCAAATGACGCGCGTGGGCAGCTGTACATTCATCACACTGCGGACCCCATACGGTGCGAAATAACAGATACTGGGACCGCTGTCACGATGTCGTAAACCACGCTGAGAGTGATTCGGGATTCCACGAACTGCTTTATGCCCGTTCTGAGTGCTGTACTCTCGCGCGCGTAACCGTACGACGTTAGGACCGCTCCAACTGCTATCGTCTCCATACCACGGGACCTCTCCCAGTGTCCGCAGTCTGACAGATCCACCAGTGTGAGGTCAGGCCAGGTCAAGCAGCCCCCTCCCCACAGAAAACCAAGAAAACTGTGTGTGCGGGAGTTTACGTGCGAAGCCGTTTCATGTCTGCAGGCCAAGAGGTGGAGGTGCAGGTGCAGGCTCTGCTTCCAAAATTGACAAAACGCGGACTGGCACAGATCTTTTGGTGTGGTGGAAATATCCACGCAGGAAGAACCGTTGTCGTGTACTCAAGGCCTCAGGCGTCTGGGGTGTTGGGTGGGGCGAGTGGGAAACTGAAAGGCCTGAGGTCCGAGAGCTTTGTAAAACTTGTAAAATCCAGACACCTGAGTGTCAAGGCCTCACCATTTGCACAGTCAGGAGTCGCATTGCTGCGGATCTGCCTGCAGCGCTTGTTGATGTGACCGTGAAATGCTTCTTGATTGGACTCTGTGTCGTGGCAGGTGCGCACAACAACAACACATCGTCCTTGAGACAGCCAATTCTCAGAACTCGTGCAATTTCCGTGTCTGACCACGTGACTGAGTGACCTTCAGGTCAAGGACGGACGCACGGAGCAGGTGGACGTGTCTGTGGCTCCGATGATTCCACACCTTGGACAAGGGGCGTATTCGATTGGACCGCAAATTTCGGGTCCAGTTTGCACCCACGCGAAACAGACTGAACCGTCAAAAGTGAGCCTCCACTGTTTGCAGTGGAAATTTTGTGCTGTGGTGGTCAGATCTGTTCGGTTGGTTGCACACCGACAGCAAATTTGCGGTGAGTTCGGGTCAATCGAACACGCCCCGGACCCTCAAGATGGAAACAATGTGCAGAGCAGGTGAATGTGTCGCTTCGCACACTCACCTCTCATGGTCAGCCTCTCTTCGCAGCTCGTTTTCTGAAGACGTTTGCCAGTGTTTGCGCACACAGTGTAGGTGAACGTGCAGGTTCAGCGTTGAATAGCGTGTATGCGCAGGACGTTATAAATCTGAATGCGCCTGCCAGTAACCCCGCACCTTGGACCACGCAAACGGAAACCCAGGCCTGGAATACATGTACACAGCGGGAGAACTAACCGGTTTAGCGTTGAAGAGCACTTCCAGCAGGACTTTGTCAGAACGTGTTAGTCAGTGTCTCCTTGGACGACGCAAACTGTCAATGCTGGTCGGGGACACAAGAGCCTGGGGTCAGTTCAGCATTGAAAAGCGAAGTCTATCTACGCAGTAAAGCGTATTCCAACACGTGAACACACCGTGCCTGGGACCCGAGTCACGGCACCGGTTGAACCCATCTCCGCCTGGTTCCGAGAATCGGCCTCGTCGGGATTGGACGAGATTGCGAGGCTTCGGCAACCGAGGTTCCTTCTCACTTTCATTACCGGTGAGGGGAAACCGACCCAAATGACGGCAGCGCCGTCCTTGGCAGTTGCAATGCAGCGCATGGTGACTGCAGCGCCGTCCTTTGTGTCTGGCGCGCCATCCTTGTTGTCTGCAACGCCGTCCTCGGTGGTTGTGGCGTTGCCCTTGGTTTGCTGCGGCACCAGCCTTGGCAGCTCGCCATGCGTGTTGACTGCAGTGCGGTCTGTTGTGGTTGTGGCCTTGTGCGTGGTCCTCAGTGTGTGACCCTCCATTGTGGTTGGGTTGTTCAGCAGGTGCAGGCGGTGGCTAGCGGGAGGGTCCAGGCGAAAAACTTTACATTTGGCAGACGCATTTTTAAACTCCCAAAAGCTTCCAACAGTTGCGCGAACGAAGCTGTGCAGTTTGCAAAGGAAAGGCTTTACACCATGCTTTGCCTTCTCGTCTCATACGCATGTCCCGTGAGGTCCAATGGGGCTGTGGTGTTGTGATGTGTGGTTGGGCGACAGGGATTGCGCTGCATAAGAGCGCTGCGAGGATGGTCAGAGACTGCGCCACAAGTTGTTTTTGTTGCGGTGGTGGCCGGGGGAGAGTGGAGGGAGGGAACCTTAGAAGTGCTTCGACCCTTCTGAGGTTGTGTCGTTGTTTTTCCAAGTAAGGTGTAGCGTGCTCAATTGGCTCGCGTGATGGAGAGGCGTGTGCCTCATTGACGCACTCAGGGTTTGCTGGAATGCTTGTGCCTTCCTGTCACAGACACTGATTGTGTTGGACTGGTGGGCCTGCTGGAGAGGCACAGACACGCTTGTTTTGCCCTTGTCTGTGAGACACATGTGTGCCTCCCCAGCAGGTCTGTCCAGCACGACGTCTCCCCACCCCGCAGCACCAGGAGGGAGAGTTACTGATGGTGGCGTCTCACCCCTGTCTCTGCGCACCGACTCACCGCCGTTAATCCCGCAGCCACGGCGCTGTTGACGCCGATCTCAGGCGATTATCACCGAAGCAGCGATTATGGCTCCGAATCAGATTTTACGGGGTGCGTGGGCTGTGGCAGCTCATCACCCAGGAGCGGATTCGCACTGAATGCGTCATGTGTTGGGTGCACGTGCAAGTGTGGATACGGTTTCTCTGGATGCGTCACGTGTTGCGTGCCTCAACTCCATGGACCAGGTTGCACTTGAACGCGATGCGTTTCTGTGTGTAAGTCAGCGGGACGTCTGCAAAGCCCGCACATGTAACTTGCATTTTTGTGGTGCATCTAGAGTGACAAATCTCACGCGTCCGTTCGCAGGGCGTCGCCTTTCGGTCCCACGTCCTCCATAGGTCAAAGAAAATTACACCTCAATTTGTCCACAAAACCTCTCGCGACGTGCGACCCGTAAATCGAACGCGCCCACTGGCGCTGCGCCGTTGTCATCAACGTGACTAGTGACAGAGGAAAAATGTCGCTTCGCGTGTCGCGACGTCATCAGCCGAGGCCGAGGCCAATCAGTGCATCGGGATAGCGGCGGTGGCTTTTTTGTGGGTTTTCGGCAGGAAACGTCCACCAGCAGCGCAGAATTGAGTCGTTGAGCGCTACACGTGAAACTTGTCAGAAAGGGGCAACGGATAAACAGGTCATTGTGTTCTGGTGAATGCATGAAGCGCCGAACCTGTGGCCCCAAGATTCCGTGATTCCCCTTCCACCTCATTTTGTGCAGCCGAGGGTCAGAGTCTGGTCAAGGGCCTGTCCAGGTTGAGACTGGCCCAAGCCTGGGTCGCCGGTCGGACGATTCTTGCTTGATCCAGTGAGGCCGCTTGTGTTTATGCCACCCTGGACGCACCTCCAGGCTCGTGTCTGTGGAGTCCATGATTGAGACGGTTCTCATGTGTTTGTTTGCAGTGGGCCCGTGCGCGCTGGACTACACCAAGATGAAGACGGGGGACCACTACTGGACCGACCCTCCGGCGGACGAGCTCGTGCAGCGGCACCGCATCCACTCCGGGACGCACCACGTGCAGCGCGCAGACTCCCCGAAGAGGCCCGGACTCCAGGTGAGTGGCATACCAAGTGGCGTACCAAGGGGGGTTGAGGTCAGCATGCACCCGCAGGTACTGCGAGACGCACCACGTGCAGCGCGCAGACTCCCCGAAGAGACCCGGGCTCCAGGTGAGTGGCATACCAAGTGGCGCACCAAGGGGGGTTGAGGTCAGCATGCACCCGCAGGTACTGCGAGACGCACCACGTGCAGCGCGCAGACTAAGAGACCAGGACTCCCCGAAGAGGCCCGAACTCCAGGTGAGTGGAGCACCACGTCTACTCCATGGTCATGTGGACATGAATTCCGGGTGTGGGAGGTTGAGGTCAGCATGCACCTGGATGCACTCCGAAACGCACCACATAGAGCGAGCGCACTTCTCGAAGACGCCAGGTCAGTTCTCACACCAGGCTGGGCGGGCCGACTGCTTAAAGAGGAGGAGGCTGCGCTGGTTCTACTGTCGTCAAATCGTGACACGGTCTGGTTGTCGGGATGGAATGGATTTCACTGAAGATCCTGCACCCAAATCACGCATTTTACATCCACTCTGTGGACATGGATTCGGGGGTGGGAGGTTGAGGTCAGCGTGCACCCGCAGGTACTGAGGGACGCTCACATGCAGCGAGCAGACCGAAGATACTCGAGCTCCAGGTGAGTACAGTACTCAGTCCGGTTCCACCTCGGACCCAGTGACTGGGCTTCAGACCAAACTGGATTCGCCACCGCCATGAAGTTCTTTTCAGTGCACTGATGCTGGAGTTGTTCTCTCCTGTGGGCCTTTCGTCCAGAGGATCGAACGTCAATGTGCCGGTATCACATCGAAAAAGTTAGTGCAAAGAACAATACACGCCCTGCATGCTCACGTTTTGGGGAATCATAGATTTCCACATCAACATCAATTTTGGGACAGAAATGCCGGTTTGTAGCGTTGATTTCTCACTCCTGCGCGTGACACTGCAGGTGTGCTGCTTGAAATCCCATATTATCCTGGGACTTCGCTGCAGGAAGGACCTTGATCTGATGCGAAGTGACATGCCGGCTGATTCAACCGGCGGGCTTCACGGATTCGTGCGCGAAACAGCTAATTGGTGGAGATAGGATTGAGGCCTCGGGATCAGACCGAGGCTTCTCACGTGACTCGCATTTCGCGCCTTTTCGATTATTGTTCGTCGGATTATGTCTGATTGTTGCCATGGGCAACAGGTGGTCGTGATGAGTTGCCTGGGAAACTTTTGTGCAGGTGTGGACGTACACGCAAAGACGTCAGCGTTGACGTAGGCCTGCGTGGACGTGCCTTGGAAGCCTTTTGACCCAGTCTGCTGATTTTCACTGTTGAACAGTTTCCTGAATATGCATCACTTGTCGCACGTGGAAGTGAGGGACACTGGCTCTGTCCTCGCTGATTCAGAATCAGGTGGCCTACGTGCGAAGGGCCTGCAGCTGAAGTTGCAGACAGAATGAATGCTGTGGATTCTGCCAGATAAATCTGCAGCACGAAGAAAGTTTGGGCCGCCGCTTCTCAGCTTCTGCCGCTGTGGTAGAAATTCCGATGCAGTCGCTATTCCATTGCCGTCTTTCTTTCTTTACAAGTGTGTTCCTGCTTGTTCGTGGATGAATGTCAGCCCTTGGTCCACCCTCTGTGTCTGTGTGAAGGTCCAGGCACATACTTCGGAGACAGGTGCATATTTGACAACGAACATGCAACATTCATAGGGAGTCCAAATACGGTGTTTTGTGTGGGTGTCTTTGGAAGTGCGACTTCCCCCGGCTGCCGGAAACATTGGAGGTGGCTGCAGGTTGGAAGGGCAGAGGGATGGGCCAGGCCTTCGCCTTTGAAAATGTGAGATCTATCACAGAAATGTCCCCTGTTCATTCACCATGGCACAAAACCGGGTGGCGTTGACTTCCAATGAAAACAAGATTGACGGCGAGAGATGGGTGGAAAAACAAATTTCCGTTGATAAGGGTCTCCAGGACCAATGCCACCTGAATTGGGTGGAGCTCTGGATTTGTCATGTTTCCCCAATCAGTGTGTCGCAGAGACTGCGTGCGTGAGTCTCATTGCTGTCTGCAGAATGTTCACGTTGTCAAGAGCCAATTAAGGGAGATTTCCATCCATAGCAACAGCGCCTGGCAACCGAATGAGACGCTGGAAGGGCCCGGCTGAGTGTTTGTCTCCACGCAACGCGAAGGCCACTGTCCTCGGGTGTTTACGTCAATTCCACGAATTCTGACAGAGCAAAGCAGCTTGACCTTTGGTGTGGTTCGTGTATCTTTCCGTCCTTCCGTTGCATTTCCGGACTGACAGAAGGGTACATCGAACACTGCCATTGATACTGTGTGACAGGACAAGAGAGAGAGAGAGAGAGAGAGAGAGACCCACAAATGCACACAATGACAGAGAGAGAGGAGAGAGACAGAGACAGAGGGGAGAATAGAGAGAGAGAGGGAGACAGACATACAGACAGACAGACAAACAGACAGACAGAGATTGAAAGCCGAGAGACAAGGCCGTTTGATGAGGCCCCGGCCCTGCTTGTGTGGTGCAGCATTTGAGCCCGCCGTTGATGAGAAAACGAGTATTCCCTATCTTTGGACACTATTCGCCTCCCTACGTCAGCTGGTCTCCTCCTCTGGATGGGAACCCTGCCTTCAAACTCCATCAACACAGCGGAAACACGCGTCATTGCTCGAGTGTTGGCACGCAGGCGATCTGTGGGACGCCAGCACGAATCAGGCCCCATTCAGTCCTGTTTCACACGAGATGCGTTGTGCTTTGTGTCTCTGTGCCTGTCGAAAGAAAAATTCTATTTTTTTTTCTGCGGCGCGAAGTGCTAGGGAGTCATTGGCCACGTAGTCAAAATGCTTACGACTTCACCCCACCCCAACACGGGGGTGAAGTTGTGTGGCTTTTTCTGGGCCGAAGTCAACGCGTTAATCGAATACGTATTGTCAGCGGTCAAGGGCCTCCTCTGGACCACTCCTGGAAACGAGCCATCGCAGCACCTCTCGCAAACCTTGGCCAGACCCTGAAATGCAGAGGCCGTGAGACGTGCTGTTCCCCCAGGTCTATTTCCGGGACCTAATCCCTGAATTTCCTGCGCATTGCCCGAGAAATCCACATCGTTAAGGTCAGAAGCGCTGAATCAGGGGCGACATTTTCACCGTGTAATCGACACGCTTCCGACGCCGTTGCCCGGTTTCCCGTCCAGATCTCAAGGACGTGTCAAAAAAGTTCCGGAGGCGCCAAATTGTTCTCGACACCAAGGTACCGTTCAGTTTCGTGGTCCTGGATTCAGAAATTTGCTCTGTTTCCCGTTGCGTTCTTGGAGTGTCCTGAGTCGCTCAGAGCACGAAAACGAACGACATCCAAGACATCAACGTGTCAGACAGGACGACCTCGGTTTGTTTGTGCAGGATCACAAGCCTGTGTAGAAGCGCCAAAGACCTACGTCTTGAAGCAAAGAAACGCACGGCATCCAAGACAACTGCGTGGTACGAGTCAAGACTGGATGACCTTGAGATTTGTTTGTGCAGGACCACAGGAGATGGACCAAAGTCCCTGCGTCCCACAGTACAAATTTCTGTTGGTTGGACACGATTCTGTCCATAACGGACGCAGATTAAAACAGCGCGTCTTTGTTGATACGATGGGACGAGATAAAGCGACGGCGGTGCTCTGTTCTCCGTGATGTGGTGAGGAGGGGCCTAATGCGCCACTTTCCGCTCACGTCGGTACGCTGCTCGGGTTGCTGATCCGTTGCCATGGTGACTGATTCCATAAAAGCGGAGTTGTGTCCCTCGTCTCCAGGTGACGTCTGGAAACGAGGTCCTGAGTTCTTGGTCCTGAGTTGCGCGTGCGCGGAGACGCGTGCCAGTTGGCACGTCTTGCACAACCACTTGCGTCCGTCCAGAATATTTGTATTGGACCGGTGAAGAGAAAGGCCACGATTTTTTGGGGTTCATACGAAAGTTCACAACAAGCTCAAGTTTCTTTTGTGCGCAGCCCACATCAAAGGTTGACTGTGCAAGAGCCAACGTGAATGTCACCTGTCAGGACTGAGTTGGCCAGGGTGGCAGCCATCTTGACTTCTTGCTCGGCATAGTGAGTGCAACAAAAGAAAGCTGTTGCTATCTCCTTGGGGAACCGCCGATGCGAAATTTACCTGCTGATCCTGGTGTCATGTGTCCCTGGTTCATCATTGTCCCAAGAAGGACACGTGTGTCGGGAATGCGTCGTTCTCCCACAGGGTCCAGTTGAACAGCGAGACCAGATAAACAGGCATCATTATTATCACTGTCTTCAGAAGCGCGACTCTGGTGCTGTGAGGACCACAGGAGCTGCAGCGCCGTCCTCGCACGTTGACTCCCAGTCTGGGGACATACGGTCACAACAGGGTTGTTTTCATGACCTTTGTGTGTATTTTCACCCAAACCTCAATGACCACGATCTGAGGCGGGTGGCGAGCGCTGAGACGCCGCGTGTTTTGCTGCAAGGACGGCACTGTGGAGCCACGCCCAAATGAGCTCCCGATGTGTCTTGATGTAGCTTGAATCCCTGAGGAGATCACTGGAGACGGGGTATCTGTGTATCCCGTGTCAGAGGTCCGGGATTGGATGAGACCGAGCCTGATGGAAACACACGTGACACATCACGCCCAATCAGAGACGGTCCATCAGTCAGCACGGAGGACGCTCTGAGAACGAGGCGCCTTCGTGTGCGCCAATCCCAAGCCTTGATTTGAGCGTCCCTTTGGGCTGTTTCACGCTGGATGCATCGTGTGGTTAGGCGTCGCATCGTCGCTTCTGACGCAGAACCCATTGTTTTGCTCAGAAACGCAACACACGCGACGCGTCCAGTGTAGAAGGCAACACGAGGCCTGTTTTGATGCGGAATAGAATCATTCGTGGGACGCGTCACGTATTCGTCGTTTCCTTCCCCCTCCCACTACCATTAGCTTTTGCACATTTTGTGTCTATTTGATCTAATTTGGCCGCGGAGGTTTTGGATTCATTTTCAGGCACCAGGTCCCCAGATTACAGCCATACAGATGCAGGACATGTATGGCATTAAGAGAACACATCTGATGGGCGTTTTGTACACTGGAGCTGGACTGCTGTCCTCGCAGAATGAAAAGTCAGTCTCTCTACAGTGCACGCATACCTTCTTCACACACGCACATCAGTCATACGGTGTGATTCCGTCAGACTGGTCAAATCAGCTTCTGAATTGTTCTTCCGTTTGCTCGATGGCGAGCGGTGAGTTTCAGACAGACAGACAGACACACACACACACACACTCTCTCTCTCTCTCTCTCTCGCACACACACACACACACACACACACTCCGTCACACCGAAAACCTCATCGTTGTTGAGATGTGAATTGCAACACGTCGGAGATATCTCACAAGGGCAGAGGCTCGCAGCTTAAAAACGGACTGTCGACTGGGGCCGTAGTTTGCAACGTAGGCCTGCGTTACGTTGCGAGGACAACGCTGCAATCGTTGGTGTTGCGCCCGTCCCCGCCGTGTGACAGGTGCATCCATCACACATCCCACCTCGTGGACAGGGAAAACGACTCCTAATCACGGAACACGCCGCACCGGCCGCAGACTCATGAGGTGCGGTGTACGGTGTACGGTGTGTGCGGACGTGAATATGAATAAATGATGCGACCGCATCCCAGGTAAAATCCCTGGGTGGACGAAGCGCTGTATTGCACGTAGTCGTGCCATTTGATGCACCAACGCAATGTTCATCGCCATTCTCCAGTGCGAGTCCTGTGTTGCCTCATTTTCCCCAGTCCATGCGCCATGTTGATTTCTGATCGGTGGATGTAGGTGCTGGGACTGTCCAAGCCCCTGAAACAAACTGTCTTTTTTGTGTTTGGTGTTTTCAGGGTCGAGACCCCTCGATGACAAAGCGTTGTTGTTGTGAATCTGGTACAAAAGTGGGAAAAAAGTTCCTCGCTGCAAATGGCCTGGACAACGACAGAAAGAGCTTCAATGTAGCAAGTCCAATGTGTTGTTTTCACGCGAAATTGCGCAATGCGATGTGACATGGACGGAGTTCCCAAAGCTCGATTCACGCAAGACGCTTACGTCTTGCGTCAGCGTGCAAGTCAAAAGGTGTTACGAAGGGACGCAGCGCCCATAGACGTGAACACGGACACATCTCGTGAAACCAACCAGTGTGAACTCAGACTGGGCACGACCCAAAACGCAAAAGGCGCCCCTGTGTGAAACAGGCCTGCGAGAGCAAATCAACAACCCTTCGGGATAGAAAAACGACAAGTCTTGTTCAATCTGGGGGTCGGTCCCCGTGGGTCCGTGATGGCTGTTTCGCGTGGACACCTCAAGTTTGTCCGGCAGGCGCTCTGGACAACAACCTCTGCCCCACCGCGGGGATATCTCTCGTTGTGAACGATGAAATCTGCAGTACGAGTCAGACAGAAGCAAACGCCAAAGGGACTAAGGTGCCTTCTGTGGCGGTAGGTCCCTGACTGATGGCTGGGGAAGAGACGTTGCATTTTGCTTGTACTCTGCCAGAGAATCCAGGATCAGAGGAGTGAAACACGGGAAAGTGTCCGTTGTCACCAAGGTTCTCGTTGTCACCTCTGTTGCCAAGGTTGTGTTGTCAGGTCTTGATCAAAGGAAAATACAGGGGAACAATCTTGTGCTTTTCGCCGAAATCTCCCGCTTCCCTGACGCTGTATTTTGTTTGCCAAATGGCTGAAGGAGCATTTCCACTGTGCCCGCTGTGGATGTCATCATGACATTTTCTGTTGGATGTTTCCAGTGGATTCAAGGTTTTTGTGTCCTTTCTACTTCGCACTGCAGATGTGATGCTGTCACACGGACCTGACACATGTCAAGGCACTGAAGCTTCTTTGAACGAGTTGGGTCTCGAGGAGGAAAAGTTCACGTCCAGCTTTCGCGCGCGGCAAAGCGCAGTGACGAGCTGTCTGTTCAATCGCCAAAGATTCTTGTTACACGTCATTTGCTTGAGACAACAGTTTGCGCTCCATTGGGTTGGACCTTGGACCCGCTACAGCGCCTCTGTTCAGACAGGGCTGCAGGTCTGACGACGCGCGCGGAGGCTTGAGCGGTGGCAGACGGATCAGCAGACCCAGACACTGAGCCCATTATCACAGAAAGAACTCGCATCAGACAGGCACTGCAGGACAGAAGGCAGATTACGCAGTCAAAGGCTCATGTGGATCCAGGGGCGTGAGACTCAGGGTATCCAGGGGCAAAAGGCGCAGACGCGAAGACCACAATCACAGAGAAATCTCGCATCAGGCAAGCCCTGCTGGACAGAAGGCAGATTACCGCTGTGCAGGCACAGGCCTCTGCTGATCCAGGGGCGCGAAACTCAGGGTGCCAAGGGAGATCTCAAGGCAGCAGACTCGGACACCAAGGGCATTATCACACAGGGATCTCACATCAGGCAGGTTGTACAGGACAAGCGCCGGGCAGACGGCAGTGGATCAGCCTTGCCTTGTGCTGCAGGATTGGCGCTGGACGATTGGTGAATGCCGGACGTCAGCGGAGTGTATCCAGATTGGTGGACCCTCAGCAAAGCTGCAGGAAAAGAGCAGACGGCAACAGAACAATCTGACAAAGCATTGAGGCGGTCAAATATATTCAGGAGGATGGGCCTCAGGCCCCTCGACTTTACCTGTATGCTCTTCTGCTGGACAGACGTAGGGCAAACTGTATCAGAAGTGCCAAATTACACAGTGAGAGGCTCCAGTGGGTCCAAGGTCTGCTACCAAGGTCCGCAATCCCCACAGGCCTGGTCCCCCTTTGTTGGCAGAAAACTGTGAAAATGCACACACACCACACACACGCGCACACACACACACACACACACACACACACACACACACACACACACACACACCCCGCTTCCCTGCTCCCAGTGTTTGATGTGGGTCGGGATATTGTGTGTTGACGTCCCGTCTCTGAGCCTGGGCGCTTATCTCTGAGGCTCCGTCCTTCATTTCCCGCCGTCCCGGCTCTCAGCGCGAGTCGGCCCGCAGTCGGAGGTGCTCGAGTCGGGGCGACGCTGATAGCGGAGGCCTCGTCAGTGAAATTAATCCTGCCCAGCGCTGAGTGCGTCACGCGTCGCATGTCTGCCATTGGACAACTGACACGGGGCCCCTGTCCAAGTCAAGGGCACTGCGTCCCTGTGAAAGGCACAGGGTCTTGTGTGTGAACAAGTCAAGGAGTGCTGTACCCTTGTCCAAGTCACTGTTGTGTGCAGGGATGCAGGTACCAAATCCATGAGCATGGGAACCAGGGAAAGATTGGGCTACACTGTTCAATGAAAGGAATTGGCATTGTTTCCCTGCACAAGTCAGTGGGTGTCCTGTGTTTGTCAGTGGGAGCAGGAAGTGGCACTTGGTCTGTGTACAAGTGAAATGGCAATGTTGATGGCCTTGAAAGCTTATGTGCAAGTCCTTGAGGGCTGCGTGAACTTTTAGACACTGCGTCATGCCAATTGGCTTGCAATGGGGTTAGAATACGCGGGACGCACTTGGTTTGAAACGGGGCAAAGCTTTACCAGTCTATGGCTTGTGAAGCCTCTGCACAACACACACTCGGGGTTGTCTCGATGGCTTGAAGAGCCCTCGAGAATGGAAGACCCGACCCGATGCAGCGCAATTGGTCCACAGTTGCAGCAGAGTGAACAGCAGCAATGACGTCCACAATCTTGGAAAGTAGGACAGTGGGGTCCAAGGGCCAAATCCCTGCAAAACTTTCAGCAGCCACCTCCCCTCATCGCTTGATGCAGGATTTTTGCTGTTGAAACTGTGGAAAAAGACGCACAGTTTGAAATTGTGTGTGTGTGTGTGTGTGTCTGTCTGTCTGTCTGTCTGTGTTTGTCTGTCTGTCTGTCTATCTGCCTGCCTGCCTGTCTGTGTGCGTGGCAGAGAAAGTCTTCTGCCTCTGTGTCTGGGTGTGTGGGTAGGTTTGTGTGCGTGTGTGTGTGCAAATATCAAGGGAGGCCAGTGCCCCCCGGCCGGCCCCTGGATCCACGACTGCTGTTCAGGAGGGCGGCGTCTTTTGCAGGAAGCTACGAAAATCCCTTTGTAAGTCTGCAATCTGGATATGAGATGGATTTCCACGTCACATCCACGAGCAAAGCTTTGAGTCTCCCACGCAGACTTTGTCCCCAGAAGATGACTGGAATCTCCATGATTTTCTTCCTGCTGCTTGTCACCATGGAAACGTATCTGCCTCCAATTAGACTCTCTGAGATACACACACTATGCCGCGTTTTCCTTTGGTTCTGAAGTTTGTACATGTTGGTTTCTTCTTTAAAGTGTTGGTGCTGAACATACCACAAACAAGCAAGGGTTTGTCCCAAAAATATTGGAAATGGAAGCAGATGTCTTCGCATTCTTGGGCCATGGGCGATCCAGGTGCTGGAATCGAAATGCCTTCAGCACCTCAAATGCTGCCACAAGTTTTTTCTTTCTCCTTTCCCTCCACCCATGAGTTGACGACGGGGCAACAACCAGTGTTCCTCGCAGTGAGCATTTGGATCTGTCTCTTGTTGCAGGTCTGTGCAAATATCAAAAGACCATGAGTCCACAAGAACCTTTCGTGACTTCCCGCGCATGCGTGCGGACTCTAGTCACGTGTTCCGTCCCAGGGGAGTGCGTCACGTAATGAGCACGTGAACCCTTCTGTTGACACATGTGACAGATCCCGACGAAACTCTGAATCCGCGAGAACCTGTTCCCAGCTCTCCTGCGCATGCGTGCGGATTCCAGTCACGTGCTCCGTCCCCCGGGAAACGCCCTGTAATGAAGTGGCCCGTGGCTCGCACTGTTTACACAAAGTGGTCAGGCGTCGCTACACCAGCCGTCTCCCCAGGCACGGGCTTGTTGGGCCCTCAGAGCAGCGACACGTACACAGAAGTAAGGCGCAAAACACGCGCTCAGTGTTGGTGCGTGGAACAAGCACCTCAACGCATTGTGCTGTGTCATCCGACCACAGGGCTCGTGTAAGAATGGCCCGGTGGCTCTGGTGGAAACAGCAGAAGGCCGCCTGTGCACCGTCGTGTGTCCCTTGATTCTTTCATTTGCAACTAGATTGGTTTACAAATCCTTTTGAAGTGCTGTGGAAATTGTTTGAAAAGAACGCGTATCAAATGTGACATTCGTAGAAATGTCAAACCAGGCATGAACAATAATCTTTGGAGCACTCGTCAACAACATGTCAAGTCGGATTACTTTGGGAAGTGTTTCCATGGAAACTCTGATGTCACAACCGGGCCCTCGCTCCGCACAGGAGGAATTGAGCTGACAGACGCAGAATCAAATTCTCCTGATGTGCGAGTGAGATCGTTTCATTCTGACTGAGGAAAAGCTCGAAGTTTGTGACAGATCCAATTCATATGTGTGGAATGGCTTTCTTGTGCGGTCTGCACGTTGGGGGCGTGACGACTTTCACGTCTTGACGTAGAGGTCGCTCGACCCGGTGCAACGAAATGGCCAGACACACATCAAGCCTCCGAGTGGCCTGTGTCAACCGATCTCAATGTGTGAATGTAATGGCCAGACACCTGTGTCTACATTCGTTCCACAGATTCTTTCACGTCCATTCGGACAGTTCGACGTGTTTTCGTGTGGGGCAACACAGCTGTGTGGATGTCGGGGAATTGGTGTGGTGTGCATGATCCCAATGGGGAAAGGTATTTGCTGGCAGGTAAAAAACAAGAGGCGTTTTTGACTTTTCCCCAGAGTTTGACTTTGTCCCCCGAGCCACATTCCGTTCTCTTTCTCCCTGCGCAGTCTCTTGTGGCCTCAGCTTGCAGCTGCACGTTATGAAACCTGAAAAGGCAGGCTCAGATCCAGGGTTTAGATCTGGAGAGGTGATATCTGCCTGACATATGTGCTTGTGAAAGGAACAAATCAAAACGAAAGGCTTATCTCTTTCCGAGTGATGGGCTGATATTTTCTTTGATGAAACATGTGCGCAAGAAAGAAGAAAGGAAACGCTGGCTGAGGTGCATTGGAATTGATCTCTTTATTCTGTCATCTCCTTCGAGTTCAATTTGTTCGCAGGTTTCAAAGGATCATACCCGAATTCAATGCCAGGTCTTCAGTACTTGCACAGACCCCACAGAGTTGGTTTACCGTGTCACCGCAAGCATCCAGCCTTGGATGCAGAGTCCGTATCTAACTCAAAGGGCCCTTCCATTCGGATCACTGGGTGGTCATTGGGGAAATCAAGCCTTGGCTGCATTCCTTTGCTGCACAGCGTTGCATGGTGCTGACATAGATATCATAGCACAGCAGCTCCATATGCCGTGTAGATGGATGGATGGATGGAGAAGTGTTGTGAACCTAGAGACTTCGGAGTCCGTTGGGTGCCCGAGGTACAGTGCGCTCGTGATGCATAATGGAGCTGGCGCCCCGTGTTTGATGTGTGGAGGTTGGGTCGTGGTTTGACAGGTGAACGGGAGTGGAAGGTGTCGTGTGGGGACAAGGTTGTGTGTGTGTGTGTGTGTGTGTGTGTGTGTGTGTGTGTGTGTGTGCGTGTGTGTGTGAGTGAGTGAGAGAGAGAGAGAGAGAGAGAGAGAGAGAGAGAGAGTGTGTGTGTGTGTGTGTGTGTGTGTGAGTGAGTTGTCCTCCTTCCCCCTGTCCACCTCTTATACATGTGTGTGTGTGTGTGTCTGTCTGTCTGTCTGTCTGTCTGTCTGTCTGTCTGTTTCCCCCTGTGTGTGTGTGTGTGCGTGTGTGCATGCGTGCGTGTGTGTCTCCTTGGCCCCATCCATGCACCATTGTGTGGGAGGGGGGCGTGTGTGACAGAACAGTTTTGATTGCATCGATTTCACCTGAATATAACTGGTCAGTCTGAGCCCTGCCCACGTCTTGCCTTGACCTGAATCTCTCTCCTAGCCAGTGTCCCGATTGGTCAGAAACACGCTGTCCCCACGCTGGAGGCGCGTGATCTCTACATCCCACCGTAGACTGTTCCTGTGGAGCCGCGGGTGGCGCTCCTGACCCCGTGAGTGCGGGTGGTAACAGCAGTGTCAGCGCGAAGTGGCTGGAACAACAGCGGGACACTGCCATCACTGTCAGACCCCTGCGGTGGGAAGAATCTGCATTGCTGTGGCATTCTGCCGTCGTGTCGTGGGCAGCGCAGCGAATTGACCGGAGTGGCACTGGATGCATCTTGGCTTGCATCTGTATGTGAGCGTTGTGACTCGACTCTTGTATCCAGTGTGTTCCCGGACTGCGGACCATTGAAAGCGGGGTTCACGTTGGCACCAGCTTGTGAAGTGGACGAACCTTCAACGTCCGGCGCCACGTCCAGATCTATGTCCAATCCAGAACACGCAGGGCTGTCCGACTGAACGTGAAAGAACCGGGTGCAACAATGTCAACGTCCGGACGTGGGAAATCTCAACACGTGTCCCCAACCGCTTGACGTTTCCCTTCCCCTATTGTGCGGTTTCCCGAGGGATGGGGTTTCACACCTTTCCATTCATCGTGTCACCTCATATAGGCTGCGGGTTTCTCAGTGCTCGCTTTGTTCTGAGGCTGCACGGGTTCCCACCGTCTCTCGTTGTGAGAACAATGGCTCTTTCACTGCTGCTGCAGGAACAGGGGCTCTGATTGCAGTGTGTCGTGCGCACGGAATGCGACACTTGAAGGGTCGTGGGGAGTTTTACCAAAGCGCTCCGTAGATCTGCAGAACCGCGCAAGCGCTTCGCTGCACGTAACCACAGAGAAAAACACTCTCCCAATGACGTCACAACGTTTATCAGGGCTGGAGCACCTGGGAAAACAAGAGATTTTTGAAGCCTTTGTGCGTGCAATGCAACACTGAGGGACAGAATCGCTCGGTTTTGCTGAGCGTGCATGGACCACCAAAAGGTACAAGAATTTGTGGGTCCTGAACCCAACTCCACGGAAAAGCAATCTGCCCAGCTCTGTGTGGTTTATGCACTCGTTACAGGTCCATCCCAGTGGTAATGACGTACTTGTCCCCTGTCGGGCAGGTGTTGATGTCAAATAGCCTGTGTCCCGTCCCTATCAACAGCACGGGTTCCCGGTGACGGGTGCCCGGTTCTCCACGTGATTTACAGCGGTGCTCAGCGTAGTTTTGCCTGGTTCCCGCTGTGTAAATTGCTCGGGTCTCGGCAGTTCTATTGTTGTACTCAGGGCAATAGAGTCCGAGGGAAACAATGGACGGTCCTGAGGAGTCTCTCGTGAAGCTAGAACCAAGGTAAGGCGATTTTGTCTGACTGTGTTCTGAACCCCTGGGGCGTGCTCCAGCTGACCCAATTCCGGACTGAGGTTCAACCATGAGGAGTGGGGCAGAATCCAACGAAAAGAAGGCAATTGGAAAATTTCTCTTGGAGGTTGGGGGGCAGTGTCTTGGACCCCAGTGGTGTTCTTTTGTGTCAGGTCGAGTTGTCTCGATGCACCACACGTTGTCTTCCTTTGCTCCAGGTCAATGGGTATTTGCGCAGGATTAGCCTTGTGCGTGGATGCTTTGCCTGATACATCCAGTGGGAACCAGCCGGGAAAGCCTTCCTTTCTGCTGGGGTTTTGAACCTGATGCCGCTTCTCATTATGTTCTACTTCAGTGGAGCCCCAGGATGTTCCGTGATTGTGAATACCTGGATCACCAAGATGTAGGTGTAGCTTCAGGCTGGTGTGCTTTCACGCAAAAATTGAATAGATTTAGGTCATGTTTTCTTTTCTGCAGGGTGGTCGCTTCAGTGCGAAGCAGTTGAAATAGTTAGTGTGCGTATGTACGTGTGTGTGCTTGTGGATGGGTGCGCATACGTGTTGGTTGTGTGTGTGTGTGTGTGTGTGTGTTTGTGTGTGTGTGCAGGTGAGTGTGCTTGGGCGAATGTGTTTATTTGTGTGTCTGGCTGAATGGGCACGAAGTTGAGGAAAACTCCAACCATCTCAGACGACGCTTTTGTCCGACGGTCTGGATTACTGTCCACGTGATCACGTCATGGCGCGACCGTGCCTCGCTTTGTCTATTGTGTGTCTCACGGCTGGTGGCGTCACCCCTGGAGACTGGAGCGCGGGAGAGGACTGCGTCTCCTGTAGCGTCTCCCTCGTTAGCGTCCGTCACTTGTCTCTGGGATCAGCGCGTCTCTATTGTGTAACTCGTACGTGAGGGTTCGACGGGGCTGCAGACGCTGCAGATTTGTTCCAGACTGCTGTGTCGTATGCAGGGGGCGAGCTCCCCAAACTCCCCTCGACTTGTATGGTGCCTCCCTCATATTGGCCAAAAATGCTTTTTCGTTGAAATTGAAGTTTCCCCTGACCCTCAAAGAATAAGCTCCTTAGTTTGGGTCTGTGAGTGGGACCTCTGCCTGGGACCCAGCCAAATTTGATGCTGGGCCCCTTGGTGCGTCCACATCTGGGTCTGTGGGTAGCAGGTCGAATTCGAGTGCTCCACGGAAACGTGAAGCGTGTGTCCGTGCAGCATGCATTGCATCTGGTCTCTTCAATCTTAGGGCGCTTGTTGCATCGCGCGAGACAACCAGTGTGAAAAGAACCTTTGTCCTGATGCACAAGTGGTCTGACCACAGCGTGCTATTCCTGCAGTGTTCGCCAACCCCACTGATTGTTATTCTGCTGAGTTGACCAGAAGCTCAGGCTGAAGCGCGTTGTCTCTGCAGTGTTCACGAACCCTGATGCTGAACTGAAGCGTGTTGTCCCTGCAGTGTTCGCCAACCCTGAAGCGTGTTGTCCCTGCAGTGTTCGCCCACCCTGAAGCTGGGCTGTAGCGTGTTGTCCCTGCAGTGTTCGCCCACCCTGAAACTCAGGCTAAAAAGTGTTGTCCCTGCAGTGTTCACGCACCCTGATGCTGGGCTGAAGCGTGTTGTCCCTGCAGTGTTCACGCACCCTGTAGCGTGTTGTCCCTGCAGTGTTCACCCACCCTGAAGCTCAGGCTGAAGCGAGTTGTCCCTGCAGTGTTCACCCACCCTGAAGCTCAGGCTGAAGCGTGTTGTCCCTGCAGTGTTCGCCCACCCTGAAGCTGGGCTGTAGCGTGTTGTCCCTGCAGTGTTCTCCCACCCTGATGAATGTTGTCCCTGCAGTGTTCACGCACCCTGATGAATGTTGTCCCTGCAGTGTTCACGCACCCTGATGAATGTTGTCCCTGCAGTGTTCACGCACCCTGAT